>ERZ887849.423-NODE-423-length-45878-cov-12.205617_pt1 | contig 45878 bp, 44 predicted proteins | sample MGYA00521267_ERZ887849 | MGnify/ENA primary metagenome ERZ887849 (study PRJEB32303, sample SAMEA104408601) | aquatic metagenome | biome: Brackish water; feature: Pelagic; material: water | place: Baltic Sea | collected 2014-06-06T16:11:00 | depth 2,863 m ... | reverse complement strand
GCAACTTCGGTCACGACTTCGGCGACAGCTGCTGTAACCACGACTGGTGCAGCGATCGCAATGACTGGTGTTGTGTGCGCTGGAGCGGCTAATGACGTCGTCTCGGACTCAGGCGCTTGATCGGGTGCCGCCGTTTCAACGGCACTTGAGTCATCGTCCTGCCCGTTTGTGGAATCGTCGTTGCTTGTGCTGTCACCCGTACGGCGTCCACGGCGACCACGACGGCTGCGACGACGAGGCTTTTCAGTTGTTTCGTCGGTGGTTGTGCTGTCAGCGTTCAGGCCTGGCTGGCTGGCGTCAGTTAATACGCTGGTGACCAAAGCTTCATCGGTAACAGGGCCTGCTGGGTCGTTCAAGCGTTCGTCGGTGCTTGTGGCTAGTTCGGTCTGGTTTTGTTTGGAACGTCCGCGTCCACGTCGGTTGCGACGAGCGCGTGGACCGTTTTCGCCGACATCTGAGTCTTCGATAGGCGCTGCGATAGCAGCCACGGTTTGACTCACTGCTTTATCTTCTATTTTGTCGCCCGTGGCATTTCGATCGGTGCGGCGGTTATCTGAGCGGCCACGTCGATTGCGCTGGCCGTTGTTGCTGCGAGCGTTTCGTGAGGACGGTTCTTTTGTGGGGGGTGCGGCAACTGCTGCAGCTTCTGGTTCGCTGGCAAATAGCTTGCTGATCCAAGCGCCAATCGTTTTGAACAAGCCACCCGATGCACCATCACTGATTTGAGCTGAGGCCAAGCCTTTCACAGGCCGTGGTGTGGGAGCCGGTGCGGGTTGTGCTGGCGTGACGCCTTTAACCAATGCCTCAGGCTTTGTTTTGGTATCAAGCTCCTTTGGCGCCCAAGCCAAATTGGTGGACGGCGCTTCAAGCAGCTCAAAGCTGGTCTTGACATCTTCAAGGCGCGGGTCATCGTGACGCAGCCGTTCGATGATGTGATGCGGGGTTTCGATGTGCTTGTTGGGGATGATCAGCAGGTTGACTTTAAGCCGCGCTTCCATCTTGGTGATATCAGCGCGCTTTTCATTGAGAAGGAAAGTGGCGACTTCGACAGGCACCTGGGCGTGTACGGCAGCCGTGTTTTCTTTCATTGACTCTTCTTGCAACAAACGTAAAACGTTTAAGGCGCTTGATTCGGCGTCACGAATGACACCAGTGCCGTTACAACGTGGGCAGGTAATGTGCGAGCCTTCGTTTAAAGCGGGGCGCAGACGCTGGCGTGACAGTTCAATCAGACCAAAGCGTGAAATCTTGCCCATTTGGACTCGCGCGCGGTCGACATGTAGTGCGTCACGAAGTGTTTGCTCGACGGCGCGCTGATTGCGGCTGTCTTCCATGTCGATGAAGTCGATGACAATCAAGCCACCGAGATCTCGAAGTCTGAGCTGGCGAGCGGCCTCTTCGGCGGCCTCTAGGTTTGTGCGTGTTGCTGTCTCTTCGATGTCGGCACCACGCGTTGAGCGTGCTGAGTTCACATCGATGGCCACAAGTGCCTCGGTGTGATCGATAACGATTGATCCACCTGACGGCAGATCAACGTGACGTGAGTAAGCGGTTTCAATTTGGTGTTCGATTTGAAAACGTGAGAATAAAGGCACGTCATCTTGATACCGTTTGACGCGCTGAACGTTATCGGGCATGACCACGCTCATAAAAGCCGTGGCTTGGTCGGCAATATCGTCGGTATCAATCAAAATCTCACCGATGTCGGGCGAGAAGTAATCCCGGATCGCGCGAATGACCAAGCTTGATTCAAGGTAAATCAAAATCGGTGCGGCATTGCCTTTGGCCGCGCCATCAATCGCACCCCAAAGTTGCATCAAATAAGAAAGATCCCACTGCAGTTCTTCGGCTGATCGCCCAATGCCGGCTGTACGAGCAATGATGCTCATGCCCTGAGGGGTATCGAGCTGTTCCATCGCTTCACGTAATTCTTGGCGTTCTTCGCCTTCAACGCGACGCGAGACTCCGCCACCACGTGGGTTGTTGGGCATTAAAACCAAATAACGGCCAGCCAGTGAAATGAAAGTCGTGAGTGCCGCGCCTTTGTTACCGCGCTCCTCTTTCTCAACCTGGATGATCAGTTCTTGGCCTTCACGCAAGGCATCTTGGATGCGTGCGGTTCGAACGTCAATACCTTCTTTGAAGTATGTTCGTGCCACTTCTTTGAAGGGCAAAAAACCGTGGCGCTCTTCGCCGTAGTTGACAAAGCAGGCTTCCAAACCCGGTTCGATTCGGGTGATGACGGCTTTGTAAATATTGCCTTTGCGTTGTTCTCGGCCAGCGGTTTCGATATCAAGGTCGACAAGTTTTTGCCCATCGACGATTGCCACGCGTAATTCTTCTTGGTGCGTCGCGTTAAATAACATGCGTTTCATTCAAATTCTCCGTAAGTTAGCGCGCAAAAAGGCCGCGCAGCCCAGAGAGACCGATCACGCTATCGTGAGGAAATGAAACGGATGTACGCGTACAACGACACTCGCTCAGAGGCGAGTGTTGTGTTCGTTAGGCCAGCGTGGCCCTGAAAGGGCCGCTATCCTTGTTTTTTAGCCGGTAATCAATCAACACAAAAATACCAGGTTAAAACGCTGACAACATTGGACAAATTGTCTGCCCAATATAAGAAATTTGATAGTTTCTTCTTTCGATTTTATTCGTCGTTTGCGCCCAGATCGTTTCGGATCGAGCATCGGTCACCCAAGTCTGAACGTGCTGTCGTTACAATGGCACCATTCGATGGAGAACGCTGTTATTTAAGCGACTCAACATTGAAAAAAAATTCAGACCTTTTTGGGCTCAATGGATTATATGCTTGTTTTCAAGACACTGGGTAGCGATTATGAGTAGATCACTGTCATGATCGAAAAAGAGAAGGGTGTTTCAAGGCCTCTCATCCAATGGGTTGAAGTCACGCCGTCCCATGATGGCCAGCGCTTAGACAACTTCTTGATCCGTCTGTGCAAAGGGGTTCCTAAGAGTCACTTATATAAGGCGGTTCGTGGCGGTCAGGTCCGGGTCAATAAGGGGCGCACGGCGGTCGATTATCGTATTCAGGTGGGCGATGTCATCCGGATACCGCCCTTTCGAATGTCTCAGCCCAGCCCAACGGCGCACCGCGCGCCCGCCAAAACTTTTTCAATTGTTTTTGAGGATGACGGCTTATTGGTGATCGATAAGCCGCCTGGCGTGGCGGTGCACGGCGGCAGTGGCGTTTCACATGGCGTGATCGAGTCTCTTCGGTCGGCTCGCCCTGAATTGGCTTTTCTTGAGCTCGTTCACCGACTGGATCGAGACACCTCTGGTCTTTTGATGCTGGCTAAGCGGCGACAAACACTGGTTGCGTTGCATCAGCTCATGCGCGATGGGCAAGTTCGCAAACATTATGTGGCACTCGTTGAAGGTCGGTTTCTCAACGATCGCCAACACATCAGGCTTGGCTTGACCAAATGGAATACCGTTAGCGGTGAGCGCCGCGTCAAAGTCGATCAAGACGGTCAGTCGGCCCACACGATCGTGTCATGTTTGAGCCGATTGGCCAAATATTCCTTGGTCGATGCGGAACTAAGAACGGGGCGGACCCATCAGATCAGGGTGCATTTGGCGTCGACGGGTCATCCCATTGTGGGCGATGACAAGTACGGTAATGACCAGACACGGGATTTTTTCAAGCAAAATGGATTCTCTCGAATGTTTTTACATGCTCGAACGTTGTCTTTGGTTCACCCCTCGACGGGTGAGGCATTGACCTTAGAGGCACCCGTGCCCGCGCTTTTTGAAAAAGCCCATGCCTTTGTTCGAGAAATGACGGATGAGTCGAAATGAGTGATTATTCGCTGGTTGTGTTTGATTGGGATGGCACGTTGATGGATTCAACGGTTGATATTGTGCGAGCCATTCAAGCGGCTTGTGTCGATTCAGGGCTACCTGTTCCTGACGATGAGCAAGCGAGCTGGGTGATCGGATTATCACTGGAGCCGGCACTGAATCACGCTGTGCCTGAACTGACTGACGAAAAGCGACCTTATTTTTTAGAGCGTTACCGTTATCACTACCTGAGTCGCGATCCCAAGCTTGTTTTGTTTGAAGGCGTACCCGAGATGCTCGAAGCGCTGCGCCAAGATGGCGTCGCGCTTGCGGTGGCCACGGGCAAAAGCCGGGTTGGTTTGGACCGTGTCTTGCGCAACACTGGTATTGGAGATTTCTTTATGGCCACTCGGTGCGCTGATGAAACATTTGGCAAGCCTCACCCAGGTATGCTGTATGAAATTATGAATGTTGTCGGCGTGGAAAAATCATCGGTCATCATGGTGGGAGACACCTCACATGACTTACAGATGGCCGCCAACGCGGGCGTGCATGGGTTGGGTGTGTCCTACGGCGCCCATCCAGAGAAGGCATTACGCCAACAGCCCCATCAAGCTTTGATGCATGACGTTTTGAGTGTGAATCAGTGGTTAAGCACAAAGACCCGACCTTGGGCACCCATGGAGATTTGAGATGACTCGTTATAAATACCCTGAGCCAAAAAGCAGCGAAATCACGCCACAACGCGTTTGGACACAGCGCCGACAATTGTTAGCGAGCGGCACCTTGATGGCCGCTACTGGCGCACTGCCGTTCTCGAGTGCCATGGCGCAGCGCAATCAGCAGTCAGAGTTGGCGCCTTTACCCGCCAAAGCAAACTTCGACTATGTCAGCATGGAAGCGCTGACAAGCCAAAAAGATGTCACCACTTACAACAATTTTTATGAGTTCGGTCTAGACAAAGCAGATCCTGCCAAATACGCGGGCGCCATGAAAGTTCAGCCGTGGTCTGTTCAGATCGAGGGTGAGGTTGCCAAACCCGGCATCTATGGTCTTGAGGATTTGCTCAGCCTATCGCCCATGCAGGATCGGGTTTACCGCCTGCGTTGTGTGGAAGGGTGGTCGATGGTGATTCCATGGATAGGCTACCCCTTGTCAGCGCTACTGAGTAAAGTTCAGCCCACGGGTAATGCGAAGTATGTTGAGTTCGTTACCGATATGCAGCCCGATGTGATGAAGGGATTGAGTTCTTCGGTAATCGACTGGCCTTATCGCGAAGGACTGCGCATGGACGAAGCCATGCATCCCTTAACGCTATTGACATTTGGTGTTTACGGCACGGTTTTACCCAATCAAAACGGGGCACCTGTCAGGCTGGTGGTGCCATGGAAGTATGGATTCAAGTCTGCAAAGTCTCTCGTCAAAATCCGTGTGACAGAAAAGCAACCGCTTACCAGTTGGGTGGCAGCCGCTGCCGCTGAGTACGGCTTTTATGCCAACGTTAATCCCAACGTGCAGCACCCGAGGTGGTCGCAGGCGACTGAGCGTCGCATTGGTGAGGGAGGCTTTTTCACGCCCAAGCGTCCAACGCAGATGTTTAACGGCTATGCCGACCAAGTGGCCAGTTTGTATGCCGGCATGGATTTGACAAAAAATTACTAGCGCTAGTATCGCCAGTGTCTAGGCTCTCGGCCCTCACCGTCGATCGTTACAAGCCGGTCTTGCTGTTGCTCGGCCTTTTGCCACTGTTACGGTGGTTTTGGCTCGGCTGGCAAGGTGAGCTGACAGCCAATCCCATGGAGTTTTTAACGCGATCCTCGGGCACCTGGGCGTTGGTTTGCCTTTTGGTAACGCTATCGGTCAGTCCGATACGCGACGTGCTTAATCAGCCCGCCCTTATTAGGTTACGCCGCACCTGCGGATTGTTTGCCTTTTTTTACGCAGCCTTGCACGCCATCACTTGGGCTTGGTGGGACCAAGGCTTTGTGGTGGGTTCGATGTGGCGCGACGTGATCGATCGCCCATTTATCACCGTTGGGATGCTGGCCTTTTTGGCCCTGCTGGTGCTCGCCCTGACGTCTAATCAACGCGCCATGCGAGAGCTTGGCAAGCGTTGGAAGACATTGCACCGTTTGATTTATTTGATCGGTGCTCTGGTCATTCTCCACTACTGGTGGCACAAGTCAGGCAAAAACGACTACACAGAGGTTTTGGTTTACGGTGCTGTCATGTTGCTGTTGTTGGCGTGGCGGTTGGCTGGGCCCTGGCTGATTGCTCGATTCAGGCCTGAAACAAAAAAAGCGTCGGCCAGCTAGCCAAGTCTGGCGCTGGCAAGCGTCGCCAATCGGCGATGGAACGGGTGCTGACCCATTCGTGCTCACCCGTTAGGTCCCTTGCCACACAAAGTCGCGTTTGCAGCGCCAAGGTCTCAATCAGGCTTTGAAACATGGCGACATTTCGATAGGGTGTCTCAATCAGCAACTGGCTTTGTTTTTGTCGCAGTGAGATTTGTTCCCACTGCTTGAGTTGCTGCTTTCGGGCGTCAGGTTTCACCGGGGCATAGCCGTGGAAGGCAAATCGTTGCCCTTCAAGACCGCTGGCCATCAGGCCTAACAATATGGAGGACGGCCCAACCCAAGGCTTGACCCTGATGTTTAAACGGTGGGCGAGCGCAACAACGCGCGCGCCCGGGTCAGCCACCGCTGGACATCCGGCCTCAGAAACCAAGCCCATGTCTTCGCCGCGCAAAAGCGGGGTCAGCCATTGGCGAATCATGGCGTCATCTGCTTTATCGGTCAGGGTATGGATATTGATTTCTTGTAGCGGTTGCGTCAGCTGCAGTTGTTTGAGGAACGCACGAGCGGTTTTTGCGTTTTCAGCGATGTAGGAAGGCAGCGCGCTGGCCTTTTGCTGTGCAGCGGTGGGCAACCAATCATTGATCGGTCGCTCTGAAAGGCCAACGGGAATCAAGTGCAGCGTGCCACTATTGGCCGCTGATGGAACAGGCTCGGTCATGGTTGACTCAATACGTGTTGGTTTAAAGGGTTGTGTCCGGCGCGAGAAAGCATGGCCGTGAGTTGTATCAGTGGCAGGCCGATGATGGCTGTGGGGTCATCACTGGTGAGCTTATCCAGAAGTGAAATGCCCAAGCCCTCGGCTCGGGCGCTGCCAGCCACATCAAAGGGGCGTTCAATGGTGAGATAGCGCTCTATTTGAGAGAGCGTTAAGGGCTTAAACAATGCATGACACTCGATGACTGATATTTGCCGACCCGAGGCGCAAACGACCGCTAAAGCACTGTAGAACGTCACCGCTCGGCCTGAGAGCCGTGTCAATTGCCTAACGGCAGCTTCGTGTGAGCCGGGTTTGCCCAATGTTTGGCCATCGATATCAAGGACTTGGTCGGCGCCAATCACGACAGCATCAGGCTGATGCAAAAGAATTTTTAGGGCTTTTTGCAGGGCCAAACGACGGGCAGTTGATTTGGGCGTTTCCCCAATTTCTCGCCTTTCGTCGATTTCAGGCGCCTCGGTTTTGAAGGGTAAACCCAAGCGAGATAGCATCTCTGATCGATATGGCGAGCTCGACGCAAGGATCAAAGGGGGCGGACGATCGGTTGTTTGCAACACACTCATTTGTTTCGGAGATGGTTTTGGCGTTATGATAGCGGGCTTTGCTAGCCAGTGCGAAAGACCTCGGGCAGTTGGGACGATTTCAATCGCTTGCTTGCGCAGGGCCAACTTCTTAGGATGCTAGCAATAGTGGAACTTTCGTGATGGCTGTCGATCAGACTGGTGCGGTTCGTCCTTGGGAAGAAGATCGGCCATGGCGTGCGGCTTGCCTTGCGAATTGGGGCATGCCCAAATTGATTGACTTACGCCGATTCGCCAGCGAAAGTCAGCGCGTTGATGGTGCGTTTGCCATCCGTCGTTTAGTGAGATTGATAGAAGGGCTGCCAGAGCAACCTTTGGTGCGAGAAGTCAGTGCGGCTGTTGCGCAAGAGCCCGGTGTGGTTTGGTTTTCGTTGCTGGGTCAAATGCAACTGGGGCGTAAGCCTCAGGTGGTCTTGAAAGTGCAGGCTCAAATACGGCTGACATGCCAGCGATGCATGCAACCACTGACTTACACGGTCGATGAGTCGGTGTTATTTGATGTGGTTCGACAAGAAAGTGCACTGAAAGATGCCAATGATGCCGAGCCCCTTGATCTGGATACGCCAGAAGAGTTAGTGGCTGACACGCGTTTTGACATTGGGCAGTTGATTGAAGACCAGTTGATTTTGGCTGTGCCGTATGTGCCAAAACACAGCAACTGTTCGGCAGCGGTGTCGCCGGCTGAAGAAGAGCCAGTCGCGACTCGGGTTTCGCCGTTTGGTTCGCTCGCAGCATTAAAGGGTCGATGAAAGTCGACATATTTGTTTTTAGAATGTGTTTAGATTGATAGCGCGTTACAATTCGCGCTAATTTAGGAGTCATCATGGCTGTTCAGCAAAATAAGAAGTCACCTTCCAAACGCGGTATGCACCGTTCGCATGATTTTATCTCGACGCCGCCAACGGCGATTGAGCCAAATACGGGCGAATTACACCTGCGTCACCACATCAGCCCAAACGGGTTTTATCGTGGGCGTAAGGTTTTGAAGACGAAGGCCGACGAGTAACTTTGTACTTGACGTGAGCTATGGGCATCTGATGCCCTCAAAGGCCCCGTGAGCACACCTGTCCATATCGCGATCGATTGCATGGGTGGTGATATTGGTTTACCAGTCACCATACCAGCCGCACTAGCATTCGCCCAACAGTTCCCAGAGACTGTCCTGCTCTTGGTCGGGCGACAGGATGAGATTGGTCGCGAACTTAAAAAGCATCAACCCCGTTATCCTAACGTGACACACGGTCGCCTCGAGATTTTGCACGCCTCTGAAGTGATCACCATGGAAGACTCGGTCGAGATTGCTTTAAGACGCAAAAAAGATTCTTCCATGCGTGTTGCCGCCCAAGCGGTCAAGGATGGGCGAGCTCAGGCTTTTGTGTCAGCGGGTAACACCGGTGCCCTAATGGCCATCTCACGATATGTGCTTAAAACGCTCGACGGTATCGACCGGCCAGCGATAGCCGCTGCCATGCCAAATCAGAAGGGCGGTGCAACCACTGTTTTGGACCTAGGCGCCAACGTCGACTGCTCAGCCGAACACTTATTGCAGTTCGCCATCATGGGCACGGCTCTTGCGCAGCGAGGGCAGGAAACCGAACTACCATCGGTCGGATTGCTTAACATCGGCGAAGAGGTCATAAAAGGCAATGACATTGTCAAACAAGCCGCAGACTTGTTAAGAGCCAGTTCGCTGAATTTTGTTGGGAATGTCGAGGGTAATGACATCTTCAAGGGCACGGTTGATGTGGTTGTTTGTGATGGATTTGTGGGCAATGTTTTGCTTAAATCAGTCGAAGGGCTGTCTCACATGGTCGCGAGTATGATTCGGGAAGAGTTTCACCGTAGTTTTTTGACGATGCTAGCGGGTTTGTTGGCTCGGCCAGTGTTAAATCGATTTCGTCGCCGGGTGGATAATCGTCGTCATAACGGTGCGGCGTTGCTTGGGCTTAAAGGTGTTGTTTTTAAAAGTCACGGTTCAGCCGACGAGTATGCTTTTAGGTACGCATTGGAACGGGCGCATGACGCCGTTGCGACTGGATTGCTCGCGCGAATCTCCTCAACGATCACCGGGCTCACCAAAAGCCACGCCCATGAGCAAGCGCAGGCCAATCAGGCTGCTTTGACTTCGGTAATTCAAAAATGATGAAAGACGCCAGAATCTACTCACGAATTAGCGCCACGGGCAGTTATTTGCCGACCCGCGTGTTGACCAACGATGCATTAGCCGTTGAGTTAGCACGCAATGGTGTTGAAACATCTGATGAATGGATCGTTTCAAGAACAGGCATTCGCCAGCGACACCTTGCCGCGGCGGGTGAGATGACTAGCGATTTGGCTTGCGAAGCGGCCAAGCGGGCATTGGCACAAGCCGGGAAGTCAGCCAATGACATCGATTTGATTATCTTGGCCACCTCAACGCCAGACATGGTATTTCCCAGCACAGCCTGCTTGGTACAAGCCAAGTTAGGCAATCATGGTGCGGCAGCATTTGACCTTCAAGCGGTGTGTAGCGGCTTTGTTTACGCTTTGGCCACCGCCGATGCCTTCATTCGTTGCGGGCGTGCCAAATGCGCGCTCGTGATCGGTGCTGAGGTGTTTTCTAATATTTTGGATTGGAAAGACCGTGGCACCTGTGTGCTTTTTGGTGACGGTGCTGGCGCGGTATTACTCCAAGCCAGCGATGAGCCTGGTATTCGAGCGGCGCAGTTAAACGCTGATGGCAGTCTGGCAGGCATCCTATGCACACCGGGCAACGTCGCACATGGTCAAGTCACGGGTGACCCCTTTTTGCGCATGGATGGTCAAGCCGTTTTCAAACAAGCGGTCTCTGTGCTCGAGAAGTCCGCCCGTTCGGTCGTTGACCAAGCAGGGCTGACGCTGGCACAGATTGATTGGCTGATCCCGCATCAGGCGAATTTAAGAATTCTTTCTTTTTTGGCCAAGAAGCTCGGGACTGGGATGGATAAGGTCGTGGTCACGCTGGATCAGCACGCTAATACTTCTGCTGCTAGCGTACCCTTGGCTCTCGATGCGGCGTGTCGAGATGGGCGGGTCAAGGCGGGTCACGAGGTATTGCTGCAAGGCGTGGGCGGTGGGTTCACGTGGGGTTCGGTTGTGGTTCGCATGTGACCACGATAATGCATGGAGTCAGTGATATGAAATTTGCATTTGTTTTTCCTGGGCAAGGGTCTCAGGCCGTCGGCATGTTAGACGTCTGGGCCGGTACACCGGCCGCTCAAGCGGTCATGTCTGAAGCAGATGCGGCGTTAAATGAAGATTTATCCGGTTTGATTGCGCGTGGCCCGATCGAACAGCTCAACTTAACAACCAACACGCAGCCGGCCATGTTGGCAGCCTCCTTAGCTGTCTTGGCGGCTTGGCGTGCCGCCGCCGGCCCTGAGCCCTTAGTCATGGCCGGCCACAGTTTGGGAGAGTACGCGGCGCTGACGGCTGCTGGTGTGATGGACTTGGCCGATGCCGTGCGATTGGTTCGAGTCCGTGCCGATGCCATGCAGGCGGCCGTGCCAATTGGAACCGGTGCCATGGCCGCTATTCTTGGGCTTGAGGATGATGCTGTCTTGGCTGTCTGTGAGCAAGCCTCACACGGTGAAGTCGTGGAAGCAGTGAACTTTAACGCGCCATCGCAAGTGGTGATTGCTGGACATCGTGCCGCTGTTGAGCGGGCCATGGAAAACGCCAAGGCAGCGGGTGCCAAAAGGGCTGTTTTATTGCCTGTCTCGGCACCTTTTCACGCCAGTCTTTTAAAGCCCGCGGCGGCTGTTTTGGCGCAGGCTTTAAGCCACGTGACGCTGCGAAAGCCGCAAATTCCCGTGATTCAAAACGTGGATGTGCAAATGCACCAAGATCCTACTGAGATTGTGCAAGCGCTTGTTGACCAAGCCTGGCATCCAGTGCGCTGGGTTCAGACCATCGAAGCGATGGCCCAACAAGGGGTGACACACATCGTTGAATGTGGTCCCGGCAAAGTGTTAAGTGGTTTGGTCAAGCGAATCGATGCTTCATTGGTTGCTTTGTCAGTGAATGACCCGGCGAGTCTACAAGCCGCCATCGAAACACTGAATAATAGTTAAACTGATCGTCGATCACCGCGGGGAGTGAGTCAAATGGAATTAAATGACAAAGTGGCACTGGTCACGGGGGCTTCGAGAGGCATCGGTCGCGCCATTGCCCTGGCATTGGCAGAAAAAGGCGCCACGGTGGTGGGTACCGCCACCACTGCGGCAGGCGCAGAAACTCTTCATGAGTGGTTGTCTGCCAAAGGCGGCCGGGGTGTTGCGCTTGACGTGAACGATCAAGAGGCTGTCAGCGCATTGGTTGATTTGCTTGGCAAAGAATTGGCGGGGCCCCACATTTTGGTGAACAATGCGGGCATTACTCGCGACAATCTGGCCATGCGAATGAAAGACGATGAATGGGATGCGGTGCTGCAAACCAACTTGGGTAGTGTGTTTCGCTTAAGTCGGGCAGTGATGCGCCCCATGATGAAAGCGCGTTGGGGGCGAATCATCAACATCACATCTGTGGTTGGGTCAAGCGGCAATGCCGGTCAGGCCAACTACGCCGCTGCTAAGGCTGGCGTGGCAGGCATGACAAGGGCGCTAGCTCGAGAGCTTGGCAGCCGAAACATCACGGTCAATTGTGTGGCCCCGGGTTTTATCGAAACTGACATGACACGGGCATTAAGCGAGGACCAAACGGCTGCCCTGATGGGGCAAATTCCCCTAGGCCGGTTGGGTTCGCCTTCAGATATTGCCCATGCAGTGACGTTTTTGGCGTCACCCGAAGCGCAGTACATTACGGGTACGACGTTGCACGTAAATGGTGGAATGTACATGGCGTGAGTTTTTCTGCCCGCGCTTGGCTATAATCAGGTTGGTTTTTCCCCTATTGGAGATATGAATGGAAAGCATCGAACAGCGAGTCAAGAAAATCGTCGCTGAACAACTTGGCGTTAACGAAGCCGAGATCAAGAACGAATCATCCTTTCTTGACGACCTTGGTGCCGACTCACTCGATATGGTCGAGTTGGTTATGGCGCTTGAGGATGAGTTCGAAACAGAGATCCCGGACGAGGAAGCTGAGAAGATCACGACAGTCAAGCAGGCCATCGATTACATCGAGAGCAATTCGAAGTAATGAGAAATGGCTGTTGGTCTTTGTTTGCTTAGTCAAGCAGGCCAACGGGCGGTTGAGGTCGTCTTGGTAGCAGTGGGTTTGCCCTGAAAAGGTGCAAATGTTCTGGTGCCAGCGAAATCAGCCGCCTTTTTTTACGCATTGCCTTTGTTTCGGTTTTTAGTCAGGAGTGAATCTTGAAGCGACGAGTCGTGATCACCGGTCTTGGTATCGTGTCCCCTGTTGGTAATGATATTTTGACGGCATGGGACAACGTGGTGAATGGTCGTAGCGGTATCGGGCGTATTACGCGCTTTGATCCTGCCGACTTTAATTCGCACATTGCGGGTGAGGTCAAAGATTTTGACGTAACGGCCTACATGCCAGCCAAAGAAGCCCGGCAAATGGATACATTTATTCACTACGGTATTGCTGCTGGCGTCCAAGCTTGGCGTGATTCTGGGCTAGAAGTGACAGAAGAAAATGCACAACGCATGGGTGTGATTGTTGGCTCCGGCATTGGTGGTTTACAACGTATTGAAGAAACACAAAAAGAATATCTAGAGCGCGGTGCTCGGCGAATCTCGCCTTTTTTTGTGCCGGCTTCACTGATCAACTTGGTTTCAGGCCAGTTGTCGATCATGTTTGGGCTTAAAGGGCCGTCGTATGCGGTTGTGTCAGCTTGCACAACAGGCCTGCACTCTATTGGTGATGCCGGTCGGCTGATTGAGTACGGTGACGCCGACGTGATGATTGCGGGTGGCACTGAGTCAACAGTCTCTCCTCTGGGTATCGGTGGCTTTGCCGCCATGCGGGCCCTGTCTACCCGCAATGATGACCCCACGACTGCGTCACGTCCCTGGGATGTCGATCGCGATGGGTTTGTTTTGGGGGAGGGCGCTGGTGTTTTGGTGCTGGAAGAGTATGAGCACGCCAAGCGACGTGGCGCGAAGATTTATGGTGAACTTGCCGGCTACGGCATGAGTTCTGATGCTTATCACATCACAGCGCCTGACCGCGATGGCCCCAAACGCGGCATTGAAATGGCCTTGCGTAATGGCGGTATCGCTGCGCAAGATATCAGCTACGTGAATGCCCATGGCACATCAACACCTTTGGGTGACAAGAATGAGACTGAGGCATTGAAGTTAGCCTTCGGTGACCATGCCAAAAAGTTGGTGATTAACTCGACTAAGTCAATGACGGGTCACCTGCTCGGCGCGGCGGGTGGTATCGAGGCCGTGTTCACGACCTTGGCGGTACACCACCAAGTGTCACCGCCTACCATTAATATTTTTAATCAAGACCCGGAATGTGATTTAGATTACTGCGCTAACGAAGCACGTGACCTGAACATCGAGGTAGCACTATCGAATTCCTTCGGCTTTGGAGGCACAAACGGCTCAATGGCCGTGCGGCGGGTTTGACTTTGACCGATCTTGAGCAAAGGTCTTGGGCAGTGACAGGGGCGCTATCGGTAGCGCCCCGATCCATTCAGTGCGCCCGTGACGGTCTGGTTCTGTTAGTGATAATGACGGGCTTGTTTTCTGTTTTTTATCTTGGACTGAGTTATGCCTTGTGTTTTGGTCTGGGGTTTGTGTTTTTGGTGGGTTTTGTTTTTTGGCGATTTTACTTTCGGCGACCAAGTAACGCTGGCGCAACATCCCATGATGTGCTGAGAGTAACTGAGACGGGCATTGATGTGATTGGTTGTTCATCACCTATTGTGCTGCAAGGTGTGATTCGCCATTGGGCTGGGATTACCCTGCTTTGCCGATCACATGAAAATCACCGAGTTGCGCTGCGGCGCTTGACGCTTTGGAAAGAGCAGTTTGAGCCCGAGCAGTATCGGCGGTTAAATGTTCTTGTGAACTGGCTGATAAGAGGCCAAGCATGAGCGAACGGGACGTCGACGCTAAGCTTGTCGCTCGTGTGCAGGCCGGCGATAAAGCCGCCTTTGATTTGTTGGTTTTAAAGTACCAACGCAAAATTCTGCGATTGTTGTCTCGAATGCTGCGGGATCAGTCAGAAATAGAAGACGTGATGCAAGAGGCTTTTATTAAAGCTTACCGGGCTTTGCCACAGTTTCGTGGTGATAGTGCTTTTTACACGTGGCTCTACCGAATTGCCATCAATACGGCGCGCAATTGGATGGCCTCACAATCTCGTCGCCCGAGCTCCCCAAGTTTGCATCAATCCGAGGATGGTGAAACTTTTGACGAGATTGACAACCTAACAGACAACAACACACCCGAATCGTTGTTGGCCAGTCGAGAGATTGCGGCGTCGGTTAATGAAACCATTCAAGCGTTGCCCGCTGAACTCAGGACTGCCATTGTACTAAGAGAAATTGAGGGATTGAGCTATGAAGAAATCGCACAAGCAATGGGATGCCCCATCGGCACGGTGCGATCACGGATTTTTCGGGCGCGAGAAGCAATTGCCACCAAGTTGCGCCCAATGATCGATCAGCAAGGCGATCGGCGATGGTAAGGGAAGACTGACATGCAAACGACACAGACACAACACCCATCAGCGGAATCAATTGAAAATACGCGGGATGCGGCTGAGCCCCAAACGGTTGATCGATTGGAGTTGATTTCAGCGTATTTTGATGGCGAGTTCGAGCAAACCGATACCGAGCGACGATCAAGCGCCTGCTCGTTAACGGTGGATCTTGACCCACTTGAGTACAAAGAGGATTGGGCGCTTTACGCCTTAATAGCTGATTCGCTCGCGCAACCCGCTGCACGTGCTTTCAGCCCCTCGACCGAATTCACAACGCGGCTTTCAGCCGCGCTGCAAAGAGAGCCAACCCATCAACTGGCCACGGACACGGCCCAAGATCGTGCGGCAGTGTCGGTATCGCAAAGAGCGACCAGACCTAGCGCCTTCTCGAGATGGTTTTCGTGGCCTAGCTTGGCCATGGCTGCGGCGATTGCCGCTGTGGTGTGGGTTGCCCAGCCGCTGTTGATGCTCGATGAGGTGGTGGTCGTGAGCACTCCCACGGTGTTGCCTCAGCCAGTGGTAGACGGTGCGAGCGTTTCTGATTACGCCAACGCGCACAGACAGTTTTCTGGGCCGATCGCGGTTCGCCAAGCGTCGTTTGAGCCAGGGGTTGATCGATGAAATTCGCGGCTCAACCTGAGGACAGCGCGGGGCTGCGCACAAATAGGATAGGTCAACTTGCGCGTGGCTTTTGTTTGGTCATGATGGCTTTGGTGGTGATGGGCCTTTCAGCGGCTCACGCAAGAAGCACAGATGCCATAATGCAGTCCCCCACCGACGCCAAATCGCTTCTCGAAGGCATTCAATCGGCAGCCAAACGACTGAATTACCAAGGTGTTTTCTCCCAGCAGCGCGATGGCGTTGTTCATTCATTTCGGATGACGCACCGTTTTGTTGATGATCGTGAAGAAGAGAGAATCGAGGTACTTGATAACAGCCCCAGAGAGTACTTGCGTGTTGATGACGCTGTCAGTTGCTTAATCCCTGAGAAGAAACTGGTGGTCAATGAGTCACAGCGACAAGAACGATTCCCCGCGCTATTGATGGGTGAGCTGTCTCATTTTTCGGAATTCTATGATGTTTTGCTGGCACCGGCCCAGAGCCGTGTGGCTGGCAGACAGTGTTTGGTGGTTGATATCGTCCCCAAAGACAATCACCGTCCTCATTACCAGTTTTGCGCTGATGTTCAGACGGGCCTATTACTGAAAGCGCAGTTGCTGCAAGCCGATGGCAGTGTCTTAGAGCAGATCGCTTTTAACCAAGTCCAAATTGGGCACTCAATTGCCGATGTTGAGCTTGCCCCCAGTTGGTCTACTGACGGCTGGCAAGCGGTCAATCAAAAACAAGAGGCGATTGATTTTCGTGCCATGGGTTGGGATTACAAGCAACCACCTGGTTTTGAACCGGTCATGCAATTGCAACGAACTTTTAGCGATGGTCGAATGGTCAATCAAATGATTTTGACGGACGGTTTGGCCAGTGTCTCAGTTTTTATTGAACCTTATCAGCAGAGTTTGTCTCAACATCAATGGCAGGGAGCCAGTCGTTCAGGTTCGATCAATTTATATGGCAAACAAGTCGGTGACTATTGGATCGTTGTGGTGGGTGAAGTGCCCGCTCAAAGTATTCATATGCTGGCGCAATCGATCAGCCGTCGCGATGTCTCTGCGAGCCAGTAACGCACGTCGTATCGCCAATAAAAACTAAAACGGAGTTTGAATATGCCTAATCGCTATGCCGTCTCTTCCCACTCGCTTGCGCGGACCCAGCAGCAGCCGCAACAGTGCCTCTGGCGCGTGATGTTGTTGTCGATCGCTTTCGTGGCGCTGTCATTTTTGGGTATGCAACAGGCGCTTGCCAACACAGCTGGACTGCCCGACTTTACGGGTATTGTCGAAAAAGCGGACGAAGCAGTGGTTAACATCAGAACCACTGCCACTGTTGATGGCCGTGGTCGCTCGGGCCAAGATCCTTATGAAATGTTTCGGTGGTTCTTTGGCCCCGATTTTCAGCCGCCTGGTGGTGCGCCTGAGCAAAGACGTGGTGAGCCAGCCCCTGAGCCCGAGCAACGCTCTGTACCACGAGGTGTCGGATCTGGTTTTTTCATCACAGCGGATGGTTCGATCCTGACCAATCACCACGTGATTGACGGGGCTGATGAAATATTTGTCACCTTAACGGATGGTAGAGAATTCAAAGCGGTTGTTGTTGGTAGCGATGCGCGCACCGATGTGGCGTTGTTGAAGATTGATGCCACTGACATGGTGACACTGCCCATCGGCAGTGCCCAAAACCTCAAGAAAGGGCAGTGGGTTTTGGCGATTGGTTCGCCCTTCGGCTTGCAGGCCACGGTGACGGCCGGTATTGTGAGCGCGATTGGTCGTGAAACGGGTGATTATTTGCCATTCATTCAAACGGATGTGGCCGTCAACCCAGGCAACTCTGGCGGTCCTTTATTGGACATGTCTGGCCAAGTGGTGGGTATTAACGCTCAGATCGTGTCGCGCAGTGGCGGCTTCATGGGTATTTCGTTGGCGATCCCGATCGATGAAGCCATGTCGGTTGCCGATCAACTCAAAACCAACGGTAAGGTTGTTCGCGGTCGGATTGGTGTGCAAATCGGTGAAGTGAACAAAGATGTGGCTGAGGCCAGTGGTTTATCGGATCAGTCCGGCGCAATGGTGAGTCGTGTGGAGCCAGATGGACCGGCTGATGCTGCTGGCTTAAAAGCCGGAGACATCATTTTGTCATTTGGTGGCAAAAAAATCGCAAAATGGTCTGATCTTCCCCGCGTGGTGGGCGCCACCAAGCCAGGTCAGCGGGTCGAAATGGCAGTCTGGCGCCGGGGTAAACCGGTCACCCTGATGGTCAAGGTTGGCGAGATGCCTTCAGCAGAGCAGCCTCAAGCGGCAGCACCAGCCACACCAGAGCCCGTCGCAGGACTGACAGCACTTGGTTTGACGGTGGTTGATTTAACCGACAAGGAACGGGCCGATCTGAACATTGAAAAAGGCGTCAAGGTGACGGAGTCGGCTGACGCTGGCGCTAGCGCTGGTATTGCTGTTGGCGATATTGTGCTGACTGTGGGAAACAACGAAGTGGGCACGGCCAAGCAGTTCGTTGAATTGGTTAAAAAAGCTGGCGAGGGCAAACCAGTCGGTATGATGGTGCAGCGCAACGGTCAGGCGCAGTGGGTTTTGGTAAGACCCAAACGTTAACCCCCGATCAGGCTAAAATAAGCAAGGTTTAATGCGGCAAGAGGGCGCGTCAAGCGCCCTCTTGTTTTTAGTGGGTCAAAGCACCTGGTGCGCCATTCGGTGTCCATCTGGCCCTTACGTCTGCTGAACAAGACAGATTTCATTTAAGTTTGATTGGATTTTATGCAGCACATTCGTAACTTTTCGATCATTGCTCATATTGACCATGGCAAATCAACGCTGGCTGATCGTTTGATACAGACCTGTGGTGGCTTGGCGGGTCGTGAAATGTCGGCCCAAGTGCTTGATTCGATGGATATCGAGCGCGAGCGGGGCATCACCATCAAGGCGCAAACGGCATCGTTGTTATACCGTGCCAAGGACGGCCATGAGTACCAATTCAACCTGATCGACACACCAGGTCACGTTGATTTTTCGTACGAAGTGAGTCGTTCACTGTCTGCGTGCGAAGGGGCGCTCCTCGTGGTTGATGCTTCTCAGGGTGTTGAGGCTCAGACCGTGGCCAACTGTTACACCGCAATCGAGCTCGGTGTTGAGGTCGTTCCTGTTCTCAATAAAATGGATTTGCCGCAAGCGGACCCTGAGGGCGCTCGGGCAGAAATTGAGGATGTGATTGGCATTGATGCCTCAGATGCTGTTGCTGCGAGTGCGAAGACCGGTTTGGGTATCGATGAAATCCTTGAGGCTATTGTGGCCAAAGTACCAGCACCCAAGGGCGATCCAGAGGCGCCCTTGCAGGCTTTGATCGTGGATTCCTGGTTTGATAACTATGTTGGCGTGGTAATGTTGGTTCGCATTGTCAATGGCACGCTAAAACCGAAAGACAAAATCCGTTTCATGGCAACGGGCGCCCTTCATGGCTGCGAACAGCTCGGTGTTTTCACCCCAAAATCGCTGCCACGAACCATGCTATCGGCTGGGCAGGTGGGTTTTGTGATTGCGGGCATCAAAGAGCTTAAAGACGCGAAAGTGGGTGACACCATTACACACACGGCTCGACCCGCACTTGAACCATTGCCAGGGTTCAAAGAGGTTAAGCCGCAGGTATTTGCGGGGCTCTATCCGGTCGAAAGCAGTGAGTATGATCAGCTACGTGATTCCTTAGAAAAACTCAAATTAAATGACTCAGCACTGATGTATGAACCTGAGGTGTCACAGGCTTTGGGTTTTGGTTTTCGTTGCGGGTTTTTGGGTCTTTTGCACATGGAAATTGTGCAAGAACGGCTTGAACGAGAGTTTGATATGGACATCATCACCACAGCACCGTCTGTGGTCTATGAGATCGAACTCAATAGCGGTGACGTCGTCAGTATTGAAAGCCCATCACGGATGCCAGAAATCGGCAAGGTTGCTGAGATTCGTGAGCCGATCGTATCGGTCACCCTGTTCATGCCCCAAGAATATGTGGGGCCAGTGATGACGCTGTGTAATCAGAAGCGTGGGGCTCAACTCGACATGAGCTACCATGGTCGGCAAGTCCATTTGAAGTATGAGATTCCACTCGCAGAAATTGTCCTGGACTTTTTTGACAAGCTGAAATCGGTCTCGCGTGGTTATGCCTCAATGGATTACGAGTTTTTAGAATACAGGGCCTCGGATGTGGTGAGGGTCGATGTGTTGATCAACGCCGACCGCGTTGATGCCTTATCGACCATCTGTCATCGATCAAACGCCCGTTATCGAGGCCGTGAAATGGTGGGTAAGATGCGTGAGATGATTCCCCGTCAAATGTATGACGTCGCTATTCAAGCCGCGATTGGCGCCGAGATTATCGCCCGTGAAAACGTCAAAGCGCTGCGCAAAAACGTATTGGCCAAGTGCTATGGGGGCGATATCAGCCGTAAAAAGAAATTGCTAGAAAAGCAAAAAGCTGGCAAAAAGCGCATGAAGCAAGTCGGTAGCGTCGAGATACCTCAAGAGGCGTTTTTGGCGATCTTGCAAGTTGACGATAGGTAACAGGCGCCCATGAAGAATCTTATTGCCCGCAGAGGATCACAACGCCCATGAGCTGGAATTTTTCCTTAATCCTTTTTGTGGCGCTTTTGGTCACAGGACTTGTCTGGCTGGTTGACCGTCTTTTCCTACGTCAGAAAAGGACTTCCACAGACAAGCGGCCCTGGTGGGTCGAGTACGGTGCCAGTTTCTTTCCCGTCATCTTGTTTGTTTTTGTTTTGCGCTCTTTTATTGTCGAGCCCTTCCGTATCCCCTCAGGCTCCATGTTGCCAACGCTGCAATCAGGAGACTTAATTCTGGTTAACAAGTTCACCTACGGCATCCGTTTGCCGATTTGGCATGACAAGGTGATTCCAATTGGCGATCCAGCTCGGGGCGATGTCATGGTGTTTCGCTACCCCGTTGACCCTAAGGTTGACTACATCAAGCGGGTGGTTGGGTTGCCAGGTGATGAGGTGGCTTATCTCAACAAAAGGGTATATTTGAACGGTAAAGAAGTGCCCGTCCAGCGTGATGGTGACTTTTTTGAGCCAGATCGTCTTGTTTACACCGCTCAGTTCATTGAGAGCTTAGGCGAAATTGACAACAAAATACTGGTAGATATGCGAACAAGACAGGATTTAAGGCCATTTTGGCGATTTCCGCATAGAGATAACTGTACTTACCGCACTGATGGCATCATTTGCACCGTGCCAGAGGGTGAATACTTTATGATGGGTGACAATCGCGACAACAGTTTGGATAGTCGATTTTGGGGCTTCGTGCCAGAGTCACATATTGTTGGGAAAGCGTTTTTTATCTGGATGAACTTTTCTGAACCGGGTCGAATTGGTCGTTTTCATTGATAGTTGATGACCGCCGGGTGACCCGTGTTAACGGGTATTGATTGATGTCTGCGACACCTCTTGAACAAGTGCTTGGCTACAGCTTTGAGAACAAGACGCTTTTGGAGCTTGCGCTCACGCACCGAAGCCTCGGTGCAAAAAACAATGAGCGCCTGGAGTTTCTGGGTGATTCAGTGCTCGGTACATCCATTTCGGCACTCCTCTTTCACCGCTACAGCAAGTTAGACGAAGGCGACTTGTCGCGCGTCAGGGCAAACCTTGTCAAACAAGCTGCCCTTGCCGATATCGCTCAAACCTTGGGCTTGTCGCAACACCTGCGGCTCGGTGAAGGTGAACTCAAAAGTGGCGGCTTTAGGCGCCCCTCAATTTTGGCAGACACCTTTGAAGCTATTCTTGGCGCTATCTTTTTGGATGGTGGCTTTGAGCAGGCGCAGGCTGTGATTCACCGCCTGTATGAGCCCGTGCTGGCGTCGGTCGATCCTCAAACCATTGGTAAAGATGCGAAGACCCTGCTGCAGGAGTTTTTGCAAGCCCATAAAATGGCGCTTCCGGCGTATGCCGTGCTAGCGACGCATGGCGCGGCGCATAGTCAACAGTTCGAAGTGACTTGCGATATCGCAGAACTTGATGTTCGTGTCCAAGCGGTTGGTGCTAGCCGCCGGGCAGCGGAGCAAACCGCTGCAAAGTTAGCATTAGAGAAAGCCATGCAGTTAAAGCCTGGGCCAGGCCGTAAGGCAGTCAAGCGTGCGCGCAAAGCGGCCCAGTTAAGTTTGCCCGTCGCCGTTTCACAGGATGCCAGATGATTGATGCACGATCGCCATACCGTTGTGGATTTGTGGCAGTGGTAGGGCGTCCAAACGTGGGCAAATCCACGTTGATGAATGCATTGATCGGTGCAAAAGTGTCGATCGTTTCGCGCAAAGCCCAGACAACCCGGCACCGTATTCACGGCGTCTTTACCCGCGATCGCGAGCAGTTTGTGTTTGTGGATACGCCAGGTTTTCAGATGCGTCATGGCGGGACGATGAACAAAATGATGAATCGCGTTGTCAGCCAAACACTGTCTGATGTTGATGTGGTGTTGTTTGTGGTCGAGGCGGGCAAATGGACGACCGCCGATGCCACTTTACTTGCGATGTTGGGTCATTGCCGTCATGTGATTTTGGTGATCAGCAAAGTTGATCTTTTCAAAGACAAAAATTCCTTATTTCCTTTTGCAGGTGAAGTTGCTGCCCGCCACCCGTTTACGGCCGTGGTGCCAGTCAGTTCTGTCAAGAAGGTGCAACTTGATACCTTGCTTGACGAGGTGGCCAAGTACCTACCTGAAAACGAGCCGATGTTCGATGAGGAAATGTTTACGGATCGTTCGGTTCGATTTCTGGTGTCTGAGCTCATTCGTGAGAAGATATTCAGACTGGTGGGCGACGAGTTGCCGTACGGTTGTACGGTTGTGATTGAACAGTGGGAAGAGTCTGATGACCGGGCTCGAATTGCAGCTTGCGTGATTGTTGAACGCGAAACCCACCGACCCATTCTGTTGGGTGCCAAGGGCATGCACATGAAGCGCATTGCCACGGAAGCCCGAGTCGACATTGCTGACTTACTGGGAAAATCCGTTCATCTCGAGGTCTACATCAAAGTCAAAAAGGGTTGGTCTGACCGCGAAAGTAGCTTACGTGAACTCGGCTACGAGTAGTCGCCGCTGGACCAAGATGCCATGAGCCGACGAACCACTCGCATTACTGACGCGTCCGCCTTTGTGTTGCACAGCACGCCGTGGCGTGAAACATCATTGATTCTTAAGGCGTTTAGCCGTGAGCATGGCATCGTGACGCTGGTGGCCAAGGGCGCCAAGCGCCCATACTCTGGCCTACGTTCAGTGCTGATGGTGTTTCAGCCCTTGTCGCTCTCATGGTCGGGTGCGGCTGAGGTTAAAACACTGACTCAGGCCGAGGTGGTGTCGATCATTCCGATGCCGGGTTCAGTGCTGATGTCGGGCTGGTACATGAATGAGCTATTGATAAAACTACTTGCCTTAGAGGATCCACATCCGGTTTTATTTGATGCGTATGCTCAAGCCATCAGCCAGTTGGCAGAGCTTGGCCATTTGGCGCGCGGTCGGGCCACGGCTGCCGTTTTGCGCCAGTTCGAGTGGGTGCTTCTGCGGGAGATTGGATATGGGTTGTCAGGTCCAACACCAGACTTCACCGATGCGAGTCAAGCGGCTGCGTTAAAAGTACTATTACAAGAACAGATCTTGGCACAAGTGCCAGGATCTGCGCTAGCCAGCCGGCAAGTCTTATTAAGCCTTCGCAGGCTCTCTAGTCCACCAGAACCGCACGACCTGTGACTTTGCCAGCACCCAAAGCGGCGAGCACATTGGAAGCCTCTGCCAGCGGGTGTTCGCTGACCGCAATGGGTTTGACCTGACCACTTTTAACCAGAGCCAAGAGCGCCTGCAGCTCACCCAGTGATCCCGTGTAGTTCCCCAAGATACTGATGGCTTTCATCGGTATGAGCGCCAGCGACCAAGGGGCTGCTCCCCCAAAAAAGCCAACAATCACCAAGGTGCCACCTTTGATGAGCGCGTTAAAGCCCAGCTCAGTGGACTGAGCTGAACCGACCAAATCAATCACCGCGTGCACCGCTTGGCTGCCATTGGCCTTAAGGATTTGTGCTAACGCATCTGGATCGTTGCCGTTGATGGTGGCCAGTGCGCCAGCCTCTTTGGCTGCCTTGAGTTTGGCTGGATCAATATCGACCACAATGGCACCGGCACCCCCCATGGCTTTTAATATTTGCAGGCACATCAACCCCAAGCCGCCGGCGCCCATGATCACAATGGGTGATTTCTGATAGATGGCAGGATCGAGTTTCTTGATTGCGCTGAAAGTGGTCAAGCCAGAGCAGGCGATGGGAGCGACTTGAGCGGGATTGAGATCACCGATATCCAACAAATATCGGCTATCGGGCACAAGGACATGATCTGCGTAGCCGCCGTTTTGGTAGACACCGATAGAGCGGGGTTTGGCGCAATAATTTTCTCGCCCTGACGCACAAACGACGCAATCGCCACAGCCCAACCAAGGAAACACCAAGTAGTTTTTACCCAGGTTTATCCCCGTGGCATCGGGACCTAAGGATACGGCGGTACCCACGATTTCGTGCCCCATGGTGATCGGCAACTCGATACCTCGATCAGTGATTGATAGGCGCTTGCCGTGGCCCAAATCGTAACCACCTTCCCAGATGTGTAAATCACTGTGGCAAACGCCCGCGGCGCGGGTTTTGAGTAAAACTTGAGCCCCAGTGGGGACTGGTTTTTGTTGCTCAAGCATTTGCAGTGGCTCATGGAACTGAGTGACGCAATAGCATTTCATGGTTTGGTGTCTCCGTTGGCCCTAAGTGGTCCTGATATCAGCTTTCCATTCGCAGTGCGATCAGGCTCGGACCAGGCGTGGCGTTGGCACGGCGTAAGGCCTGGTCAAAGCCGGACAAGGAATCGACGCGAACAGCCGGCACACCGTGGCCTTTGGCCATCGACACCCAGTCTAAGTCGGGTTGGTCAAGGTCAAGCATCCGGGCTGCATTCACCCCAGGTGCAGGGCCACCCATGTTGTTCAGTTCGCCGCGCAAGATCCGGTAAGAACGATTGTCAAAAATCACCGTGGTGACATTGAGCTGCTCTCGCGCCATGGTCCAAAGGGCCTGTATGGTGTACATGGCACTGCCATCACCCACCAAGGCAATCACCCGTCGATCGGGCGCCGCGATGGCCGCTCCGACGGCTGCTGGCAATCCAAACCCAATGGCCCCGCCAGTAATGTCAATGCAGTCGTGGGCAGGTGCAAAAGGGATGGTGTCGGCCAGTTGACGGCCAGAGGTGACAGCTTCGTCAACCAAGATGGCTTGCTCAGGCATGGCGCCCACCAACACCCGACCAATATTGCCAGCGTTTGGTGCGCCATCTTCAAAGCCTCCGGCAAGTGCGCTATCCGATAACTGTGCTGGTGTTGCTTTGCTGGCGCCGACGGCTTGGCATAGGGCATCAAGGGTCGCGAACAAATCGTGACCCGGTGTTGCTAGGGTATGAATGGTGCAATCGGGTGGTGCCATCAGACGTGGTTTGCCTGGGTAAGCAAAAAAACCAACGGGTACCGTTGCACCGACCATGATGATGTCTTTGGCATCCTTGAGAACCGCCACCGCGTTGTCCACTGAGAAGGGGATGGGTTTGACGTTCACGCGTCCAAGGCCTCGTTCCAGTCGTCCTGTGCGTGGCTCAGCCATGATCTTGCAGCCCGTGTGTGCGGCGATCTGACCCGCTAACCAGGTGCATCGCGCCATCATGGCGCCGCCACCAAGCAGCAAAACGGTGTTGGCTGCTTTTGATTTGTCACTGAGCAGTTTAGCCATTGCCTCGATCGATTCGGCCAGTGGTGCAGCCGCTGCCCGTGCCGGTTCAGTGCTGTAGTGTCCTGGGTCTGAGTCTTCCCATGCACAATTGGCGGGCAGAATCAGCGAGGCGATGCGACCTGGGCTGCTGCAGGCTTGAGAAATGGCCTCAGCCGTGTCCATGGGTGCAAGCGTGGCAGAAACAGTGGTTTTGACCCAGTGGGACATGGGGCGAGCCACGGCTTCAACATCCGAATTCAGCGGCGCGTCGTTATGAATGTGATCCAAGGCGTGTTGACCAATAATATTCACAATGCCAGAGCGCGCTTTGCGGGCATTGTGCAAGTTGGCCAAGCCGTTGCCCAAGCCTGGGCCCAAGTGCAACAGGGTGGCCGCGGGTTTGCCAGTCATGCGGTAATAACCATCAGCGGCACCTGTCACCACGCCTTCAAACAAACCCAGCACACAACGCATTGTTGTGGCTTGATCAAGGGCGGCCACAAAGTGCATTTCAGACGTACCGGGATTGGCAAAACAAACGTCAACCTTGCCTGCCAGTAACGTCTTGACCATGGCTTGAGAACCATTCATGTGTTGTCTCCTCTTGCGTGTTCACGCATTGTTTCTCGGGCGATGACCACTTGTTGAATTTCAGTGGCACCTTCGTAAATCCGTAGGGCTCTAATTTCGCGATAAAGCATTTCAGCCGGGTGTCCGACTTTGACACCCAAGCCGCCATGAATCTGCACGTTACGGTCAATCACTTTTTGTGCGGCTTCGGTGGCAAACATCTTGGCCATGGCGGCCGATTTGGTGGTGCGTTGTCCCAGCACATCGCGTTGCCAGGCAGCTCGATAAATCAGCAAAGCCGACGCGTGAATATCGGTGTGCATGTCGCCGATGGCCGCTTGGGTGATTTGTTGATCGGCCAAGGTCGCGCCAAACATCGGGCGTTGTTGTGCCCGCTCCATGGCCATGTCCGCGGCAGCTTGTGCAAATCCGAGTGCGGTGGCACCGACAGAAGCCCGAAACACATCCAAAGTCTGCATCGCCACTTTGAAACCTTGCCCTGGCTCGCCAAGTCGTTGACTGGCATCAATCACACAGTTATCGAATAACAAGGTGCCAATGGGGTGTGGGGCACACACTTCGAAGCGCTCGCTAACGGTCAAACCCGGCGTGTTGGCGTTGACCACAAAAGCGGTCACGCCATCGACGGTATCGTTTTCTGTGCGGGCAAAGACCGTGTAGAAGTCAGCAATGCCGGCGTTTGAGATCCAGGTTTTAATGCCATGCAGGTGGTATTTGTCGCCATGACGCACAGCACGCGTGGTCATGGCGGCAGCGTCTGAGCCGGCATCCGGTTCGGACAATGCAAAAGCAGCGATCAGACGACCTTGAGCAACGTCAGGTAAATATTGCGTTTGTAACTTGGGGTTACCAAACAGTGATATGGGCCCACTGCCCAAGCCTTGCATGGCAAATGAAAAATCGGCTAAACCATCGTGGTAGCTTAAGATTTGACGGATTAAGCACAGACTGCGCGAATCTAGTTTGGCGAGCGCACCGCCAGCATGACCAGGCACGCAGTAATGCAGCCAACCGGCTTGAGCCAGAGCGGCGACACGGGCGCGGCATGCATCATCCACGTTGCCACTGTGAACGCGATCATGATAGGTATCACGGGCCCAGGCTGTCAGCTTGCGCGCCAATTCTCGATGTGAGTCCTCAAAAAAAGGCAAATCAAAGAGGGTTTTATCCATGGGCTGGTTCTTTTAATATTTTTTGTCTAGCAGCGCTTGTGCCATCTCGCGCAGCTTGTGTTTTTGTATTTTGACAGAGTTGGCACTGAGCACCGTCGGAAATTCGTCCAGTACTTCGAAGTGCACAGGTGCTTTGAAGCCCGCCAGTCGACGCTTACATTCGGCTTGCCATTGCTCGGATGAGCCGGCCCTTTGGTCTGACAGTAATACAAAAGCCACAGGCACAATTTTTTGATGCCACTGTGCAGCAACCACCTGACAAGCTGCAATGCTTGGCAAGCTTTGCACCACTTGTTCGATCTCTGCTGGATTGACCAAAAAACCACCCAAGCGCAACGAGTCACCCATGCGCGCTTGAAACACAAATTGGCGCTCGCTCACGCACCAGCCAAGGTCACCGGTTCGGTAATAACCATCATTGGTAAAAGCGTCGTGGGTGGCCTCAGGCTGATCCATGTAGGCGGCCATGCGTGAGGGTGAGAGGATCTCGATTTCGCCAGATTGCCCCAACGCCAGCAAGTGTCCCGTTTCAGGGTCACGGGCGCGTACGCGGGCATCATCATGCAGCAATCGCCCACCGGGTTGATGCATGACACTGATATCACCGTCTGCGGCGTCTGTCGGCTGGGCGGCTTGCAGGGCTTGCAATTCACTGGAGCCGTAAAGACCAGTCAGTTTGATACCGAGGCGATTGGCTGCATCAAATAATTCATCTTGCGCTGGGGCAAAAGAGGCAAACCCAAACAGTCGGCAATTGTCAAAGTCGTGAGGATCACCAGCCGTTTGCAGGATTTGCAAGATTAAGGCGTTATTGGCGTATGTGTGGGTCACCCGGTGGTTGTGGATCAGTGACCTGAGGCTATCCGGATCGGAAACCGCTTCGCAGGCCACGGTGTAACCATTGAAGAGTCCACCGGCCAAGGTCGCAAAACCAAAGGCACCGCAAAACGGCGCACTCGCCAAAATGCAGCATGCTTGGTCGTAGTTAAGGGATCGGGCGATCGCATGGCCATGGCGTAAGAGTCCAGCCTGTGTATGCAAAACAAACTTTGGCAGTGATGTTGTGCCCGAGGTGGTAAAGGTCAGAACCCCATGATCGTCATGTGGTGCGACGGCATCAATCGGGGTGTTGAGGTAGTGCTTAATGTCATCAAGTGTCAGTTGACCTTTTAATCGCGTCATGACCGAGGTGGGTACATCAGCCAATATTTGGTCAAAAGCGATGCCCTTGAAGTCGGGCCAGAAAATCAACCACGTCGCCCGACCCCGTTCAATGATGTCGTGCACTTCATGGCTCTTAAAGCGTGTGTTGACAGAAAGAACAGTGACACCAATCTGGGCGCACGCCAAAAAACACTGCACCCATTCGATGCCGTTGGGTAGCCACAAGGCAAGTCGGTCACCGGCTTGCATGCCATTTTGTTTGAAATGGGCTGCTAAGCGCTCAGATTGCGCAAAAAGCTGCGAAAAGGTGGTTTGTCGATCAGGCTCAACGATGGCAACTCGATTCGGGCAAGATTTGGCCAGCGCCTGCATCTGTTCGTAAAGGGTGCTGTACATGAACGCTTGGCCTTAGACGGTCGCGATTGGTGTCACCGGCGAGCCAACAGCACCTGGCAAGCGAAGTGGTGGGGCCGTCAGCATGAAGTGATGCCGCTTATTGTCGTGCAGCCATTGCGCCAGTTCTTTCAAATACCAGAGTTCGGCCAAAGGCACGCCAAGCTTAAACAAACAGTGGTGGTGCAAAGGCAAAATAGAGAAGGCTGATTTGGCAGGATAAGCTTCAACGGCATAGTTATCACAACAAATGGTGGCAATACCCGATTCGGTAATCCAATTCAGTAGGGTCTCATCTGAGCCATCAAGCACCGCCCCTGTCTGCTCAAGTATGGCATGGTCGGGGTGACCAGCCATGCCTAAGATGGTTTCAGCAAAACCTGTTCTCATCACCAACATATCGCCGGGTTCGACAGCGATCTTCTCTGTTTGCAAGAGATTGATAAAAGTCTGACCGTTAACAATTGTGCGGCCCGTGCCGAGGTAACGGGCCAAGTCGACCATGACGCCACGCCCTTGCATGCCTTTTTCAGCATATTTGGCCACACTCAAACGCTCAGCAAAAGAGGATCCGTCGCCACAGCAATCGGCATGGGCACCTGATGCGTGCTCACCACCGTGTACGTCGAGACCGGCTTCAAAGCCGTTGTAATAGACCTTGCGCAATTGACCATCGTTTTGCGTGTCAAACATGGCGCCAATGTGGCACAGGCCATCCCATTGGGTTGAATATTGCATGCATAGCGTCACTTGATCGTCACACAAGACGTCAATGGCGTCTTTCTGAATGAGCGAGGCTTCAATGTTCATGTAAGGCGTGCCGTCGCGAAAGGTCGCTGACAACAGTGGCGGATGACGTCTGGGATTCAGTACATTGCCACCCGGCAAGTCAAGTGGCAGCGACAAACAAAAGACCTTGCCGACTTTGATCTCAGCAGCGGCTTGCAGCACTTTCTTCTCTGTCAGTAAATTTAAGCGACCGAGTTCATCGTCTGGCCCAAAATCACCCCAGGTGGATCCCTCTGGTCGCTGTTTGAATCGTGACATTTTTGATGTTCTCCACAATAGCCTGGCGGTTTGTTGTCAATTTTGTACGAAGGTGAAAGTCGGTCTTTGATCTTACTATAGAGGCGCACTACGGACGCTAACACTTCAAGTGCATGAAGGCTTTGGCCCAAATTGGTTTGCGCCATTGTCGCCGCGCGTTAAGATCAAGCGCATCTCGTTAATCAGAGGACTATCATGAGCAAACCATTGGCATTGGTCACCGGCGGCAGTCGCGGCATCGGACGCGCGATTGTTCAGCGATTGCTAAGCGACGGCTACGATGTTTTGAATTTCAGTCGCACACCCAATCCGCAGACGTTGCCGGGCGAGACATTCGAGTCGGTTGACTTGATGAATCCTCAAACCACCAAAGAGGCGATCACGCACTGGTCTGCCAAACGTGAGATTGTGCATTTGGTGAACAATGCCGGCATGATTCACGTGGCCGCACTTGAGGACGTGACCCCAGAACAGGTGCAAGACATGGTGAACCTCAATCTCATGGCACCGTTGCTATTGACGCAAGCCTTGGTGCCTGCCATGCGAGCCCGTGGCTCAGGTCGAGTGGTCAATATTGGCAGTCGTGCGGGGCTTGGCAAGATAGGTCGCACGGTTTACAGCGCCACCAAGGCGGGCTTCATTGGGATGACCCGAACCTGGGCTTTGGAACTGGCCAAGTACGGCGTGACGGTTAACCTGATTGCACCAGGTGCGATTGCCACAGAGCTGTTTTTGGCAGCGAACCCTGAAGATTCAGAGCAAACACGGCAATTAAAAGCAGCTGTGCCTTTGGCACGCATCGGTCGGCCCGAAGAAATCGCCCACGCCGTGGCCATGTTTATGGATCCCAGAGCGGGCTACACAACCGGTCAGGTTCTTTATGTTTGTGGTGGTCTGTCGGTCGGTTTGGCGGGGTAACTTGACTGATGAAATAAGAAAAGCCCCTTGCGGGGCTTTTCTTTTGAAAGTGAACTGAACCCAATATCAGTCGCGATCACCACCAAAAATGCCTAGCAGCATCAGGAGGTTGGCAAACACGTTATAGACGCTGAGGTAGATCGACAGTGTTGCGCTGATGTAGTTGGTCTCGCCACCATTGATCACGCGCTGTAGGTCAACGAGCATGAAGGCCGAGAAAATACCAACCGCCAGCACCGAGACGGTCAACATCAAAGCAGGCAGTTGCAAAAAGATGTTGGCGAGTGCTGCCAAGAGAATGACCACGGCACCGATGAAGAGCCAGCGCTGCATACCGGAAAGATCACGTTTGATTGTGCCGGCCAGTGTTGCCATGGTGGCAAAGACAGCTGCTGTGCCACCGAAGGCGACCATCACCAACTGAGCACCGTTGCCCATACCCAAGACAAAGCCCAAGAGTCTTGAGAGCATGATGCCCATGAAGAAAGTGAACAACATCAACAGGCCAACACCGAGAGAACTGTTTTTATTTTTCTCGACAGCGAACATCAGCCCAAAAGCACCCGCCAAAAAGATGATGGTGGTCATGCCGGGGCTTGTGGCCATGATCTGATTAAGGCCAGAGTACAAACCCACGGCAGAGCCGATGACGGTTGGTATCAGTGAAAGGGCGAGTAACCAATAAGTGTTGCGCAGGACCTGATTGCGAACAGCTTGATCATTGGTGCCTGCACCGGCATACCCGCGTGGCAACGAAGGACGAAAATCACTCATGTTTTTACTCTCCGAACATCAAAAAAGCGTTTAACCCATTTCATGTGGCAACCATCTCATGGCTATGACCTTTAGATTAACCGATGGTTCAACCCGCGTGATGAGGTTTTGAGGTTAAACAAGGGATTTTCAAGGGATTTTTAGGTTTTTTTGAGGTTTTTTCAACTCAGGCGGTGTGCGTGGAGATCAGCACCCAATTGTTGGTATGTTCGCCAGCGAATACGGGCTTTTTCTCGGTCGTCATCCTCGGGCCCAACCACTTCAAGAATTCGTGATAGCGCCAGTGGTTCGGGTGGCAGTTGATCAGACAAGTTAAGCAACCACGCCGATTCGTAGGTCGCGGTTGCCAACTTGGCAGTCAGCAGCGGCCAGGACCCCGTGTCGATGAGGTAGACCTTTAGGCCTTCGAGCGCATGGGGCGTGAGCCGTTCATGCGCCACGAAGGCCGTGTCTTCGAGTGCCCACAATTGTTGGTCGTATCGTTCAAGCCGTTGCTCGTCGTCACAAAACACCATGACAGGCGTGCCTTTGCTGACGTGACGCTGAGTTGTTCGCACGGACTGCGCGATACGATCGTGAGCCCCGAAGGCAAAGTCAACCCTTAACAACGGTCAGGCCCCGCTTTGGGTTTTGTTCAACAGGTATTCCAGCAATAGGGGAACAGGGCGACCGCTTGCCCCCTTTTGCGGGCCGCTGAGCCACGAAGTGCCAGCGATATCCAAATGTGCCCAGCGATAGGCTTTGGCAAAGCGCGCTAAGAAGCAGGCCGCCGTGACGGCGCCGCCCTTGGGGCCAGCGTTACCGATATTGGCCATGTCGGCAAAGTTGGACTTTAGTGCGTCTTGATACTCATCTTCGACGGGTAAGCGCCATGCGGGATCGAGCGCGCGGCGCGAGGCGGCCACGAGTTCGTCGGCGAGCGCATCATCGGGCGAGAACAGACCGGTATTGACCGAGCCTAGCGCCACAATACAAGCGCCAGTCAGTGTCGCAATGTCGATCACAGCCGATGGCTGGAAACGCTCGGCATAAGTTAAGGCGTCGCATAGGATCAAACGGCCCTCGGCATCGGTATTGAGGATCTCGATGGTTTGACCAGACATGCTGGTGACCACGTCACCAGGTTTGATCGCATGGCCGCTTGGCATGTTTTCGCAGGCTGGTACCAAGCCGATTAACTCACCGGGCCACTCTAATTTGGCAATGGCCAGCATGACACCAAACACCGAAGCGGCCCCACACATGTCGTATTTCATCTCATCCATGGCTGCTGATGGTTTGATCGAAATGCCGCCAGTGTCAAAGGTAATGCCTTTGCCCACAAGGACGATCGGCCCGTTGGCTGGTCCTGATTTGGATTTGGTAGAAGCTTTGGCCGCACCACTGCCTTTGTAGTGCATCACAATAAATCTGGGCGCTTGGGCGCTGCCTTGGGACACGGCTAGAAATGAGCCCATGCCCAACGCTTCAATCTGTTTTTTCTCAAGGACGGAGACCTTCAGGCTTTTGAATTGACGACCTAGCGTGCGCGCTTGGTTACCCAAATAGGTGGGTGTGCAGATGTTGGAGGGCAGGTTACCCAAGGTACGCGTCAACGACATGCCTTCTCCGAGCGCATCGCCTTCAGACAGACCAAGGTTGGCGGATTTGTCATCGGCTTTCTCGCAAAGCACCGTGACTTTGCGTAGTTTCGGTTTGCGCGCAGGGTCGGGTTTGCCAATCGTGGCATCATAAAAATAGGCGGCTTGCCAATGGGCTTGGGCACTTAGACGCGCGCGGTGGCGTGTGTCACTGTCTGAGCAGCCCAGTAGCAGCAATGTGCTGCAAGCATCAGCAACCCTTAGGCTAATGCATTGACGCGCAGCGGCTTGTTGGGCTTTGGCAAAGGTTTTGACGTTAAAGTCCGCTTGTTTGCCCAATCCAACCAACACCACACGAAGGGCGCGCACACCAGAAAGATGACGCAGAACCATTGTTTCGCCGATGGCGCCTAAAAAGTCTTGACCCGCGACTGCTTTGATCGCGCCGTCACTGGCGCGGTTGATGATGTCAGCGGCCGCTGACAGTTGCCCATCTGAAAAAACGCCAACCACCAGCGCAGCGGTCTTGATCTGATGAATGGCTTGAGTGGTCTGTGTGCTAAATTCCATGTGCTTAACTCTCTCTTTGAGTGACGTTTGGGTGTCGCGATGTTGTGGGTTTCGCCAGACGGTGATAGCCCCTTTCCTTGTTCCATTATCCCGCATTTATTCGGCTCATGTCTCTATTCAAACGCGCGGTGATTTCAGAAGTGGCCAGCAATGCCAGCGTGGTCTTTTCCACGGTAATTGTTGTGTGGCTCAGTATCGTGCTCGTGCGCTTGTTGGGTCAAGCCGCCAAAGGCATTATCGGTGCAGACGTGGTCATGGGTTTGGCGGCGCTGACAACCATAGCCGCATTGCCCACCATCATTGCGCTGTCACTATTTATTGGTGTTTTGACCACGGTGTCGCGCAGCTATAGAGAGTCTGAGATGGTCGTTTGGTTTGCCAGTGGGCTGTCCTTGACAGCTTGGGTCTCGCCGATTTTAAAGTTGTCGATTCCGATTTCGCTTGTAGTGGCTTCGCTCACGCTCTTTGCCTCACCCTGGTCGCACCAGCAAATTGAGGATTACCGCGCGCGCTTTGACTTGCGTTCAGATATTTCACAAGTCACAGCCGGGGATTTCCTCGAGCTTGATGCCGGTAACCGTGTGGTTTTTGTGGAACCCTCAGCGACAAATCCTGACGATTTGGGACGTGTTTTTGCGCGGGTACTTGATGATACTTGGCATTCCGTGATCAACGCCCAAGGGGCAAGGACGGAGGTGGCTCCCAATGGCGATCGCTTCTTGGTTCTGGAAAAAGGCACCCGATTCGATTTGGTGCCTGGCGGCGGGCAATCGCGCCTGTCAGCATTTGATGCTTTCGCTATTCGACTGCAGACGGACAATGCCGACGAAACGCTTGCCCAAGCTCGAGAAAGGGCGTTGAGTAACCGCAAGGCTCGGCCCACTTGGTTACTTTTGGAGGACGATGCAAACAACTCAAACGGCCAGTTGATGTGGCGCTTGGCCATCCCGTTGGCGGCTATTAATTTGGCATTGTTGGCAATTCCGCTTGGGGCGGTGAGCCCGAGAGTGGGGCGTTCGTTTGATTTGTTGATCGCGGGCATGGTGGCTTTGCTCTACATGAACTTGATCAATGCCTCTCACGGTTGGATCAATAACGCGGTCTTGCCGTTCGATGTTGGCGTTTGGCTCGTCCATGGCCTGTTTCTCTTGCTCACCATTGGCTTATTTTGGTGGCGTTTGCGAATTAAAGCCCCCAAACAGTCTGGACCCATTGCGCCGGCAAACACCAGCGCTTGAACCACCAGCGCTTGAGTCACCCCTACTGAATTGACTGTTGCCGTTAGCCATTGCTGAGCTTCAATGGTGTTTTGTCGACTGAGAAATGCACTAGTTTATGTAAAAAAGTAATTTTGATTATGTTGTTTATTACTTATAATCGAGGAATACTTTTTTGGGTGAGCCAACATGAATTTGCAGCAATTTCGATTTGTGCGCGAAACAATTCGCCGCGATTTCAATTTAACCGCCGCTGCCAAGAGTCTTTACACCTCGCAGCCGGGTGTTTCTAAGGCCATCATGGAGTTTGAGCAAGAGCTCGGTGTGCAGATTTTTGAGCGTCATGGCAAGCGCATCAAAGGCCTGACAAAACCGGGCCATGCGGTGGCTGAGGTGGTTGAGCGAATTAACCATGAGATCGACAATTTAAAAAGAGTCAGTGACGAATATGCCAGGCGCGATCAGGGCCGCTTGGTGATTGCATGCACACATACTCAAGCACGCTACGCCTTGCCTGCCGTTATTCCCGCGTTTCGCGAACAGTTTCCCAAGGTCAAACTGGCCTTGGCTGAGGGTAGCCCCACGCAGTTGGCAGACATGTTGCTCAATGGCCAGGCCGACTTGGCGATCGCGACCGAATCACTGGCGCAAACACCAGGGTTGGCAAGCGTGCCATGCTACCGTTGGCAGCATGCGGTGGTTTTCACACCCGATCACCCCTTGGCCAAGCGCTATGACGCCAACGGCACGTTGACTTTGGCCGATTTGGCTGAGTTTCCGATCGTGACCTATGATTTGGCCTTTTCTGGGCGACGGCATATCGACGAATCGTTTGCGTCGGCTGGCCTACAGCCCGAAATTGCATTGGCGGCGATTGACGCCGATGTGATTAAGACCTACGTTTCTTTGGGTTTGGGTATCGGGATCATTGCTGCCATGGCACACGATCCCAAACAAGATCAGGGGTTGCAGTGTGCGCCGGCAGGTCATCTTTTTGGGCAGCAAACCGCTAGGGTAGCCGTCAGACAAGGCGAGTTCTTGCGTGATTACGTTTATACGTTCATTTCGATGCTCGCACCCGATTTAAAGCCTGCCGAAATCCGTGCGCTCATTAGGCCAAATATATAGGTATGGATTTTCTGGTAGAAAAAAATGTGTTCTGAAAAGGGTGAATACATAAAAACAGCTACCAAATCTAAATAGAAATCATTATCATTTGGGGAGTTTTTAACGGAGCCTCAAATGCCTACCTTCGAATTGCCTCAAGCTTTGCTCACAGATCCAATCAATGCCGTTGTCGTCGGCGCCGACCGGCTTGGCAATATTCCTGATGTCCTCAACGGGCACAACATCCGCATCACGCATCACGTTAGTGGTCGCGATCCTTCACACCAAAGACGAGGCCTGCAACTGCCCAGCGACACGGCAGTCGTCATTTTGTTGACCGATTTTTTGGGGCATAACGTGATGAAGGCTTTCCGTCAGGCCGCCCAAAAGTCAGGCGCCAGGGTCTTGGCGTGTCGCCGTTCGGTGGGTGCTTTACAACAGGCGCTTATGCAAAGTGGGATCGCCGTCGCTTCGGTTTCGGTCAGTTAGTGTTGGCCAACCGCACGGGCTCTATGCGCCGTGCGCCGGTGTAGCGTTTCTGCCAGTAGCGAACCGACATATTCTCAACACGGACATACCCTCTGGAGGATGGGGCGTGAACAAAATAACCATCGCCGAGGTAAATGCCCACGTGTGAGTAACGGTGGCCCAGGGTATTGAAGAACACCAAATCACCGACAACCAGCTCTGAAATCTCGAGTTTTTGACCGACTTGAGCCATATCGCGGGCACGACGCGGTAGATTCAGACCCCATGACTTTTGGGCTGAGTAATGAATCAGTCCGCTGCAATCAAACCCGCGATCCGGTGATGTGCCGCCATACCGATACTTGATACCAAGTTGTTGCAAGGCTTGGCGAGTCAGGGGATGTTGAGAAGCCGCGATGGCAGTCATCGGATCGATACCTGGAATGTCAGACAGGTCTGTCGTGCGGCGACCTTGGGGGTCAAGCCAAGCTGACTTGTCGTCAGACACTGTTGAGGCGCAACCGGCAAGTGCGAACACCGTCATCAGCACGAGTAAACCGCGCAAACCCATCAAACTTCGAGGCAATCTGGCCCTGTGCGATAGCAATGCATGGGCTCTTAAAAATAGACCACTTGCTACAGGTATTTGCCAATGGCGCATAAGCAATCTTTTCGGTAAATTAATTTCAGTGCTTTCTTTCAGTGCTTTCTTCAAGTGCTTTCGCAGCTAACTTCCAAATTTAGCTGATTTTAATCACAAATCAGATAAATTCGCTCACGAAAGGCTCACGAAAGCTTGATGCGTAAAAATGGCAGTATAAAAAAAGACAGTTTGGAGACAATTCTATGCTTGGAGTCAAGGCGGCACACGCCCAGTCGATTGAGAATCGAGAGGCCTTTTGGAAGCAAGAGGCCAAGCGAGTGCATTGGCAGACCCCCTTTAACCAAGTGGTTGATGTTTCGCGTTTGCCGTTTGCCAAATGGTTTGTCGGCGGTAAAACCAACCTTTGTTTCAATGCCGTTGACCGTTGGCTAGAAAGCGACCCAGACCAAGCGGCCTTGGTTTGGGTGTCCACTGAGGTCAATCAAGAACTCACTTACACTCGAAAAATGCTCTGGCAAGAAGTCAGTGCCGTGGCGGCCATGCTGCAGGCTCAGGGCGTTGGCATGGGCGATCGGGTGCTGATTTACATGCCCATGATCCCGTCGGCTGTTTTTGCGATGTTGGCTTGTGCCCGGCTAGGCGCTATTCATTCCGTGGTGTTTGGCGGATTTGCCTCGGTTAATTTGGCTCAGCGCATCGATGATGCCCAACCCAAGGTCATTGTCACGGCAGATGCGGGGTCTCGCGCTGGCAAAGTCACACCCTACAAACCGCTCTTGGATCGGGCACTCGAACTGTGCGCATCGTCGGTTCAAGCGGTTATTGTTGAGAATCGCGGCCTGTATGCTTTTGAGCCTGTGAGTGGTCGCGATCTCGACTACGCTGCTTTACGCGAGCAACATTGGGGTCAAGAGGTTGCCGTGCAGTGGGTTGAATCTTCAGCACCGAGCTACATCCTTTACACATCGGGCACCACGGGCAAGCCCAAAGGCGTACAACGCGATACGGGTGGTTACGCGGTGGCGTTGGCGACGTCGATGGACTACGTTTTTCAAGGTAAAGCTGGAGAGACGTTTCTGTGCACCAGTGATATTGGTTGGGTCGTCGGTCACTCTTACATTGTCTACGGCCCACTGATTGCCGGGATGACAACCATTCTGTACGAGGGCACACCGGTTCGCCCCGATGGTGGCATTTTGTGGAAACTCGTTGAGCAATACAAAGTGAGCGTGATGTTTTCTGCGCCGACGGCCATTCGAGTGCTGAAGAAACAAGACCCGGCACTGCTCAAAAAATATGACCTATCGACTTTGCGGGCGCTTTACATGGCCGGTGAGCCTTTGGATGAACCAACCGCTCATTGGATTTCGCAAGGACTGGGTAAACCCATTATCGATAACTATTGGCAGACAGAAACGGGTTGGCCGATTTTGGCGGCACAGCCTGGCATTGAAGCGTTGCCAACCAAATTCGGAAGCCCCTCGTTTCCCGTCTACGGATTTGATGTGCGCGTGGTTGATGAGCAAACTGGCGAGGATTTGGGAGCCGGTCAAAAGGGTGTCTTGGCGATTGTGCCACCCTTGCCGCCAGGGGCCATGAGCACGATTTGGGGGGATGACGAACGATTTGTCAGCACCTATTTCTCAGCAGTGCCGAATCGACAGGTCTATTCCACCTTTGACTGGGGCTTGTTTGACGAGGACGGTTACTGGTTCATTCTTGGGCGCACCGACGATGTGATCAACGTCGCGGGTCATCGCTTGGGCACACGCGAAATCGAAGAATCAGTCAATGCGCACGCGAGCGTGGCAGAGTCGGCCGTGGTTGGGGTGGCTGATGCGCTAAAAGGGCAGGTCGCCGCGGCCTTTGCTGTTCTCAAACAGCCTGAACGCTACACCACCATCGAGCAGCAACGCGCGCTTGAAGTGGAAATCATGTCCCTGGTTGATCAGCAACTCGGTGCGGTGGCACGACCCGCTCGGATTCGCTTCGTTAATGCGCTGCCCAAGACCCGCTCGGGTAAAGTATTGCGTCGTGCCATTGTGGCTGTCTGTGAAGGACGTGACCCCGGTGACTTGACGACGATTGAAGATCCCTCCACTTTGGAACAAATTAGAGAATCAATATGAAATCAAAAGCTGTTTTACAAGAAACTGACGTGCACGCCATTTTGACGGCAGCCAAAGCCTTTGCCATTGAAAAAAAATGGGCAGTCACTATCGCCGTGGTTGACGATGGTGGCCATTTGTTGGGCCTTTCGCGTCTTGATGGTGTGGCACCGATCTCGGCTCATATTGCCCCAGCCAAGGCCCAAACCGCTGCTTTGGGTTGCCGGGCCTCCAAAATTTATGAAGACATTATTAATAATGGTCGGATTGCATTTTTGAGCGCACCACTGTTTGAGGGCATGCTTGAAGGTGGCTTGCCGATTACTGTTGATGGGCAGGTGATTGGGGCGGTTGGCGTCTCGGGTGTTCAATCACCTGAAGATGCGCAAATTGCCCAGGCCGGCATCGCAGCATTAAATTTACCCAACTAATTCAAAAACCTGATTCGTTAAACCATCGGGAAATCATTTTTCGGTCAGAGGAGGCCTCAGATCATGTCCAATTCTATAGAGTCAACGCTGGTAGAAACCAGGGTATTTCCGCCGCCCGAGAGCTTTGTCAAACAAGCCAATGTCAGTGGGCGTGCGGCTTATCAGGCGCTTTTGACACAAGCTGATGACGATCCAGATGCATTTTGGGGCCAGATGGCACGTGAACATTTGCATTGGACCCGTCCATTTACGCAGGTGCTCGATGAATCGAATGCGCCGTTTTACCGTTGGTTTGGCGATGGCGAACTGAACGTATCGGCCAACTGTTTAGAGGCCAATATTGAACGTGGCTTGGGCGATAAAGAGGCCTTGATATTTGAGGCGGATAACGGGGACGTCACGCGTGTGACCTACCAAGCGCTGTATGAGAAAGTCTGCCAAATTGCCAACGGCTTTAAGCAAATGGGTTATCAGGCGGGCGATCGAGTCATCATTTACCTGCCGATGTCGGTTGAGGCTGTGGCCGTGATGCAGGCTTGCGCACGGCTCGGGCTCATCCATTCTGTGGTGTTTGGCGGGTTTTCTTCCAAAGCCCTACAAGAACGAATCATCGATGTCGGTGCGACATTGGTCGTCACGGCCGATGAGCAGGTTAGGGGTGGAAAAAACCTGCCCTTAAAGACAGCGGTCGACGAGGCCATTGCCATGGGGGGGTGTGAGGCGGTCAAGCACGTGGTGGTTTACAAACGCACGGGCGGCAATGTCGCCTGGCATGAGAAGCGTGACATTTGGTTGCAGGACTTGATGCAAGACCAAGCCACAAGCTGCGCGCCAGTGGCGGTTAACGCCGAACACCCGCTTTTTATCCTTTACACCTCGGGATCCACGGGCAAGCCCAAAGGCGTGCAGCACGCCTCAGGCGGTTATTTGTTGTGGGCCAAGCTCACCATGCAGTGGACATTTGATGCCAAGCCTGACGATGTGTTTTGGTGTACGGCCGATGTGGGTTGGGTCACCGGTCACACTTACATCACTTATGGACCTCTCGCCGCGGGTATGACCCAAATTGTCTTTGAGGGTGTGCCAACCTATCCCAATGCGGGACGCTTTTGGCAGATGATAGAGCGCCATAAAGCGACTGTTTTTTACACGGCGCCGACCGCCATTCGCTCTTTGATTAAGGCCGCTGAAACCAACGAGCAGTTTCATCCAAAGTCGTTTGATTTGACGTCTTTGCGGTTGCTGGGTTCGGTGGGTGAGCCCATCAACCCTGAAGCTTGGATGTGGTATCACATTAATGTCGGTGGCGAACGCTGTCCCGTTGTTGACACGTGGTGGCAAACGGAAACGGGTGGCCACATGATCACGCCTTTGCCCGGTGTTACGCCACTGAAGCCAGGGTCGTGTACCACTCGCTTGCCTGGCATTGCCGCGGCTATCGTCGATGAGACAGGTGCTGATGTCGCTGCTGGCAATGGTGGTTTCTTGGTGATTAAGCGACCATGGCCATCGATGATTCGCAATATTTGGGGTGATCCGGAGCGTTTTAAAAAGAGCTACTTTCCTGAAGAGCTAAAAGGTTATTACCTTGCGGGCGATGGCGCTCAGTGCGACGCCGACGATTGTTTCTGGATCATGGGTCGTATTGACGATGTGCTCAATGTGTCAGGGCATCGCTTGGGAACCATGGAAGTCGAGTCTGCCTTGGTGGCCCATGAGTTGGTGGCCGAAGCCGCCGTGGTGGGCCGACCAGACGCCACAACGGGTGAAGCCGTGGTGGCATTTGTGGTACTCAAAGGCGCCACACCGGAAGGTGAGCAAGCGACTTTGATTGCCAAGCAATTGCGCGACTGGGTGGCCAAAGAAATTGGGCCGATTGCCAAACCCAAAGAAATCCGTTTTGGGGATAACTTACCCAAAACCCGTTCCGGCAAAATCATGCGTCGATTGTTGCGGGTTGTGGCCAAAGGCGAAGAAGTGACCCAAGACGTTTCAACCCTTGAGAACCCGGCGATTTTGAGTCAGCTGACCAAGGCGGTTTAAGCGCAGCAGTGGTTAAGTGGAGAAGTGGTTTCAAGGCAATCAAGTTTTGGTTGTCTTGACATTTGATTATTAAACAAAAAACTCAGCCGAAAGACCGAGTGAAAGACCGCGTTTTTTTGGCGACGCACCGTGGCAACAAGCAGCCCGAGTCAGTCAACGCAATAATTCAATCTCAACAAATGCCAGCGGCGTATCACCAGCGTTAATGACGTTGTGATTCACCCCCGCTGGGCGGTTATAGCTCACGCCTTGCTTCAGTGTTGCGGGCACTTGGCCATCAGGGGTCTCGAGCAATAACTCACCATCGTTGACGGGCACGATCACGTAATCGTAGCCATGCGTGTGCCAACCCGTTTGCTCACCAGGTGCAAACAAGTAGTGCGTCACGCGCACATGCGGCGCATCAATTTGTAAGGTGGCAGTGGCAGACGGTCGTTCTTGAGTCATGATGCGCCTAATGGGTAGAAAGAGCGTGGGCTTGTGGATCGAGCATTGGCGACCTTTTGGTAGCAATAAAGGCTCGACCCCAGTTGAGGTTGAGGTCTTCTCACATGCCGGTGTAAACGGGTCCCTCGCCACCCTGTGGGGCAACCCAAACAATGTTTTGCGACGGATCCTTGATATCGCAGGTTTTACAGTGCACACAATTCTGGGCATTGATCTGCAGGCGATCGTGTCCGGTTTCGTCTTTGACATACTCATAAACACCGGCTGGGCAGTAGCGCGACTCGGGTCCTGCATAAGTGGCCAGATTGAGCTTTACCGGGACGCTACTGTCTTTGAGTGTTAAGTGGATGGGCTGATTTTCTTCATGATTGGTGTTCGAGATAAAAACCGAACTCAGCCGGTCAAACGTCAATTTACCGTCGGGCTTGGGATAGTCGATCTGCATGCATTCGGCAGCCGGTTTCAGGCATTCGTGATCAGGCCGCGTCCGGTGAATGGTCCAAGGAATGTTGCCTTTTAGCAGCCATTGTTCAACACCAGTCATCACGGTGGCAACGGTGCGGCCCTTCTTAAACCACTGTTTAAAGTTCCTGGATTTATTCAGTTCGGTGTGCAACCACGACTTTTCAAAAGAAACCGGGTAGGTCACGAGTTCATCTTGTTGGCGTCCTGCGGCGATGGCCTCAAATGCAGCCTCGGCAGCCAACATGCCTGACTTAATCGCGGCGTGACTGCCTTTGATGCGCGAGGCATTCAGGAACCCGGCCTCACAGCCGACCAAAGCACCACCCGGGAAAACGAGTTTTGGCAGAGACAACAGGCCGCCGGCGGTCAGCGCACGTGCACCGTATGCCAAGCGTTTGCCACCCTCAAAAATGGGGGCAATGGCCGGGTGCGTTTTGTAGCGTTGAAATTCTTCAAATGGCGACAGCCATGGATTGGCGTAGTCAAGCCCGACCACCATGCCCACGGCGACTTGGTTGTCTTTCATGTGGTAGAGAAATGAGCCGCCGTAGGTGTCTGAGTCCAACGGCCAGCCAGCGGTATGAATCACTTGACCAGGTTTGGCACGTGAGGGCGCCACTTCCCAAAGTTCCTTAATGCCGATACCGTAGCTCTGGGGATCACGGCCGTCGTCAAGCTTGTATCGAGCGATCAGTTCACGCCCCAGTTGACCACGGGCGCCTTCGGCAAAAACCGTGTACTTGGCCAAGAGCGCCATGCCAGGCTGGAAGTGCTCTGTGGGTTGCCCGTCGCGCCCAACCCCCATGTCACCCGTGGCCACACCAATGACCTGGCCTTGTTCGCCATACAGCAACTCAGCGGCCGCAAAACCCGGGAAAATGTCCACGCCCAGCGCCTCAGCTTGTTCACCGAGCCAGCGTGCCACTTGGCCCAAGCTGATAATGTAATTGCCATGGTTTTTAAAGCAATCGGGCAGCAGCCATTCGGGCGTTTGTTTGGAGCCGGTCTGGGTCAAAAATAGAAACTTATCTTCCGTTACTGGTGTGTCTAAGGGCGCGCCCTGGCTTTTCCAATCGGGCAGTAACTCAGTCAAAGCTTGAGGGTCCATGACAGCGCCAGACAGAATGTGTGCGCCAATTTCTGCGCCTTTTTCGAGCACACAGACTGAGACCTCATGACCTTTCTCTGCGGACAGTTGCTTAAGTCGGATGGCGGTGGCCAAGCCTGCTGGACCACCGCCCACCACGACAACGTCATATTCCATAGATTCACGTTCTGACATGCCAATCCCTTTGCTAGATCACCCTACAATCGGTTGATTGTATTGCACCAGACAGTATGAATAACCGGTTTGGTCTTGCAAATTGGTTAAATGGGACTTTTGGCTAAGGAGTGATTCAGCGTGGTGACTGAACCAATAAAACTGTCTGAAGGCGATTGGTATGACTGCGATATCGCCATGCGCTGGGCTGACTCAGACATGTTAAAACACATGAACAACGCGGTCTATTTCCGTTTGATGGAAGAGGCTCGTATCCAGATGCTGGCCGCCGCCGAGGTCTGCAGCACATCCGAAGAGGGCGTTGTGGTTGTTCATTGTGCTTGCGATTACCTCAAACCGATTACCTATCCCGCGACAGTTCGCGTGCGCCACGTCGTGGAAAAAGTGGGTCGCACCAGCTTGACACACACCACAGAATTCTACGTCCTTGGGGACTTGGCTCAGGGGCCGTACGCTCGTGGGCGGTCGGTTATGGTGCGCGTGACGCGACCACCGGAACGTCCGGTGCCGTGGCCCGAGGCAGTACTTGATCGTTTGGCGATTGTTTGCGTCCGCCAATCTTAAAATGGGTGATCACGTCTCCTATTCGATTGGTTGCATTATCGGGGCTCGTGAGGTGCTCAGAAAAGTTACACTGAGTTCAATATGCTGATTTAAAACGGATCGAGCGCGTCACAGGTTTGCCTGGTATCGCGACATTACTGGTTATTTAGAAGGAGTTCAATCAATGGATAAAGTGTTTGCCAGTGCCGCGGCAGCCCTTGACGGGGTGGTCAAGGACGGACAGACCATCGCGGTCGGTGGGTTTGGGCTTTGCGGCATTCCCGAGGCGTTAATCGCAGCCGTGCGCGACAGCGGGGTTCAGCGGTTGACTTGTATCAGCAACAATGCGGGCGTTGATGGCTTCGGTTTGGGCATGTTGCTTCACACCCGCCAAGTCACCCGCATGATCGCTTCATACGTCGGCGAAAACAAAGAGTTTGAGCGACAGTACTTGGGTGGTGAGCTCGAACTGGAATTCACGCCCCAAGGCACCTTGGCCGAAAAGCTTCGGGCCGGTGGTGCTGGTATTCCAGCTTTTTTCACCAAGACAGGGGTCGGCACGATTGTGGCCGAGGGTAAAGAAACCCGCGAATTTGATGGCGAGGTTTACGTTATGGAACGTGCGCTGGTGCCTGAGGTTTCGTTGGTCAAAGCCTATATTGCTGATCGCAGTGGTAATTTGATTTTCCGCAAGACCGCCCGTAACTTCAATCCGAATGTCGCCATGGCCGGTAAGATCACCATTGCTGAGGTCGAAAAAGTCGTTGAAAACGGTGAGCTTGACCCTGATCACATTCACCTACCGGGCATCTACGTCAATCGCATCGTGGTGAACGCTGCACCAGAAAAACGCATCGAGCAGCGCACTGTGCGCGCCAACCCCTAAAGGAGGCAAGTTGTCATGGCCTGGACCAGAGATGAAATGGCTGCACGGGCAGCCAAAGAGTTAGAAGACGGTTTTTATGTCAATTTGGGTATTGGTTTGCCGACGATGGTGGCCAATCACGTGCCCGAGGGCATGGAAGTATGGTTGCAATCAGAGAACGGTTTGTTGGGGATTGGGCCTCATCCGACCGAAGAGGAAGTCGACCCGGACATGATCAATGCGGGCAAGCAAACGGTAACGACCTTGCCCGGATCGTCGATTTTTTCCTCGGCAGACTCATTTGCCATGATCCGCGGGGGAAAGATTAACTTGGCTATTTTGGGGGCCATGCAAGTCTCTGAAAAAGGCGACTTAGCCAACTGGATGATTCCAGGAAAAATGGTCAAGGGCATGGGCGGGGCCATGGATTTGGTGGCCGGTGTTAGTCGCGTGATCGTGCTCATGGAGCATGTGGCCAAAAAGAAAGACGGCACAGAGGACATGAAGCTTTTACCGCAGTGCAACTTGCCGCTCACTGGCGTCGGTGTCGTGGATTTGATCATCACTGACTTAGGTGTGATGG
>ERZ887849.419-NODE-419-length-45917-cov-8.936069_pt1 | contig 45917 bp, 36 predicted proteins | sample MGYA00521267_ERZ887849 | MGnify/ENA primary metagenome ERZ887849 (study PRJEB32303, sample SAMEA104408601) | aquatic metagenome | biome: Brackish water; feature: Pelagic; material: water | place: Baltic Sea | collected 2014-06-06T16:11:00 | depth 2,863 m ... | reverse complement strand
CGCGGCCATCGCGGCACTCAGTGCCTCCGGTTTGCCCACCGACCGCTTTTTATTCGAAGGTTTTTTGCCGGCCAAGGCGGGTGCGCGTACTCGGCGCTTGCAAGACCTCGCCTCAGAGTCTGCAACACTGGTTTTTTATGAAGCGCCGCACCGCGTGGCAGACACCCTCAATGACATGGTGGCCACGCTGGGTGAACAGCGTGAGGGCCTGTTGGCCCGCGAGCTTACAAAAACGTTTGAAACGCTCAAGCGAGCCTCGCTCGGCGAGCTGGCGAGTTTCGTTGCCGCTGATAGTAACCAGCAGCGGGGCGAGATCGTGCTGGTGGTGAGTGGGCAGCGTGAGCGTGATGACACCCTCTCGGCAGATACTGCACGTCTGTTACAGCGCCTTGCGCAAGAGCTGCCGGCGAAACGGGCGGCGGCGGTGGTCGCCGAGTTGACCGGGTTGCGGAAGAAGCAGCTGTATGACTTTTTGTTGGAGCAGCGGTAGGCGGCCCGCTGGGCCGCTGCGTCGCTCCGGGGCCCGGAGGCTCTTTTTGCTCCACTGCGGGCGCATGCGACTCGCTAACCCTGTTTCTTCTTGCGCTGCCGTCCGGCGGCTGAGTTTTTGGCAGGTTTGGTGTCTGCCAAGGCTGCTGTGTTCTTGCGTTGGCTCGTTCCTACTGTGTGGGCTGCGGGTTGGCAGGGCCTAAGGTGGTGGGGAGTTCGAGCCGACGCCCTCCGAGTCCGCAAAAAGACCTCCAAACCCCGGGTCAACGCGGTGTGGTTGCGTCGGCTGCGAAGCGTTTAACACCCAGCGCGGCTTTGGTGATGTGCTGGGACCAGCATCGCCAGCGACGTAGTCTCGGCCTCGTCAGCGAAGCCCCCGCGTTGATTTGTGTGGTGGGTTGTTTCGTGCGGACTTGGAGGGCGTCGGCTCGAACTCCGCACGAGCTTAAAGGCAACCAACCCGCAGCCCACACGGTGGGAACTCACTGGCTAGAACTCCCATCAGCCATGCTCAGTGCCGCCCTTCCCAAAACCCCGTCGGCCAGACGGTAACGCAAGAAGCGCAAAGGTTCGCGAGTCGCATGCGCCCGGAATGGAGCAGGAAATAAACCGCCGCGCGAAGCGACGCAGCGGCCCAACGGGCCGCCCAAAGCTCAAACTCACCGCCTTTCACAGCTTGCCAGCTCGTCGCGCAGCGCGTAGTCTTGCCGCCGAGTCGGTTAGGCGATCGCTTCCGGTCATGTGCCGGGGGAGGAAAGTCCGGGCTCCATAGGGCAGGGTGCCAGGTAACGCCTGGGGGGCGCGAGCCTACGGAAAGTGCAACAGAAAGGATACCGCCTGACGCAAGTTGGGTAAGGGTGAAAAGGTGCGGTAAGAGCGCACCGCGCGGCTGGTAACAGGCGTGGCGATGGTAAACCCCACTCGGAGCAAGACCAAATAGGAATCCGTATGCTGCGGCCCGCAGTGGATTCGGGTAGGTCGCTACAGGCCGGCGGCGACGCCGGTCGCAGATGAATGATCGTCCTCGACAGAACCCGGCTTATCGACCGACTCACTTTTTCAGGCCCTCGCGGCCGCACTGTAAGGTGCGGCCGCAAGGTTTCCTCGCAGGTGACTGCCTCCCCTTATGTTTTTTTCTGCTAAAGGACGGGCTCAGGAAGAAGAAAATAGCCTTTAACTTAAAGTGAATCCTTAATATACGATGTTAGCGGTCTGTTTTAGGTCATTTTTTGCCTTTTAATACCCTGTCACCGGCTGTTGATTTACACGCCAATCAGCGCTAATTATCTGAAATTAAAACGTTTTTCGCGACAGGCTCGCTTGACACCTCAATTGCTGCGCCCCTATAGTGTCGAAAAGTGGGTGGAAGTGGATATTTCTGGCTTTTTGTGGTTTTCAAGGACTGGATAAGCGGGGAAAACTGGCGTGTTTCGTGGGGTACAGCACATCAATATGGACGCCAAAGGGCGACTGGCTATGCCAGCACGCCAGCGCGAGCCATTGCGTGCCCTCTGTGATGGCCAGATCGTGGTCACTATCGACACCCAGGTTCGTTGCCTGGTTATTTATCCGCTGCCCGACTGGGAGCGTATCGAAAAGCAGATCCAGTCCTTGCCCGCACTGAAGACCGCCGTGAAGCGTTTTCAGCGGCTGGTGCTCGGTTACGCCACGGACATCGAGTTAGACAGCAATGATCGTTGCTTGCTGCCCCAATCTTTGCGTGATTACGCCCACCTGGACAAAAAGGTGGTGTTGGTGGGTCAGGGCAACAAGTTGGAGTTGTGGGCGGAGGAGCTGTGGCTTGCGGAGCGCGAGCAAGCGCTGCTGGAGTCTGTCTCTGATGCAGAGTTGCCCGACGAATTGATGTCGCTGACCCTGTAGGTGAGCGACATGCATCAAACAGTATTGTTACGAGAGGCGGTGGAAGCTCTGGTGACGGCAGCCGATGGAGTTTATGTGGATGGCACGTTTGGCCGCGGTGGCCACAGCCGCGCAGTGTTAGAGCGCCTGGCACCCGCCGGCCGGCTATTAGCCGTCGACAAAGACCCTGCCGCTGCAGCGGTAGCCGCGGAGTTTGGCGCCGCAGATCCCCGCTTCAGTTTCTTTCACGGCTCTTTCGCCGCGCTGCCTGCCGAGCTGCGGGGCCTTGGTATCGCGGGTCTCGATGGCATTTTGCTTGATCTGGGCGTCTCCAGCCCCCAGCTGGATGACAGCGAGCGAGGGTTCAGTTTTCAGCATGACGGCCCCCTCGATATGCGCATGGATACCAGTAGCGGTGAAACGGCAGCGCAGTGGCTGGCCCGCGCTCCCGAGCAGGAGATTGCGGGCGTCTTGAAGGAGTACGGCGAGGAGCGTTTTGCCCGCCGTATAGCGGGAGCCATTGTGACCGCTCGTGCAGAATCACCCATCGTGGGTACTGGCCGGCTGGCGAAAATTGTCAGCGAAGCGAACCCGCGCTGGGAGAAGCACAAGAATCCTGCGACGCGCTCTTTTCAGGGTATTCGCATCCACATTAATCGCGAGCTGGAGGATCTGGCTGCGTTGCTCGCGCAGGCACTGGGCTTGCTGAAAGTGGGTGGGCGTTTGGTGGTCATCAGTTTCCATTCATTGGAAGACCGGCTGGTGAAGCGTTATATGCGCGATATGGCGCGCGGTGATTCTCTGCCAGCGGGCGTCCCGGTGCGTGACAGTGCGCTTAACCGGCATATGCGCTTGGTGGGCAAGGCTGTGCGCGCCAGCGACCAGGAGGTTGCCCTTAACCCGCGGGCGCGCAGTGCCATCATGCGCATCGCAGAGAAGATTAGCTGATATGGGCGGCCGCGCAACATTAATAGCATCAAACGCCGGGAGGGTTGTCAGTTTGCAGCCGCTGCTGGTGTTTACAGCATTGTTGGTTCTGGTACTTGCCTCCGCATTTGGCGTTATTCACAGCTCGCATGAGTGCCGCAGGTTGTACGCCGTGTTGCAGCAGCTAGAGGCAGACCAGTGGCATCTGCACGAAGATTACGGCCGGCTTTTGCTGGAGCAAAGTACCTGGGCTTCCCATTATCGGGTTGAGCGCGTCGCCACTCGTGAACTTAACATGCAGGCGCCACCGATCGAGGAACTCACGGTGGTCAGGCCATGAGCCGCGCACGCCTTTCTGCTGTCGCGCCTTGGCGCTTCTACCTGGTTGCCATCGCCTTGTTAGCGATGTTGGCACTGTTGGTGGGTCGAGTGCTGTCGCTGCAGGTGATGGATGTCGAGAAGGGGCGCAGCTTTTTGCAGGATCAGGGCCAGAATCGGGCGGTGCGCAACGCTGAGATTCCTGCTTACCGCGGCGTCATTTCCGACCGTCGTGGTGAGCCTTTGGCGGTGAGTACGCCGGTGATTTCCCTGGTGGCAGACCCGCGTCTGTTGGCCGACGTGAGTGACCTGTCTGCCCTGGCGAAGGGCCTGGATATGCCGCTGGCAGACCTGCAGACACGCCTTGAGCGATTTGCTGGTCGATCTTTTATGTATCTTCGGCGCCACATGGTGCCGGCGGATGCACGCAACGTGTTGGCCCTTCGTTTGCCGGGCGTATCGGGGCGTCGCGAATATCAGCGCTATTACCCGGCGGGCGAGGTTGCCGGCCATCTCGTCGGGTTTACCAATCTGGACGGGCGCGGCATTGCAGGCCTGGAACTGGCCTACGACGATTGGCTGAAGGGTACACCGGGCAAAAAGCAGTACATCAAGGATCTGCACGGTGATGCTGTGCGTGACATCGGTGTGCTGGAGCCGGCGCGGCCGGGCAAAGACCTGAGACTGAGTATCGATTTACGTCTGCAGTATTTGCACCATCAGGAGCTGCAGCGGGCTATGGCAGTGACGGGTGCCGCTTCGGGCAGCATTGTGACTCTCGATAGCCACACCGGCGAGGTGTTGGCTATGGTCAATCACCCGGTTTACAACCCGAACGGCCGGCGCGGTATCAGCCCTGATCAGACGCGTAACCGGGCTGTGACCGACATGTTTGAGCCAGGCTCAACGATGAAAACCTTCACTCTGGTAGCGGCGCTGGAAAGCGGACGTTATTCAACCGAGACACTGATTGATACATCGCCCGGACGAATTCGGGTGGGCCGCAAGACGTTACCAGACCCCCGTAACTACGGGGAAATTACCGTTTCACGGGTCATCGAGAAGTCCAGCCAAGTGGGAGTGACCAAGATTGCACTCGATATTGGCCATGAGCCCATCCGCGAGGTTTTTGGCCGCTTTGGTTTCGGTGCGGCGTTGGGTACCGGCTTCCCCGGTGAAAGCGCTGGCCAGCTGCCTAACCGCAGCCGCTGGAGTGACATTGAAAAGGTGACTCTGGCCTTCGGTTATGGGCTCACGGCAACGCCCTTGCAGCTGGCCCACGCCTATACCGCTTTTGCCAACGACGGCGTCATGCCGGCTGTGTCGCTCATCGCCAGCGATGGCGATCTGGCGCCCGGCAAGCGCGTAGTGGGTGCCGACATCGCGCGGGAAGTGCTTGCGGTGCTGCAGCGTGTGACGGAAGAGCACGGCACCGCACGCCGCGCTCGTGTGCCCGGCTATGCCGTCGGTGGCAAGACTGGCACCGTACACAAGGTTGGCCCCGGCGGGTATCAGGACAACAAGTACATTGCATTCTTTGCTGGCTTGGCACCGGCCGCGGATCCGCGTTTTGTCACGGTCGTTGTTATCAATGAGCCTCAAGGTGAGGCCTATGGTGGCGGCGCTGCTGCCGCTCCAGTGTTTGCGCGGGTTGCCCAGGGAACGTTGCGCCTGCTGAACTTGCCACCAGACGAGATTGTTGCGCCCATTGTGCTGGCCGCGCGTGGCCCCGAGGTGTCGGGATGATGCAAGCAGCCATTGCTGAGCGAACCATGGCGCTACCGGCTTTGCTCGGTTCGCGCGCTGCCGCTTGGCCCGATGTGCAGGTAAGGGGTATTCAGCTCGACAGCCGGCGCGTTGGCCCCGGTGATTTATTTCTCGCTTTGCCCGGTGAGGCGCACGATGGCCGACACTTTATCGAGCAGGCCGTGGCTCGTGGTGCCGTCGCTGTGGTGGCTGAGCCGCCGGTGGCGGGTTTTGTCGAGGCACTGCACGTGCCGCTGCTTGAACAGGCAGAGCTGGCGCAGGCGGTGGGTGATATCGCTGCGCGTTTTTACGGTGACCCCAGCGCCGACATCAGTGTGGTTGGCATCACCGGTACCAATGGAAAAACGACCACCAGTCGGTTGGTCGCACAGCTGCTGCGTGCAGCCGGGCGCCGCTGTGGTGTGATTGGCACGCTGGGTGCAGTACTGGACGATAGTGCGGCCGATGCGGTAAACACCACGCCCGATGCGGTGGCGTTGCAGCAGCAGTTATGCGCGTGGCGCGCGCAGGGTGTTGACGCAGTAGCCATTGAGGTGTCCTCGCATGCGCTGCATCAAGGTCGTGTGCAAGGCGTGAACTTTGATGTCGCTGTTTTCACCAATTTGTCTCGCGATCACCTGGATTACCACGGCAGCATGCAGGCCTATGCGCGCAGTAAGCAACAGCTTTTCTGTAGCGCTGGCTTACGCTTTGCCGTGGTCAATGCTGACGACCCCTATAGTGAGTTGATGTTGGCTGCCCTGCCCGAGGGTGTCACTGCGGTGACCTTTTCCAGCACCGGTCAGCCAGCGGACGTTTGCGCTACAGGTGTCGAGTTCTTGGCCGGCGGTGTGCGGGCGCAGTTGCAGACCCCTTGGGGTACTGCCGGCTTGGAGGTCTCATTACCCGGTGCCTTTAACCTGGCAAATGTGTTGGCTGCCCTGAGCTGTGCCGTATTGCTTGGCGGGGAGTTCCCCGCAGTGCTGCGCGCGGCGTCTTCGCTTAGCGCAGTACCGGGGCGCATGCAGAGCGTGCCCAATGACTTTGGTTTGCAGGTGGTGGTCGACTACGCACACACGCCCGATGCCCTGGAAAAAGCGCTGCAAGCCCTGCGCCCTCAGGTGCAGGGGCGCTTGATTGTGGTCTTTGGTTGCGGCGGAGACCGCGATCCGGGTAAACGGCCGGTGATGGGTCGGTTGGCCAGTGCGGCAGCGGACCAGGTGGTGCTCACCTCCGACAACCCACGCGGTGAAGACCCCTTGGCCATTCTGCGTGAGATTGAGCGCGGCTGCGAGGGGGCGGTGCGGGTGGTTGTGGACCGGCGCGAAGCCATCGCTTTCGCAGTGCGTGAAGCGCAGGCAGGCGATTGCGTGTTGATCGCCGGCAAGGGGCATGAAACCTACCAGATCGTCGGCAGTCAGCGTTTGCCCTTCAGTGATGTCGATGCCGCTGTGCAGGCGCTGCACGCGAGGGCCTCAGCATGATGCGCGCATTCCGCCTCAGCGAGTTGGTCGGCCCTTTGCAGGCGCGTTTGCAGGGCGAGGATTGTGCGGTGGTGGGTGTGACAACCGATAGCCGCCATGTTGCTCAAGGCGAGCTGTTTGTCGCCTTGCAGGGCGAACGATTTGATGGGCATGATTTCCTGGCTGGCGTAGCCGCCGCTGGCGCTTCCGCCGCCGTTGTCAGCCGCGATGTGGATGCGCCGTTGGCACGGCTTCTGGTGGCAGATACCCAGCGTGCGCTGGGCCAGCTGGGTGCCTATAACCGGTCACTGTTTCAGGCTCCGCTGGTGGCGATCACAGGCAGTGCTGGCAAGACAACGGCAAAGAACCTGATTGATGCGGTGTTGTCCCGTCGCGGTGCGGTGCTTGCCACAGCGGGTAACCAGAATAACGAGGTGGGCGTTCCCCTGACGCTGTTGCGCCTTGCGCCTGAGCACGCGTTCGCCGTCGTTGAGATGGGAGCCTGCCGTGCGGGTGATGTGGCGTGGCTCTGCGGACTGGCGCGCCCGGATATCGCGGTGTTGCTGAATGCCATGCCGGCGCACCTGGAAGGGTTCGGCAGCCTCGAGGGCGTTGCGGCGGCCAAAGGCGAAATTTATGAGGGCCTGGTGGGTGTCGGTATCGCCATTGTTAACGCAGATCAGCCTTGGGCTGCACGCTGGCGTTCTCGCGCTGCCGGCGCGACCGTGCTGGATTACGGCCTTGATCAAGCTGCCGCCATCAGTGCTCACAGCATTCAATTGCGTGGCGCAGCAGGGACGACCTTCGTTGCCAGTACACCATCGGGCGAGGCTCCTGTGCGCCTCCAATTACCCGGTCGGCACAACGTTTCCAATGCTCTGGCGGCAATCGCGGTGGGGTTGGCCTGTGAGTTGAGCCTTGCAGACATCACTGCAGGGTTGGCTAGCGTAGTGCCTACGGCGGGCCGCGGTGCGCGAGTAGCGGGGCTTGCTGGGTCGGTGTTAATAGACGATACCTATAACGCCAACCCGGGTTCAGTGCGCGCCGCTATTGATCTGTTGGCGGGTTGTTCTGGCCGCCGCACGCTGGTGCTTGGCGCGATGTTGGAGCTCGGTGCAGGCAGCGAGCAAATGCACCGCGAACTCGGGGTCTACGCTCGTGAGCGCGGCATTCAGCGGTTTGTGGGGGTGGGCTCTGCGCTGCAGGGCGCCGTGCAGGCCTTTGGCGGTGACTGGTATGCCGACTGTGATGGCGCTGCTGACGCTTTACGGGGCGAGCTGGATGCCGAGGATACGGTACTGATCAAGGGCTCCCGTGGCGCTGCCATGGAGCGTCTATTGGCTGCCTTGCGCGAGACTGGGAACTGAGATGCTACTTTTTCTTGCAGAGTACCTCACGCATTTTGCCGGTGGCTTTCAGGTGTTTCAGTATCTCACTTTGCGCAGCATTCTTGCCGCAGGTACCGCACTGGCGATTTCCTTGCTGGTTGGCCCAACCATGATTCGTCGTCTCAACTTTTACCAGGTGGGTCAGGCTGTGCGCAGCGATGGGCCGAAGTCGCATTTAAGCAAATCGGGCACACCCACCATGGGCGGTGCGCTGATTCTGGTCGCTATCGGCGTTAGCAGTGTGCTCTGGGCAGACCTGAGTAACCCTTATATTTGGGTGGCTCTGGGCGTGATGGCGGTGTTCGGTGCCGTGGGCTGGGTAGACGATTACCGCAAGGTCGTGGAGCGCGATTCGCGTGGCCTGCCTGCGCGCTGGAAGTACTTTTGGCAGTCGGTGGCGGGCTTGGCAGCGGCGCTCTACCTGTATTTCGCTTTCGATACGCCGGTGACCACCGAGTTGTATATCCCCTTCTTCAAGGATTTTGCCTGGAGCATGGGTCCATTGTTTATCGTGTTGACCTACTTCGTTATCGTCGGCGCCAGCAATGCGGTCAATCTGACCGATGGCCTGGATGGTCTGGCGATTCTGCCTACGGTGATGGTGGGTTCTGCCCTGGGCATTATTGCCTACCTCACCGGTAACGTGAATTTCGCTGAGTATCTCCATATCCCCTATGTAGCGGGCAGTGGCGAACTTGCTGTGTTCTGCGGCGCGATTGCCGGGGCGGGGCTGGGTTTCCTCTGGTTCAACACGTATCCCGCTCAGGTCTTTATGGGTGATGTGGGCGCGCTGGCTCTGGGTGCCGCTTTGGGTACGGTGGCCGTGGTGACTCGACACGAAATCGTGTTCTTCATTATGGGCGGAATTTTTGTGCTGGAGACGGTTTCCGTCATTTTGCAGGTGGCTTCCTTCAAGCTAACCGGCCGGCGCATTTTTCGTATGGCACCCATTCATCACCACTTCGAACTGAAAGGCTGGCCAGAGCCACGCGTTATCGTGCGCTTCTGGATCATCACCGTCATGCTGGTCCTGTTCGGGCTGGCAACGTTGAAATTGCGCTAGGCCGGGGGGAGCGAACGCATGGCACAGGGTCTCATAGCAAGCAGCGCGGACGAGGTGGTCTTTGGCCTCGGCGTGACTGGCTTGTCCTGTGCGCGCTATTTATATGGTCAGGGGCGTCGCTTCGTGGTTATTGACACTCGTGAACAACCGCCTGAGTTGGCGGTGCTGCAGCGCGAGATGCCTGAAGTGCCGGTATTCGCCGGTGATATTCCAGCGGCGGTCATCGAGCAAGGCGGCGATTGGGTGGTTAGCCCGGGTATCGCCATGGATGATCCGATTGTGCTGCGTGCGGTGGCGGCGGGCGCGCAGATCTGTGGGGATATCGACCTGTTTATGCGCGCGGCCGCTGCGCCTGTGGTGGGCATTACCGGCTCCAACGCGAAATCCACGGTCACGGCTTTGTTGGGTGAAATGGCGGCTACGGCGGGGCTTGATGTTGGCGTCGGCGGCAACCTGGGCACTCCAGCCCTCGACTTGCTGGCCCCGCAACGCCAGTTATATGTGCTGGAGCTGTCGAGTTTTCAGCTGGAGCGAGCCGGCAGCTTGGGGCTGGCGGTTGCTACCGTACTTAACGTGTCCGCGGACCACCTCGATCGTCACGGCAGCTTGCAGCAATATCACCATGCCAAGCACCGAATCTTTCGCGGCTGCGCCAAGGCTGTAGTGAATCGGGATGACCCACTGACTTTGCCTTTGGTAGGCGCTGAAACGTCGGTATCCAGCTGGCGCCTGAAGGCGCCTGAATTGCAGGGCTTTGGGTTGCGCACTATTGAGGGCGAGGAAATGCTCTGCCTGGGCTTTGAGCCTTTACTGGCTGTTGCCGAACTCGGTGTTAAAGGCCTGCATAACGTGGGCAATGTATTGGCAGCGCTGGCGTTGGGCCAAGCGGCAGGGTTGCCGATGCCTTCGATGTTGGACGCCGCGCGCCGCTTTTCCGGTTTACCGCATCGCTGCCAGCTGGTTGCCGAGTATGCGGGCGTGCGTTTCGTGAATGATTCCAAGGGTACCAACGTGGGTGCCAGCAATGCCGCTTTGAACGGGTTTGGTAGCGGGCGCAACGTGCTACTGATCGCCGGCGGCGTTGGCAAAGGCCAGGATTTCCGGCCATTGCGCAAGGCTTTGCAGGCGCATGGCAAGGCCTTGGTGCTGATGGGCGAAGCCGCTGACGAGATTGCGCAGGCTGTGGGCGACGTGTTGCCGGTACAGCGCGCGGCCGACATGGCAGAAGCCGTGCAGCTGGCTGCAGCGGGTGCCACTGAAGGTGACGTGGTGCTGTTGTCACCTGCCTGCGCCAGTTTCGATATGTTTACCGGTTACCCGGCTCGTGGTGACGCCTTTATGCGCGCGGTAGTGGCTCGCGATCCAGGAGCGCAGGTATGAAGTTGGCGCAGCCTGTGACAATCGCAATCGACCCGGCTCTGTCATTGCTTGCTCTCGCGCTGTTGTTGATCGGCTTGGTCGCCATTGGCTCAGCTTCTATTGAATATTCTGATTGGCACTATCAGGATGCGTGGCAGCTGACCCGTCGACACTTGCTGTATATCGTCATTGCGGTGAGTGCAGCGGCGGTGGTTTATCGGCTGCCCTCGAACTTCTGGTTGGTAACCGGCTGGATGTGGCTGCTGGTTGGCCTTGCGTTTCTGGTGCTGGTGTTGCTGCCGGGGATCGGCAAGGAAGTGAAAGGTGCGCAGCGTTGGTTGCCGATCGGCCCCTTTACCTTTCAGCCATCGGAGTTCGCCAAGCTTACAGTCGTGGTGTATCTCGCCGGTTACCTGGTGCGTCAGGGTCAAGCTGTACGCGAGCAGTGGAGTGGATTTTTTAAGCCGATGGGTGTGCTGGCGCTGGTCTCTGTGTTGCTGCTGGCGGAGCCTGATTTTGGCGCCACGGTTATCGTTGGGGTCACTGCCTTTGGCATGTTGTTTCTCGCCGGGATGAGGCTGTCACACTTTTTCTTGATTGTTTTGCTGTGCCCGCTGGCGGTAACCGCCCTGGTGTTTGCTGCGCCTTACCGCATGCAGCGGCTGACGTCTTTCACTGACCCCTGGGCCGACCCTTACGGTAGCGGCTTTCAGCTGATCCAATCGCTGATTGCGTTTGGCCGTGGCGAGTGGCTGGGCGTGGGCCTTGGCAACAGCGTGCAAAAGCTGTTCTATCTGCCTGAGGCGCACACGGATTTTGTGTTCTCCATTTGGGCTGAGGAAACCGGTTTTCTGGGTGCGTTCGGGCTGATTGTGCTGTTTGCCGCGCTGATCACGCGCATTTTGTGGGTTGCGCGCCAGGCGGAGGCCGCTGGACAGGCGTTTGGTGCCTATATTTGCTATGGCGTCGCCTTGGTCTTCTCCGGCCAGGCATTCGTCAATATGGGGATGAGCGCGGGCCTGTTGCCCACCAAGGGGCTTACCTTGCCTTTTGTCAGCTATGGCGGCACCAGCCTGATTATCTGTTGCTGCATGCTGGCGCTGGTGCTGCGTATTAGCAACGAGCTGCCTGCACAACGCCCGCGCACCGCCGTCAGGGAGGAGCGCTCATGAGCGATGCACCTCTGGTACTTATGATGGCGGGCGGCACCGGCGGCCACGTTTATCCGGCATTGGCTGTTGCCGATGCGCTGAAGGTTCGCGGCTATCGCATTGCCTGGATTGGCACGGCACGCGGCCTTGAAGCACGAGTTGTGCCGACTGCCGGTTACGAACTCTACACGCTGCCTGTGCGCGGTGTTCGCGGCAAAAATATCGCCGCCACCGTACTGGGTGTTTTGCTGCTGTGCTGGTCTTGCTTGCGCGCTGTGCATTTGGTCTGGCGACTGGCGCCCTCTTGTGTGGTCGGTATGGGCGGCTATGTGGCAGGCCCGGCGGGGCTCGCGGCGTGGTTACTGCGCAAGCCATTGCTGATTCATGAACAGAATGCCGTGGCGGGTTCTACAAATCGACTCCTGGCGCCTTTGGCTCGTTGTGTAGCTACCGGCTTCCCCGGCGCATTTGCCGAGTCGCAGCGGGTTAACGTCGTCGGTAACCCAGTGCGTCTTGCATTGCTGGAGGCAGCCAACCAGCAGCTTTGGGATTATCGCGGACAGCGGCCGTTGCAGTTGCTGGTACTGGGCGGCAGCCTCGGGGCACAGCCCCTGAATGTGTTGGTGCCTGAAGTGGCGCGCCATCTGCATAAGCGTTTGGGTGAGAGCGCGGTACACATTCGGCACCAGTCCGGACAGGGACATGCTGACAGTGTGCGCGCCGATTACGGCGTACTGCTGGGTGAAGGTGTTGAAGTGAGCGCTTTTATCGAGGATATGGCTGCAGCGTACGCCTGGGCCGACGTCGTGATCTGCCGCTCTGGCGCATTGACGGTGGCGGAGCTGGCTATCATGGGCAGGCCGGCGTTGCTCATTCCGCTGCCGCATGCCATTGACGACCACCAAACAGCCAATGCCCGTGCGCTGTCGGACCGTGGAGCAGCGCTATTGTTGCGCCAGGCTGAGCTGACGGCCAAAGATGTCGCCGCCACTTTGGCGGGCTATATCAGCAGCCCCAAGCGTTTGGCGGCTATGGCCGCCGCCGCTTCGGCCGCGGCACTTCCGCAGGCAACGGCGCGCGTTGCGGACCTGTGTGAGGAGCTGATTCGTAATGACTAAGCCCAGCGCCTATACCGTGCCAGAAATGCGCCGTATCCGCAGAATCCACATGATTGGCGTGGGGGGTACCGGTATGAGTGGTATCGCTGAGGTGTTGGTCAACCTGGGCTATGCAGTGTCTGGCTCTGATTTACGTTCCAGCTCAGTCACTGCCCGCTTACAGCAAATGGGGATAGAGGTGTTTATTGGGCACGCCGCTGAGCATATTCGCGCGGCGGACGTTGTGGTGAGTTCCAGTGCTGTAAGCGCGGATAACCCCGAGGTGATCGCTGCGCGTGCCGCGCGTGTGCCGGTGGTTCCCCGCGCTGAAATGTTGGCGGAACTGATGCGCTACCGTCATGGCATCGCCGTAGCCGGTACGCACGGCAAGACCACCACCACCAGCCTGATTGCTGCGGTGTTCGCCGAGGCAGGGCTGGACCCCACTTTTGTCATTGGCGGCTTGGTGAATTCCGCAGGCAGTAATGCACAGCTGGGTGCCAGCCGCTTCCTGGTAGCGGAAGCCGATGAGAGCGATGCCTCTTTCCTGCACCTTCAGCCTGTGGTGACGGTGATCACCAACATCGAAGCGGACCATATGGAAACCTATGGTGGCGACTTTGCGACCTTGCGCGGCACCTTCCTGGAGTTTTTACATAACCTGCCTTTTTATGGCCTCGCCGTTCTGTGCATTGACGACCCGGTGGTGGCAGGGCTTTTGCCAGACCTGTCCCGTGCGTTCCTCACCTACGGCTTTGACGAGTCTGCAGACTATCGCGTCACTGATGTGCGCAAAAATGGCCTCACGACCGCCTTCACAGTGCTGCGTCCCGGTGACCTGCCGCCGCTGCCAGTGCAGCTGAACATGCCCGGTGAGCACAACGTATTGAACGCGACTGCGGCGATTGCGGTGGCCTGTGATGAAGGGCTGGATGATGCGTCGATTCAGCGTGGGCTGGCGGCGTTTGCCGGGGTGGGGCGTCGCTTCAGTGTGATGGGTGATTTGCGCATCAACGCCGGTAGTGCCTTGCTGGTCGATGATTACGGCCATCACCCAACCGAAGTGCGCGCGACACTTGCGTCGGCGCGCCAGGCCTGGCCCGAGCGCCGCGTGGTAATGGTCTATCAGCCTCACCGTTACTCGCGTACGCGCGACCTTTATGAGGATTTTGTGGCGGTGCTTTCACGCTGCGACGTTCTGCTTTTACTCGAAGTGTATCCCGCAGGTGAGGATCCTATCCCAGGAGCGGATAGTCGTAGCCTCACACGCAGTATTCGCCAGCGGGGCCAAATTGAGCCGGTATTTGTCGACAGCATCGACGAAGTGGCTAGCGTACTCGGCGGTATTTTGCGCGATGGTGACGTGGTTATCACGCAGGGTGCCGGCAACATCGGGCGCTTGGCGCAGGACCTGCAGGCGCTGGGTAGTCTTGTGGGAGAGCTTTCATGAGCTGGCAACAGGCTTGCGCCGGGCCGATGGCCGTACTGCTGGGCGGTCGCTCCGCAGAGCGTGATATTTCCTTGCAAACCGGAGCGACGATTGTCAGCGCGCTGCGCGCGCTGGGATGTGATGTGCGCACGGTCGACCCATCGACGCCCGCTTGGGTGGCGCAGCTGCAGGGCATCACGTTTGCCTTTAACGCGCTGCACGGCCCGGGTGGTGAAGACGGAGTGATTCAGGGCGCTCTGGAAACATTGCAAATACCGTATTCGGGGTCCGGCGTTTTGGGTTCCGCTTTGGCGATGGACAAGCAGCGCAGCAAGCAGTTATGGCAGGGCGTTGGCGTGGCAACCGGCGGCTTCGTTATGTTGCAGGACGACAGCGACTGGGAAGCCGTGATTGCGCGGTTTGGCAAGGTGTTTGTTAAGCCTGCGTGCGAAGGCTCCAGCGTTGGCATGGCCCCGGCGGCCTCCGCAGAGGCTTTGCAGGCAGCCTACCGCAGTGCCTCCGTGTTTGGCGCTACGGTGCTGGCAGAGCAATTCATTGACGGCCCGGAGTACACCGTCGCCGTGTTGGGCGACGGCACCTTGCCGTCCATCCGTATGGAAACCGACCGCGAATTCTACGACTACGAGGCGAAGTACCTGTCAGACGAAACGCGTTATCACTGCCCCAGCGGTTTGCAGGCTGACGACGAAGCGCATATCAGCGCGCTGGCTCTGGCCGCCTTCAACAGCCTGGGCTGCGCAGTATGGGGCCGGGTAGATGTGATGCGCGATCGCGACGGCCGGTTCTATGTGCTCGAGGTAAACACGATACCCGGAATGACATCGCACAGCCTGGTGCCGATGGCGGCCCGTGCCGTGGGCCTCTCCATGGAAGCACTCGTACAGCGCATTGTTGAGCTGAGCTGGGAGGAGCGTGCGCATGGCTGAGCCGCGCAAAGCAACCGCCCTTCGCCGCCGCACGGGAGCAGGCGCCACTCGTCGTCAGCCGCAGCGGGAGCCGCGCAGTGCGGCGCGGGTGCGCCCAGGCTTTGGCTTACTGAGCGGTTGGGTTAACCGCATGTTGATTTTGCTCGCCACGGGCGTGGTGTGTGTTGTGGGGCTGCGTGGCTGGATCGCGCTGGAGGAGATTCCGGTGCAGCGTATTGCGGTGACGGGCACATTGCACCGCACACAAACCGAAGTAGTGCAGGAGATGGTGCAGCCCGCGCTGGTAGGCGGGTTTCTCAGTGCCGACCTCGACGATGTGCGAGCGCGCTTGCAGGCCCTGCCGTGGATATACCGGGTGAATGTGCGTCGACGCTGGCCGAATGCGCTGGAGATCAATGTGCAGGAGCAGCTGCCCATCGCGCGTTGGGGGCAGGGTGGGTTCCTGAACCATGAAGGCGAGGTGTTTCAGTCGTCCAACGTGGAGGAAGGTGCGTCGCTGCCGCGCCTGGAAGGGCCGGCAGGATCAGAAGGGCAGTTGATCGTCAGCTATCAACAATTGGGAGAGCTGCTGCAGCCGATGGGGTTGGTGTTGCATGCTTTGTCGCTTGACGGCCGCGGGTATTTTAACGCCGAGCTGGACAGCGGCACGCAGCTGGCGCTTGGCAACGCCGACTTTGGCGATCGTCTCGAGCGCTTTGCCACGGTGTATCAGCGCGAGCTTGCGCAGCGCTGGGGCGATGTGGAGCGGATCGACTTACGCTATGAAAACGGTATGGCAGTGGCTTTTCGGGAGCCGGCGGTAAACGCCGAGCATCTGGCGGGCGTGCCGATAAATAATCCAGTGGGGGAGTAGCACTGCCATGGGCAGCTTACAGGATAAGCGGATGATTGTAGGGCTGGATATCGGCACCTCGAAGGTGGTTGCACTGGTCGGCGAAATTGGCGCCGAGGGCGGCCTCGAGATCGTTGGTATTGGTTCACACCCATCCAGAGGCATGAAAAAAGGTGTGATTGTTAACATCGAGTCGACGGTGCAATCGATTCAGCGCGCCGTGGAAGAGGCTGAGTTAATGGCTGGCTGCCAGATTCACTCGGTGTACGTGGGTATCGCTGGGAGCCATATTCGCAGCCTGAACTCGCATGGCATTGTGGCCATTCGGGACCGCGAAGTGCAGCCGCCAGATCTGGAGCGAGTGCTCGACGCGGCGCAGGCGGTAGCTATTCCGGCAGACCAAAAGGTTTTACACATCCTGCCGCAGGAATATGTGATCGACAATCAGGAAGGTGTTAAGGAGCCGTTGGGCATGTCCGGTGTTCGCTTGGAAGCCAAGGTGCACCTGGTGACCTGCGCCGTGAATGCGGCACAGAACATCGAGAAGTGCGTTCGCCGTTGCGGCCTCGAAGTTGAGGAAGTGATTCTGGAGCAGCTCGCTTCAAGCTACTCCGTGCTTACGGATGACGAGCGTGAACTGGGAGTCTGCTTAGTAGATATCGGTGGCGGCACCACCGATATCGCCATCTTCACGGAAGGGTCAATTCGCCACACCGGGGTGATTCCCATCGCCGGTGATCAGGTGACTAACGATATCGCCACGGCCCTGCGCACGCCCACCCAGCACGCCGAGGAGATCAAGATTAAATACGCCTGCGCCCTTACCCAGCTGGCGGGCCCGGACGAAACCATCAAAGTACCGAGCGTGGGCGACCGGCCACCACGCGACCTCTCCCGCCAGTCGCTGGCCGAGGTAGTAGAGCCACGTTATGACGAACTGTTTACCTTGATTCAGGGTGAACTGCGGCGCAGTGGCTGCGAAGAGGCGATCCGCGCTGGCGTAGTGCTCACCGGAGGCACTTCCAAAATGGAAGGTGTGGTTGAACTGGCCGAGGAAATTTTTCATATGCCGGTGCGGGTAGGTTACCCGCAATCGGTCAAGGGTTTGCACGACATTGTGCGCAACCCGATTTATTCCACTGGCGTGGGCCTATTGCAGTACGGACAGAAGCAGGCCGGCGAGCGGGCGGGCAGTGCTCAGCGTAGCGCTGCCAGCGGTGACGGCTTGCTGGCGCGATTGCGCAGCTGGTTACAGAGCAATTTTTAGATTTTTTGTGCGGCAAACGGCCACGCTACGGTGTGGCAACTTAAAGGAAAGGGGAGAAACGCTATGTTTGAACTCATCGATAACGTGCCACAAAACGCTGTGATCAAGGTCATTGGTGTCGGCGGCGGCGGTGGTAATGCCGTTAAGCACATGATCGAACATTCGGTTGAAGGTGTGGATTTCATCTGCGCCAACACTGATGCCCAGGCCCTCTCGGATATTCGCTCCAAGACGGTGCTGCAATTAGGCAGTGCAATTACCAAGGGGCTTGGAGCAGGTGCCAACCCCGAAATTGGGCGTGCCGCAGCGCTGGAAGACCGTGAGCGTATCGCTGACGCCTTGCGTGGCGCTGATATGGTGTTCATTACCGCCGGTATGGGTGGCGGTACCGGCACCGGTGGCGCGCCAATCGTTGCCGAAGTGGCGCGGGAGATGGGCATTTTGACCGTGGCAGTAGTGACTCGGCCGTTCCCGTTCGAAGGCAAGAAACGCCTGGCGATTGCCGCAGCCGGCGTGCTGGAGCTGCAGCAGCACGTCGACTCTTTGATCACGATTCCGAACGAAAAGTTGCTCGAAGTGCTCGGAAAAAGTACCAGTTTAATGGATGCCTTCAAAGAAGCGAATGATGTACTGTTAGGCGCAGTACAAGGAATCGCTGACCTGATTATTCGCCCCGGCATGATCAACGTGGACTTTGCCGATGTGCGCACCGTCATGTCAGAGATGGGTATGGCCATGATGGGCACCGGTTCGGCTCGCGGAGAGAACCGGGCTCGGGAAGCGGCTGAGCGCGCCATTAACAGCCCGCTATTGGATGATATCGATCTGCGCGGTGCGCGCGGTATCCTGGTAAATATCACCGCAGGCCTCGATCTGTCACTCGGTGAGTTCTCCGAAGTGGGCGATACCATCGAGGAGTTTGCCTCGGATGACGCCACAGTGGTGGTCGGCACTGTGATTGACCCCAACATGACCGATGAAATCAAGGTCACGGTTGTTGCGACGGGTCTGGGTAGTGAGGTTGTTCGTGCAGCGACGCTGCAAGTGGTCGGCGCGGTGCCGCGGCCGGTTGTGGCTGCCGCTGAAGAGGAGCCCGACTACAGCGCTCTGGAGCGGCCGACCAAAATGCGTCGTGCCATGTCTGCTGCAGGTGGTGACGCCGCGGCGATGGCAAGCGACGATTATTTTGATATTCCCGCATTTTTGCGGCGCCAGGCGGACTAGCGAGGCATAACCGACACTCTGATCGGCTGCCTCGGCGGGTTCGGGGCAAAGGAAACGGGTGAAGGTATGATTCGACAGCGCACATTACGGAATGCCATAAAGGCTACGGGTATTGGTTTGCACACGGGTGAGAAAGTGTATCTCACCCTGTCGCCAGCTCCGATAGACGCCGGCATCGTGTTTCGCCGCGTCGATCTCGATCCAGTGGTCGAGATTCCTGCGCGCGCCGAGAACGTGAAGGAGACAACGCTCTCCACCACACTCATTGCCAATGGTGAGAAGGTGTCGACGGTAGAGCACCTGATGTCGGCGATGGCCGGTTTGGGTATCGACAACGCGTTTGTCGACCTCAGCGCGTCCGAAGTGCCGATTATGGACGGCAGCGCGGGGCCGTTCGTGTTCTTGATTCAGTCTGCAGGTATTGAAGAGCAAAATGCGGCCAAGAAATTCATTCGGATCAAGCGCCCGGTGACGGTGGAAGACGGGGACAAGACAGCCAGCTTCCTCCCCTTTGATGGCTTCAAGGTCTCGTTTTTCATTGATTTCGATCACCCGGTTTTCCGCGAGCGTTCGCCCCATGCGGAAATCGATTTTTCCAGCACGTCTTTTGTCAAGGAAGTGAGCCGCGCGCGTACCTTCGGCTTCATGCATGAAATCGAATATCTCCGCTCGCAAGGGTTGGCCCGCGGCGGCAGCGTGGACAATGCCATAGTCGTCGATGAGTACCGCATCCTGAACCAGGATGGCCTGCGCTACGACGATGAGTTTGTGAAGCACAAGATTTTGGACGCTATTGGTGATATCTATTTGCTTGGTTATAGCGTTATTGGCGAGTACCGCGCACACAAATCCGGCCACGCGCTGAATAATGCCTCCCTTCGCGCGCTGATTGCACAGCCGGATGCCTGGGAAATGGTCACATTTGACGACGAAGCCACCGCCCCCATCTCCTACTCGCTGAGCCCTGCGATGGCCTGAGCTCAAGCATGGGGTCAGCTGTGAACTCAGCTCTGAGCTCGGATCTCGGATCCAAGTCCAGCCCAGCCCAGCCTTCAGTTCAGCCCAGATTGCTCGCGGCTTAAATTGAGGTTGGTAATATTCCCGTGACTATGGCACACTCCAGCGGTAATTCATTGCAACCGGTTGCCAGTGAAAGTCATTTTAATAAGCCGAAAGTTTGGCGGTTCCCGCTCTCTGGAGTTGGGTCGCTGGTCCAGAGCGCTGCTATCCCTGTGTTGCCTCGGGTTGCCGCTGGGAATGGTAGCACTCGGCTATTTTGTCGGTCAGGAGGCTCAGGCGCGCGACGTTCGCGACAATTCCCTGGACAGCCTTCAAGACGAACTCGCGACGCAGTCGACCGAGCTCGAGGGCTTGCGCTTGGAGGCTGAGCGCAAGCTACAGGCGATGACCCTGAGTTTGGCGGAGCTACAGGCCCGTATGACAAGGCTTGATGCCCTCGGTGAGCACCTCACCGTAATGGCAGATTTGGAAGATGGCGAATTCGATTTCAGCCAGCCGCCTGCGGTTGGTGGCCCGCTCGCGGGTGACTTCAGTGTCGAGTATCTGGCGCCGGACCTCACTGGGGAGCTGCAGCATTTTGCGCAGCGCCTTACCGAGCGCGAGCAGCAGCTGGAAATTCTCGAAGCGCTCCTTACCCATCGCAAACTTGATGACCAAGCCTGGGTATCCGGGCGCCCTGTAGAGAAGGGCTGGGTATCCTCCGGGTTCGGTGTGCGCACCGATCCCTTTTCGGGTAAGCGTACGGCTCACTACGGTATTGATTACGCAGGGAAAGCCGGCTCCAATGTCATTGCGGTAGCGGGTGGCGTGGTCACCTTCTCCGGCAACGACAGCAATGGCTACGGCAAGATGGTGGAAGTGTCCCACGGCGATGGCTTGGTGACACGTTATGCCCACAATCAGAACAACCTGGTTGAGCCGGGTGATTTAGTGCGTAAAGGCCAGGCAGTCGCACTGATGGGGGCCAGCGGCCGAGCGACGGGCCCCCACGTCCATTTCGAAGTGTACAAACACGGCCGTCCGGTCGACCCCTCCAGCTACGTGCACCGCACTCGACGCTGAAGTTCCAACACCGCTGATCTGTTCTCCACCCGTAGTTTGTTAAAGCCGGGTGATGCCTTGGTAGCTAACGCAGTGACCCCCCAATGATTACGACTACGATGAAGAAAATCTTCGGCACCCGCAATGACCGGGAGTTGAAGCGTATGGGTAAAGTTGTTCGCCAAATCAATGCTTTGGAAGAGGGGATGCAGGCACTTGACGATGCTGCCCTGGCGGCGAAAACTGATGAATTCCGCCAGCGCCTGGCCGCTGGTGCGACGCTGGACCAGATTCTGCCCGAAGCGTTTGCGGTGACCCGTGAGGCTAGCCGTCGTACCTTGGGCATGCGTCACTTTGACGTGCAGCTGATCGGGGGCATAGCCCTGCACGATGGCAAAATTGCGGAAATGGGTACTGGGGAAGGTAAGACCCTGGTGGCTACATTACCCGCTTATCTGAACGCCTTGTCGGGTAATAGCGTGCACCTTATTACCGTTAACGACTATCTTGCGGGGCGTGATGCGCAATGGATGGCGCCCCTGTACCGCTTTCTGGGCGTATCGGTGGGTGTGGTGCGCTCTGGCCAGAGCCAGGAACAGAAACGCGAAGCCTACAATGCCGATATCATTCACGGCACGAACAACGAGTTTGGTTTCGATTACCTGCGCGACAATATGGCCTTCCGTCTGGAAGACAAAATGCAGGGTCTGTTGAGCTTTGCGATTGTCGACGAGGTTGACTCGATCCTTATCGATGAGGCGCGAACGCCGCTGGTTATTTCGGGTGCATCCGAAGACAGCTCCTTACTGTATCAACGTATTAACAAGCTGATTCCTTTGCTCACCCGCGACATGGAGGGCGAGGGCGGCCACTTCACCGTCGATGAAAAACAACGCCAGATTGAATTGACCGAAGTGGGCCACGAGTATGTGGAGGAGCTGCTCACTGCCGAAGGTTTGTTGCAGGAAGGTGAAAGCCTTTACGCCGCGACCAACCTCAACTTGCTGCACCATGTGTATTCGGGCCTGCGAGCGCATTCTCTGTTCCATCGGGACGTCGAGTACATCGTGCAGAGTGACCAAGTGGTGCTGATTGATGAGCATACCGGGCGCACCATGGCAGGTCGACGGCTCTCGGAGGGCTTGCACCAGGCCATAGAAGCCAAAGAGGGGGTGCGTATACAGAACGAGAGCCAGACGCTGGCCTCAACCACCTTCCAAAACTTTTTCCGCCTGTACGACAAGCTGGCCGGTATGACCGGCACCGCTGATACTGAGGCCTTCGAGTTTCGGCAGATCTATGGCTTGGACGTGCTGGTGATTCCCACCAACAAGCCGAGGCAGCGGACTGATCTCAACGACCTGGTTTATCTGACGCGGGAGGAGAAGTTTGACGCCATTGTTGCTGACGTCAAAGACTGCATGGAGAAGGGCGCACCGGTATTGGTGGGTACGGCTTCGGTCGAGACTTCAGAAGAACTGTCTCAGCGCTTCCGGGCGGCGAGCATTCAGCACAAAGTGCTGAATGCAAAATATCACGAGCAGGAAGCAGAAATTATTGCTCAGGCGGGCCGCCCAGGGGTGGTGACTATTGCTACCAACATGGCTGGCCGGGGTACGGACATTGTACTGGGCGGCAACCTGGATGCCGAGCTGGAGGCCTTGGGAGAGGTCACCGACGCGCGGCGCACCGAGTTGACCGCTGCTTGGCGCGAGCGGCACGAGCAGGTGCTGGCCTCTGGCGGGTTGCACATTCTAGGCACTGAGCGCCATGAGTCGCGGCGTATCGACAATCAGCTGCGCGGCCGCGCAGGCCGTCAGGGCGACCCGGGCCTATCGCGTTTTTACCTGTCGCTGGAAGATAGCCTGATGCGTATCTTTGCCTCGGACCGGGTGAAGAGCTTTATGCAGGCACTGGGGATGGAAAAGGGTGAGGCGATTGAACACCGCATGGTCACCAATGCCATTGAAAAAGCCCAGCGCAAGGTGGAAGGGCGTAACTTCGATATCCGCAAGCAGTTGCTGGAATACGACGATGTGGCGAACGACCAACGCCAGATTATCTATAACCAGCGCAATGAGCTGCTCAGCGAAGCCGACATTGAGGAAACCATCACTGCGATCCGCGAAGATGTGGTGAACGAGGCTATCACCACCTTCATCCCGCCGATGAGTGTCGAGGAGCAATGGGATGTTCCGGGGCTTGAGCGGCAACTCGAGGCCGAATTTGCGCTAACACTGCCGTTGCAAACGTGGCTGGATGAGGATGACGCGCTACACGAAGAGGCGCTGCGGGAGAAAGTGATTGCTGCCGTGCAGCTGGCCTATGAGCAAAAGAGCGCGGACGTCGGGCCGCCCATGCGCAAGATTGAGAAGCAGATCATGCTGCAGGTCCTCGACAACCTGTGGAAGGACCACCTGTCCACTATGGATCATCTGCGTCAGGGTATTCACCTGCGTGCCTACGCACAGAAAAACCCCAAGCAGGAGTACAAACGGGAATCTTTCGCCCTGTTTGAGCAGCTGCTAAACAACCTCAAATATGAAGTGATCAAGTTTTTGAGCCATGTGCAGATACAGCATCAGGATGAATCTGCCTTGATTGAAGCGCGTCGACGTGAAGCTGCTGAGCGTGAGAAGCTGGCCTTCCAGCATGCGGCGGCGTCCGCGCTGGCGGAGGAGTCACTGGCAAATACTGCCGACCGAACACCGGCTGAGCCCCCACAAACGTTTACCCGTGAGCAACCGAAGGTGGGGCGCAATGAACCCTGCCCTTGCGGCAGCGGCAAAAAGTATAAACAGTGTCACGGCCGTATCGACTGAAGCCGGGCCGTCCTCGGGTGGAGCATAGACATGGCTGTGGGTGAGGGAGCATTGGGCGAATTGCTGCCGGTGCCAGGTGTGCGCTTGGCAACGGTATCGGCTGGCATCAAGAAGCCGGGCAGGCGCGACCTTGTGTTGATGGCGTTGGCGCCGGGCAGCCATACCGTGGGGGTGTTTACCCGCAACGCATTTTGCGCAGCTCCTGTCGTGGTTGCTCGGGAATATTTAACGGCTACTGGGCAGTGCCCCTTGTATCTGCTGGTGAACACCGGCAACGCGAATGCGGGTACCGGCGCAGCCGGTTTGGCCGATGCACGTCGCTGCGCTCAGGCGGTGGCAGAGCTGGCGGGCGTGGCTGCAGAGGCGGTGCTGCCGTTTTCGACCGGGGTGATAGGCGAGCCGCTGCCCGTACAAAAAATTGTTGAGGCGTTACCCAACGCGCTGGCGGAACTGCGCGCCGACGGCTGGCAGGACGCGGCGCACGGTATTATGACCACGGATACCCGGCCGAAAGCCTGCTCGTTGCGTTTTACCTGCGGTGGCCAGAGTTACGTGCTTACCGGTATGGCTAAAGGTGCCGGTATGTTACGTCCCAATATGGCCACCATGCTCGCCTATATCGCCACAGATGCGGCCGTTGCGCCAGAACTGCTGCAAACGCTGCTCAGTGAGGCGGCGGAGTTGTCCTTCAACCGCATTACCGTAGACGGTGACACCTCCACCAACGATGCCTGCATGCTGGTGGCAACCGGTGTCGCGGGGAACTCTATGCTCGATTCGACACAAGCGCCCCTGTATACCGCGTTGCGTGATGCGCTGCAGAAGGTGTGTGTAACGTTGGCGCAAGGCTTGGTGCGCGATGGCGAGGGCGCAAGCAAGTTCGTGACGGTGCAGGTGAATGGTGGGCGCGAGGAGCAGGAGTGCCTGGATGTGGCGTTTACCATTGCGCACTCGCCCTTGGTCAAGACCGCGTTGTTTGCCTCGGACCCAAACTGGGGGCGATTGTTGGCTGCGATTGGCCGGGCAGGCTTGGAAAGCCTGGATGTAACGCGGGTTGGCGTGTACCTGAATGAGGTGCTTATTGCCGAGCAGGGCTGCCGTGCTGCGAGCTACACCGAAGCGCAGGGGGCGGCTGCCATGGCGGCAGAAGACATCACCATTCGCATCGAGCTGCAGCGTGGGCCGGCAACAGCTACCGTTTGGACCACCGATTTTTCCTACGATTACGTGCGCATTAATGCAGAGTACCGTACCTGAATGGCCGTAGTGCATGTGGCGGTGGGCGTGGTGCTGGACGAACAGTGCAACATCCTGATTAGCCGGCGTGGCAGCCAGGCGCATCAGGGTGGATTGTGGGAGTTTCCCGGTGGCAAGGTGGAGCCGGGCGAGTCAGTGGTACGCGCGCTGGCGCGCGAGTTGCGTGAAGAGCTCGGTATCGGTTTTGCCGTGTCTCAACCGCTATTGATTGTGCCGTTTAATTATGGCGATAAAGCGGTACTGTTGGATGTGCATATCGTCACGGGATTAACTGGCCTGGCGCGTGGCCTGGAAGGGCAACCTTTGTGTTGGGTGACGGCGGAGGAGTTGGCTCGCTACGAGTTTCCGGCGGCGAATGCGCCTATCGTGGCGGCGGTTCGTCAGCGCTTGGCGGCCGTACAGGGCGCCTGATTCACTGATGGTCGTTCAGGTACGGTACTGATATGCACAATGCGGCTACTGCCTGCTTTCCTCCGCTCGCTGCAGAAACTCTTTGTGCAGTTCTGCCACCAGCGTATCCAGCGTATCCAGCGGGCCACTGTTATCGATGACAATATCGGCGAGCGCCAGCCGTGCCTCTCGCGGTAGCTGTGCGGCCATGATCCGGCGCACCTGCGCTTCATCATTGCTGTCGCGTTGTACGGTGCGGCTGAGCTGAACGGCCTCTGGCACATCGACCACCACCACCAAGTTGGCAAGCGTGCGCTGGGTGGCGGACTCCAGCAGCAAGGGAGAACTCAGCACCGTGTAGGGGCTGCGGGAGGTCGCCAATTGCCGGCGAATCTCCTCGCCAATGAGCGGGTGTGTTAAGGCCTCCAGCCACGCCCGTTGTGATGGGTCAGCGAATACAATACGGCGCATTGCAGCACGATCCAGGCTGCCATCGGTCTGCAGCAGTGAAGCTCCAAAGCGCTCTGCGATGGCAGTAAGGGCCGCAGTGCCAGGTTCAACGACCACCCGCGCGGCAAGGTCTGCATCCACAACGGTAACACCGAGGTGCGCAAAACGATCGGTCACCGCGCTCTTGCCGCTGCCAATGCCACCGGTTACGCCGATAATCAGGCTCACATCGCCCCCTTTTTCAGAATTTTGCCAGCGCGCTTAGTTGGGGAGGCCGTTGGCGCCCATCCAGGCCGCCAGTATTGCGTCACCCCAGATGAGCGCAATCCAGCCTGCCGCCGCGAGGTAGGGGCCAAAGGGCATAGGGACATCTCGGCCTCGACGCTGAATGATCATAAGCGCGATGCCAACGACCGCACCGACTAGCGACGATAGCAAGATAATCAGCGGCAGTGCTTGCCAGCCCAGCCAGGCGCCGAGCGCCGCCAGGAGCTTGAAGTCCCCATAGCCCATACCCTCTTTGCCGGTCACTAATTTGAACAGCCAATACACGCTCCACAAAATACCGTAACCGGCAATCGCGCCCAGCACGGCCTCCGTGAGGGGCACAAAAGTACCGGACAGATTAAACGCCAAGCCCAGCCACAGCAGTGGTAGCGTGATGTCGTCGGGCAGAAGCTGTGTATCGAAGTCGATGAGGGTGAGTGCAATGAGCGCCCAGGTCAGCAAAGCGGCACCGAGCAGCTGAGGGCTGGCGCCAAAGTGCAGGCTCAGGCATAAGGTCATCAAGCCTGTTACCGCTTCAACTACCGGGTAGCGTGGCGATATGCGTACTTTGCACTGGGCACAGCGCCCGCCGAGCAGCAGATAGCTGATGACCGGGACGTTCTGCCAAGGCCTGACCGGCGCTTTGCACTGCGGGCAGTGGGAGTTGGGGACGGCAAGGCTCAGCGGAGCCGCCTCAGGTGCTGGCTGGTCCAGCAGTTCGCAGCAATCCTGTCGCCATTGAGCCTGCAACATCAGCGGTAGACGGTACGCCACGACATTCAGAAAACTGCCGACCACCAAGCCCAGCAGTAATAGGCAGGCACCCAGCCAGGCCGGCTGTTGGAAAAAAACGTCTAGCACTGCGCTGCTGCCCGCTTCAGATAACCGAACCGAGCATGAAAATGGGCAGGTACATGGCAATCATCAAGCCGCCGACCAGTACGCCTAACACGGACATGATGATGGGCTCCATCAGCGAGCTCAAGCTGTCGACGGCATTATCGACCGCTTCTTCATAGTGCTGAGCGACCTTGTCCAGCATATCGTCCAGTGCGCCGGATTCCTCGCCAATAGATACCATTTGCAGCAGCATATTCGGGAACAGGCCCGTGGCGCGGATTGACTGGTAGAGCGTGGTGCCGGTGGTGACATCGTCGCGTATCTGCAAAATCGCTTTGCTGTAGACCGAATTGCCCGCCGCACCTGCGGTTGAGTTGAGCGCATCGACCAGCGGCACGCCCGCGGCGAATGTCGTGGCGAGGGTACGAGAGAAACGTGCCACTACCGCATCGTGCACAATGCCGCCGACTACAGGCAAGCGCAGGGAAACGCGGTCTAGGCCCTCGGCAAAGGCGACGGAGCGATGCTTGGCTTCCTTGAGGGCAAAGCCCGCAGCGACCATACCAATGAGGATGATAAACCACCAGTTCTGCATGAAATTCGACAGCCCCACAACCATCAGCGTGAAAGCGGGCAGGTCGGAGCCAAAGCTGCGGAAGGTGTCGGCAAATTGCGGCACCACTTTGATCAGCAAGATTGCAGTGACAATGATTGCGACGACCACCACGGCAGTGGGATAGGTCATGGCCTTCTTGATTTTGGCCTTGAGCTGTTCAGTTTTTTCTTTGTAGGTGGCGACTCGGCTTAACATGACCTCCAGGGTACCGGATGACTCACCGGAGGCTACCAGGCTGCAAAACAGGTCGTCGAATTGCCGCGGATATTTTGCCAGCGAAGGCGCCAAGCCAGAACCCGACGCCACGTCATTTTTGATGCTTATTACCAGTTCACGCATGCGCGGCTTTTCCAAGCCTTCTGCGACAATATCAAAACTCTGTACCAGCGGCACGCCGGCTTTCATCATGGTGGCGAGCTGCCGGGTGAAAATGGCGATATCAGCAGGCTTGATTGGCTTACCGCTGCCGCCAAACAAGGGCTTGCCCTTTTTCTTGACCGTTTTGGGCTTAATACCTTGAGTGCGCAGTTGAGCGCGCGCTACCCCTGAGCTCTGCGCCGAGATTTCACCCTGCGCTGCACGCCCATTGCGGTCGACGCCATTCCAAACAAATATATTTTTTGCTGCGTTAGTTGCCATAGTTCCATCCGTTTAGCACGTGGGTACGCAGGGTTAGTCGGTGGTTACGCGGCTGACCTCTTCCAAGCTGGTCATACCTTTAAGTACTTTCACCAGTGCCGACTGATGCAAATCCGGGAAGCCTTCGAGGCGCGCCTGTTTAGAAATCTCCATCGCGTTGCCTTGGGCCAGAATCAGCTGTGCAATACTCGGTGTGACGCGCACCACCTCATACACGCCAACGCGGCCTTTGTACCCGTCATTGCAGACGTCACAACCAACGGCCTTGCGAATATCGGCGCTTTCAAGTTGCTCCTCAGTGAAGCCTGCCTTGAGCAGCACCTCCTTCGGCAGGTCTGCGGGCGCGCTGCATTCCTTGCACAGCCGACGAGCCAGGCGTTGAGCAATAATCAGGCTAACGGATGTGGCCACGTTAAAAGAAGGCACGCCCATATTCAGCAGTCGAGTGACGGTTTCAGCGGCACTGTTGGTGTGCAATGTGGAAAGTACCAAGTGGCCGGTTTGTGCCGCCTTGATGGCGATCTCCGCTGTTTCCAGGTCACGAATCTCACCGACCATGATGACGTCTGGATCTTGGCGCAGGAACGAACGCAGGGCCTCGGCAAAGTTGAGGCCTACTTTCGGGTTTACGTGAACCTGGTTGACGCCTTCCATGTTGATTTCCACCGGATCTTCCGCTGTGGAAATATTGCGTTCCGGCTGGTTCAGCAAGTTGATGCCGGTGTAGAGCGACACCGTTTTACCCGATCCTGTTGGGCCTGTCACCAGAATCATGCCCTGAGGCTTGCTCAATGCATGCAGATACATCTGCTTTTGATCTTCTTCGTAGCCCAGCGCGTCGATACCCATTTGCGCGCTGGTTGGATCCAGAATACGCAGTACGATTTTTTCACCGAACAGGGTGGGCAGCGTGTTGACCCGGAAGTCGATAGCGCGATTGCGCGACAGCTTCATTTGGATGCGACCATCCTGTGGTACGCGGCGTTCCGAAATGTCCATTTGCGACATGATCTTCAAGCGTGCAGCCATGCGTGCAGACAGGTTCTTTGGTGGCTTGACCATTTCTTTCAAGATACCATCGGTACGAAAGCGCACCCGGTAGTTTTTCTCATAGGGCTCGAAGTGGATGTCTGATGCGCCTTGCTTGATGGCATCAATCAGCACCTTGTTGATAAAGCGAACAATCGGTGTTTCGTCGATGCTATCTGATGCTGTGTCTTCCCGGCTGTTGTCGTCACCGGCAGAGATGTCGATATTTTCGAAGTCTTCTGACTCCAGGTCACCCAAACCCTCGACCAGGTTGTCTTGGGATTCCGTCCATTCCGTGATGACCGCATTGAGGCTGCGCTCCTCAACCAATACTGCATCAGTATTAATGCCTGTGTGAAACTTGATTTCATCCAGAGCCGCAAGGTTGGTCGGGTCGGATATCGCAATAAAGAGCCGGTTACCGCGGCGGAAGAGCGGAAGGGCGTGGTGCTTGGTTACAAGGTTGATATCGACAAGGCCGGCGGGCAGGGCCGCCATGTTGAAGGCTTTGATATCGAAAAGCGGCACGCCAAACTCTGCGGACGCGACTTCCGCAATGCGCTGGCTGTCTAAATTGAGTTTCTCGACCAAGTGCTTAACCAGCGGTACGCGCTGAAAGGCTGCCTCACGCTGCGCGTCTTTCGCCGCCTCTGCGCTGAGCAAGCCCTCAACCACCAGGCGCCCTGCCAAGCCACTTAATTGCCCAATTACTCTTTCGTTCATCCTGCTTGCATCCCCGAGGGTCGCATTGATCGTGGCACATTATCTTCGCCCAAGTATACCCACAGTAAGTTCATGGTAATACCCTGTTTCTGGCGTAAAAGCATGATTTTATATGGATTTTTGCCTATTTTGTGAGGTGGTGAAAGCGTTGAACGGCATCCTGCGTAACTCTCAGGCTGACGAAAATTGTCACATGATGTCTTTATGTGACCCAAATAGGGCAAGGTGGGGGATTGAGGCCTGAGTTTTTGTATGAGGCGGTGTGGATAACCCTCTGTTTTTAATAGAAAATTTCCTATTTTACTATTGATAGATTAATATGGCACGCTTCATGCTGATACTATCGTGCAATCTGCGACTTGATTGAAGGCTTGAACAAAACACCCGGATGGGGACAGGAGCAAGAAACATGAAAATGCAAAACGTACAAAAGGGTTTCACCCTGATCGAACTGATGATCGTTATTGCGATCGTCGGGATTCTGGCTGCGATCGCGCTGCCGGCTTATCAGGATTACACGGTGCGTGCGAAGATGGCTGAGCCGATGGGCTTCTTGGCAGAGGCTAAAACGACCTTGAGTGAGTTTTATGCAACGCAAGGCGCCTTCCCTACAGCGGAGCAAGCGGGGCTGAACACTAACCCGAATACTCAAATTGTCGCATCGATTAAGTATACTGCAAGCGACAACGGTAGGGTTGGCGTGACAATTCAGCCCGCGGGCATCGTCCCAGGCGTTGTGGCGGCCGGTAGGGGGTTTAGCTTGTCGCCTGTCACGGCAACTGGCTCACTGACCCTGCAGTGGGTCTGTGGTGGTTCAGCGGCAAATGGCGTTACCAACATCCCTGCCAAGTACCTGCCCTCTACCTGCCGAGGGTGATGCCAGGCTGCCCTCGATTGACATGAGGGTGTTAGAGCGTTCAAAAGCCCGGCCTGTGCCGGGCTTTTTTGTTATTCTGCCGCGTAACTTACCCCGCTCTGTGATGAGGCAAAGACGCTAGCCCTATGCAACGCTTTTATGTCTTAGGGTTTATTCTGGCCGTCATAGCAACAACGGTTATGTATTGCCTGGGTTTAGGCAACTTTTTTCTTTTTGACGATGCGCCCGCGATCAGCGCCAATCTTGCGGTTGCTAAGTTACCGGCCACGACTGCAGCGGGTTGGCGTGACCTGTTGTTCAGCAGCGGTGCGGGGCCCACGGGGCGGCCTCTTGCAATGGCTACCTTTGGTCTGAACGCGCTTGGGGTTGACGGCCTTTCAGCCACCCACTTCAAGTTTACAAACGTGCTAATACACCTTGCCTGCGGCTTGTTGCTGTTAGGTTTTCTCTGGCAGCTGCAGGGGTTGGAGGCCGAAGGCGCGAAGCGACTAACCCGCACGGCCGCGGTGGTGGCTGTGGCGATCTGGCTGCTGGCACCATTGCACGTTTCAACGGTTCTTTACCCCGTGCAGCGCATGGCGCAGCTCGCCACCCTGTTTGTGTTGCTGGGACTTTATCTTTACACCCGTTGGCGTCGCCAATGGATGCTGGCCGGCGCCGGCTTTGCCGAAGTGATCGCTGCGGCGCTATGGCTTGCACTGGTAAGCCTGGCGGCGTTGCTGTCAAAGGAGAACGGCGTTCTTTTACTGTGGCTTCTGCCGCTTGTTGAAGTAGTGTTTTTCCGCGGGCGATTTGCGGGCCAAGAACGGCCTTGGGTGCGGCGATTTGCTCTGCTTGCCTTGGTTTCTCCATTACTGTTGACGGCGTGGGTAGCGCTTGCGGCCCCTGATCTGTTGTTGAGCGGTTATCAGGGGCGAGAATTTACGATGGGCGAGCGGCTGCTCACCCAGCTGCGAGTGCTTTGGCTCTACGTAGGTTGGTTTTTGCTTCCGCTCCCCCAATGGTTGGGTTTCCTGCATGACGATCTACTACTATCGACTGGCTGGGTCTCGCCATGGACAACGGCGCTTGCCGGCTTAGGGTGGCTGGTGGCGATTGCTGCAGCAGTCTACGGTGCGCGCTCTCAGCCTTGGTTATTGTTTGGTCTGTGGTTTTATCTGATCGGGCATAGCGTTGAGTCTGGATTCCTCGCCCTTGAACTGATTTTTGAACATCGGAACTATCTGCCCTCGGTTGGGTTGAGCGTTATTGTGGCGATGGGGCTGTGCACCCTTGCAAGCCGGCACTCGGCGGTGGCGCCGCGTTTTGTCTGGCTGGGGTACTTTGTTCCGCTGCTGCTGTTGTTGGGAATGCGCACATACACCTGGGGTGATGATCTGCGCATGGCGCAAACCAACGCCCAACACCATCCTGCTTCCCCACGGGGCCAGTATCTCCTGGCGACGGCGTATGAACGCCAGCACAGAATAGCTTTAGCATCTCCGGGTACGCCCGATATCACGTCACTGTTGGAGAGCCGTGCAGCGCTGCAGCGCATGGACCTGCTGGCGCCCGATTCCCTGGTGGCACCTTTGGCCTTGTATTTATTTGATTCTCGTTGGTTTCCGGGTAACCCGGAGCAGACTGCGGCGCTAAGTAAGGTGCTTGAGGGAATAAGAAAGCCTGTCCTTTCGGCCTCTGAGAGCAATGGTATCAATGCCTTGGTTGGCGGCGCGGTGGCAACCTGTGGTTCAGACGCGCATGCGGTAACCGCGCTGGTTGATGCGCTGCCGGAAGCGCAGCCCGATGCGCTTGATTGGCATTTGGCGCGGTACCGCTTGGCGCATTGCGCCATTCCCAGCGTCGATACCCAGCAGATGTTGCGAGAGCTTGAAGCTACTTTCCCAACGAGTGTTGCGGTCCTGTACCTGCGCTTGGAGGCCAGTGTTGAGGAGAACGATGTGGCTGCGATGTACAACACGCTCGCAACAATGCAGGCTTTGGATGACGGGCGAAAGCTTACCTCACAGCTGCGTCGTCTGGTTTCGGACTGATGGGCGATTTCGGCTATCCACAAAGCTACGGCATGGCGGCGTCACGAGTTGCATGGGTGTGGCCTTGCGTCGCAGTCCTTATCTGTCTGGCGTTGGCTGGTTGGATCTACTGGCCAGGCCAGTTAGGTGACTACATTCTTGACGACCGTAGCAGCCTGCTGCGTTTGCAGTCGTTGAGTGAACACCCCGAATGGCTCTGGGACTATGTTCTGGGCGACCGTTCCGGGCTACTGGGACGCCCAATATCCATGTTGACCTTTGCCTTGGAGCACGCCTTCATTGATGGCACGGCCTCGACTTTAAAGCGCCATTCCTTGCTGTTGCACCTGATCATCGGTGCCGTAGTCTTTTGGTTCAGTTATCTCGTGTGCATCACTCAGCGCTATCGTTATCCGGCGTTTCTCGGGCTCTTGGCCATGGCCCTATGGTTGCTGGCACCTCAGCAGACGAGCACAGTTCTTTATGCGGTGCAGCGTATGGCAATGCTGTCGGCATTTTTTGTGTTGCTGGCTTTGGTTTGTTACATGAAGGCAAGACTTGGTTGGGGGCGAAGTGACGCCAGCTGGGCCTGGGGGGCGGGTGCCGTTATATGCGTTGTACTTGCCCCTTTTGCCAAGGAAAACGGTCTACTCGCCCTGCCATTGATTATATCACTGGAAGCGACATTGCTCCGTGGTCGTCTCGTGACGGGTGGTGTGCATCGCTACCTACAGCGATGTTCGCAACTCGCTATGCTTCTTGGCGTGTTCGCAGTTCTGGCGTACTTCAGCTTAAACTTTGACGCAATACAGTCGGGATATGGCGGGCGAGCGTTCTCGCTGCATGAGCGCTTACTTACCCAACCCGTCATATTGTGGGATTACATCGGGCAGTTCTATTGGCCGGATCTGTCGCGTATGGGGGTTTACCACGATGATGTCACGGTCTACTCCTCGTTGTTGCAACCCGCTGTGCCTTTGGTCGCTATCGTTACGTGGTTGTTGTTATTTTCACTAGCTGGAATAGGCGTAGTTCTCGGTGTTTCAGCCTTGTTCGCCTTACTGAGTGTGCTGTTTTTTTATGTTGTAGCGCACAGCATGGAATCGAGTTTCTTCGCTCTGGAGTTGTATTTTGAGCATAGGAATTATCTCCCATCGGTGGCCTTGGCACTGCTGCCTGCGTTGTGCGTGGGCGAACTGGGTCGTCGTTGGCCAGAGCTTGTTTCTCCCCTTCTGGCTTGGTTGTTTCTCGCTGTTTTTGTCTTGGCTTTGAAAACGGTGACTCAAGTTCAGATCTGGTCCAGCCCAACCTTACTGGCTTTGCATCATTTGAATGGCCACCCGCAATCCGTGCGCGCGAACAACGATATGGCAACCCGCATGGCTGAGCTGGGCGCATTCGATGCAGCCTTGGAATACTCTGTGGCTGGCTTCACAGCCAGTCAAACGCAGAAGGCGGCGCGCACGGAGCGTGATGGAGATCTCCGTATCCGTAATGTTGCACTGGCTTGCATGGCAGGTGCTCCTGTACCTGTGAAAGAACTCGAGCTGTTTGCTCGTGTTAGCCCGGAGCGCCCCGCCGCGGACACCAATACCTTCGAGGTTCTCGCAGGCTTACAAAGGGAGATGCGTTGCCCGGACTTTGAGTGGGGTGTGGTGGCTGAAAGGTTTCACGAGGTATACCTCGCAGACCCCAGTGCTGACAGAGCTTCAGTCGGCGTATTCACAGCGTTGTCTGTGATGATGAATAGTCTCAATCGGATTGAGGACGCAAGCGAGTATGCGAAGCTTGGCTTGTTGCAGAATCAAGATAATGTGCAATTGCTACTGATGCGAGTGCATTTTGCGACCTTACTCAATGAGGATGCGGTTGTTCGCGATCTGCTGGTGCATTTGGGTGAGCTGGAAAGTCAGAGCTTGTTAACGATTAACGATTCTAAAAATTTGTCACTCTACCGTTAGCAACGCTCTCTTCGGGGTGATTTTGGTCAGCGGCAAAACCTGTCAAGTTTAGCGCTGGTCTTAGCCCGGGCTTGGCCCCGAGTATGCCTGCCTCAGCTGGCCAGCCCACAACGCAATTTTTGATAGACTATAGGCTGCAGCAATATACAGTAATGGGCGCAGCGGCACTGAATATCTCGGCTCTGCCTGAGTAATAACGTAGACAGCACCGCAATACGCTGCTGTCACCAGTACGATAAATATGACTTGCCGCCCCGGGGTTTTATCTGCCCAGACGAAGAAAAACGCGCAAATTCCCAGGAGCAAAGTCCAGCCATGTGTTACGTGCATAACGGAATAAGTTGCTAATGCCACGTTGGAGATGTGATAGAGCGAATAAACCACTGGAAATACAAAGATATCCCCCTGGCCCGTGCGAATATTCCAATCCCACAGCAGTAGTGGCTTATCAATGAAATACCACTTTAGCATCTGCGCAGGATTTTCTTGAAACAGCGCCAGCAGTTCGCCAAAAAAAATGGTATATGAGCCACCAATTCTCGCCGATGCAAGTGTGGCCGGGTTGTTGGGGTCTCTTGGATCCGCACGCCAAATTTCATGGAAGTCACTGTAAAGGCCGATAATCAAGTTTCCTAGCAACCTGCCGCTGGATGTCTGTCCTCCTTCGGGCACGTTTAATGCAGATCTGATCGACCAAGCTACTATAGTTGCGAGTAGTGGCGCGAGAACAAGAAAGATAGGCCGTAGCCATGCGGAGAGGCTGTCTCCGGGTTTGTCTTTGTTTGTTAGTACAAGGCACAACATAGCGAAAGGGGCGATGAATAGTGAAACAGGATTTACCAGATAGCATGCTGCAAAGGCAAAGCCGGCTGAGATTTCCATGAGTCTGCTCGATTTTCTGGTAGATTTTGCCAGTAGCAAGATGGCCAATGTGAGCAGAAAGCTGAATAGGGTTTCCGTGAGCAGATTCGACCCCAAGGATATAGCGTGTGGTGAGAGCGCCATCATTGCCGTCGCAAACAACGCCCAGGGCACCGACATCGCCATGCTGGCCAGCATGAACACGAGGAGAACGGTTATCGCCCCCAGCAATGCTTGCAGGTGGAGCGTGAGAATATAGCTATCCTGTCCGGTGCCGTTTGCCAACGCGATGGCCCCAGCCAAGAAGATCGGGTAGCCGGGCGCCCAAAATGCGTCTGGGATGGGCTGATCACTGTCTTTGGAGCGAGAAAAAGTTTGGTGTTCCAGCATATTATTGGCGTAGGCCACATAAGAGGTTGCGTCTCCCCTTATCGGTGTATCTATCCACGTCACGATATTGTATTGAAACCGAATCAAAGTTGCGGCTGCGACGATCATGATCAAAAGCGCATATTGGTAAGGCTTGACTTTGCTAGGCATAAAATATGGCGACGTTCTTTGGTGAGGTGTGTTGACGTTATACTGGGCGCGCGGTTGGCACAAGCCGTGTGAAGTTTGATGAGAAATAAGCGCAAATTAGCGGCTTGAGTGATCTCTGAAAATCCAGAACCTGCTGGCTAGGTAAGTGATTATGGGTATAACCATGGCCGCGAAAATGGCTGCCCACTGCGCCGTAAACCATTCGTTGATCAAAATACGACTTAATAGGAAAGTGTTCGCCGCGTAGGCGGTAATGGATACAACCAGAAAGCGACGCAGGGCTTGGCGCGTTTGCCCGGTGAGATGGAATGTCCAGGTGAGGTTGCCCAGAAACGAAATGCCCATGGCGGCAAGAAAGGCCAGCGTATTGCTCGCGATCGGGGCGAGTTGAGTGTTGTGCAGCAAAATACTCACGGTGACGATATGGGTGGTGGTGGCGGCAATTCCGACTATGCCGAAGCGCGCAAGCGTCTTTGCAGAGTGTGCCACGATGCCGGTAAGTGACATCACTTAGTGCTGAAACTTTGGCTGTCGTCGTTTTCGCGTTTCTTGACGGCGACGCAGAATGCGGTCAAGCCGAAGCAACGGTTAAAGCGCATCACAGCTAATTCCACCAGCGATAGGATTTTTAACACGTTGTTAACGAGTGGATGGTGCTTGCGTAGCTGTGATTGCGCCGCGAGCGATTTTCCTCGCTGAATTTTTTCCAGCAGTCTGGTTGTGGCCGCGATGGGAAATACGGCGGCAAAGTAGTAACAGCCTCGCTCGACTTCGAGACCCGCGCGCTTCGCTACCTGTTCAATTTGAGCGAGTGTGTACCGGCGTTTGTGCTCGAGAAATATGTCATGCCCGCTCCACATAAATTGGAATGCAGGGACTGATAGCAAAAAAGTCGTACCAACGTTTGTTTTCCTAACGTACTCAAAAAGCAATCCAACATCGTCTTCTACGTGTTCAAGTACATCCATTAACAAAATTAGATCAGCGTTGGTTTCATCAACAGTCTTGCGGAAATATAGCGCCTTTCCGTCTTCGTCTGAATCCCTGTCTCGGTAGTAGCTGATATCCACACAACAGGCTTGATCGGCGAGGGATTGTTTCAGTAACGCCTTAGCGAAGAAGCCTGATCCTGCGCCCACGTCTAACACTGAGGCGTATCGCCTATATTGGAGCAAGCGCGCTATCGCTTTCGATTTCGATGCGTAGTACCAGTGTTGGCCAATTCCCTGGCCAAGAATGTCGGCTTCTTTAAGATCCATTGGGCTGCTTGGGTTGGTAATGGCGACGGATAATATACGTTGGGCGGCGCTTCGACTCGATATAGGTTCGCCCAAGGTACTCACCAATAACGCCTATGCCGATAAGCTGTAGCCCACCTAGGAACATCACCGCCACCATGATTGATGCGTAGCCTGGCACATCAACGCCGTAAAACACGACGCGGAGCGCAATAAACAGGCCGAATGCGAACGACGCAAGTGAGACGGTAAATCCCAGATAGGTCCATATACGCAGCGGGTCGCTGGAAAAGCTGGTGATGCCTTCGAGGGCAAAATTCCAAAGCTTCCAGCCATCAAACTTGCTCTCGCCTTGTGAGCGGCTGGGCCGGTTGTAGTCCACAGAGGTGGTTTTAAAGCCTACCCAGGCAAACAGTCCTTTCATGAAACGGTGCGACTCGGGAAGCTCTTTAATGGCCTCGACAACGCAACGGTCTATGAGCCTGAAATCGCCAACATTTTCGGGTAGCTTGGGGTTGGCAATCATGTTGTGGACACGATAAAACCATCCTGCCGAGGCGCGTTTTGCGAACGAGTCGGTGGTTCGATCACTGCGTTTTGCCAGCACAACCTCGTATCCTTCACGCCATTTTTCTATCATTAATGGGATTAGCTCGGGGGGGTCTTGCAGGTCGACATCGATGGGCACAACGATGTCGCCTTGGGCGGCATCAATGCCTGCAGTAAGAGCGGCTTCCTTGCCAAAGTTTCGACTGAGGTCGATGATTCGAATTCTGTGATCCTCCTTTTGCGCGGATAATATTGCGAGCAGCGTCGCGTCGGTGCTGCCATCGTTGACAAAAACAAACTCAATCTCAATTGATTGAGCCTGCGCAAAGACTTGGTTAACCCTTTGAACGAAGGTATGTATAGTTTTTTCTTCATTAAAGGTCGGTATCACAAGAGACAGATGCACAGTTGACTTGGGTTGCTCGTGTGTAGGCACTTAGCGTGTCTCCTGAGTAGTATTGGGCAACGCGTTTAAAACATCAGCATCCCGTTAGTATCTCACGGTTCGTTCAGTTCCGAGCCATCCTGCAGCGATGAGGCGGAGCCGGCGGGGCAGGCGGTGTGCTTTGCATCTATTGCAGGTTTATACCTGTATGCACGGACGTCACTTTTACTTTGTGGCCTTGAGGAGTTGGTGTTTTGCTCTATAGTAGTCGCAAGTTCAATGATGCGCGACATAGCGAAGTGGTAAGGGGTAAATGTTGAGGCTTTCCATAATCATTCCCGCCAGAAATGAGCAATTAGGGCTAGCGCCTTTGCTGCCCGGCCTGCGCGCACTCTACTCCGATGCCGAGCTGATTGTGGTAGACGACGGCTCCGAGGACGATACCGCCGCCGTGGCACGCAGTGCAGGGGCAACTGTGGTGTCGCATCCTTACCCCAAGGGTAACGGAGCAGCTATCAAAACCGGAGCGCGCGCCGCAACTGGCGATGTGCTGGTGTTTATGGACGGTGACGGCCAGCACGATCCGGCAGATATTGCCAAGCTGCTGGCAACCATGGAGCAGGGCTACGACATGGTGGTTGGCGCCCGTTCGGGCCGCTCATCGCAGGCGAGTGTGGCGCGCTGGAGTGCCAATACCTTCTACAATGGATTGGCGAGCTGGATGGTGAATCGTCGTATTGATGACCTCACCTCCGGTTTTCGTGCGGTGAGTCGGCGCAAGTTTCTGACCTTTTTGTATCTGCTGCCCAATGGTTTCAGTTATCCAACCACCTCCACCATGGCTTTCTTTCGCGCCGGCTACTCCGTAGGTTTTGTGCCCATAACGGTCGCGCAGCGTGTGGGCAAAAGCCATATCAGCCCGCTACGCGACGGTGTGCGTTTTTTCCTGATTATTTTTAAAATCGGCACACTCTACTCACCGCTGAAAATTTACTTTCCGCTGTCGGTGCTCTTGGCGGGCTTGGGCTTGGCTAACTACTTATTGGGCGCTTTTGGCAGTGGTATGTTGCGCTTCAGTAATATGAGTTCACTGCTGATGTTGGCAGGCATGCTGGTGTTCCTGATTGGCCTGCTGTCGGAGCAGCTGACTAACCTGCAGTACAAAGACATCGACCACGATCTGGACTGACGCTCGTGGTAGGGCAGAGTCTTTGCTCTGCCTAGGGTATGTGCAGCGCCAGCGTTTCTTTCACTTGCTCCATGACCACATAGCTGGTCGATTCCTGTACGCCTGGTAAGGTCAGCAGGGTTTCTCCCAAGAAGGCGCGGTAGGCGTTCATGTCTGCGACTCGCGCCTTGATCAGGTAGTCGAAGTTCCCGGAAACCAAATAGCATTCCTGCACCTGAGGCAGCTGGAAGGCACAGCGTTTGAAATCCTCAAAAATATCTTGCGATGTGCGGCTCAGGCGAATCTGTACGAACACGACTAAGCCCGCGTCCAATTGCTCCGGGTCGAGTATCGCCTGGTAGCTGCGAATGATCCCCTCCCGCTCGAGCCGTTTGATGCGTTCCTTGCAGGGTGTGGTGCTCAGGCCAACCTGTCGAGCAAGTTCCGCGTAGCTGGTACGGGCATCCTGCTGCAAGAGCCGCAGCAGCCGGCGGTCAGTGCGGTTGATGCTTTGCAGTTTAGGCTCCACGCTTGTTGCTCCTTGCTACGGTTATATAGAGTCAATCCGGGCCAGAGTTATGGTTCTAAGGCCATAAAAATGACTAAAAAATCAAGAAATTTAAGTCGATACAACTGCCTTAAGGTCAAAAATACACGAGAAAAGTAATATTTTCAGTACTAGGATGCGCTTTTCTGCAAACTTAAGTGAAAAGGCGATGACCATGCTGATTGGCGTACCGAAAGAAATCAAGAACCACGAGTACCGCATTGGCCTGACGCCTGCGGGTGTGGGCGAGTTGGTGCATGACGGCCACCTTGTTCTGGTGCAGCAAGGTGGTGGCGAGCCCATCGGCTTTGATGACAGCCAATATGTGGATGCGGGCGCTGAAATTGTCGTCAGTGCGCAGGAGATATTTGCCCGCGCCGAGATGATCATCAAGGTCAAGGAGCCGCAGCCGGAGGAGTGCGCCATGCTACGCCCCGGCCAGCTGCTGTTTACCTACCTGCACCTCGCTCCGGACCCGCAGCAGGCGCTGGCCTTGTTGGCATCGGGCGCGACCTGCATAGCGTATGAGACGGTCACCTCTGCCAGCCATGGCTTGCCCTTGCTGGCGCCCATGAGTGAGGTGGCGGGGCGCATGGCCATTCAGGCAGGCGCGCACAATCTGGAGAAAGCGCAAGGTGGTAATGGCGTGTTGCTGGGCGGTGTGCCCGGTGTCGAGCCGGCGCGTGTGATGGTCATTGGCGGCGGCGTGGTCGGCATCAATGCGGCGCGCATGGCGATGGGGTTGGGCGCAGATGTCACTCTATTGGATCGCGACCTGAACCGTCTCAAGGAGCTGGACCTGCACTTCGTCGGGCGTTTGAAAACGGTGTATTCGACCAAGGAAGCGGTCGAGCGTTACGCCTTGGAGGCAGACCTGGTGGTGGGTGCCGTGCTGATCCCCGGCGCCTCAGCACCCAAGTTGATTAGCCGCGAACTGGTGTCGCGCATGAAGAAGGGCGCCGTGATGGTCGACGTGGCCATCGATCAGGGAGGCTGTTTTGAAACCAGCCGGCCGACCACGCACCAGAATCCCACCTATATTGTCGATGGCGTCGTGCATTACTGCGTGGCCAATATGCCAGGGGGCGTTGCACGAACGGCCACCATGGCGCTGACCAATGCCACCTTGCCTTACGCCGTCAAGCTTGCGCGTAGTGGTGTGATTGCAGCGCTGGAACAGGACGCGCACCTGCGCAATGGCCTTAACGTGCACGCGGGCCAGGTGACGCACGCGGCCGTGGCCGAAGCGCTGGGCTATCCCTACGTTGAGCCGATGAAGGCGCTGCGCGGCTAACCGGTCGCCGACCGCCAGCCGTGAAAGCAGCGGGCGACGGTCGGTTTCTACCCTTGGGCCAATCAACGCAATGGCCTCGGTATGCGGCGAGAGTTTGCGGTGTAAGGGTTTAGCCGCCGTTAAGCGCCTTCGCCTGCCGCCGACGCGCATGCAGCACGGGCTCTGTGTAGCCGTTTGGCTGTTCGCATCCCTTAATGACCAGCTCGAGTGCGGCCTGAAAGGCAATGCTGTCGTTGAAGCCCGGCGCCATATTGCGGTAGGCCGGGTCGCCTGCGTTTTGCGCGTCAACTACCGCAGCCATTTTCTCGAGCGTGGCGTGCACTTGCGCCTCTGTGCACACACCGTGGCGTAACCAATTGGCAATGTGCTGGCTGGAAATACGCAGTGTGGCTCGGTCTTCCATCAGGCCAACATCATGGATGTCGGGCACCTTTGAACAGCCTACGCCTTGATCAATCCAACGCACCACGTAGCCAAGAATTCCCTGCGCGTTGTTGTCCAATTCTTCTTGAATAGCCTCCGGGCTGAGGCCGCTAGCCCCCTTCAAGGGAATGGCCAGGATGTCATCGAGGGAGGCACGGGCACGCGAGCGCAGGGTGTCCTGCCGTTCACGCACATTGATTTCGTGATAATGCGTTGCGTGCAGCGTTGCAGCGGTGGGTGAGGGCACCCAGGCTGTGCTGGCCCCGGCCTGTGGGTGGCCGCTTTTGGCCGCCAGCATGTCTGCCATGAGGTCTGGCATGGCCCACATGCCTTTGCCTATTTGCGCTTTGCCCTGCAGCCCGCAGGCCAGCCCGATATCCACATTCCAGTCTTCATAGGCGTGAATCCACGGCTCTTGTTTCATCGCGCCCTTGGGGGTCATGGCGCCGGCTTCCATGCTGGTGTGTATTTCGTCGCCGGTGCGGTCGAGGAAGCCGGTGTTGATAAACACCAGACGTGCTTTGGCGCGTTCGATGCAGGCTTTCAGGTTGATTGTGGTGCGCCGTTCTTCGTCCATGATGCCCAGCTTTAGCGTGTTACGTGGCAGCGCCAGGGCATCCTCAATGCGGTCGAACAAATCACAGGTGAAATCCACCTCTTCCGGGCCGTGCATTTTAGGTTTGACAATATAAATGCTCCCGGTGCGGGAGTTGCGCGAGGCGTGATTGCCGCGCAGGTCGTGCAGGGCAATCATGGCGGTAAACATGCCATCCATGATGCCCTCGGGGATTTCGTGGCCGTCCGCGTCGATGATCGCGTCGTTGGTCATCAAATGCCCCACGTTGCGCACGAACATCACGCTGCGGCCGGGCAGTACAAGTTCACCACTGTTGGCTGCGGTAAATACCCGGTCCGGGTTGAGGCGGCGGGTGAGGGTGCCTGAGCCTTTGCGCACCACTTCTTCGAGATCGCCGCGCATCAGGCCCAGCCAGTTGCGGTACACGACAACTTTGTCTGCCGCATCGACCGCGGCGACAGAGTCTTCGCAATCTTGAATGGTGGTCAGTGCCGATTCCAGCACCAGGTCCTTGACGCCGGCGGGGTCGGTCGCGCCGATCGCGCTTAGCGGGTCAATCTGGATTTCAATATGCAGGCCATTGTGGCGCAGCAAGATGCTGCCAGGCGCGTTGCCTTCGCCGGTGTAACCGCGAAACTGAGCGGCATCGGCCAGCGAGGTGATTTGCCCGCCGTCCAGTACCACCTGTAAAGCCCCGTTCACCACGGTGTAGGCGGTTGCCTGGCTGTGATTGCCCGCAGACAGCGGGCAGTGGCGGTTGAGGAACTGCCGTGCCCAGACAATGACGCGCTCCCCGCGTACAGGGTTATAGGCGCCTGCGCGCTCGGCGCCGCCGTCTTCGGGGATTGCATCAGTCCCATACAGTGCATCGTACAGGCTGCCCCATCGGGCGTTGGCGGCGTTCAGCGCGTAGCGCGCATTCATGACTGGAACGACTAGCTGGGGCCCTGCCAGCGTCGCGATTTCAGCATCGACACTGTCGGTGGTAATGGTGAAATCGCCGGGCTCAGGCAGTAGGTAGCCGATGCGTTGCAGGAAGGCCTTGTAGGTTGACCGGTCGTAGTCAGCCCCCGGGTTGGCCTGGTGCCAGGTGTCAATTTCCTGTTGCATGGCATTGCGCGTCGCCAGCAGCGAGCGATTGCGCGGAGCGAAATCTCTTACGATTGCGTCCAATCCCTGCCAGAAGTGTTGTGCGGTGACGCCGGTGCCGGGGGCAATATCCTGCTCCAGAAGCCTGTGCAGTTCAGCGGCAATGTGCAGGCCGCCTTCCGTAATGCGCTCGCTCATGGGTCTTGGTTCCTTGCGTGTCTGTGGGGCTCGCTCTGCATGCCCGGGGAAGAAAGCACTAGTCTACGGTGAGCTGGCTTAATTTATCCAATTTATCGTTTTTATCGTGGCCATTTTTTTAATGAATACAGGCCGACCTGTGGCAGGCTCAGGGCAGAGGTGGCTGGTTGTCCATTTCCCGCGCCGTGTCGGCAATCAGCTTGCGCAACCAGCGGTTGGCGGGGTTGTGCTGCAGTAGCGGGCTCCAGGCCATTTTTAATTCCAGCGGTGGAATATCCAGCGGTGGGTTACGCAGCACCACGCGGGGGTTATTGCGTTTGAGCAACGCGGCGCGGGTGGGTAGGGTTACAATGAGATCATTTTGCTCGGCGAGGGTCATGGCCGCCTGATAATGCCGGGTAAACACGCGTATTTGGCGTTTTTTGCCGAGCCGGGCGAGGGCGCTGTCAACCCACCCCAAGCGCTGTACGTCGTCCGGGTCCACCCCGACGCCAACCCCCATTCCTGTTTTGCTTACCCAAATGTGTTTGGCTAGCAGGTAATTTTCCAGCGTGAAGTCTTCCAATACCGGGTTTTCAGGGCTGAGCAGGCAAGAAAAGCTGTCGTTCCACAGGTGAATTTGGTGAAACGATTGGGGCATGGAATCGAAACGGTTGATCACCATGTCGACTTTGCCGCGTTCCACGTCCAGGAAACTGACATCCGAGGGGGTCATGATGTCCAGCGTTAGGCCCGGCGCCTGTAACCGAAGCTTGCCCAGCACTGCGGGCAGCAGAGTGGATTCGGCGTAGTCGCTGGCCATGATGCGGAACACCCGCTGCGCCTGCTCGGGCGCGAAGGCGGAGCGGGGCTGTACGGCCTGCTCGATATGCATCAACACTTCTCGCACCTGCGGTTCCAGTTCCAACGCCCGCTCGGTGGGTGTCATGCCATCGGACGTGCGCACCAGCAAGGGGTCATCAAATAGATCTCGCAGCCGTCGCAACCCATTGCTCATGGCAGGCTGAGATAAATTGAGCTGGTGGGCGGCCTGGGTGACGTTCCGCTCGCGCAGCAAGGCGTCGAGGTAAACCAGCAGATTGAGGTCGATGCGGTGCAGTTGGGTCGACATGGTGTATTCACTGTGAGAATGGCGGAGATGGATCCGATAGATTAGGAAAATTATAGTCCCTTCGCTAGAATTGCCAAGAGGCATTTTTGCCCATGCAAGTTGGTGCAGCCCCTGCCGCTGGTGCGCACCCGTTATAATTTGCAGTATCCACGCCCCACGCTACAAGGAAGCCATCGCCATGAGCACATATCGCGCCCCGGTCGAGGACATGACCTTTTTGATCGATGAGTTATTACAGGTTGGGGAGACGCTGGGCGGCCTCCCCGCATTTGCAGATCTCGAGGTTGGCCCGGAACTCAGTACCGCCTTGCTTGATGAGGGTGCAAGGCTGGCAGGTGATGTGCTGGCGCCTCTGCGGCGTGTTGGGGATGATCATCCGGCCACCTGCCAGGACGGAGCGGTGACCCTGAGCCCGGGTTACGGCGAAGCGCTACAGCAGCTTGGCGCCGGGGGGTGGATGGGGATTTCCTCGGATCCCGTCTACGGTGGCCAGGGGTTGCCGGAATTGTATGCCACCGCCGCTTGCGAGATGTGGAATAGCGCCAACCTGGCGTTTGGCCTGGCGCCTATGCTGAGCGCGGGCGCTGCGCTGGCCATTCACGCGCACGCCAGCGAAGCTTTGAAGCAGCGGTATCTGCCCAAAATGCACTCCGGTGAATGGGCCGGCACCATGAACCTGACCGAGTCTGGCGCCGGTTCCGACTTGGGCGTCATGAAAACGCGGGCCATTCCAGACGGCACGCAATACCGTATTCATGGCCAGAAAATCTACATCACCTGGGGTGATCACGACGCCACTGATAACATCATCCACCTTGTGTTGGCGAAACTGCCTGATGCCCCTGAGGGTAGCCGCGGTATTTCCTTGTTTCTGGTGCCGAAGTTTCTGGTGAACGAGGATGGCAGCTTGGGTGAGCGCAACGATGTTTACCCCGTATCCACCGAGCACAAGCTGGGGATCCACGGGAGCCCTACTTGTGTGATGGCCTTTGGTGATACAGCGGGTGCCGTGGGCTACTTGGTCGGTGAACAGAACCGTGGCCTGGCCTGCATGTTCACGATGATGAATGAGGCGCGCCTTAAGGTGGGTGTGCAGGGCTTGGGTGCTGCAGAAGGTTCCTACCAGCAAGCAGTCGTCTACGCCCGTGACCGTGTTCAGGGTGGCGTGGCGATCATTGAGCACCCGGATGTGCGGCGTATGCTGTTGACCATGCGAGCACTGATTGAGGCAATGCGTGCCCTTGTTTACACCGAAGCGGTGACCATGGACCTCGCGCATCGGGGCCCGCCAAGTGACCGCGCCCGGCACCAGTTCCGCATCGACCTGATGATTCCGGTGATTAAGGCCTGGCTGACCGAAGTAGGCCAAGAGCTGACCTCTTTGGGTGTGCAGGTACATGGCGGCATGGGTTACATCGAGGAAACCGGTGCTG
>ERZ887849.418-NODE-418-length-46003-cov-12.513602_pt1 | contig 46003 bp, 39 predicted proteins | sample MGYA00521267_ERZ887849 | MGnify/ENA primary metagenome ERZ887849 (study PRJEB32303, sample SAMEA104408601) | aquatic metagenome | biome: Brackish water; feature: Pelagic; material: water | place: Baltic Sea | collected 2014-06-06T16:11:00 | depth 2,863 m ... | reverse complement strand
TGGCCAGATTATGGTTTGCCTCGCGCTTGGTGTGATTTATGCCCTTGGCTTGTCATGGGTTGGCTTAAAAGGCGGCTTGGTGCTTGGCTTTATTGCCGGTTTGATTAGCTTTATCCCGTATGTTGGGGCTGCCATTGGCATGGTTGTGGCCGGACTTCTGGGGCTTGGGCAGTTTGGTATTGATTGGATGATGTTGAGCCAAATCGCAGCGGTTTTCGCTGTTGGACAATTTATCGAGGGCAATGTTTTAACCCCACGTTTGGTCGGCGATCGGGTGCGCTTGCATCCGGTGTGGATTATGTTCGCCTTACTGGCTATGGGGCACTTATTTGGCTTCCTCGGACTGCTATTGGCGGTGCCTGTGGCGGCTATTTGTGGCGTTGTGGTGCGCCATGCGGCTGGCGTCTATCAGCGCGATTATGTCTCGACGCCAGAGGAAAAAACCGATGGCTGAACAATTATTCTTTGATCTGCCATCGCGCCCGGCCTTTGAGCGCGAGGCTTTTATGGTGACGCAAAGCAATGCTGAAGCGGTGGCGTTGATTGATCAGGTGGCGCAGTGGCCGATGCCGGTTCAGTGGATTTACGGCCCATCCGGATGTGGTAAAACCCATTTGGCGGCGGTGCTGGCGCAAGACTTTGATGTGCATATTATGCAAGCCAATGGGCTAAACAAAAACACTGATGTGCCGGCTATTTTAAGCGGTGAATTGACTGCGGCGATACTTATTCTCGAGGCGCTTGATGATTTGCAGACGACGGATGAGGAAAGCTTGTTTCACTTGCTTAATCATGCGCGCCACGGGGCACAAAAATTATTGCTCATGTCGCAAGTGCCGGCTGCGCGTCTTGATATCAGCCTGCAAGATTTGCAATCGCGCCTAAAGGCCATTGCTGCGGTTGCCATGGGGCCGCCAGACGACGATTTGGTGGCAGGGCTTTTGCATAAATTATTTGGTGACCTGCAATTGCGCGTTGATGATAAGGTTATCGCTTATTTGGTGCCACGTATTGAGCGGGATTTTGCTAGTATGGGGCAGGTGGTCAAAGCCATTGATCAGCAAGCGTTGGCTTTGAAGAAACCGGTAACAGTGCCGCTTGTGGCCGATGTTTTGACAACATATTTGTAATATTTTCGACATACACTAAGACTTTTAATTTACGGGAAACTTTGATTGATGAGCAAGAAGGCAAACAAGAAAACAGGTGTTTTACGCAGCTTTAAACCAGAGCAGAAATTGCCTGAAATTCATTTAGGGTTCTCGCGTACGGAACGTTTTGCCAATCGCGAAATATCATGGCTGGCTTTCAATCAGCGGGTTATGGAAGAGGCGACAAATCCCAATCACCCTTTGATGGAAAAGCTACGTTTTCTCTCGATTTCAGCCAGTAATCTGGATGAGTTCTTCATGGTGCGTGTGGCCGGTTTGATAGGACAAACCCTAGCCGGTGTCGATGAGCTGAGCAAAGACGGGCGCACCCCACGCCAGCAATTAGACGAGATTTCCGAAACCGCAAATCAGTTGATGGATACGCAACAAGTGGTCTGGCGACATTTGCTCGAAGAAATGCGTCAGTCCAATGTCTGTGTGCTGGAGCCCAATGAGCTATCAACATCACAACTGTCTTGGCTGGAGGATTACTTCCTTGACCAAGTGCTGCCGGTGTTAACCCCTCTGGCGGTGGATCCGGCGCACCCGTTTCCATTTATTCCCAATCTTGGGTTTGCCTTGGCGCTGCAATTGGCGCGGCGCGCTGATGGTCACCAAATGAACGCACTGCTGTTGATCCCCCAGCAGCTTGATCGGTTTATTCTTTTGCCAAATGACGACGATAACGCCCCTGAGGGTGCGTTGAACTTTGTTCGTTTGGAAACATTGATTTCAATGTTCTCGGAGCGCACTTTCCCGGGTTATGAAGTTTTAGGGCAGGGGGTGTTTCGGATTATCCGCGACAGTGACCTTGAGGTTGAAGAAGAAGCTGAGGATTTGGTGCAATTATTCGAAAGCGCACTGAAAAAGCGCCGCCGTGGTTCGGTCATTCGGCTGAAAATTGACAAATCCATGCCGGAAAATTTGAAAAGGCTGATCACTAAGGAACTGGAAGTTGACCCACGCGGGGTCATCGTTGTCAGTGATTTGGTCGGCTTGTCACAAACCAATCAGATTGTTGCTCACGCGCCCCCTGAGCTGAAATTCACGCCTTTCACGGCGCGTTTTCCTGAACGCATTCGGGAACATGGTGGCGATTGTTTCTCCGCCATTGGCGCCAAAGATATTTTGGTGCATCACCCTTATGAAAGCTTCGATGTGGTGGTGCAATTTATTCGTCAGGCGGCCATCGATCCGGATGTGGTGGCGATTAAGCAAACCCTTTATCGCACGTCGGATGACAGCCCGATTGTGGAGGCACTGATTGAAGCGGCCGAGGCTGGCAAATCAGTGACGGCTCTTGTGGAGTTGAAGGCACGGTTTGATGAGGCGGCCAATATTCGTTTGGCTCGCGATATGGAACGTGCGGGTGTGCAAGTGGTGTTCGGCTTTATCCAGTTAAAAACGCATGCCAAAGTAAGCCTCGTCGTGCGCCGCGAAGCGGGCCGCATGCGCACTTATGTGCACTTGGGCACGGGCAATTATCATCCGCAAAATGCCTTGGTTTACACCGACTTATCTTTGTTTACTTGCGATAAAAATATTGCCAGTGACGCCGCGCAGGTTTTCAACTTTTTTACCGGCTATGCCGAACCCTCAGACCTCAAATGTTTGTCGATGTCGCCGATTACCATGCGGCAAACCATTATGGATGGCATTGCGGCCGAGATGCAGCATGTGAAAAAGGGTCGGCCAGGGGCAATCTGGGTTAAGCTCAACTCGTTGGTCGATCCATTTGTTATAGATGCCCTCTATGAAGCCTCTCAAGCGGGTGTGCAAATTGATTTGGTGGTGCGCGGTATTTGTTGTTTGCGCGCTGGCGTTGAGGGTCTATCTGAAAACATTCGCGTGAAAAGCATTGTCGGGCGTTATCTGGAACATTCGCGGATTGTTTGTTTCGGTAATGGCGGCGGTCTGCCCTCAGACGAAGCCAATATTTACATTTCGTCAGCCGATTGGATGCCCCGCAATCTAGATCGTCGCGTTGAAGTGCTCACGCCTATTTTGAATCCCACGGTTCGCGAGCAAGTGATGAACCAAATCATGGTAACCAATTTGGCCGACAATCAGCAAAGTTGGTTGATGCAACCCGATGGCCAATTTGCCCGTGCACATACATCAGAGGGTGAGCTAGAAATTAGTGCACATGATTATTTTATGACCAATCCGAGCTTGTCAGGGCGTGGCGAGAGTATGAAGAAATAGGTTTAGGTAATGAGTGTTTATAAAACCGAGAAATTTGCCGATGCGCTTAATCGTCTGGGCGCTTTGCGTCCCGATGCGCCATTGGGGGTTTTGGATATAGGGTCAAACTCTGTTCGATTGGTCGGCTATAGTGGTTCGGCACGCACGCCTCTGCCAATTTATAATGAGCGCACTTTTTGTCGGCTAGGTGAGGCGGTTTCTGCGACCGGTCGCATCGAGGGCGCGCCTTATGAATTAGCGATTCAAACATTTCATCGGTTTCATGGTATTGCCGCCCGGCTTGGCATTGGCAATCTGGCGGCTTTTGCCACGGCGGCGGTGCGCGATGCCGAAAACAGCGATGCATTTATTGCCGAAGCCGAAGCCATTTTGGGACATAAAATCCGCATTTTGAGTGGTGAAGAAGAAGCCGTTTATTCGGCTGATGGGGTGATGCTATCGATACCTAAGGCTGATGGTATTGTTGCCGATCTTGGTGGTGGCAGTTTGGAATTGGCGCGTGTGCACGACAATCAAACCCATCAATGGGCAAGCTTGCCGCTTGGGGTTCTGGCCTTGAACCAGCAATCGGGCGGAGACCGTGAGCTGATGGCGCAGCAAGTCAGCGCAGCTTTGCAAGAAATTAGCTGGCTTTCAGATGGAAAAGACCTGCCGCTTTATGTGGTCGGCGGCACATGGCGTAATTTAGCGAAGGTTCATATGGATTATGAAAACTATCCGCTCGACGTGTTGCACCAATATTCTGTACCGACAAAGGAAATGACGCGCTTTACGCGCGCCCTCATGGATGATGAGACGAAGGTTGATTTATCGCAATCTTCCTCCAATCGCCGCGATGCCTTGCCGATTGCCGCGATTGTGCTCGATAAGCTGACCGAAGCGGTGCGGCCTAAAGATATAATCGTCTCGGCCAATGCCGTGCGCGAGGGCATTTTATATTCCATGTTGGAACACAAATACCGCAAACTTGACCCGCTCTTGCTGGCTTGCGAAGAAATGGCCGAAAGGTTGTGTAAATCGGCTGCTTACGGCCATGAATTGGCGGCTTGGACGAGCGAATTATTTACCAGCCGCCATGCTCAGTTCGCGTCCGATAAAGAGCTCAACCGATTGCGCATGGCAGGGTGTTTGATTTCAGATTTGGCATGGGCCAGCCACCCAAGTTTCCGCGCCGAAGTGGTGCGCCAAACCGTGCTGACCGCGCCATTTGGGGGCATTGATCACCGCAGCCGCGTGTTTCTTGGTCATGCACTGTCTTATCGTCACGAGGTTGGCGAGGGCTGGTATGGTGCCAATCAACTGTCATTAGCGCCAGAAGATGAGAAGTTGGCGCAGGCTTTTGGTCTGTGCCTGCGCTTAGCTCATTCGCTGTCAGCATCACTGCCCAATTTACTGCCGCTCACAAAACTAACTTTTGGTGGGGGCAAGGTAGTGCTGACAATTGACCCATCGCAAGCAGAATTACTGGGGCCGATTATCGACAATCGATTGAGCCGCATAGCTCAGGTTCTTGGTCTCGACTCTCAGGTCGACTTGGCACCAGTAAAAAATAAAAACGCTGTTTAAGCGTCGCGCGCGACCAAAATCACCATGTCATTTTCAGACGCCAAAGCAAGGCGGCCCTGTTTTAAATCCATGGCATACTGGCCGAAAATTTCACGACGCCAGCCGCGCATGGCTGGCACATCCGGCTCATTATCGCTGGCGATGCGTTCCAAATCGGCAACATTGGCAATCAATTTCGGCGCCACTTGAGTTTCTTCGCTGCGCTGTTTCAAGAGAACTTTCAACAGCTCGACCAGTGGCCCAATGCCTGGACGATTGACGACGGCGGCGGGCACGTCGGGCAGGTCTTCAGGTTTTCTATTTCGTCCGACTGCCACTGCCTCTAAAAGGGTTTCGGCATGGCGCGAGTTTTCGAAACCGCGCGGTACGGCGCGCAAGCGGGCGAGCGCCGTTTTGTCTTTCGGTGCCTGTAGCGCCAATTCGCGAATAGCATCATCTTTGAGCACACGATTACGCGGCACATTGCGGCTTTGCGCCTCGCTGTCGCGCCATTTGGCGACTTCAATCAAAACGCCAAGCACTTTTGGCCGTCGGTCCTGCATACGTAGGCGGCGCCAAGCATTTTCGGGGCTTTGCAAATAAATTTCAGGGTCAGATAGCAAATTGCTTTCTTCCTCAAGCCATGCGCGGCGGCCATTTTTCTCCAGCGCCTCCTCGAGATACTCATAGGCATCGCGCAAATGAGTGACGTCGGAGAGCGCATAGGTAAGCTGCGCATCGCTGAGCGGGCGATGGCTCCAATCGGTAAAGCGACTGGCTTTATCGACTTTGCCGTTCGTTGTTTTATGAATCAGCGTTTCATAACCTACCGCATCGCCAAAGCCACACACCATGGCGGCGATTTGTGTGTCAAAAAGTGGCGTTGGAATGACGCCGGCCAAATGGTGGAAAATCTCGACATCTTGCCGGCAGCCATGCATGACTTTGAGCACATGCGGATTAACCAAAAGGTCGTAAAATGGTTGTAAATCAATACCTTCGGAAAGCGGATCAATCATCCCCTCGACATTGTGTCCAGCGGTTTGAATGAGGCATAAAATCGGCCAAAACGTGCTTTCGCGTAAAAATTCGGTATCAACCGTTATATACGGACAGGCGGCCAATTCGGCGCACAGAGCTTCGAGCTCTTCAGTTGTGGAAATTAGTTTCATGAAGCTATGTTATAAAACACTGAAATGGTTTTGTCGCCTCCTGAAAATAAACGCGGTTTTGATCGCTGAATAAGGCGGCAAACGCATGTGTGGCTTGACAAATCGCGTGAAGCGTTGTGTTTAGGCATCACTATTCTTTAAGAGGTTGAAGATGCACGAATATAGAAGCCATGATTGCGGCACCTTGCGCGCGACACATATCGACGAAACCGTCCGTTTATCCGGTTGGGTGCATCGAAAACGCGACCATGGTGGGTTATTATTCATCGATTTGCGCGATCATTATGGTCTGACGCAATTGGTCATTGAGCCTTCAAGTCCCTATTTCTCGGTTGCCGAAGAAGTCCGCGCTGAAAGCGTTATCCGCGTTGAGGGCAAGGTTGTTGGCCGTGATGCTGAGGCCAAAAACCCCAATCTGCCAACCGGTGAGATTGAGATCTATGCGTCAAATTTGGAAATTCTGTCTCAGGCTGGTGATTTGCCACTGCCAGTCTTTGGTGAGCCGGATTATCCAGAAGACATTCGTCTGCGCTATCGTTTTCTGGATTTGCGCCGCGACACGCTGCACAAAAACATTGTTCTACGGTCGGATATTATTTCATGGCTGCGCCGTCGCATGACCGATGATGGCTTCCGTGAGTATCAAACGCCGATTTTGACGGCCTCAAGCCCCGAAGGCGCGCGTGACTTTCTAGTGCCATCGCGCACCCATCCGGGCCGTTTCTATGCTCTGCCACAAGCCCCACAGCAGTTTAAGCAACTGCTTATGGTGGCTGGTTTTGATCGCTATTTCCAAATCGCACCGTGTTTCCGCGATGAAGATGCCCGCGCCGATCGCTCGCCGGGTGAGTTTTATCAGCTCGATTTGGAAATGAGTTTTGTCACCCAAGAAGATGTGTTTCAGGCGGTTGAGCCGGTGCTGCGCGATGTCTTCACCACCTTCGGCAATGGCAAGCGGGTGACGGCTGAGTTCCCGCGAATTCCTTATGCTGAAGCGATGCAAAAATATGGTTCCGATAAGCCAGATTTGCGTATCCCGATTGAAATGCAAGACGTCACCGCTGCTTTCGACGGATCAGACTTTAAGATTTTTGCCAATATGATTGCTAAGGACGAGAACGTTCGCGTGTGGGCAATTCCGGCTAAAACCGGCGGTAGTCGGGCGTTTTGTGACCGGATGAACAGCTGGGCACAGGGCGAAGGCCAGCCTGGTCTCGGCTATATTTTCTTCCGCGACGGCGAAGGCGCTGGCCCATTGGCGAAAAATATTGGCGCTGAGCGCACTGAGCAAATACGCAGCCAATTGGCGCTCGAAGATGGCGACGCTGTTTTCTTCTGCGCAGGCGTGCCGAAATCATTTGCTGAATTTGCTGGCCGCGCCCGCAATCGGGTTGGCGAAGAGCTTGAATTGATTGATCGCGATCAATTTGCCTTTTGTTGGATCGTTGATTTCCCGATGTACGAAATTGACGACAGCACCAAGAAACTCGACTTCTCTCACAATCCGTTTTCCATGCCGCAGGGTGGTATGGAAGCGTTGGAGAGCATGGATCCAATGGATATCCTTGGCTATCAATATGACATTGTTTGCAATGGGATTGAACTATCGTCGGGCGCCATTCGGAATCACAAGCCTGAAATTATGCTGAAAGCCTTTGAAATTGCTGGTTATGACAGCGCGGTTGTTGAAAAAGAATTTGGCGGCATGCTGAATGCTTTCCGTTTTGGCGCACCGCCGCATGGTGGTATTGCACCGGGCGTCGATCGCATTGTTATGCTGCTGGCGGAGCAAGAAAACCTGCGCGAAGTCGTGGCCTTTCCAATGAACCAGCAAGCCGAAGATTTATTGATGCAGGCGCCGTCTCAAGTGTCTAACGCGCAATTACGCGAATTGCATATTCGTTTGAATTTGCCGGCCGAGAAAAAATCAACTCCGGATGAGGCGTCGTAATCAAGGAAGATGCAGGGCGTACGCTTTCGTGCTATAAATTCCTCACTGTCGAAATGGAAAGTCAGATAATGCAATTTCTTAAAATGATTTTTACATGGTGGAATAGCCAAACTTTGGGCACGTTGATTTGGACCAAACGCCGTGGGCAATTGGTTGGTCAAGACGAGCAGGGCAATCTTTACTACCAAGACCGCAAAGGCGCCTCAATCAATGGTAAGGCGCGCCGTTGGGTGATTTTCAATGGTGATATTGAAAGTACGCGCGTGTCGCCTTACTGGCACGGTTGGTTGCATTACACGGTTGATGAAACCCCTGATGAGGCGCAATTTGTTCGCCGTGATTGGCACAAACCACACCAAATCAATCAAACCGGCACAAAAAATGCCCATAAGCCGGCCGGCCCTGCCGATGCGGCCTCCTATGCATCTGGCTATGATTCTTGGAAACCGGAATAGGACACGCCCATGCTGAAAGATAATCTCGTCGAAACCCTCGTTGGTGCCTTTGTTGTTATCGTAGCCACGCTTTTTGTTGCTTATGGTTATTCGGTAACCGAAACGGGCAGCTCAGACGGCTATCGTTTGTCAGCCCAATTCAACCGCGTTGATGGATTGACCATTGGCAGCGATGTGCGCATGTCCGGCATTAAAGTTGGCACGGTGGTGTCGCTTGAACTTGATCCAAAGAGCTATTACGCCAATGTAGTATTTTCAATGAATGGCGATATTCGTTTCCCGGATGACACCAGTGCCAAAATCACCAGCGAAGGTTTGCTTGGCGGTAATTATATTTCACTGTCTCCCGGCGGCAGCGAGGATTTTTTGGAAGATGGTGGCGAAATTTTCTACACGCAGGGCTCTGTTGATCTCATCGAATTGGTGAGCCAAGCTCTGTTCAGCGCTGGTGATGGCGAGAGTGACAAAAAATAAACTTCTGTTGTGGCCAGTCTTATTGGCCCTTTTGGGGCCGATACCGCTATCAGCACAACAACCACTATCATCCGAGGCGGTTACGGCGCCAAAACCACCCGTGCTTGTTCCACCGCCGTTACCCGATAGCAATCCTTTCGATGGCACGCTGACGACGCCTTATGAGGACTTTGAAACAGTCCCGAATGAAACAATTCTTATTGATGAGTTTGAGGGTTTAACCGAAGAATTCGACGGGTCTCTGCCGTCGACCCTGTTTGATGTGCCGGTGATTGAGCTTCCCAGTTCCAATTTGGCGCCGAGCACGCGGGTCATGCGTATTGGGCGGTTTACCCTGTTGCACAAGGTTACCGCGAAAATCCGCCCGCTGGAGTTGCGCCTTGATGAGCCGGTGGAAATTGATGATTTGCGCATCACCATGCATGATTGTCGTTCCACACCGCCGGAAGAACCGCCGGAAACCAAAGCATTTTTAACCATTTTGGAAATTGCGAATGGCGAAGAAAACCGCCTTTTCAACGGTTGGATGTTCGCCTCAAGCCCTGGGATAAACGCTTTGGAACATGCGGTTTATGACCTTTGGCCGAAAGCCTGTGTCGGCGCAGACGACCTGCCATTCACCGACGAGTAGCCACCAATATATAAAACCGGTGTTTAATCGACGGTTTTCTTTTCTGCTTCGCTTTGCAAAAACCCTTCAAGCCAGTGAATGTCGTAATCGGCCTTTTGGAAATCTTCATTGGCCAGCAAGCGATGGAATAGCGGCAATGTCGTTTCGACCCCATCAATGGCAAATTCGCGCAACGCCCGATCAAGGCGACGCATGCAGGTTTCGCGATCGGCAGCATGGACAATCAACTTACCGATCAAACTGTCATAATAGGGCGGAATGGCGCAGCCGGCGAATGCCGCGCTATCAATCCGAACCCCCAAGCCGCCGGGGGCGTGATAGGTTTGAATTTTGCCCGGTGAAGGCACAAATGTCTCAGGATGCTCGGCATTGATACGGCATTCCATAGCGTGGCCACTCAGCACAATATCATCTTGCGTGAAGCTCAAGACCTCGCCATTGGCGACGCGGATTTGCTCGCGCACAAGGTCAATGCCGGTAATCGCTTCAGTCACCGGATGTTCCACCTGCAGGCGGGTGTTCATCTCAATGAAATAGAATTCACCTTTTTCATATAAGAACTCAATCGTGCCGACCCCGCGATAGGACATGCCTTCCATCGCATTGGTGACAATCTTGCCGATTTTGGCCCGCGCGGCGTCATCCAGCACTGTGCTTGGTGCTTCTTCTAAAACTTTCTGGTGGCGACGTTGTAAGGAACAATCGCGCTCGCCCAAATGCACCGCATTGCCATGCGTGTCGCAGGCCACTTGAATTTCAATATGGCGCGGTTTTTCGAGATATTTCTCAATATAAACGGCATCGTCACCAAAGGCGGCTTTGGCCTCGCTGCGCGCCGTGGTGAAAGCCTCGGCCAAATCATCTTCGGTCTTGGCGATTTTCATGCCGCGACCGCCGCCACCCGATGCCGCTTTAACCAAGACAGGAAAGCCCATCTCGCGGCCAACTTTGAGCGCGTCTGCGACGTCTTTCACTTCGCCGTCAGAGCCCGGCACCACCGGAATACCCAATTCAATAGCCTTGGCTTTGGCGGCAATTTTATCGCCCATTAAACGAATGTGGTCAGCCGTTGGGCCGATAAAGGTAATGCCGTGGGCTTCCAGAATATCGGCGAATTTGGCGTTTTCGGACAAAAACCCATAACCCGGGTGCACCGCGTCGGCGCCGGTGATTTCGCAGGCGGCAATGATGGCTGGAATGTTCAAATAACTATTGGCTGCCGGAGCAGGGCCAAGGCAGACACTTTCATCGGCCAGCCCAACATGCATGGCATGATTATCTGCCGTCGAGTGAACGGCCACCGAGGCAATGCCCATTTCGCGACACGCGCGGATGACTCTGAGGGCAATTTCTCCGCGATTGGCAATAAGGATTTTGCTAATCATGGCTTACTCAATAATCAGCAGCACTTCGTCAAATTCGACGGGCTGCTCATTGGTGACAATAATCTCAGTAACCTTACCATCGCGCGGGGCAGTAATCGGGTTCATGGTTTTCATCGCTTCGATAATGAGCAGGGTTTGCCCCTGTTTCACTGTGCTCCCAATGGAAACAAAATCTTTGGCGCCCGGCTCTGGGGCCAAATAGGCGGTGCCGACCATGGGCGACTTCACCGCTCCGGCATTGCTCGCTGGATTAGCGGCGGCAACGGGTGCGGCGGCAGCTTCAGGGGCCGGCGTTGGCGTAATTGGTGCAGGCTGAGCAATGGTTTGCTGCGAGGTGACCATTTGGCTGGCGACTTGGCGGGCAACGCGAATGCGCATACCTTCTGCTTCGACCTCAATTTCCGTCAGACTGCTTTTGTCTAATAGGTCGGCTAGTTCTTTAATGCGTTTACTATCGGGTAGTTTCGTCATTTTGTTCTCCGCGTGACAATGCCATTTTGTTCAACGAGTAATTAAGGTTTAATACGCTTAGCTAGCGCGTCAATAGCCATTTCATAGCCTTGTGCGCCAAGCCCGCAGATGACACCCGTTGCCACCTGCGAAATATGTGAGTGGTGCCGGAAACTTTCGCGGGCATAAATATTTGATAAATGCACTTCGATAATCGGCTGCGAGAGCGATTGCAAGGCATCCAAAATGGCCACTGATGTATGCGAATAGGCGGCAGCATTAATAATGACGCCACTGGCTTGCGAACGCGCGGTCTGAATAATCGACACCAGCTCGCCCTCATCATTGCTTTGAAAAAAGCTCATTGGCAAATCATAGCTGTCCAGCTTACTGGCGCAGGCGGATTCAATGTCGGCCAAAGTGGTTGTGCCATAGATTTCCGGCTCCCGACTGCCAAGCAGATTCAGGTTGGGGCCGTTGATTATGTAAACAGCTTGCGCCATGCCAAGTCCTTTCGCAGCCTGATAAGCAACAATATACTATGTGGGTAACCGAGATTTCAAAAAACATCAAGGATTTCAGTCTATAACTTAGTCAAAGGTAAGAACAGGACTTGCGTCTTGAAACGAAGGTTTGCATTATCAAGCGCTCTTGGAGAACGATCATGAAAGTGCAAATTAACGGCGAAATGCGTGACTTTGAAGCGCCAATGAGTGTTTTGCAGCTGCTGACGGTAATGAATTTGCCAAGCCAGAAAATTGCCGTTGAGTTGAACCTCGAAATCGTCCCGAAATCTGCTTACCACAGCCAAATGGTAGCGGCGAGTGACCGAATTGAAATTGTCCACTTTATTGGCGGAGGCTGAGGATGAACGCAGATAGTTCAAAAGATGATGTTCTAACCATTGCTGGACGGCGTTTTTCTTCCCGCCTTATTATTGGCACGGGAAAATATGTCGACTATGCCGAAAATGCGGCGGCGGCTGAGGCGGCTGGAGCGGAAATCGTAACCGTGGCCGTGCGTCGGATTAATTTGTCTGACCCGTCAGCGCCTATGCTTATCGATTATATTGACCCGAAGAAATACACATTTTTGCCCAATACGGCTGGTTGTTTTACCGGCGAAGATGCGGTGCGCACACTTCGTCTAGCGCGCGAGGCCGGCGGCTGGTCATTGGTTAAACTGGAAGTTTTGGGTGATGAAAAAACCCTCTACCCGAATATGCCAGAAACCTTGAGATCGGCTGAATTGCTGGTCAAAGAAGGCTTTGACGTGATGGTTTATTGCAGCGATGACCCGATTATGGCCAAACAATTAGAAGACATTGGCTGTTGCGCGATTATGCCTCTGGCGGCGCCAATCGGTTCGGGCTTGGGGGTGCAAAACCCGATTAACATTCGGATGATTATTGAACAGTCAAAAGTGCCGGTGTTGGTTGATGCCGGCGTTGGCACTGCCTCGGATGCGGCGATTGCCATGGAATTGGGCTGCGATGGCGTGCTGATGAACACAGCGATTGCCGAGGCTAAAAATCCGGTGTTAATGGCGCAAGCCATGCGCCATGCGGTGATTGCCGGTCGCCAAGCCTATCTGGCAGGACGCATGGCCAAACGGTTATATGCTGACCCTAGCTCGCCTCTGGCAGGGCTTATTTAAACTAATTAGCTGAGCCGCTCTGCGCTGCTAGGGCTGCCTCAATGGCGGCTTCAAACTCGTGCTTTTCCAATGCTCCAGGATAAACCTGATTGCCAATCACAAAGGCTGGCGTGCCGGCGACATCGAGGGCTTGGGCAAGCTGACGGTTTTCGTCCAAAATATCGGTAATTCTTTGACTGCTTCGCTGCGCGACAATCGTTCTTTCGTCGAGTTCCAGATCGGCTAGCGTCTGACTGATAAAACCGTCATTGAGACCGGCCTTATTATTCATCAAACGAGCGTGAAAGGTCAGAAAATTGAGCTGATTGTCAAGCGTCAGCGCTGTCCGTGCGGCGACCTCTGAGCTGTCGCTGAGAATAGGAAATTCTTTGAATACCACCCGCACATCTTCGCGTTGATTAACCACTTCCATCAAAACCGGAAAGACCCGTTTGCAATAGCCGCAATTGTAATCGAAAAATTCGACAATGGTGACCGGTGCGTCGACGGGGCCCATGCTGAAGTCGGCTTTATTGCGAAACAGAAGTTCGGCATTTTGGGCAATCGTGCGCTGAATGCGGGTTTCCTCGGCTTGCTCATAATAAGCCTGCATATTCTGCAAGGCGCTGGCTAGGGCTTCAGGGTTTTGCATGAGATAATCTTGCACCACCGCTTCAATAGATTTTTTCTCAGCGGCGCTGAATGTCTCGGCCTGTGCCGAGGTGAGGGCAAGGTTCAGCCCAAATGCCAAGCAAAATAGGGCGGTCAAAAATCGGGTCATAAAATCTCTCAACTTAAAAAGTCATTTTCAGAATATCGCGACTGCGCAAATACTCAATTGAGTCTTTTGGCAGGCCACGCAACGCACGCTGGGCATAGGTAACGGCCTTTGGATTACGCATTAAGGCATAGTATTCAGCTAATGACCATTCCGCATAAGGGGCGCGCTCTAATTGTCCATAGGCTTTCGACATGAAAAAATAGGCCGTGGCATTTTCAGAATCCATACGCAGTGCTTTGCGCAAATTCTCAATCGCCGCGTCATTAAACTCGGTCTGCTCGACGCCGAGACCAATTTGGCAGGTTGCCAGTCCAATCAATAAAAGTGGTTCCTCAGGCTTGAGAGATATGGCTTTTTCATAGGGTTCTAATCCCTTTAGGGCGATGCCAGATTCGTAAAACACCTGACCTTTAAGTTCATAAAACCAAGGGTTTTCCGGATATTGCGCAATCAATCCGTCAATCAGTTCGATGGATTGCTCGAGCCTAGCTTGCTGGTGGTAGGCAATAGCGCGCGCATATTGAGCTGACGGCGATTGATCGCCATTATAACGCCGGAAGGTGACTTCGGGAGGGTCAATAAAGCCAAATAATTTCGCTCGCGCCATATTATGGCGGAAAACCAATTCAGGATTATCGGTTTGGTCGCGATATTGTGAAGAAGCGGCACCGGCGATATAGGCATTGACCCTATCGCGCGACATCGGGTGAGAGCGCGCATAAGGGTCTTGATAGACTTCATTCAAAATCTCTTGCCCGGCCAGCGTATCCATCAGCTCAATGATGCCCTCCGGAGACTGCCCTGTGGCGTCCAATAGCTTCAGAGCGGTAACGTCGGCGCTGGCTTCTTGCGCCCGCGAATAGACAAGAAAGCTACGCTGAGCAATTTGTTGGCCGCCACTTATCAAAGCAATGCCGGCTTCGGGGTTGCCCGCCAACAGGCTGCCAAAACCTAAAATTGTCGCCACAAGAGCCGGTGCTTGCGACCGCGCAATGGCGTCACTTGAGCGCGCCAAATGGCCGCCGGTGATATGGCCAATTTCATGCGCCATCACGCCGATAACCATATTGGGCCTGTCGGATTCAAGAATAAGGCCGGTGTGTACGAAAATATTCTGCCCCATGGTGACATAGGCGTTGAGGGCGCGGTCATTCACCACGGTCAAGCCAACCGCCGCAGGGTTGAGACCGGCAGCGATCAGCAATGGGCGTGTGTAATCGTCAATTAACTCTTCGATTTCGCCATCACGAATGGCACCGGCATGCGCCGACGTGACCATCATCATTAAACCGACAAGCACCCCAATTGGACGGGCTTGCCAAAGGTTCAGCATGAATGATGATGGGCGCGGCAGCCTAGGCCATTGCAATAATTTTTCTTTTATCATCATCGTCACCACACTATCGCTAATTACGGCTTTAATATGACGGCGCATCGGCGCAATCGCTGGTTTAACGTTTCCACCACCCGCGTTTGACCGGTTGTTCCGGCGTTTCACCGGCTTCAGCAGTGGCGGTGATAACCGGATCAGCGACTGTTTCGACCTCAACGGCTTCAACCACTTCTGGCTCAGCTATGGCCTCGGCAGTCTTTGAAGCGGCTTTCTTCGCCGGGGCTTTTTTGGCCTTTGGTTCGGCTTTTGGCTTGGCTTTTGGTTTAGCTTTGGCTTTTGCCTTCGGCTTATCTTTATCAGCCGGTTCGCCTTTGTCGGCTGCTTTGGCGCGAGGTTTGCGCTTTGGTTTTTCCGCCACTTCTTCAACAGCCACTTCTTCAGCAACAACTTCTTCAACAGCTTCTTCAACAGCTTCTTCAACAGCTTCTAGGGCTGTATCGGCCATGGTTGTATCATCGCCCTGAGCAGTCTCATCACCTGTTGGTTGAGCCGCAGAATTTGGCGTGACAATCATGATTTTTTCGACAGGCATATCGCTTGTTACCTGACCGTCATGTGATGCATTGTCGGCGGCTTCTGCGCTCTCGCCCTCAGCACCTGATGTTTCGCCATCGCGACGGCGACCACGACCACCACGGCGTCCACGACGTCGGCGACGCTTCGGCTTATTGTCATCATCTTCGCCCTCGCCAAATGACCGCGCTTGGTTCTCGTCATTCGCCTCTACGGCCTCACCAGTATCGTTTTCTTGGCTGTCCGCATCATCATCAGATGCGCTTTGATCGGCATTATCATTTGACTGATTGCTACCACGTCCGCCACGACGGCGGCGGCGGCGTGTTTTACCGTCATCGCCATCAAGCGCTGCTTTTGGATCGCCTTCCATACGCGAGGTGCCTTCGCTTTCGGTCTGGTCGGGCAGGGTGAAGGCCATTTCCATGGCACTCAAAGCACTATCTCCCAGCACAATAATCTGCACACCGGTGCGCTGTTCAATTTCGCCCAATTGTAGACGTTTTTGGTTCAACAAATAATTGGCTACATCTTCAGGTACATGAGCGATGAGTTCGCCTGAGCTATATTTGCCGCAACGTTCGTCAATATCACGCAATACATGCAGGGCGCGGCTTTCGACCGAACGCACCATGCCGGAGCCATTGCACTGACTGCAAGTGTTACTGCTGCCTTCAAGCACACCAGCGCGCATGCGTTGACGCGACATTTCCATCAGGCCAAAGCTGCTGATACGGCCAACTTGAATGCGTGCGCGGTCGTTTTTCAGCGCATCTTTCATGCGTTTTTCGACGGCGCGATTGTTGCGGTTTTCGTCCATATCAATGAAATCGATGACCAAAAGTCCGGCCAAATCACGCAAGCGTGCTTGGCGGGCAACTTCTGTCGCGGCTTCCAAATTGGTGGCCAGCGCGGTTTTCTCAACCGAATATTCACGTGTTGATTTGCCCGAGTTCACATCAATGGCGACCAAAGCTTCCGTTTGATTGATCACGAGATAACCGCCGGATGGCAAGACCACCACCGGATTAAACATAGCGGCCAGCTTATCCTCGACGCCATATTGTTTGAACAAAGGGGTCGCTTCAGCGTGCAGTATTACCTTGCGCGCATGGCTCGGCATCAGCAATTTCATATAATTGCGCGCTTCTTTATAAGCGTCGGCTCCGGCTACGGTTACCTCATCAAAGTCTTTCGAATAAATATCACGAATGCAGCGACGGATGAGATTGCCTTCTTCATAAACCAAAGCAGGCGCTTGGCTGACAACGGTTTTTTCACGCACATCAGCCCACATTTGCGACAGATACTGCCAATCGCGGCGGATTTCAGTCAGCGTGCGCTGAGCCCCAGCTGTGCGGACAATCAAACCCATACCTTGCGGCACATCGAGTTTTTCGACGATGGATTTCAATTTTTTGCGGTCGGCGCCATTATTAATTTTGCGCGAAATGCCGCCGCCACGTGCGGTGTTAGGCATTAACACGCAATAGCGACCTGCAAGTGACATATAAGTTGTCAGAGCCGCGCCTTTATTGCCGCGCTCTTCTTTCAGAACCTGCACCAAAATAATCTGACGGCGTTTGATGACTTCCTGAATTTTATACTTGCGATGTAGTGCCCGTGAGGCGGTTGGTGTGGCGACTTCTTCATGTGCGTCACCGCCCAAGTCTTCCACTGATTTGCCGTCGCCATCGTCTTGATCATCGTCACCGCTGGTGGCGCTTGGCGCCTCGTCGATATCCGAATCCTCGTCGGCAGCGTTTTCGCGTTCCTCTTGCGCATATTCGCGCATCAGTTCTTCGCGATCGCCAATCGGAATTTGATAATAGTCAGGGTGGATTTCGTTAAACGCTAAAAACCCGTGGCGATTGCCACCATATTCGACAAAAGCGGCCTGTAGAGACGGCTCTACACGGGTAACTTTAGCGAGATAGATATTGCCGCGAAGCGGGGCTTTAGTGCTGGATTCAAAATCAAATTCGTCGATCTGATTGTTTTCTGTCACCACCACACGGGTCTCTTCCTGGTGGGCGGCATCGATAAGCATTGTTTTGGTCATAAATTTCTCCGGCGACGTGATCGGCGGCGGGCGTTAGCTTCATCGCGCGCGGATCAGAGGTCAGTGTTTTATTAAATTGTTGCGTAAAAGGTGTGAGGCTAAATGCAGGCGCAACACAGGCTCGGTTCACTTGGTGACCGATCTTTATGCCTATTATTTGTCGAGATTCGCTGTGCACAAAACACCCTTGTAAGATTACTTTGCGGTGGCAGACCACCTTTGGCAGGCAGGTTTATCTGGGGTTTCAAACTGGCTCCCAGTTTGGGCCTTCAGTTTGTGCGCCTCAGCATACGCTGCTTGCGTTACGACATTAAGCGCGTCGGCCCGCCAATGCAAGTTATATGTGTACCGCCATCGGCGAACCGCATCGGGTCGCCAGTCGCTGTCGAAGTTGCTATAGTCATGGCTAAGCCGTGAGTCGCGCAAAATGGGTGAAAATCTATCGTATGAACTTTATTTCTTCGTTCTGTCATTATTCACGCCTCGGGGTGTTAGGCTTAGCGCTTGTGCTTGCCAATTTGGTTACAGCGAATGCGCTGACTAATGTTGATGATGTGCGCATTGGTGTTTCCAATGAACGTACCCGCTTGGTGCTTGACCTGTCATCGCGGGTGGATTTTGACGTGTTTTTGCTCGGGAACCCGCGCCGCATCGTCGTTGATCTGCCAAATTTGCAATGGCCCGATAATTTGCAACCCAAGCCACAAGGGGTGATTGGCGGCTTGCGTTTTGGCCAGTTTACAGCCGATAAAAGCCGGTTGGTGCTGGATTTGAAACAACCAGCCACGGTCAGCAAGAATTTTATTTTGGGCAAGACCTCAGGGTTGCCAGTGAGATTGGTCATTGATTTAGTGGCGGCAACGCCCGCGCAATTCAACGAACAAGTAACCGCTGACCGTCAACGCAATCGGCAAAAAACTGCCTCGGCACCAGTTCCTGTAGCAAAACCAACCTTGCAGACACCCAAACCTAAAAAGCGAAAAGCCAAGCCAGTGATTGTCATTGACCCTGGCCATGGTGGGGTTGACCCCGGAGCCTTGGGGCGCAAAGCGCGTGAGAAGAACGTCACTTTGAGTTTTGCGCGCCAGTTTGCCAAGCAATTACGCAATACGGGAAAATATGAGGTTTATCTGACCCGCAATCTGGATATTTATATTCCACTTCGCCAGCGCGTGGCGATTGCCCGCAAGCACAATGCTGATTTATTTGTTTCTATTCACGCTGATGCTATCGAGCGCTCATCGGTGCGCGGCATGTCGATCTACACTTTGTCGGAAACCGCTTCCGACAAAGAAGCCGCCGCCCTCGCGCGCAAGGAAAACCGCTCTGACATTATCGCTGGTATTGATTTTGATGATCAGCCGAAAGAAGTGGCGGATATTTTGATTGATTTGGCTCAGCGCGAAACCAAAAATCTTTCGGTGCAATTTGCTAACTTAGTGGTCGACCACGCGCGTGGCAGCACCAAACTCCTAGACCGGACGCATCGGTTCGCCGGTTTTCGTGTGCTCAAAGCGCCCGATGTGCCATCCGTGCTGATTGAATTGGGGTTTTTGACAAATCGTAGTGATGAGAAACAATTATTATCGTCGGCCTGGCACAAAAAGCTTGCTGGTCGACTGGTCAAGTCTGTCGATAGTTATTTTTCGAAAGAACGGTTGGTTGGCATCGTCCAATAAAAGACTTTCCCCAAGCTTTGCGCTCTTAACGCATTGCAATATCAGAATTGTCACATTGGTGCCGTATTTTGGCCTATAGTCTGGGGCACGGCACAGAGGATTTCATGAAGCTCATAGGCAGGCTTATTCGCGACTTTGCGGGCATTTCGGTGACCTTGCTGGCGCTCGGCTTATTTTTGGTTTCCCTCTATTTATGGCGCATGTCCAGTACTTTGCCGAATTACCAGCATTTGTCCGATTACACCCCTCCGGTGATGAGCCGCGCCCATGCGGGCGATGGCAGCCTGATTGCCGAATATGCTGAACAGCGGCGCATTTTTGTGCCGATTAATGTGGTGCCAGACCATTTGGTGCATGCCTTCATATCGGCTGAAGATAAAAACTTTTTTGAGCACTCTGGTATTGATTTTTTTGGCATCCTGCGCGCCGTGGTGCAAAACGTCATCAATGTCGCCACTGGTCGTCGACTTGAGGGTGCCTCAACGATTACCCAGCAAGTGGCGAAGAATTTTCTATTAAGCAGCGACGTCACCATTGAGCGCAAATTGAAAGAAGCGATTTTGGCGGTTCGGCTGGAAAACACTTTCGATAAGCGACAATTGCTGGAACTTTACTTGAACGAGATTTATCTCGGCATGGGGCGTTATGGCGTGGCGGCGGCGGCCTTGCATTATTTTGATAAACCTTTGAACCAATTATCGATCGCCGAAGTGGCTTATCTTGCCGCCTTGCCGAAAGCGCCAAATAATTACCACCCGTTTCGACGCCACGCGCAGGCCATTGCGCGGCGCAATTGGGTGATTGAGCGAATGCACGAAAATGGCTTTGTCACCGACGCTCAGATGCTTGAAGCGCAGGCGCAAGATTTACAAGTAGCAACGCCGGTGTCGGGCTTGCAGCGCTACGCAGCGGAATATTACGTCGAAGATGTGCGCCGCCAAGTGAACGCGATTTATGGCAATAAAACACTTTATGGTGGCGGCTTATCCATTCGCACGACTTTGAACACAGAATATCAATTAATCGCCGTCAAGGCCTTGCGTAAAGGTCTTGTTGCCTATGACCGTCGACATGGTTATCGCGGGCCGGTGGCGCAGTTTGAAACCCTCGAGTCGTGGTGGGAGAAAATCACTGAGATCGCCATACCAACTGATTTGGCTCCTTGGCGTTTGGCTGTTGTTTTGGAAGTCGATGCGGATCAAGCAGCGATTGGCTTGCGTCCGCGCATGACACGGGCCCGTCGTTTTGAAGATAAAATTGACCTTGGATATATGCGTCTGGCTGACGTCAAATGGGCGCGGGCGGCGCCGGGGCCGGAGAATGATTATAAAAACATTGGGCCGCGCGTTAAATCCATCTCATCCGTATTGAAAATCGGTGATGTGGTTTGGGTTTCACCAAAAGATGAAAATGGCCATTATCAACTCGAACAAGTGCCAGAAGTGAATGGCGCTGTTGTTGCGCTCGACCCCCATACCGGTCGGGTTTTGGCAATGGTCGGCGGATATAGTTTTCGGGCCAGCGAGTTTAACCGTGCCTCGCAGGCCAAACGCCAACCGGGTTCGGCATTTAAACCATTTGTTTATGCCGCCGCATTGGATAGCGGGTTCACGCCTGCCAGTCTCGTGCTCGACGCGCCGTTTGTTATGGAGCAGGGCAATGATCAGGGGCTGTGGAAACCGGAAAACTACGCGCGTCGTTTTTATGGCCTGTCGACCTTGCGTTTGGGCATGGAGAAAAGCCGGAATTTAATGACCGTGCGAATGGCGCAAGAAATTGGCATGAGCAAGATCCGTGACTATGCCAAGCGCTTCGATATTAACGATTCAATGCCCCGCGTTTTGGCTATGGCTTTAGGTGCGGGCGAGACTAGCCTGATGCGACTGACCTCGGCCTATGCCATGTTGGTAAATGGCGGCAAGCGCATTGAGCCGGTGTTTATTGACCGTATTCAAGACCGCTACGGCCACACGCTTTATCGCCACGATGAGCGCGCCTGCGTTGGCTGCAACGCCGAGCAATGGCTTGGTCAAGCGGCGCCAGATTTGCTTGATGAGCGCGCGCAAGTGATATCGCCACAAACTGCCTACCAAGTGGTGTCCATGCTTGAGGGCGTCGTCAAGCGCGGTACCGGTCGGCGTATCAGCTCTATTGGTAAACCGCTGGCCGGTAAAACAGGCACCACCAATGACAGCCGCGACGCGTGGTTTGTTGGCTTTTCGTCCGATTTAGCGGTTGGCGTATATGTCGGTTACGACGACAATCGCTCGCTCGGCAATGGCGAGTCTGGCGGTCGTGTCGCGGGCCCAATTTTCGAAGATTTCATGGCAGAGGCGTTGAAAACCATGCCAACCCCGCCATTTCGTATTCCATCGGGTGTGAGCCTGGTCCGAATTAACGCTGTGACCGGTAAACTGGCGGCGCCAGATGATGAAACTGTCATTCTCGAAGCCTTTAAAATCGGCACAGAGCCGTCGGCGAACCGCAAGCAGGCGGTTGTAAGTGGCAGCACTGGCGGACAAAGGCTCGGCGTGCAAGATGACGCCATTGGCGCTGGCACAGGTGGGCTTTACTAAAAATGATTGCTGGCTATTGTCTGTAGCAAGCAAAGGAAACTGACATGCGTGCCGAAGTAAATGATCATATTGTCCGGATTAAGCAATCCATTGAATTGCTGCGCCGCCATCTCGACTGGGATAAGGCTTTGGCGCGCCTAGAGGAACTCAATAGAGCGGCCGAAGACCCTGATTTGTGGAATAATCCAGAGCAGGCGCAAGCCAAAATGCAAGAACGCATGCGTCTGGAAAACGCAATCCAGACTTGTCGAATTCTGCAATCAGAAATGGATGATCATGTCGATATGATTGCCATGGGCGAGGCTGAGGGTGACACCGACATTGTCGCTGAATCCGAGGCGGCGCTGGCTGATTTGCAAAGTCGCGCTGAGCGCATGGAGGTCGAAACGCTGCTGTCGGGCGAGGCGGATAGCAACGATGTTTACCTTGAAGTGCACGCTGGCGCTGGAGGCACAGAAAGCCAAGATTGGGCCAGCATGTTGCTGCGTATGTATCTGCGATGGGCCGAGAAAAAAGGCTATAAGGCAACGATTATTGAACAAACCGATGGCGAAGAAGCTGGTATCAAATCAGCGACCATTGAGATCAATGGCCACAATGCTTACGGCTGGGCGAAGACCGAATCTGGCGTTCACCGCTTGGTGCGGATTTCGCCATTCGATAGCAATGCCCGGCGGCATACGAGTTTTGCAAGCGTGTGGTGCTATCCGGTGGTTGATGACACGATCGCCGTGGATGTGGCCGAGTCGGATGTGCGTATTGATACCTTCCGCGCCAGTGGTGCCGGCGGTCAGCATGTCAACACCACAGATAGTGCTGTGCGCATCACCCATTTGGAAACAAATATTGTTGTGCAATGTCAAAATCAGCGGTCACAGCACAAAAACCGTGCCACCGCTTGGGCGATGTTGCGGGCGCGTTTATATGAGTTGGAACTGCAAAAGCGCGAAGCAGAAGCCATGGCCAACGCCGAACATAAAACTGAAATCGGCTGGGGGCACCAAATTCGCTCTTATGTTTTGCAACCCTATCAAATGGTCAAAGACTTGCGCACTGGCGTGGAGAGCGGCAATCCGTCAGCCGTGCTTGATGGCGCGCTTGATCCCTTTATGGAGGCGGCTTTGGCGCAGCGCGTTAATGGCGAGGCTGGTACCAATGATGCGGCTGGTGAAGATTTAGCTTAATGCGGTTGAACGCTTGCGTCGTCGCTCGACAGGGTCTGCGGTGCGGCTTGTCCGAGGGGATCTTTTTCGTGAACCGCGCGGCCATCGAATTGTGCGCCCGACTCAACCGCCAGTGCCGTATGGTGAATGTCACCGGCGACAACACATTTGGCGCATAAGTGCACTTGCAAGGCACGGATGGTGCCGGTAACGCGGCCATAGACAGTGACGATTTCAGCTATTAATTCGCCTTCGACTTCAGCTGACGCGCCAATGGTGATGGCGTGTGACGCCACATCGCCTTGCAATTTTCCCTCAATTTGAACATCGCCAGATGATATAAATTGCCCAGTGATTTTGGCGTCCTTGCCAATAATTGATGGCGCCATTTTGTTTAACTTTTGTGTTTCGGCCATTTTTTATCCAATCACTCGGTTTTGCTCTCGATGGTTTCGGCAATATTGAAAATCTGTTTTCCTGTATTGAGGAAAGCGAGTGGGTCACGCACTTTACCATCGAACCAAATTTCATAATGCAAATGCGGCCCCGTACTGCGCCCACTATTGCCAGTATCAGCAATATGCTGCTGGAATTCAACCCGTTGGCCACGTTTTACGCGGCTGCGAGCCAAATGACCATAGCGCGTCCGAAAGCCATTGCCATGGTCAATTTCAACCATCAATCCATAAGGGCCTTTATAGCCAGCCCGAGTCACTGTCCCCGGCAAGGTGGTGTGAACCGGCGTTCCCGTTGGTGTGCCGAAATCGACACCGGCATGAAATGCAGCCCGTTTCTTGAAAGGATCCATGCGCACGCCAAACCCACTGGTTAAGCTGAAGTCATGAATGGGGGCTGCCAGAGGAATTTTGGTCATTGACTGACTGAGGTTTTGCAGCCGGTCAAGGTTGCTTGAAATGCGATAAATTTGTTGATGCAGTCGCGAGTTCAACCCGCCTCGGTCGTTCAGCGGAATATAAGGGCCGCCAATCGCAAGGGCGCTCTCTGGCAAAACGCGAGCGATGAAATTTTCCGTGTCTAGAATATCTGTTCCGGCAATCACTTCTTCGAATTCTTTGACCTTCTGGTCAACGCTTTCTTCCAATGCATCCAGCATGTCGCTCTGGCGGTTGTCGAGACTGGTAATACGGCTGAAGACGTCTTTCGACATATGCGGCAGCGCCCGAGGTTCCACAGCGGCGTTCGCATCGACGCTGGCATTTTGCGTCAATTTCAGGCCGCTGGTCGACGCGCTGGTTTTGAGATTACGACTTTCCATCACTTGATGCACTTGGTCGCTGGTGCGGCCAACCAATTCGACGACGCTCTTATTGCGCTTGGAACGTTGAGCAACGTTGGCGAAGGCTTCTTGCATAGAACGCAAATCGCTTGAGACCTCGGCATTTTGTTCTATGACACGATTCAACTGATTGTGGCGCGCTTCCAATTTGTCTGTTGTTTGCGTAAACCAGTCACGGGTTAGCACAAGCTGGGCGTTCAAATCATCATAGGCGCGTTGCAAGCGGCTGAGTTCGGTTTCATAGGCCAATTGCATTTCACGCAACTGCGTTTCGCGCTGGTCAACGATTCTGTCTTGGAACAGCACATTGACGCTGGCAAAGCCGACCCACAAACAAACGGCCGCCAAAAAACTACCAAGAAAAATTTGGCTGCGCGCCGACAGGGGAACAAAAATGACTTTGCCCTGGCTGCGGATATAGATTTGTTTATCAGCAAATAATTTATTTAAGCGCGTTTTGATTTTTGACATCATTTCACCGAATTAAGATACGTTTGTCTCAAAAATTGCAAGAAAAAGCAAGTCTTTGCTTACACTATTGATTTTCTACAAATGGTAATAATGCACGGGAAGCCCAGCTTGCGCGCGCGCCTCATCGTTAAATGGTGGTTTCAGACGCCCCGTAAAATAGCGCTGAACCATGGTTTGAAATATGTTTTGGGGGTCAAGAGCTTGATCTTGGCACAAATAATGGAACCAACGCGTGCCAGCCTGAACATGGGTTTTTTCATCTTCGAAAATAATTTCCAGCATTTTGGCGGATTTATGATCGTCGGCTTGCAAAAACTTTTCAATCATCAGCGGCGTCACATCAAGACCGCGGGCCTCTAAAACCAGCGGCACGATTACCAAACGACCGAGCAAATCATCGCGTGTATCATAGGCCGCTTGCCACAAACCATCATGGGCTGGCAGATCGCCATAATTCATATCGAGCTCTTCCAGTCGGTCGGCCAGCATCAGAAAATGCCGCCCTTCGTCGGCACCGACTTTAATCCAGTCATCAATGAAATTATCCGGCACATCAGCATGGATAAAACGTCCAGCCATATCAAAAGCCAAATCAATCGCGTTAAGCTCAATGTGAGCCAGTGCATGTAATTGGTTTTTGCGCCCCGTCGGGCTCGACATCCGTCGCTTGGGCATATCTTGCGGTGCGACCAATTTCGGTGCGGCTGGACGGGCAGGGCGATCTGGCCAATGTTTCAGGGCAGTTGTATCGCGCTGCAAGCTGCCATTGCGCCACAGGCTGGCTGTCTCACGGGCTTTGGCCGCCTTTTGGCGCGCATCAGACGTCAACAAAACGTCGCGACACGCGTGAGCAAGAGAGGAACGGGCGGCGCTCATAATCAGTTGCCTTCAGCTGCTTCAAGAACCGCTGCGACATGACCTTTGACCTTTACTTTACGCCAAATCTGCTCGATTTTTCCGGCCTCATTAATCAAATAGGTGGCCCGCTCAATTCCCATATATTTGCGGCCATACATATTTTTCTCGACCCATACGCCATAGGCTTCCAGCATGGTGTGTTCAGGATCGCTAAGCAGGGTCACAGACAAATTGTGCTTTGCCTTAAATTTGTCATGTTTTTCGACACTATCGGCGGATACGCCAATGATTTGCGTATTGGCAGCGGCGAACGCTTTTATATGGGTGGTAAAATCAATAGCTTCAGTGGTGCAACCGGGCGTATCGTCTTTTGGGTAGAAATAAATCACCAATTTCTGACCAGCATAATCTTTCAAGGCAACCGTGCGGCCTCCATCCGCTTCAAGCGAAAACTGCGGGGCTTTATCATTAAGTGCGGGGGCATTTATCATTTGCTATCCTTAAATATCGTGAAACGGTTATCAGACTCAGGTTTATATTGTATATGGCAATTTGGATTGCCCAACTATTTTTTCAAGCCAAGCATTTGGCCCATGGAGTGAACACGTGTTAATCACCGGCGCAAAATTTTTGATCCGATGGTCCTTTGTGACCGTCTCGCTTCTGGGCGTGGGTCTCGCCGTACTTGTTTTCCTATCGCGCTTTACGCCCATTCCTTTAGGGCTGATCGAGGGGGGCGTGGCTTATTATGCCGGTCGCAGCACTGGCACTGATGTGAAAATCGAAAACGCGCAATTATTATGGTCAGAGGAAGAAAATTTTCCGGCCCTGCGAATAGGCGGCATTGAATTTACCGATAGCGACGATTTTTCGGCTCGCTTTGGCGATGTCTTCATTGCACCAAGTCGGCGGGCGTTCTTTGATGAATTTATCTTTGCTGTGCAAGAATTATCCATTGCCAGCGTTGATGTTATGGCATCTGACGAGAAGTATATTTCACCGCCATCCGGTTTTACCATTGGCGCCCTAGGGGCGCAAAATATTGGCCGCTTCAACTATTTGCAGCGCCTTGATGTGCAAAATATTCACATTGCTGCTTTCAACGACACGAATATTGTCGATGAGGCGGGTGGTTCCTATGTCATCATTTCGCGCGATGGCGACACATTGGTCGGCGCGCTGGACGTGAAATATCAACAAAACGACAAGCTGAGCCGACTTGACGGACAAATGAATTTCCGCCCCGGCGAGGAAGGCTTTTTCGACCTAAATCTGGATGATGTAAACCCACGTGACATTGGCAATATAAGCCGCCTGTTCCAACCATTGCGGGCGCTGTCTTTACCGATGGACGGCAAAATCACCTTTGGGGTAAACGGTAAAGGCGAGTTGCAAAAAGGCCGCGCTGAAATCACCATATCACCAGGCGTGGTTAATTTATCAGCTGTTGATCTTGAAATCGACGGCATTGCAATGACCGTTGATGCCGATTTCATAGCGCGCGACTTCAAAATTTCTAAAGCCAATTTTGATGTCGCCGGTGTCAAAGGTGAAATCGGCGGCGTGCTGTATTATGAATTTTCTGAAGCGGGGCAAGTGAGCAATGTCAGCGCTAATTTAAGCAGCGGCAATCTGGTTATACACCAGCCAGAGCTTTTCGAAGCGCCAATCATCGCTTCGCAAGTGAATGCGCAGATAAACTATAATTTGATTAACGAAAGCCTGTTGATTGATCAGTTTACCATTGCGCACGGTGATGGGGTCGCTACCACCAGCGGTCTGATTAGTTTTACCGATGGCGTAACACTTGATACGGCAACACAGTTTGGCGCTATGACGCGCGAAGGTGTGATGCGTTTGTGGCCTATACCAGTCGGCAAAAGATCGCGGAAATGGGCGAGCGAAAACTTGTCTCGTGGGCAGGTTCAAAATGCCCGATTGGCGCTGCGTGTGACCCTTGATGAATTGGTCAATCGGCCGCCTAAAACGCCATTGCGCCCAGACGCCCTGCAATTGGACATGGTGGTTGACGATATTGATGTTCTGTTTTTGAAGACCATGCCGCCGATTGTTGGCGCGCGGGCAGAGCTGAGTTTGGATGGTCGTGGCCTGCGGGTGGCGTCGAAGGGGGGGCAGGTTATGCTGCCTGCTTACAAAGATGTGGTGCCGCCGCCGCTGACCCTGTCGTCAGCATCCATGGATATTGGTGATTTTACCGCGCCGGGTCTGCCGGCCAAGATTAACTTGCAGGCCGATGGGCAAATCAGCGCTATTTTGCGGACTTTGAATGAGCCGCCAGTGAAAATCCTGCGCAAAGTTAACTTCGACATTGACCGCTTGCAGGGGGACGTTTCCGGGGCCGTTGATTTAACACTAAATTTAGACAATCGGATTTTGAAGAAACCTCCGTCGTTTGTCTTTGATGGCCAATCGACCAATGTTTCGGTCGACGGTCAATTGGGTAATTTCTCTTTGTCCGGCGGGCGCGTTTTGGCGTCGGTCAATAATCAGCTACTAACGCTTACCGGTCGCGCTCAAGCCAATAATGTCGACTTGGGGTTTGAGTGGCAGCAGCCGATGGCGCCCAAAACAGATGGCGCGCCCAAGCCGCGTTTGGCAATACATGGCCAAGTCGAACCGCAGGAATTGGCGGATCTGGGATTTGCTTGGGTCGGGCAGCGTATTAAGGGCCCAAGTTTTATCAATGTACTGGCCGAAGGGCCTATCGATAAGCCAACGCAATATCGCGTGATGGCTGATTTACAGCAGGCCGCCCTCATGCCAGTGCCTCTGGCCTATGAAAAACCAGCCGGTGAACCGGCTCATATCAAGGCTCTGGTGCGCATGGATGGCGCTGGCAAAGTATCGCACTTGCGGACACGCGGGTTTATTAATGGTGAAGAAAAAATTGCCACCCAATTGGCTTTCACCAATGGTGTCATCAGCGATATTAAAATGACGCCAATCAGCCTTGGGCGCACTCAGGGGCTGAATGTCAGCCTTACCTCCGATCAACAGGGGCGGCATTTTATGGTCTCGGCGGAGCAATTTGATGCGTCGGCCATGATTGATGCTGGTAACGCTGAAGTCAATCTGCCAACCCAAGACCGACGCGGCTTCTTCGACTTTCTCGGCGATAATGCTGTGGTCGAGATGCAGGTCGACAAAGTCGTTGGTGGCCATGATGAGTCCCTCGACTCCTTGCGCTTGCATGTTGTGCGGCGTGATCAGCTTTTTGAAAAGGTATCAGTGTCGGGTGTTTTTGCCGATGGCACGGAATTATTGGGCTCAGTGGATCGCGTTGACATCGCTTCGCGGCGATTCATCTTGCAAACCGAAAATGCCAGCAGTCTGTTTAGGTTGCTTGATGTGCTGGATGGCGTGATTGGCGGCTCACTGGCACTACAGGGGCGCATATATGACGATGAGCGCGACGATGCGGGCAATTATATGCAATCGTCAGGACGCTTTGATCTGGTTTCCTTTCGGGCGCACAAAGTATCGACATTGGCGAAAATTTTATCCATCGGATCGTTTCAAGGTTTTGCCGATACGCTGGCCGGCGAGGGTATCCAATTTGATCGTGCTGAATTTAAATTTTCCATCGTCGATAATTTATTCCGCGTCAAAGGCGGACGCATGTTTGGGCCGGCAATTGGTCTAACGACACAGGGCGATTACGATATTTACAATACCAAAATCAATTTTGGCGGCACCGTCGTCCCGGCTTACGGACTTAACTCGCTGCTCAGTAATGTGCCGTTGGTTGGCCGTATTTTAACGGGTCGAGAGGGCGAAGGCGTTTGGGGTGTCGGTTATCGGGTGATCGGGCGGAGCGGCGATCCAACAGTTGTCGTCAATCCGCTCAGCATTCTCACGCCGGGCATTTTCCGCCGCATTTTTGAGGTCGGTATTGGTTTATCACCTGATGGAACATCGCCGATTTCCGATGATTATCCGACCGGCGATGACTAGCCAGTTCAGGGTCGCGTCAAGGGCCTAATCAAGGACGAAGTAACACGTGCCGTTTTTTACCAGCCGATAATTTAATCGCGCCATTGACCACATCCGCTTGTGTCAGCGAAACGCCAATGTCATTTTGTGGCGCATCATTCAGCCGCGCACCGCCGCCCGTAACCAGACGTCGTGCTTCGCTGTTGGTTTTGGCTAGACCGGCGATAACAAAGGCTTCCAACAGCCCCAGTCCGTCGGCAAGCCGCGCGCCATCAATGTTAATGGTTGGCAAGTCTTCGCTCGTGCCGCCGCCTTCAAATGTCTCACGCGCCGTGGCTTCGGCTTTCTGCGCTGCCTCTAGTCCGTGACACATGGCGGTGGCTTGGGTGGCCAGAATTTTTTTGGCGTCATTGAGCTCAGCGCCATCGAGGGCTTCGAGGCGGGCGATCTCATCCATTGGCAATTCCGTGAACAAGCGCAGGAAGCGGCCAATGTCAGCGTCTTCCGTGTTGCGCCAGAACTGCCAATAGTCATAGACCGACAACATGTTATCGTTCAGCCACACCGCCCCTTGCGCGGTTTTGCCCATTTTGGCACCCGATGAGGTTGTCAGCAAATTGGTTGTCAGGCCGAAAACTGATTTCTGGTCGCAGCGGCGCGTCAGCTCAATGCCGTTGACGATGTTGCCCCATTGGTCAGAACCGCCCATTTGCAAGCTGCAGCCATAGCGCCGATTGAGTTCGAGAAAATCATAAGCTTGCAAAATCATATAATTAAATTCGAGAAAGCTGAGCGGTTGCTCGCGGTCGAGACGCAATTTAACGCTTTCAAACCCAAGCATGCGGTTGATTGAAAAATGCCGTCCATAGTCGCGCAAAAATTCAATGTAATTGAGACCCGACAACCAGTCGTCATTATCGACCAAAATCGCATCATTAGGGCCATCACCGAAAGACAGGAAGCGCTCAAAAGTAGCCTTAATGGTCTGCTTGTTGGCGTTGATTTGGTCTTGCGACAAAAGCTGACGGCTGTCGTCTTTTCCAGACGGGTCGCCCACTTTTGTGGTGCCACCACCAATCACCACAATCGGGCGATGGCCAGCCAATTGCAAACGACGCAGCATGAGAATGGAAATTAAATTGCCAACATGCAGCGATGGGGCGGTGCAGTCATAACCAATATAGCCGGTAATCATACCTTCATTGGCGGCCGCATCGAGGCCGGTTTCATCTGTGCACTGGGCAATAAATCCGCGTGCGGCTAAAGAAGAGAGGAATTCTGATTTATACTCTGTCATGATATGAAACTGTTAAGCAAAGCGCGATATAAGGTCAAGTGGGCAAGCGCGTGATTTCGTATTTCTCGCCCTCAGGAGAAAAAATGCTGGTTTTGGGAATGATGAGTGGTACCTCGCTGGATGGGATTGATCTGGCTTTGCTGGACACTGACGGCGAGGGGGAAATAAAAGTAGGCGCCAGTGGCTTTTTTGCTTATCAACCAAGCGACCGCGAAATCTTGCGCGCTGCTTTGCACTGCGCCGATGCTCTACCGACCGACATGGTGACCACGCGCGCCGCATGGCCGGAGGCCCTGATTGTCGCTGAAGCGCTGATTACCCAGCGCCATTTTGAGGCAGCGCGTGATTTTCTGGCTCAAGAAAAAGCGCAGCCGCAGTTAATTGGGTTTCATGGGCAGACAGTGACCCACCGACCGGATGAGGCGATGACCCTGCAAATCGGCGATGGGGCGGCTTTGGCGGCTCAGTTGAACGTCGATGTGATTGGCGACTTTCGCAGTGCGGATATGCGCGCCGGCGGCCAAGGCGCGCCGCTTGTGCCATTGTTTCACGCCGCCCTCATTGGCACGCTGGAGGCGCCGCTCGGCGTGGTCAATCTTGGGGGCATTGCCAATGTCACCTATTTAGATGCGGACGGCGACATTCTGGCCTTTGATACCGGCCCAGCCAATGCGTTATTGGATGATTGGGTGGCGCAAAATACCGACCAAGCCTATGACGCCGATGGTGCTTTGGCGGCGCAGGGGCAGGTTGATACGGCGGTGCTGGCGCACTTTATGCGGCATGATTATTTTGCCAAAACGCCACCGAAGTCGCTCGATCGTCTAGATTTTGATGTCGCACCCGTGGCGCATTTATCGGCCGCAGATGGCGCCGCCACTTTGACGGCTTTCAGCGCTCAGGCGCTGGCCGCAGGTTTAGCACAATGCCCGATTTATCCATCTCAGCTCATTTTGTGCGGCGGTGGCAGACACAATGCAAGTTTGCTGCAACACATTCGTCAGGCCACCGGCTGCTCGGTCACACCATGCGATGATTTGGGCTGGGCGGGTGACGCTTTAGAGGCGCAAGCCTTCGCTTGGTTGGCGGCGCGTTCTTTGCGGGGCCTGCCGCTGAGCTTGCCGCAAACAACCGGTGCCCGCCAGCCAACAACCGGCGGGGTTTTGTTTAAAGCCTAGATTTCGCCGATTTCCGGAATGCGCTTGTCGAGATAATCACCAATGGTTGTGTTGAGCGTGTCCATATCATTTTCAAAAAAATGATTGGCCCCTTTGATGTTCTCATAATTCACGGTAATGCCTTTTTGTGCCTGTAAACGCTCGACCAATTTTTCTGTGTCATCCTTCGGCACAATGCGGTCAGCGTCGCCGTGCACAATAATGCCAGAGGCTGGGCACGGGGCGAGGAAGGTAAAGTCATAAAAATTGGCCGGAGGAGCGACAGAGATAAACCCTGAAATCTCCGGACGGCGCATGAGTAATTGCATGCCAATCCAAGCGCCAAAACTATAGCCAGCAATCCAACACTGGCGGGCGTCGCCGGTCAATGATTGAAGCCAGTCAAGAGCCGAGGCGGCGTCAGATAATTCGCCAATACCACTGTCAAATTCACCTTGGCTGCGACCCACGCCGCGAAAATTAAAACGCAGAACAGAAAAACCACGATCAACAAACTGATGATAAAGTTGATAAGTCACTGGATTGTTCATATTGCCGCCCAATTGCGGCAAAGGATGCAAAATCATAGCAATCGGCGCGCCGGGCTTTTTGTTTTGCGTGAAGCGGCCTTCAAGGCGCCCCTCTGGTCCGTTAAAAATGACTTCTGGCATTGGTTTGACGCTCCTGAAACGCTAATCTTGACTAATTTAGTCGGAATACCTATATCCCGTAGGAGGCAGTGATAGCGAAAAGCGCATGTAAAAAGCAAGGTTTTTCGTAAAAGGTTTATGGAAACAATATCTTATGAAACTTTCGACACGCGGTAGATATGCCGTTATGGCCATGGCAGACATGGCACAGGAGCAAAAACAGGGTCGTCAAGGCCCGTTTCGCCTGTCTGAAATAGCCGAACGGCAAGAAATTTCATTGAGCTATCTTGAGCAAATTTTTGGCGATTTGCGCCGCGCCAAACTGGTCAATAGCCAACGTGGCGCACATGGCGGCTATGTTTTGGCGCAAAACGCCAGCGATATTCGCATTGGCGATGTTATTGGCGCGGTTGATGAACCGGTTGAAGTGACACGTTGCCAAGTTGCCAGCGGCTGTTTGGGTAAGCACGCGCGCTGTTTGACACACGATCTTTGGGCTGAATTGGGCGAGCACATTCACGCTTTTCTCAACGGCGTATCGCTGGCTGATGTGGTGGCCGGCAATAAAATTGTCGCGCCAGAGCCGCTATTTTGCGAGCAGATTTCGCAACTCAAACAAGCCGGTGATTACCGATGAGCCGGGTCTATCTAGATTATAACGCGACGGCGCCGTTGCGGCCGGAAGCCCGTGCCGCCGTGATTGACGGGCTGCAAGCCGGCAACCCGTCTTCCGTGCATTACGAAGGCCGCCAAGCCCGTGCCTTGATTGATGGTGCACGTCGGCAAATCGCCGCCCTGTGCAACGCCAAGCCGGAAGGGGTGATTTTCACCTCCGGCGGCACCGAGGCGTGCAATATGGCGATGAAATTATCTGCCGCGCCAGCAGGGCCGGTTGAACGTATTTTGGTTAGTGCGATTGAACATGCGGCGGTTTTATCAGCCGCTGAGGCCAGTGGATTGCCGCTTGAACGCTTGCCGGTTACCGCAGACGGCCAACTTGATTTGGCCGCTTTGGACAAGGCTTTGGAAAACCCGGCACCGGCTTTGGTGTGTGTGATGCTGGCCAATAATGAAACTGGCGTGATTCAGCCAGTGCCAGAAATCAGCGCTCGGGTGAAGGCGCATGGTAGTTTGTTGTTTTGCGATGCGGTGCAGGCGGCTGGAAAAATGCCGATTGATATGACCGTTTTGGGCTGTGATGGTTTGAGCCTGTCGGGTCACAAATTAGGCGCGCCAATGGGCACAGGCGCTTTGATTGTCCGCAATGGGCTGGTGACGCCGTCGCATATTGTCGGGGGTGGTCAAGAGCTGGGGCGTCGCGCCGGATCAGAAAACATTGTCGGCATTTTAGGTTTTGCCGCCGCCGCCGCCGCCAGTGTCGCGGCATTGGGTTCATTTGCCGAATTGGCAAATTGGCGCGATGACATGGAAAATGCTTTGCGCGCGAATTTTGATGATGTGGTGGTTTTCGGGGCTGAGGCGCCGCGTTTGGCCAATACGAGTTGTTTTGCCTTATCGGGCTTGCGTTCAGAAACATTAGTCATGGCCTTAGATTTGGCGGGTATTTCCGTCAGTGCCGGATCCGCCTGTTCCAGTGGCAAGGTGTCGCGCAGTCATGTGCTTGACGCCATGGGGGTTGCGGACGATCTCTCTCAAGCGGTGTTACGGGTCAGTTTCGGCTGGGCATCACAAGCTGGGGACGCAGAAAAATTAGTCGAGTCGTGGCGCCATTTGGCCCACAAAGCCAGAGAAATGGCAGCGGAGTAAATATGAGCGAAGCAAAATCAACCATTGATCGCGAAACGGTCGAGCAAGTCGCAAAATTTGGCGGCGAGCACTATAAATATGGGTTCCAGAGCGACATTGACGCCGATAAGGCGCCCAATGGCTTGAGCGAAGACATTGTGCGCTTTATCTCGGCTAAAAAGGGCGAGCCAGAATGGTTGCTGGCATGGCGTCTCGATGCATATGAGCGCTGGTGCACGATGGAAGAGCCAAAATGGGCACACGTCGATTATCCGCAGATTGATTTTCAGGACTTATGCTATTACGCGGCACCGAAATCCATGGAAGATGGCCCTAAAAGCCTTGATGAGGTCGATCCGGAATTACTGCGCACTTATGAGAAACTGGGTATTCCGCTGATTGAGCAAGAAATGCTGGCCGGTGTGCGCAAAGTCGCTGTCGACGCGGTTTTTGATAGTGTCTCAGTCGGCACCACCTTCCGCGATGAACTGGCTAGAGAAGGGATTATTTTTTGCTCCTTCTCGGAAGCCGTGAAAGAGCATCCTGATTTGGTGAAAAAATATCTCGGCTCCGTCGTTCCCAAATCAGACAATTATTATGCGGCGCTTAATTCGGCTGTTTTTTCCGATGGCTCGTTTGTCTATATCCCGCCGGGCGTGCGTTGCCCGATGGAATTGTCGACGTATTTCCGCATTAATGAGGCCAATACCGGCCAATTTGAGCGCACGCTGGTGATTGCCGATAGAGGCAGCTATGTCAGCTATCTTGAAGGGTGCACGGCGCCGATGCGTGACGAAAACCAGTTGCATGCGGCGGTTGTAGAGTTGGTCGCTTTGGAAGATGCTGAGATCAAATACTCGACGGTGCAAAACTGGTATCCGGGCGATGCCGATGGCAAGGGCGGGATTTATAATTTCGTCACCAAACGTGGAGATTGCCGCGAGGCGCGTGCGCGCATTAGTTGGACACAGGTTGAAACCGGTTCGGCTGTGACGTGGAAATACCCATCCTGCATTTTGCGCGGCGACGATAGCTCGGGTGAATTTTATTCCATCGCTATTTCAAATAATTTGCAGCAAGTCGACAGCGGCACCAAAATGATTCACTTGGGGCGCAATACGTCGAGCAAAATCATCTCAAAAGGTATCTCTGCGGGGCGTTCATCAAATGCTTATCGCGGTCAGGTCAGCGTGCACCCGAAAGCCGCCAATGCGCGTAATTTTACCCAATGCGATAGCTTGCTGATTGGTGATCAATGCGCCGCCCATACCGTGCCTTATATTGAAGCGAAAAACCTCAGCGCCGTGTTGGAGCATGAGGCGACGACATCGAAAATCAGCGATGATCAATTGTTTTTCTGCCGCCAGCGCGGGCTCGACCCCGAAGAGGCTGTGGCACTCATTGTCAACGGTTTTTGCCGTGATGTTTTACAAAACCTGCCGATGGAATTTGCTGTCGAGGCGCAAAAACTGGTTGGTATATCTTTAGAAGGAAGTGTTGGATGAGTGCGTTGTTGGAAATTAGCAATCTGCAGGCAGCTATTGGCGATAAAACGATTTTGAAGGGTCTCGACCTGACCATTCAGGCGGGTGAAGTGCACGCCATTATGGGGCCTAATGGTTCTGGCAAGTCGACCTTGTCTTACGTGCTGTCAGGCAAAGACGGGTATGACATCACCGGTGGGTCAATGCATTTTGATGGTCAGGATTTGGCCGATTTACAAGCCGAAGAGCGCGCCATCGCCGGCCTGTTTCTGGCTTTCCAATATCCGTTGGAAATTCCCGGTGTGACCAATATGACGTTCCTGAAAACCGCCTTGAATGCGGTGCGGCGTGGACGCGGTGAAGACGACATGGACGCGGCCAGCTTTTTGCGTTTGGCGCGCGAAAAATCGCGGGCTTTGGGCATGGATGACGATATGTTGAAGCGTCAGTTGAATGTTGGGTTTTCCGGCGGCGAAAAAAAGCGCAATGAGATTTTGCAAATGGCGATGTTGGAACCAAAACTGGCCATTCTTGATGAAACCGATAGCGGATTGGATATTGATGCGTTGAAAATTGTCGCCGAAGGGGTGAACGCGCAACGCAGCCCTGAGCGCGGCATGTTGGTGATTACCCATTATCAACGCCTGTTAGATTTTATTAAGCCGGATGTCGTGCATGTTATGGCCAATGGCCGCATTGTGCGCTCGGGCGGGCCTGAACTGGCTCTTGAGTTGGAAAAATCTGGCTATGCTGATTACCGTGCCGAAGGGGTCGCTCATGCTTAATGCGCTGGCCCATTTCGAGCGCGCCAAACCGCAATTAGGCGGTGATGTTGAGGCGCGCGCTCAAGCCTTGCAACAGGCGGAGCTCTTGGGGCTTCCGACGCGGCGGGTCGAGGCATGGCATTACACCGATTTGCCACGCTTGCTAAACCGGTCTGCCAGCTCATCAGACGCCTTAACAGTCAATGATTTTAGCGCCCTCAAACCGCATTATTTGGTATTTGAAAATGGTCACCTGAGCGCCGATTTAGCCCAGCTATCGGCTGAGTTTGTGTCGCCGGACGCCGATTTATCGGCCGATGCGATGACCCTTTATAATCAGGCGCTGGCCGAGAACGGGCTTACGTTAAAACTGGATAAATCACCAGAAGCTATTGTTATTGTTGAGACAAAAGGCTCGGAGGCGCAGCACCTCATGCATCGCGTGAGGTTGAGTGCTGGCGTTAAAGCGACTGTGGTCGATGATCATGCCGCGCTTGGTTATAGCAATGTTATTTGGCAGGTTGAGCTGGCCGCCGATGCGGAATTGACCTTGGTGCATATGCAGCAGTCCGGCCAATATGTTGGCCATTGCACCGTCGATTTGGCGACCAATGCGCAGTTCAAGCAAATCACCTTATTGACTGGCGGCGATGTTGCCCGCCATGCGACCGATGTCAATCTGCAGCAATCTGGTGCCAAAGCTGATTTACACAGTGCAATTTTGGGCCGTGCGGTGAGCCATAATGACGTAACCTATACGATTAACCATCAGGCCGCTGATACGCACAGCCACACAACATCGCATCAAGCGCTGGCAGATTCCGCTCGCGGGGTTTTTCAGGGCAAGGTGATTGTCCAGCGCGACGCTCAACGGGTTGACGCACAAATGCAGGCGCGCGCCATGATGTTGTCCAGTGAGGCGGAAATTAACGCCAAGCCGGAATTGGAAATTTATGCCGATGACGTGGTCTGTGCGCATGGCACGGCGATTGGCGAGATTGACGCCGATGCGCTGTTTTTCTTGCGTGCGCGCGGCATTGACGAGGCCAGCGCGCGGCAATTGTTAATCTCTGGCTTTGTTGAACAATTACTCACCCATTGTGACGATAGCGCGCTCGCCGATGTTTTGCGGCACCATATTGAGCAGAAAATTTCTGCCCTAACCCTAACAAAATTGGAGGCCGAACATGCCGTTTGATGTGGCAAAAATTCGTGCCGATTTCCCAGTTTTGGCGACGCAAGTCTATGATAAGCCGCTGGTTTATCTGGACAATGCCGCCTCGGCGCAAAAGCCGTTGCAAGTGACCGAACGGATGCAGTCATTTTCAACATACGAATACGCCAATGTTCACCGTGGGCTACATTATTTGTCGAACACCGCGACTAATGCTTTTGAAGCGGCGCGCGGGCAGGTGGCCTCGTTTTTAAACGCCGCCAGCGACCAGCAAATCATTTTCACCGGCGGCGCAACCGATGCCATTAATCTGGTGGCCTATGGCTATCTTGAGCCGCGCATCAGTGAAGGCGACGAAATTATCCTGTCCGTCATGGAACACCATTCAAATATTGTGCCGTGGCATTTCATGCGCGAACGCCATGGCGCCGTTTTAAAATGGGTTGGCGTCAATGAGCTGGGCGAGCTGGATATGGACGCCTATGCGGCAGCCTTTAGTCCGCGAACCAAATTTGTGGCCCTGACGCAAATGTCAAATGCGCTGGGCACAATAACACCGGCCAAAACATTGATTGATATGGCGCATGCCCATGGCGTGCCGATATTGCTAGATGGTTGCCAGGGCGCGGTGCACTTGCCAACCGATGTGCAAGAGTTGGATTGCGATTTTTATGTTTTCTCAGGCCATAAGGTGTTTGGCCCAACCGGTATTGGTGTGCTTTACGGCAAGGCTGATCTGCTCGATGGCATGCGTCCATGGCGCGGTGGCGGCGAGATGATCCGCGAAGTCAGCCTTGACGCGGTCAGCTATGGCGATGCGCCGCATCGTTTCGAAGCAGGAACGCCGCCGATTATCGAAGCGGTCGGGCTGGGCGCTGCCTTGAGTTATATGCAGGCTATTGGTTTTGACGATATGCAGGCGCATGAAAATGCCTTGCGTGACCATGCCATGGAAGCCGTCGGGGCGATTAATCGCGTCAAAATTTATGGCACCTCGCCTGATAAGGGCGCTATTGTCTCGTTCAGCGTTGATGGCGTGCACCCGCATGATTTGGCGATGGTGATGGATCGCAGTGGTGTAGCCATTCGCGCCGGTCATCATTGCGCACAACCACTAATGCACCATTTTGGCGTGCCAGCCACCGCGCGCGCCTCGTTTGCAATGTATAACACCCATGAGGAGGTTGACGCCTTGGCTGCTTCTTTGAGCAAAGCGATTGCGTTTTTTGGATAATCAAATGGAAGACGAAAAAAATCAAATGCCGATCATCGACACCAGCGATCCACAACAAGCGCCAGCGCAAGAATCTGAGGGGCCGGTGGCGATTGAAGATTTATCGCCAGAAATGGCGGCGCTCACCGATGATCTTATCGGGGCACTGAAAAGCGTTTATGACCCGGAAATTCCGGTCGATATTTATGAGCTTGGTCTGATTTATAAGGTCGATGTATCAGATGACCGCGATGTGACCATAGACATGACATTGACGGCGCCGGGCTGTCCGGTGGCTGAGCATATGCCACGATGGGTTGAAGATGCGGTTCGGTCAGTGGACGGGGTGGGCGATGTTATGGTAAATATGACATTCGATCCGCCATGGGATCCAAGTCGAATGTCCGACGAAGCCCGTGTTGCCCTGAATATGTTTTAGGGATAGGAAATGTGATGAGCCAAGTCTATGAAATGCCAAAAGCCATTCGGTTGACGCAGCGCGCCGCTGAGCGCGTCAAAGAAGTGATCGCGCGCGATGAAAAAGGCCGCCGTTATATTCGCCTTGGGGTGAAAAATGGTGGCTGCGCCGGCCTCGAATACACAATGGACTATTGCGAAGACAAGCAAGCGCTTGACGAAGTGGTTGAGGATAAGGGCATAACGATTTTGATCGACCCGAAAGCGATTTTGTTTTTGCTGGGTACCGAAATGGACTTTGAAGAATCCGTCATGTCGTCTGGTTTCACCTTCAACAACCCTAACCAGACTGATGCCTGTGGCTGCGGCGAGAGTGTCACCATTGTCCCTGCCGCCGCGCCGGAAACCTTGCGTAAGTAAGCGCGTCATTCGTTTATAATTTTCTTTTCAGAACCGAGGCCGGTGCTATGGATCAAACGCTTGATGATATTCTTAAACTGCTCAAATTAGAGCGTCTCGAAGTTAATTTGTTTCGCGGGCAAAGCCCCAATGAACAGCGCCAACGGGTGTTTGGTGGGCAGGTTCTGGGGCAAGCCCTAAGCGCGGCCAGCTATACCGTCGACAATATGACCTGCCATTCATTCCACAGTTATTTCCTGCGCCCGGGCGACCCAAACACGCCGATTATCTATGAAGTTGATGCCGCCCGCGATGGCAGAAGTTTTGCCTCACGCCGTGTTGTCGCCATTCAGCATGGCAAGCAGATTTTTAATATGTCGGCCAGTTATCAGGTTGAAGAGACAGGCCGCGAGCATCAAATCGATATGCCGGATGCGCCCGATCCGGAAACATTGGCCAGCGATTATGATTTGCGCAAAAAAATTGCAGATAAAGTGCCGGAAGATTGGCGCGATAGTTTTCTGCGTCGCCGTCCTTTCGAAATGCGTCCGGTCGAGCCGAAGAATATTTTTAAGCCGGAGAAACTGGAACCGAAACAAATGGTGTGGTTCAAAGCCGATGCTGGCATGCCGTCTGATGTGCCGGCCAATCAGGCTATGTTGGCCTATATGTCGGACACGACGTTGCTGGACACTTGCTTGCGGCCGCATGCTTTGACCTATATGAACCCGAAACTGCAATCTGCCAGTCTCGACCACGCCATGTGGTTCTATCATCCGTTTCAGGCTGATCAGTGGATTCTATATGTTCAAGACTCGCCAGCCTCAGCCGGCGGGCGCGGTATGAATTTCGGCCATTTCTTTACCCAGGATGGCAAGCTGATTTGCTCAACTGCGCAAGAAGGGCTTATTCGGGTTCGCGATTAAGCTTAGGGCGCTTCATTGTGTCCCAAATGCGCCGTCAACACGGTAATCAATTCCTCAGCCGCTTCTGGAATCACAGTGCCGGGCGGGAAAATCGCCTTGGCGCCCGCATCGCGCAGAGCCTGAAAATCTTGTGGGGGAATAACCCCGCCGACAATCACCATCATATCGTCCTTGCCCTGAGCGGCCAGCGCGTCTTTCAATTCTGGCACCAAGGTTAAGTGACCAGCCGCCAATGAGCTGACCCCAACAATATGAGCACCGGCTGCAATGGCATCGCGCGCCGCTTCTTCTGGTGTTTGGAATAGGGCGCCGGTGATTACATCAAAACCCAAATCAGCCAAAGCCGTGGCCACGACTTTTTGACCACGGTCATGGCCGTCTTGCCCCATTTTGGCGACATAAACACTGGGGGCGCGGCCTTCGCGTTCGGAGAAACGGGCGATCATATCGCGGACTTTGACAATCGATGGATTGTCGCTGCCAAAGTCTTGTTGATAGACATTTGAAATCACCTGCGGTTTGGCTTCGTGGCGATGATAGACGATTTCCAAAGCGCTTGAGATTTCGCCGACCGTGGCTTTGGCGCGCGCTGCATTAACGGCAAGTGCCAGTAAATTGCCTTGGCCGCTATCCGCTGCTTTGGTTAGCGCATCGAGTGTCGCCTTGGTTTCAGCTTCGTCACGGCTGGCCCGCAATTCTTTTAACTGCTCAATTTGTGCTTGCCGAACGGCTGAATTATCCACCTTCAACACATCGACAGGGTCTTCATTTTGCAATTTGAACTTATTAACCCCAACCACCGTTTGGCGACCACTATCAATCCGCGCTTGCGTGCGCGCGGCGGCTTCTTCAATGCGCATTTTCGGAATGCCTTTTTCAATCGCTGCCGCCATGCCGCCCATGTCTTCGACCTCACGAATGTGACCGAGTGCCCGAGCTGCCAAATCATGCGTTAGGCGCTCAACAAAATAACTGCCGCCCCATGGGTCGATAACTTTGGTGGTATTGCTTTCCATTTGCAGCAGCAATTGCGTGTTACGTGCAATACGGGCTGAGAAATCGGTTGGCAGGGCCAAAGCCTCGTCGAAACTATTTGTGTGTAATGACTGCGTATGTCCCTGCGTCGAGGCCATGGCTTCAATACAAGTGCGCACTGCATTATTATAAATATCCTGAGCCGTCAGGCTCCAGCCCGAGGTTTGGCAATGCGTGCGCAGGGCCAATGATTTGTCATTTTTGGCACCAACCCCTTGCATAAGTTGCGCCCATAATAGGCGGGCGGCGCGCATTTTGGCGATTTCCATAAAGAAATCCATGCCAATGGCCCAGAAAAAAGACAGCCGTGGCGCGAATTTATCTATATCCAATCCGGCATTGATACCTGCGCGGGCATATTCGACACCATCGGCCAGCGTATAGGCTAATTCCAAATCAGCCGTCGCACCGGCTTCTTGCATGTGATAGCCGGAAATCGAAATTGAATTAAACTTCGGCATATTCTGCGACGTGTAGGCAAAAATATCAGAGATAATGCGCATGGATGATTTTGGCGGGTAGATATAGGTGTTGCGCACCATAAACTCTTTCAAAATATCATTTTGAATCGTACCGGCGAGTTTTTCCGGCGGCACACCCTGTTCTTCGGCGGCCACAATATACAGCGCCATAATCGGCAAAACCGCGCCATTCATGGTCATCGACACGCTCATTGTATCAAGCGGAATGCCGGCAAATAATTTGCGCATATCCAAAATCGAGTCAATCGCCACACCGGCCATGCCAACATCACCAAAAACGCGCGGATGGTCGCTATCATAGCCGCGGTGGGTGGCCAAATCAAAAGCAATCGACAGGCCTTTTTGTCCTGCCTTCAAATTGCGCCGATAAAACGCATTGGATTCCTCAGCCGTTGAAAAACCGGCATACTGGCGAATGGTCCATGGCTTGTTGACATACATGGTCGCATAGGGGCCGCGAATATACGGCGCAATGCCGGGGAAACTATCCAAATGCGGCAGCTCGGCCGTGTCATTGGCGGTGTAAAGCGGCTTAATGTCTAAGCCCTCTGGGGTTTGCCGCGTGGTTGCGCCATTGGCATTTTGCGCGTCACGGGCGGCGTTTTCCCAGCTATGGAAATCGCTTTTGTGGTCGGTGCTGAGGGCAATTTTTGAAAAATCTGGAAAATTTGTCATTGTCTCACTCCGCCAATCCAAGTTTGGTATGAATATTCCGCAATAACTCGTAGGCTGGCCCGCCTGCGAAACAATAATCTTCAACCTCATCAATGGCGCGCGGCTTGCCAGCAAGCGCCAAATGAAGGACACCAGCCTTGCGTAAAGCGGCAGCCAGCGGCTGAGCCAATGTTTCATAGTCATCATCACTGCCACAAATCACCGCGATTTTGGCCGTCGATTTGCTGAATTCAGATGCAATCGCCTCGACATCGGTGCCACCGGCGCCAGCGACCGCGTGCACGCCGCCGACGGCGTATAAATTGGCGGCAAAATTGAGCCGAGGGGTAAAGCTGGCCATGCTGCCGATACAGGCCATAAAGGCTTTCGGTTTGCTGGCTTGGGCGGCGCGGCGAAGCGCTTCATAGCGCGCCGCTAAGCGGAAACCATCAAGGCTGCCATCGCTCGCATCGACCGCCGCCGCCAAAGGTGCTTCGTCCAAATTCGGAAACTCACTCACCCCAACCAGTGGCAGGCTGCGATTATCAATGGCACGATCGTAAGCCGCGCGCTGCGCGACGATGGCCTGATTAATCTCACCTTTCGCCAGCGCTTGCGCCAATCCGCCATCGGCTTCAAGACGTTGGAACACAGCCCACGCTTGTTCGGCTAAATCTTGGGTGAGGCTTTCGACATACCAACTGCCGCCGGCGGCATCTGCCACTTGGCCGATGTGGCTTTCCTCTTGCAAAATAATTTGCGTATTGCGGGCGATGCGTCGGGTCAGCTCATTGTCGCTGGCGCTGGTGGCGGTGCACGCGGCAATGGTCATCATATCGACACCGGCGATACCGGCGGCCATGCCAGACACGGTGGCGCGCAGAATATTGACCCATGGATCGACATCCGACATAGCCCGCAGGCTGGTTTCGACATGGATTTGAGGTGCTGTTTCACAGCCGAGATTGGCCGCAATATTGGCAAACATTAGCCGCCCCGCCCGAATTTTTGCCAGACTGGCGAAAAAGTCACCGTCGGTCGCCAGATTTATGGTGATTTTTGGCAGAGCCGCCTCAGGCGTCAGGCCGGCGGCATCAAACTGACGCAAATACTCAGTGATACTCGCCGCCACCCAAGCCAGTTCCTGCGCCACACTGGCGCCAAGGTCGTGCCATGTGGCACCGGAGGCGGTCATTAAGCGCAGGCCGTCATGAGATTGCCCGATGCTGACCAGACGCGACATATCAATGTCACGGGTCGTGCCATAGCGCACATGCGCCGATAGGGGGTCAAGGTTCAAAAAGCCAGTGATCTCGGAAGCCAGACCACGTTTTTCGCGCAGACTGACAATAAGCTCTGCTGCTTGCATGCCATGCGCCGCCAAATTGGCCGACAGCGGGGCGATATCAAGCATCACGTCATTGAGCAATGCATCAAGCTGCGCCAGTGTCGGCAGTTGTTGCGAGAAATCCAGCATAATGGCGCTGACGCCGCCATTCAAATCAGTCATGAGGGCTTTTTGGTCGCTGCCTTTGCGGCCCGGCGTCAGGCGCTGGGCAATCTGCCATGGCAGAAATTTATCATTTACCGCCCGTGCGCCGCGCGTATAGGGCGCAAAACCGGGCAGGCCAGCGGCATTGGCCTGAGCCATTGCATCTTGGGTGTAGAGCGGTTGGCGGGTAAAGCCGCCAAGGTCAGTGCTAATCAAACTGTCCAATGATTTTCCGCGCAAGGCCGCATCGACAGCTTCAAGCCAAGCCTCTCGGTTGGCCGCAGGCATATTCGTCCCCAGTTCAAGCGTGCTCATAAATAGTCTCCCTAACCATCTTCGGCGCTCAATAAATAACCTACTGCGAGCAGACCAGCAATCAAACTTGGCGTCCAGCTGGCGATAAATGGGGGCAATATGTGCAAACGCCCCAGACTGGCAATAAAATCAGCCCCCATATAGAGCGCAAAACCGGCCAAAACAGCCAAGCCCATGGTGGTGCTGGCGCTGAATAGGCGCCCCGTGGGCAAAGAAAAACACGCCGCCACCAACACCATGGCGACCAACATAAAGGGCAGGGATATCAGCGAATGAAAGCGCACCTGATGGCGGGCAACGTCGCTTCCGGCGGCCTGTGCCTTGGCAATATAGTCAGCTAATTGCCAAATATTTATGGTTTTTGGTGAGTTGAACTGCTGCGCCAAATTCATACCATGAAATTGCGACTCAAGGGTCAGCGAAGCGCGTCTCTCAACCGCTTTGCCGGAGACGATAATCTCAACCTTTTTTAGCCGCCACACATTGTCGATCAGTCGTCCCCTTTTGGCGCGCAGGCGATGGGTAAACACACCTTGCGCATCAAACATCAACACGCTTATGTCTTTGAAAATTTGCTTGTCCAAATTAACCACCTTCAGGCCATGCAGAATATAGCTGCCGTCATCTGATGCTTCGCGCAGCCAAATTCCATTGTCGGAAATCTGCACCTGCGCCTTTTGACCGGTTATTTGTTTTTCAATTTCTTGGAAGGTTTTGAAATTACGTGTGCCCAGCGGCTCAACCAATGCGACCAATAGTGCGCCGATGACCAGCGACGCGACAATAAAGGGCGTAAGAAATTGCCAGACCGATATACCGGCCGCACGAATGACCACAAGTTCTTGCGCTTGGCTTAATCGAATGAGGCATAAAACTGTGCCAAATAGAAAAACAAAAGGCGCAAATTGCAAGAAGACTAAAGGCATACGCAGACCCGTATAATACAAGGCTTCCACATTGCCTTGCCCATGCCGATTGGCGAAGGTAACCATTTCCA
>ERZ887849.414-NODE-414-length-46256-cov-69.281487_pt1 | contig 46256 bp, 55 predicted proteins | sample MGYA00521267_ERZ887849 | MGnify/ENA primary metagenome ERZ887849 (study PRJEB32303, sample SAMEA104408601) | aquatic metagenome | biome: Brackish water; feature: Pelagic; material: water | place: Baltic Sea | collected 2014-06-06T16:11:00 | depth 2,863 m ... | reverse complement strand
AAAGAAAAAAGCTACTAAGAAAAAAGCTGCACCTAGGAAGAAAGCTAAAGCTAAAGCTAAGAAAAGAAAAAAATAGTTTTAAGAATTTTTTTTCAAAAAAAACGCTCTCTAATTGGAGGGCGTTTTTTTTATGTAACTAGATTTTCTTCCGTTTTTTTACCGAGGGCTTTGTTCAATTTCTCTTTTGCCTCTTCTTCAGTAGATCCTAGGACTACAGTAACTTCGCCCAATAATCTTTCAAATGCTTTTTCGAAAAGTTGTCTTTCGCTATACGATTGATCAACTGGCATGTCAGTATTTTTATTTAAATCCCTTACTACTTCTGCAATCTGATAAATTTCACCAGAATTAATTTTTTGTTCATATTCTTGTGCTCTTCTGCTCCACATAGTTCTTTTAACTTTAGCTTTGCCTTTTAAAATCGAAATAGCTTTATTAATTTGGTTAATGCTTGATAGAGGTCTTAGATGATTTTGTTGATTGGTTGGAATAGTTAAGACAAGTTTATCTTTGGTAATTTCAATTTTATAAAAATGAATTTCTATTCCTGCAATTGTGTCTTTTTCTACAGCTACGATCTGGCCAATTCCATGTTTTGGATAAATTACATAATCTTTAATTTTATAAATTCTTTTTTCATTTTCTTGTTTTGTAATTTTTTTAATTTCAACTAGTGGATCTTGAGAAGAAGACGTATACACGCGACCAGATCTTGGTGTTACCTTAGCTGGCGTAATAACTTCTGCTGTTTTTGATGGTTCTACTGTTTCAGTTTTTTTAATTTTTTTTTCTTTAGTAGTTTTTTTAATTTTTTTTTCTTTAACTATTTTTTTAGCTACTTTGGTTTCTTTTTTTTTAGCTTTAGTAATTTTTTTTACTTTAGTTGTTGGCTTTTTAATTTTCGTAGTTTTTGCTTTATCTTTGCCTAAAAGATTTTTAACTCTATCAACTAATTTTACGCTTTTTTTAATTTTTTTTGGCATGAAGAATTTGTAAGACGGAGGAGATATAGGATAATAATAAATTTTTCAAGGTTATTATTAGTTATTGTCCCCAGATCCAGCTTTTTCACTATAGTATTTATCTAGTTTATTTTCTTCATCTTTAAACTTTTCCCATTCTGGTAGTGGATCTTTCTTTTTTGTGATTACAGGCCACTTTTCAGATAATTTCTTATTAATCAGTACATATTTTTCAGCACCATCGTTTGTATCTGGTTCGATAGCATTGATTGGGCATTCAGGTTCGCAGACTCCACAATCAATACATTCGTCAGGATTGATAACAAGCATGTTTTCTCCTTCATAAAAACAATCAACTGGGCACACTTCAACACAATCCGTCAATTTACACTTGATACATTTGTCATTTACTACGTAGGTCATAAATTTAATCTTTTTTTTAATAAAATTTTTATATCTCCAATATCTTTATCTTCAACATAAATTAATCCAGCCAACCTTCTGATAAAATTATCTTCATATTCATGTATTTTTTTATCTGAATAAATAACCTCCAAAATCATCTGAATGATGGATAGCCTATCACTGTATTCTAGTTCTTTTATTTTTTTAGTAAAATGAAGTATTTGCAAGCTATCATCAACCATGGTCTCACATTTATTAATTAATTTATCAAAATAGCTATCATTTTGCTCTGTTAACCAATTTTGCAAACATAGTCTAATAAGTTTTTTTTCACTATCTGAGTATTCACCATCAATTTTTGCTGCATAAATCAATATACATACAATTGCAATTTCAGTGGTAATTGTATCCTGTTCAGTTTCAGGTTTTTGTTGAAACCATTTTATCATGAAATAATTTTTAGATCTTTTAGTTTTATAAATGGATTGCTCAATTCTTTTTCCTTAATTTTTTTTAAATTAATTTTTTTTGGCTTATAGAGATAAATATTTTTATCATTTTCATTTTTAGTAACATAGTTCATTTTTATCATTAAATGATTAAAATCATCTTTAGAGCACCCCAGTAAATTTAGCATATCACTACTAAGTTCAAATGATCCATTTTTACTTATTGCTATAATTTTTAGAAATAATCTTTCTAACATATCTATTCTGACGATGTAGGGACCAAAGGTTTCAAATCCACATATTAAAAGAAACTTATTATTTTTATTTTTAAAATTTTTAATAAAATTTAGCCCAAATGTAGGGTAGGTATTTTCTTTTATATTTTCAAAGCAGTTCCACAAAATGGTTTTATAAGTAACAGCATGAGGCTTTACCATTTTTGGTTGATAAACGTGATATCTTCCAATTTTAACTCCAAGTTTTCGTAAAATATATCTATCCTCTTTATTAATTTGTTTAATTAGAGAGTTAATATTTTCTCTTTTTAATACTCCATTATTTTCAAATAGTTGATAACACAAACCTTTGATCAACTGATTATCTGTCTTTGGATTTTGAATCTCCACCAAGTCTCTTAATAAGGTTTTGGTTTGGTTATCAAGCCATGCTTGCATAGTCTTCGTTACTTGTTGCTGATCTTTTACTTCTAAACTTTCATCTGAATAAATTTTAGCTTCTGGACTTAAATAATTTTTCCCTGGCGAAATTTTTCCAACTAAACTTTCTTTCCAATAAACTTTCCCATCATGGGTAAGTTTGAAAAATTCAGGATTTTCAATGATTTCTTTTGCTCTTTGTTTTAATTCAATTGCAGCACCACTTCTTGCTGCTTTTTGAATTGATCGTATATCAGTTTGTAATGCAGATTGGGCATAATCTAGGGACAACTTTAGTCCATTTATTTTACCCACTAACTGTCCATCAATAATGATCTCATCGTTATCTGAAATTTTCGTCTCTAATTGAATGTCTTGTTTTAAGCCTCGTGAAAGAATGCTTATTCTTTTGTCTACAAAGCTTTTGGATAGCTCTTCATGTAATTTATCTGATAATTTATCCTCTATATGTTGAGTTTTGGCCACCCAATAATCACTGTTTTCTACCCAATTTTTTTTGTTAGATACATAAGACCAAGTTCTAATATGTGATATTCGGTTAGCGATGGCATCGATGTTGCCTTCAATATTATCGAGTCCAGATAATTGTCGTTTCATCCAGTCATTAGTTATTTTTCCTTTGTCCGATGTTAAAAAATTAAATACTTTTGTTATGATTTCGGTATGTTCATTATAAGAACTTTTTGTAAAATCAGGTATTTGACAACATTCCCACAAAGTTGAAATAGAGAATTGATTATTTTGTAATTTTAAATTTGAATTTTCTGAAGTTAAAAATTTAAAAATATTTTCATCAATCAAATCTTTATTACGCAATAAGTTTGATAGTGGAGATTTTAGATTTAAACTTTGTAAAAAATTATTTTGATTAGAAAAATCTAAACTAGAATTTCTCCAATAGATATTTATGACACTATCAAATTGATGATTTTCTAATTTTTCAATTTGCTCATTAGATAATGTATCACAACTTCCGGTAACACCAAAAGTACCATTATTAGTATATCGTCCGGCTCTACCACTAATTTGACCAATCTCAGTATTACGTAAGTATCTCATTTGCTTTCCATCAAATTTTTTTAAACTATTAAAACTGACATGATCAATATCCATATTAATACCCATGCCGATGGCATCGGTTGCTACTAAAAAATCAACATCACCAGATTGATATAATCCAACTTGTGCATTTCTAGTTTTGGGACTAAGTGATCCCATTACGATTGCAGCACCACCTCTCTGTCTTCGAATAAATTCTGCTAAAGCATAAACCTCATCAACAGAAAAAGCGACAATGGCACTACGTGGCTGAATTCTAGAAATTTTTTTATGACCCGTGTAAGTCAATTTTGATAGTCTATCTCTATAAATAAATTCACAACTAGGAACTAGTTCAGAAATAATACTTTTCATCGTGTCTGCTCCTAAAAACATTGTAAGTTTATCACCTCGATAATTTAGTAGACGATCGGTAAAAATATGTCCGCGCTCAGGATCAGCGCACATTTGAATCTCATCAATTGCAATAAATTCAAAATTAATATCAAGAGGCATGGACTCAACTGTACACAAATAATAATTTGCAGTAGGAGGAATAATTTTTTCTTCTCCCGTTATTAATGCAACTCGACCAGCGCCAAGTTTTTCTACTAATTTATCGTACACTTCTCTTGCCAGTAGTCTTAAAGGAAATCCTATAACTCCGGTTTCAAATTCAAGCATCCGTTCGACTGCCAAATGAGTTTTTCCAGTGTTGGTGGGACCAAGGACAGAGATAATTTGTTGATTCATCATTTATGGTATTATTTTTTTTGACCCACTATATTTAGGAATGAGCTTAGAACAAACTAGGCATAAAATGTGACCGAATCAATAGAAAAAATGTTCTACTTTTAGGTGAACTTGGTTCTTTTTTCTTATTTTAATTTTGTATTAATTTTTTTTTATTAAAAAATCTTTTTTTTCAAAAATCTCATCCGAATTTTCTATATAAATATTTGTTACTTCTGCAGATGTGGGACCTAAAAAACATTTGCTAATGATATCTTTAAACACCTCATCAGTTATATGGTAAAAAAAAGCTTCAACATTTCCATCTTGTAAATTCTTTACCCAACCAAAAACCTCATTTTGATTACAGATTTTTTGTAGCCAATAACGATATCCAACACCTTGTACTTTACCTGAAATGATAATTTTTTTTGAAATCAATTTTCTAGCTATGGTCTTTTAATTGACAAAAGTTTTAAGTCAGAGTTTTCTTTAATTGTATTTATTGTTTTTAGAATTGGCATTATAAGGACTTTCTTTTTAGGACCAAAAGCATGAATTAATTTTGTTTTACTGATTGCAATAGCAACATGTCCTTTCCAAAATAGTAAATCACCTTTTTGGATGTTATGAATTGATACTTTTTTTTTAAAGAATTTTTGCTGATCTTTGCTGTCTCTTGGACATCTTAGATTAGCACTTTTCATTAATTCTTGCACAAGACCAGAGCAGTCAATACCCTTTACTGAGTTTCCTCCCCAAAGATATTTGGTATGTAAAAAATGCTTATAATTTTTTAAAAAATTAAAACTATTTTTAATTTGTTCAATATCTTTTTTTTGTATCCAGTATTTATCTTCTTTTATAAATTTACCCTGTTGTTGGGTAAGAGTAATTTTTGAATTAAATAATAGTTTTTTTGAAGTTTTACTTTTTGTATTTGGTTTAAAATACAAGAATGCTTCTTTTGATTTAATTTTATGAGTTTTTTTTTTATTAGAAATAGTAAAAAAATTAAACTTGGCATATCCTTGATAACGATCATGGACGGAGTATCCTTGTAAGAAATTCTTTATTTTATTTTTCGCATAAAATTTTTCACCATAAAGTATCTGCGAAATAATTTCTGATTTTATATCAGGTTTTCTATAAATATTTATTACTGGTTGATTGCAGGTAAAGATTTTATTCATTTGTTTTTAATTTGCTTTTTTGAATTATGAACACAGTAAATAATGGCATAATTAAAGTTATGATCATAACAACAATCATTAATATTCCAAGTTCAGAATAATCTTGTTTAGTTACAATCATATTGGATATTTTATCTTTAACTTCTCTTGTAATAATAAAAATTTCATTAAGATATTTGGTTAGTAAGGAACTCGCTGATAACGCTAAGTTTGTGAATGATGCAAATACAGCAAAAAAAGTTGCTTTTAAATGCGATGGTGCATTTTTTGCTATCCAAGCTAACAGAGGGATCATAGACACTTGCCCCAATGGAGATTCAACAGCGGTATTAATGATAGCTATAAACTTTGCATCAACTATTCCATTGGTAGCAGATGCGGTCCAATGATGTATGCCGTAATACATTCCAATACTTGGCAAAAGCAAAACTGATCCGGCTACAGAAAGAACAATAATAATTTTTGAAATTGAATTTTTTGCCATAAACTCTCTAAAGAAAAGGATTCCTAGTAATGTTAAAAGAGCACTAATTAAGGCTAATAATGATAAAAATTGTTGATCAAAACCTAAAATATCAATTTCAAACCAGCCGTTGCCTGGCCCAATATTTGGCACTGCTCTAAAAGCAAAAATTGCAATTGCAGTCCCAATAACTGTATTTTTCATCTGCAAAGGCATTTCTTTAATTAAATTTTTCATTAAAAAAATAATGATTGTCATCGATCCAAAGAAGATAATTTCTTGTGCAAACTTAATTTTGGAAGTTCCTATTCCAACCGTAAAAATAACGAAAATTAAACTTCCGCCCAGGATCCACCAATTAGGTTTAGTTATAACAGTTTTATTGTTAGCTGAGAAATTGTTGGAATTTTTTAAATAACTTGCCAGCATAATTCCCGACAAGGAAATAAAGGGTATGATAAGTGCATATAAATAAATATTTCCATAAATAGTAATTTTTTCAGCTTCAGTTAAATTCGCAATATTTGAAAACATAATTACATTTGCAAGAGATACCAAAACTGTACCACCAATAATTGAAAATCTTCCTAAAGTTTGCATTGTAGTGTGCATGCTTTTTATTATTTGAGGAGAAAATACCTGGCCGTCTGCGTTTTTAATTGGGATAGCTTCAACAGTCATTGCATCAGCCACAACATCTTGAATGACATAACCGACTGGAGCAAGAATTGAACTAATAACAAACCATGTTTCAACAGAAACAAAAGTTGCCATATATTTTGTATGAACAATAAGTCCATACATAATCAATAAACTTAAACTAATTAAAGCAGCACCTACAACAACTAAATAATTTTTTTTATTCCAAATTAAATCTACTAGATGACCAAGCGGCATTTTAAGTGCCCAAGGAATTCCTGTCCAAAAACCAAGACCCGCCAAAAAAGCGGCAGATAAGTTGAGATAGTCTTTAACGAAAAAAATGCCAACTATTCCTGTCAATCCAGATATACCAGCGGCAAGATAAACCATTAGCGGTGGTAGGTAGCTCCACCTAAACTCTTTTGCGATACTAATAAAAGGAGTAAAAAGTATTTCTTTAGCTTTTTGGATCAATTCAATTTTTAATTGTTTCAATTAGCCAATTAACATTCTGACTAATTATTTCTTTCAATATATCGCTAGCTTCAAAAAAACCAAAAAAGAATGGAAATTTTTGCAAGACAAGTTCTTTATTGGAATAAATACTTATTAATAAAATAATGATAAAAAAAATAAAACTTAAAAGCGTTGTGTAATTTTTTTTTTTAACTGAATTTTTTTTCTTTTCTTTAGGTATTAAAATTTCTTCCGAAGGATTTAAATCTTTTAGTGGTTCCATGTTTTGATAAAGCCATTCTTCATCACAAAATCCACATCGTACCATCCTACCTTCTTCTGGTATTTCTAGATTAGGAATATCAAATTTATACTTTTGGCATTTGCACTCAACGATCATGATCAATGAAGATAAAGATTAAAATAAAATAATCAATTGTATTTAAAATTATACTTGTGCTCCATTGTGAAATAGTATTTAACAGTTTCAGTTCGGGGGTGCGGTAACGCTGAGATTATACTCTTAGAACCTGATGTTTAATTACAACGTAGGGAGAACAATGAAAACAAAATCAATCAATATTTTATTATCTTTTTTAATCTTTTTTAGCCATGAGGATTCTGCTTTGGCTAAGCCCATCAAGCTGTCTGAGGATATGGAACTTAGTTTTAACGGGGGCTATATGAGCAGATATGTTTATAGGGGTTTAGACCAGAATAAAGATAGAAGCACGGCCTATGTTGGTGCCGATCTATCTTTACCAATGGGTGTTTACATTGGGACCTGGGCAGCTGAAGTAAATCAGGCAACTGCAACTGAAGAAATAGATATCTATTTTGGTATACATCAATCCGTAAAAGATTTTAATTTTGATATTTCTTATTTAGAGGCAAGATATCCTGGTGAGAGACAGTCTTTAAATGCTGCAGAATATAATTTTAAAATTAATTATCAGCCGCAAATGAAACCTTTTAGTTTTGGATATTATCTGGCAATAGAAGATACCGGCAATGCAGTAGGTAGTGATTATAAAGAGTTTAATATTGCTTATGATTTTAAATTATTTAATTTTTTTACCTCTTATGGTGATTGGGATGCAATCAATAAAGTTAAAACATTTGAAATTTCTAAAAGCTTTTCATTATTTGATTTATCAATATCAAGAATAATGACTGATAATGTGGGTGCAACCGCAGATGAAACATTCAATATAATTACCCTAAGTAAAAATTTTTAAATAGGGAGGACTAGTGATTTTTGATTTATATAATTTTATTTTATTAGGTATTTGTCTGTTTTTTGTAATTTTTGGCTTAGTATTTTCTAAGAATGAAAAATCAATTTCTTCATATTTAAATGCAGGCCGCTCCATTCGATCTAAGTCTTTAACAGCATCGATTGTTGCCTCTTGTTTTGGCGTATGGATTTTAATAGGGCCTTCAGAAGCAGCAACATGGGGCGGGATAGGAGCAGTAGTAGGTTATGCGCTTGGTCAAGCATGTCCATATCTTGCCATGAATATTTTAGGCAAAAGATTGAGATCTATTATGCCTCAAGGCAATAGCTTAACGCAGTTTGTATTTGCTCGCTATGGCAAAACTATGTTGCAAGTCATTTTGCTACTATCCCTTTTTTATATGTTTATTTATTTGTGCGCTGAAGTAACGGCAATTGCAAAAGTAGTTCAATTAATTTCTGGCACAGACTTATGGAAAACTTCTCTTATTATTTTAGTATCCACTTTAATTTATACTTTAAAAGGTGGGTTAAGGATTTCTATTCTAACAGATAAATTTCAATTTATTATTATTTCAATTTTTTTAATTTTGATTTTTTACTATTTATTTTTGTCAGGAAATATAAATATTGATATTAATTTAATAACATCGAAAGCCAGCACATTAATTGATCCAAAATATTTTTACGGATACACAGCTGGAATAACTTTTTTCATTGCTGTTTTTGCTACCAATTTATTTGATCAAGGGGTATGGCAAAGAGTGTTTGCTGCTAAATCAATGGATGATGTAGAAAAAGGTTTTAAAAACTCTTTTTTTATTGTTTTACCGGTTATTTTACTTCTTGGTTTCTGCGGAATTGTTGCTGTATCGTTAGATCAAGCAAAAGATCCAAGTACAATTATTTTTTCATTATTGTTATCTAGTGGTGGGATGATGTTTGCTATTGCTATTTTAATTTTAGCTTTAACATTGGTCATTAGTAGCATGGATACATTAATTAATGCCATTTCAAGCTTAATTATTATTGATGGAAAAAAAATATTTAACTCCGGATCTAAATTGAATTATTTGAATTTTTCTAAATTATTTATCATTATACTTTCGGTTCTTGTTTTTTTCATAGCTTCCAAAGGATTAAGTGTTTTGTATATGTTTTTATTAGCGGATTTATTATGCTGCGCAGCTGCGTTTCCGGTTTTTTATGGAATGTTTAAACAGGATATCAATGGTAAAATCGCCTTATTATCTGTTATTGCAGGATTAGTTGGTGGTTTATTATTTTTTCCTAATTTAACGTTCGAAAAAAGTATTTTAATTGGATTTTTATTCGATGCATCTTTGTTTCCATCTTGGATCTCAACTGCATTATTATTTTGGTCTTTTGTTGTTGCAACTATTTTGCCAATAATAACAACTTTAATTTTACGCAAACCAAGTATCCAATTTAGCTTTGTAAGAATAAAACAAATTATTTTAGATATTAAGTAAATGAGCATCTACGATAGCAAAAGTTTATTTTGTTTACTAAAAAAAAATTGCCCCAAAGAGTGGAGTAATTACACAAAGCATCAATTTTTAGTTTCTTTAGCAAATAACACATTGCCATTAAAAGCTTTTAAAAAATATTTAATACAAGATTATTTTTTCTTAATTAAATTTATCAAAATATTAGCTTTGGGTTGTGTAAAATCTCAAAACAATAACGATTTAATGCGTTGTATCGATTTTATATTTGCAATTAAAAATGAACTGAGGCTTCATGTCCTCTATTGTAAAAAATGGAAAATTTCACAAAAAACGCTTCTGAAAACACCTGAATTAATTGAAACTAAAAAATATACAAATTATGTTATGGAAGTTGGAAACAAAGGAGATATTCTAGATTTATTTACTGCTTTAAGTCCCTGCATTATCGGTTATGGGGAAATAGGGTATGAACTTAAGAAAAAAAAATTACATAAAAATTCTTATAATTCATGGATTGATACTTATGCTTCCAAAGAATATCAGGATGTTGCCAAAGAAAATATTTTATATTTAGATAGTTTATTCAGCAAAATTAAAAAGAAAAAAAATAAACTCAAAAAACTAAAAAAAATATTTAAAAAAGCCACTGAATTAGAGTCTGATTTTTGGAGCATGTCCCTAAAAGATTAGCTATAATTTGATTTTTTTGACATGGATATTATCGGTTTTAATTTTACCTTTTTTATAGTTTTATTTATTTTTTTTATAGGGGGTGTCGTTAAAGGAACCATTGGAGTTGGCTTGCCAACTATTACGCTGGTATTATTATCATTTATTTTTGATATAAAAGACTCTATCTCTTTTATTTTAATACCCATCATTTTTTCAAATTTTATCCAATTAATGGATGGAAAAAATTTATTCTCAATTGCAAGACAAACAAAATATTTTTTAATTAGTTCAATTATATTAATCGTTCCTGGTTTTTTTTTATTAACATTTTTAGATTCTAAGATTATTTTATTAATTTTAGCTATTTTACTAATTAGTAATTCTTTATTAGTTGCAGCTAAAAAAATCATTACGCTAAAAGATTATAATGGTTTCTGGACGCAGGCTCTGGTTGGATCCTTAAATGGTTTGGCAACAGGAGTATCTAGTATTTATACAATGCCAATGATTTTTTTAATTCAGTCGCTTCAATTTGAAAAGGATAAGCTAATTCAATTTATGGGCTTAACTTTTTTCTTATATTCTTTGGTGCAATTAACATTATTTGCAAGTTTTGATATGATGAATGAAAAAGCTTTATTATTTTCCTCTCTTGCTTGTATCCCTATTCTCATTGGACTTTTTGTAGGAAGATTTTTACGAAAAATAGTAAGTGAAAATTTATTTAAACTGTTATTTAATTATATGCTTTTATTAATGGGCTTGGTGATTTTAGTAAAAAATATAGTTTAATTTATTTTTTCTTAGCAATCTTATCTCTGTAGGCTTTTTGTTCAGCAGGAGTTACTTCTCCATCTTTGTTACTATCCATTGCCATTAAAAGCTTTTTTTCTTCCTCAGGCGTAATCTTTCCATCTTTGTTTTCATCCATGAGTTTGAGTAAGGCTTGACGTTCTGCTCTTGCTTTTTGTACTTTTGCAACAAAAGCCTTTTCTTCTTCTGCTGTCATTTTTCCATCTTTGTTAGTATCAATTTGATCAAACCGTTGCTCAAGTTGTTTCAAATTTCTTTCAATGAATTCTTTTTTAGTGATAAATTTTGCTTCATGTTTATCTGCAACTGCAAAAGACGAACTAGCAAATAACATAATGATAACAGGAAATATTTTCTTCATATATTTCAATTATCATCAAGAGAAAGAGATGTAAAATTTTTAATTATTTTTTTTTAAAGAAATGTTTTTTATAAAAAATATTAAAAATATTACTGGCACTCCCAAAATAGCTGTTAGAATAAAGAAAAAAGGATAACCAATCATATCAACCATGCTACCAGCGTATCCAGCAATTAATTTAGGTAGAAACAACATTATTGAGCTAAACAGAGCATATTGAGTTGCAGTAAATTTAATGGAGGTAAGGGAAGATAGGTACACGATAAATGAAGCTCCAGCAAAGCCACTGGCAATATTATCAAATGTTATGACAGCAATTAAAAATGTAATATTAGTTTCACTAATTGCAAGCCAAGCAAATAAAATATTACTACCCGCTGCTATAATCGCTCCGACTATCAAACTCGGTATCACTCCTTTGTGTACGGAATAAAGTCCACCAATGAATCCACCAAGAATAGTTGCAAATAAACCAAAAAATTTTGAATACGTGGCAATTTCTTCTATTCGATATCCTTTTTCTAAATAAAAAATATTAGCCATTACTCCCATTACAATATCTGCAATTCTATAAAGACCAATCAAAAGTAAAATAAAAATAGCAACTTTTTTATAACGATAAAAAAAATCTTTAATGGGCAAAATGTAAGCAATAGAAAATTTATCGTAGGAGATAAATTTAATTTTAGTAAAAAAATTTAAAACAAGAATGGATAAACCAAAAGATAATATAATTTGAATAGTTGATCCTAAAGTATTTAATAATAAGCTTTTTTGAACAAAAATTGTGGGAAAATAAGTAAGAGAAAGAAAAAATGCTATTACCGATATGATTAAAGCAATTAAGAAATTAAACTGAAAAGAGGAATGCTGATCTTTGTTTTTTTTAATAGGTTCATTCGCAAATAAAGTTGCACAAACACCAATTAGCATCAGGCATGACATGATTTGATATACATTTTTCCATGTATCAACATTATATTGTTCTGCACCAAAGTAGGACGCTAACCAAAGACTACCAGCCCCAGAAGTAATCATGGCAACACGATAACCAGCCAAATACATCGATGATAAAGCTCCTTGGTTTTTAATAGATGCCGATTCAATACGGTAAGCATCAATTACAATATCTTGAGTAGCACTTGCGAATGCGATGCAAACAATTCCAATTGCAGTATAATATAAATTTTTAGATGGATCGGTAAGTGATGTGAAAATTAAAAAAATAATTATTAATATTTGTGAAATGAGCAACCAGCTTTTTCGGTGACCTATTTTAGACAGGAACGGAAGTTTGTATTGATCAATTAAAGGTGTCCAAATAAATTTAAATGAATAAGCAAAACCAGCCCAGCTAAATAAAGTAACTGTACTTCTTTCTACACCAGCTTTGACAAGCCAAACGGATAGAGTAGAAAAAATTAGAAGCAATGGTAATCCTGCTGAGAATCCTAACAAGCTCATATGCAAGGATTGTTTTGTTAGAAGAGGTCTAATATTAAAAATATTCATTAATCTAATAATGAAATTATATAATAAAATTTTGCTTTAGGTATTATTTTAAAGGTGCAGGACTATCGCTTTGGCTATTTAAGTAAGCAATAACATTAGCTCTATCGCTGTCTTTTCGTAAACCAGCAAAAGCCATTTTAGTTCCTTTTAAATATTTCATTGGATTATTAAGAAACCCATTTAATTCTTCGAAGGTCCAATTTTTTCCGTAGTTTTGCAAGGTGGATGAATATTTAAATCCTTCATGGCCACCAACTTTTCTGTTTACAACTCCCCACATTGCAGGACCAATTTTATTTGCTCCGCCTTTATCAACGCTATGACAGCCAGCACATTTTTTAAAAACATTTTTTCCGGCCTCAATATCAGCCGATGCTAAAAGAGGTGTAATTTTTGGAAGTTCTACTTCTACTTTTTTAACTTCCGTCGATGCAGTTTGAGCAACTTCAACACCTTCAATTTTGTATGCAGATTGTTTAGGTTTTTCGACATGAAAGATAATATTTCCAATTTCTTTTACTCCAATAACAAGAAGTATTGTAACTAGGACTGCTGCAGCAATTTTATTAAATTCAAAACTATCCATTTGTAATAGGCGTAATTCATATAGTATTTTGAGATTGTTTTAGAGTATAAAATTAAGTTATTGATGTCGCAGTAATTCAAAATTTATCTTTATGAAAAATATTAGCATTGTTATTCCTAGCCATTTACACGCAAAAAGATTGCCAAATAAACCGCTATTACTAATCGATCAAGAACCTATGATTGTACATGTTTGGCGCCAAGCTAAAAAAAGCAATATCGCAGATGTTTGGGTTGCAACTGCAGATCAGGCAATAGTGGAAGCAATTGAGAAAGTAGGGGGCAAAGCTATACTGACAAGCAAAGATCATAGTAATGGCTCTGATAGAATTTTTGAGGCAATTGAAACATTTAATGTTAAGCCAGATGTTATTATCAATGTGCAGGGGGACATGCCCCTGATCAACCCTGAGGCAATTAATTTACTAGCAGACTATATGCAAAATAATAATGCGCCCATGGCAACTTTAGCTAGTCAAATTTCAAATGAAGATATTACCAATCCTAATGTCGTTAAGGTACAAACTGCAGATAAACTATCTTCTCACCATTTTCATGCTGCCATTAATTTTTATAGAAAACAAAACAATGAGCAAAAAAATATTTATCATCATGTAGGAATTTATGCATATCAATACAATATCCTTAAACAATATGTTCATTTGCAGAAAACTAAAAATGAGTTAGAAAGAAGTTTAGAACAAATGAGAGCTTTAGATAATAATATTTCAATTGATGTAGGTTTTATATCAGATTATCCGCTAGGAGTTGATACCCAAGAAGATCTCGATAAAATTAGATTATTATATAATGAAAAATAAAATCGCAATACAGGGAGAGCTTGGAGCGTATTCGCATTTAGCAGCAACCAAAATTTTTAAAAATACTAAAGTTATTGCTTGCAAAACATTTGAGGACGTTTTCAAGCAGTGCAAAAAAAATAAAGAGGTTATTAGCGTTATACCAATTGAAAACTCTTTGGCAGGCCGCGTTGCAGATATTCATTATCTTTTGCCAAAATATAAATTAAAAATTGTAGGTGAATATTATTTGCCAGTAGAGCATTGTTTATTAGCTAATCATGGAGTTTCACTAAAACAAATAAAGCATGTCAGAAGTCATTCACATGCAATTGGACAGTGTCATAAAAATTTACATAAGTATAAATTAACTTCCGTAGTAGCAGCTGATACAGCGGGATCGGCAAAATATATTTCAGAAAATAAAAGCAAGACAGAAGCTGCCATTGCCTCTTCGCTTGCTGCTAAAATCTATCAATTAAAAATAATAAAGAAAAATTTTGAAGATCAAAAAGGAAACACGACTAGATTTTTGATTATGCGAAAAAATTATAAATTTCCAAAATTAGTGAAGCAAAAAAAATTCATCACCACTTGTATTTTTATGATCAAAAGTACTCCTGGAGCTTTGTTCAAAGCGCTGGGTGGTTTTGCTACACACAACGTAAATTTAACAAAATTAGAGAGTTTTTCAGTCAATAATACATTTTTGCAGACAATTTTTTATCTTGATATTGAAGGACATGCAGAAAATATATTTGTAAAAAAAGCTCTACAAGAATTGAAAAAACAAACTAAAAAATTAGATATTTTAGGGATTTATTTAGCAGATTCATTTCGCTACAAAAAATAATTCACAGAAACTTTTCTATCGTTTTTTTTGTATCTTGTTATACTATTGCCTTGGGGAATTGGTAGCAGGTGGAGGTTGCGCTAATCCGGTCAGGTTCGAAAGAAAGCAGCCGTAACGTTTATTTTTCAGGTTGTTATTCAGTTCCCCGTAAAATGTTATGAACAATCGCAAAGTTTTATCCCTTAAATATAGACCACAAAATTTTAGTGAGCTGATTGGTCAAGAATCGATGAGTCTTGCAATTCAAAACGCTATTCAAATGGATAGAATTCCTAATGCTTATTTATTAACGGGTATTCGAGGTGTAGGAAAAACAACAACAGCAAGAATTATCGCTAAAGCGATTAATTGTAATAAGAAATTTGGATCAGGAGAAACTTGCTCTAAAGAAGAATACTGTCATTGCGAAGCTATTATTGATTCCAGTCACATGGATATTTTAGAAATGGATGCAGCATCCAAAACAGGAATTGATGACATCAGAGAAATTCTAGACTCTTCGCAGTATTTACCGGCAAGCGCTAAATATAAAGTATTTATTATTGACGAAGTTCATATGCTTTCCAAACAAGCGTTTAATGCTTTATTAAAAACTTTAGAAGAGCCACCACCACATTTAAAATTTATATTAGCAACCACGGAAGTAAAAAAAATTCCTGTTACTATTTTATCAAGATGTCAGCGATTTGATTTAAGAAGAATTAAAATGGAAGAAATGAAAAATTTTCTTCGAACCATTACCGAAAAAGAAAAGGGTAATGTAGATGATAAAGCTCTATCTCTGATTGCTAAAGCATCAGAGGGTTCTGTACGTGATGCTCTTTCAATTTTAGATCAAGCTATTATTACTTTTAATTTACAAAATGAGGAAGTTACTGAAGTAAAAGTTAGAGAAATGCTAGGTCTTGCCGACCAATCACGAATTATTGATTTGTTAACTTTAATTATTGAAGGTTCTCAAAAAGAAGCATTGCAAGAGTCTGAAAATATTTTTGATATTGGCGCTGATCCAAAAATCATTTTACAGAGCATGCTTGAAATTATTTATTTAATTTCAAGAACCAAAAGTTTTGGCAAGATTGAAAATGACTTAAGTGTTTCCGAAAGTGAATCTTCCCAAATTAAAGCTTTAGCCGATAAGATTGATTTGACCTATATATCAATGCTTTGGCATTTTACTTTAAAAGGAATTGAAGAATTAAATATTGTGCCAGATCCTTTTTTATCCTTTCAAATGCTTATGATTAGACTGTGTCATTTAAAAAATATGCCAGACCCACAATCTGTATTGAGCGATGATATGAGCGAAGATTTGGATGAAGATTTTGTACAAGAAAATGACAACAGCTCATCAGCTGCCAAATTGGAGCCTGCTGTATCAACAACACAAATTAAAAATACCATTCAAGAAAAAAAAGAAGCTCCAAAAACAAAACCAGAAATTTTAAATGAAAATATTAGCAAGGCAGCAATTCAATCTTTTCAGGATTTAATTAACTTAGCCAATAAAAACAGGGAAATTGAGCTTAAATTTGACTTAGAACGAAATGTCAGACTAGTGAAGTTTGAACAAGGTAAAATAGATATTTCTTTTAATGAACATTTATCCAAAGATTTTATTAAAAATTTATCCCAAAAATTAATTGAGTGGACAGGAAAAAGATGGATTATTACTTTGTCAAAAGATCAAGGACAAACAACAGTGCATGAAATTAAACAACAAGTAAAAGCTAAATTAATAGAAGAAATGAAGCAAACAGATGAGTACAAAAAAATATTAGAAGCATTTCCAGATGCAGAATTAATAGACGTTCAGGATAAGGAGGAAGATTAATATGGATTTTTCAAAAATGTTACAACAAGCACAAGAGATGCAAAAAAAAATGGCAGAAGCAAAAGATTCTCTTAAACATGTGGCAGTAGAGGGAGTTTCTGGTGGCGGAGCTGTAAAAGTTGTCATGAATGGAAATCATGAAATGGTTTCTGTTAATATTGATTCAGCAACGTTAAAAGAAGAGAAAAGTATTATTGAAGATTTGATAGTTGCTGCAACTAACAATGCAAAAAAAGCAGTTGAAGCAAAAGTCCAAGAAGAAATGTCCAAACTTACTGGCGGAATACAACTTCCTCCAGGTTTTAAATTTCCTTTTTAATAGATGAAATTTTCTACCGAACCTGATTTAGATGAATTAATGGCGCTCATTTCTAAGCTGCCAGGTTTGGGTCCTAAGTCTGCACGAAGGATTGCGCTTTATTTATTAAAAAATAGAGATAATGTGATGCAACCGTTATCTAAATCTCTAGCAAAAGTTCATTCTAAAATTATCAGATGTGCCATCTGTGGAAATATTAAATCTAATGAAGCTAATTGTGATTTGGCAAAGTGTTTTTATTCAAGCAAGAGCTATGAACAAATTTGTGTAGTTGAAAATATTGCAGATATGTGGGCTATGGAAAGTACGAATGTATTTAAAGGTCATTATCATATTTTAGGTGGCACTTTGTCTGCTCTGAATGGTTCTAACCCAGAAGATCTTTTAATTCATTCACTCATAAACAGAATTAAAAAAAATAATGTTAAAGAAGTTATTCTTGCAACTTCAGCAACTATCGAAGGACAAACGACAGCGCATTATATTAACGATAGTATTAAAGATTTAGGGATAAAAGTTACTAAATTAGCCCATGGTTTGCCGGTAGGAGGAGAAATAGAGTATCTAGATGATGGCACTCTTTTTTCTGCCTTTAAGTATCGTAATTCCTTGTTATCAGAATAACTTACGTTGCTTAATAAAAAATTATAATTATTTTATTTTTATATTATGTCGATATTAAAAATTTTAAAAGAACCTGATCCTATATTACGAAAAAAATCTGCTCCCGTAGCTTCAGTAGATAAACATATTAAAAAATTGATGAACGATATGTTGGAAACCATGTACGCAGCACCAGGCATAGGGCTTGCCGCAGCACAAGTAGGAATTCTCAAAAGGGTAATAGTAATTGATTTGGCTAAAGATGGAGAAAAGAAATCACCTCTGTTTTTTGTCAATCCGGTCATAACTTGGAAATCAGAAATATTAGAAAAAAAAGAAGAAGGATGTTTATCAATTCCAGATTATTTTGCCGAGATTAAAAGACCTCATGCTTGTCATGTAAGTTATTTAGATCAACATGGTAAAGAAAAAAAATTAAAAGCAGAAGGATTATTAGCGACCTGCATTCAGCATGAAATAGATCACTGTGATGGAATTTTGTTTATCGATTATTTATCGAAGCTTAAACGAATGTTTATTTCCAAGAAGTTAGCAAAGTTAAAGAAACAACAATAAATCATGGCATTAAATATTGCTTTTATGGGAACCCCTCAGTTTGCTGTTCCTGCGTTAAAAAAAATTTTACTTACCTCGCATAATATAAAAGCTGTCTATTCTCAGCCTCCGAGAAAATCGAACAGAGGTATGCAAGTTGAAAAAAGTCCTGTTCATTTGTTAGCAGAGGAAAATAATATATTAGTTCGAACACCTAATTCATTAGCAGAAGATTTTGATTTTTTTCGTCAGCTTCAAGTCGATTTAGTCATTGTGGTTGCTTATGGTCAAATTATATCCAAACAATTTTTACAATTACCTAAATATGGTTTTTTAAATATTCATGCTTCCTTATTACCAAAATGGAGAGGTGCCGCACCTATTCAAAGATCAGTCATGGCCCAAGATTCTGTCACTGGTATCTCTATTATGAAAATAGAAGAAAAATTAGACTCAGGACCTGTATTATTAGTAGAAGAAATGAAAATAAATTTAACTACTACTTCAGGTATGGTTGAAAAATACTTAGCAGATGTGGGTGGTGATAAAATAATAGAAGCAATTCAAATGATTGAAGAAGGTAAAGCTGTATTTGTTCCCCAGGATGATAATTTGGCTACCTACGCAAAAAAAATTAAAAAAGAAGATGAGATTATCGATTGGCATAAACCTGCAAAAGAAATCATTGCTCAGATTCATGGTTTAAACCCAAGGCCTGGTGCTTTTTTTACTTTTCAAAATGAAAAAATTAAAATTTGGAGAGCGGAATATGTTGAAAAGTCTGATAAACCTGGATTAGTTCTAGACGATCAGCTTTGTATAAGTTGTGGCATGGGTTCCTTACAAATACTTGAAATTCAAAGACCAGGCAAAAAAATTCAAAAAACTAAAGATTTTTTACTGGGATACACAATCCCAAAAAATACTCAGTTACATTAATGAGCCGCTATAAATGCATCGTAGAATATGATGGCACCTCATTTGTTGGTTGGCAAAGACAGACAAATGGTTATTCCATACAGGAGGCTATCGAAGAAAGTTTGCAGCATATTTTTCAAATACCTATTCGTATATTTGGATCGGGCAGAACGGATACGGGAGTTCATGCGGTAGCACAAGTTTTTCATTTTGATCTAGAAACTTCTATGGAAGAAATAAAAATAACTTATGCTCTAAATCATTTTTTACAAAAAAAAAATATTAGTATTTTAGATACACAAATAGTCAAAGAAGATTTTGATTCACGACATGATGCTATTTTAAGAACTTATGAATACATCATTATAAATCGCCACGCTCCATTAGCTATTTTGAAAGATAAAGCATGGCATGTCTCCATTCCACTCGATAGTGATAGCATGCAAGTAGCTGCCAACCTATTTCTAGGTGATCATGATTTTACTACTTTTCGAGCCGCTTCTTGTGAAGCAACATCACCAATTCGAACAATAGCGAAAGCTGAAGTTATCAAAAAGGAAGATAAAATTACAATCATATTTGCTTCAAGGTCTTTCTTACAACACCAGGTTCGCTCCATGGTCGGATCTTTAAAGCTTGTTGGAGAAAAAAAGTGGACCGTACAAGATTTGCAATCTGCCCTTGATTCCAAAGATAGAAAAAGATGTGGCACTCTTGCTCCAGCGTGCGGATTATATTTAGCAAAAGTAGAATATTAAATTTAATTCTTCTTTTTATTATTTTTTTAGTTTATTCTAAAATTTAAATGAGTAATTCTTATTTATGGCAGGCAAACAATCAGCAAATTGAAAAATCTAATCTTTATCAATATGTTCAGTATTTAAATTCAAAACAGATATTCAATAAGACAAAAAAGTATTCAGATGTATGGAAGTGGTCTGTAGAAAATCCTACTATATTTTGGTCTACTTTTTGGGATTTCGCCAATATTATTGGTGACAAAGGCAAAGAGGTTATTGCTAACAAGCAACTATTTTATGAAAGACAATTTTTTTCTGACTCAAAGTTAAATTTTGCCAAAAACTTACTAATTAAAAACAATAACGATATTGCCATTCATTTTAGAAGTGAAAGTGGATTTGAAAAATCTATTACTTGGAATCAGCTATATGAACACGTATGCAAACTGTCAGGATATTTAAAAGCATCAGGTATTGAGAAAAATGATCGTATTGCAGCCTATTTACCGAATAATATCGAGGCAATTATTGGGCTTTTAGCAACTTCGAAAAACGGATCTATTTGGTCTTCTTGTTCACCTGACTTTGGCATTCAGGGTGTTGTCGATCGTTTTTTACAAATAGAACCAAAAATTCTTATTACTTGTGATCACTATTTTTATAATGGGAAAAAAATTAGTCTTCTTGAAAGAATTGAATCTATTTTGCAACAAATACCTTCCATACAAAAAGTAATTATTTGCTCATATGATGACAGTCATGAATTGCCCAAACAATATGTATCCTGGCAAACCATTCTACAAGAAACAACATTGGACGAAACATTTGAAGAATTTGATTTTAATCATCCACTTTATATTTTGTATTCTAGTGGAACCACAGGAGTTCCCAAGTGTATTGTTCATGGAGCAGGAGGATCATTACTAGAGCAAAAAAAAGAATTATTATTACATTGTGATGTAAAAGAGAAAGATAATATTTTTTATTTTACCACAACTGGTTGGATGATGTGGAATTGGCTGGTGGCAGGTCTTTCGTGTGGAGCTAGTTTAAAATTATATGATGGATCACCTTTTTATCCAAACAAAGAGACTCTTATTCAATACTGCCAAGATCATGAATTTTCATTATTTGGTCTAAATGCAAAATATATAGATTATCTGAAAAAAGAAAAATTCTCAGCAGACAAATATAATTTAGATAAATTAAAAACGATTACATCTACAGGATCACCATTAGTAAAAGAAAGTTTTCAGTATGTGTATGAAGCAATTAAAAAAGATATTCATTTATCTTCTATCAGTGGCGGAACGGACGTGGTTGGTTGTTTAGTTTTAGGAAATATTTTCGATAAAGTATATGCAGGTGAAATACAAGGAGCAAGTTTAGGCATCGAAGTTGCTATTTATAATGATCAAGGAAAAGAAATTCATAATGATGAAAAAGGAGAGCTAGTTGTAAAACAACCTTTTCCATCGATGCCAATTCAATTTTGGAACGACCCAGATAGAAAAAAAATTAAAGCTGCTTATTTTGAAAAATTTGAAAATATTTGGCATCATGGTGATTATATTCAAAAAACCACTAATGAAGGCTATGTAATCTATGGAAGATCTGATGCCACTTTGAAACCAGGCGGAGTAAGGATTGGAACAGCAGAAATTTACCGACAGGTAGAAAACTTTGAAGAAATAGCAGAGTCGATCGTGGTTGGACAAAATTTTGATAACGATGTTCGAATTGTTTTATTTGTTAAATTGCAAACTCCACACCTTTTATCTGAGGAGCTTATTACAAAAATAAAAACTACTATTAGAAACAATTGTTCCCCAAGACATGTTCCAGCGGTTATCTTGGAATGCCCAGACATTCCAAGAACTAAGAGTGGAAAAATAGTTGAAATTGCTGTTCGAAAATTAATTAATGGAGAAAGCATTGATAATATTGAGGCATTAGCTAATCCAGAAATTTTGGATTTTTATAAAAACATTACTATATCTTAGCCATGGAAGAAGAAGAAATTATTAAGCATGAACAAGATATTGATACTTTGAGTATTCATGAGCTGGAAGAGCTTATTCTTGATTATAAGAATAAAATAAACGATTTAGAAAAAAAAATTGAATCGAAAAAAAAAGATAAAACACTAGCAGAACAATTTTTTAAAAAATAAACTAATGTTGCAATAAAGATTGTACATGCAGCATAGTACTTTCTTGCAAAGCTTCTAAATCGTAACCACCTTCCAAAATAGAAACTATCTTACTTGCGCACAACTCTTTGCTTAAAGATAATATTCTCTTTGTCAGTTCAGCGAAATCTTTAGATTGTAAATTTATTTGAGCCAAAGGATCATTTTGATGAGCATCAAAACCAGAAGATAATAAAATAAAATCAGGTTTGAATTCTTTTAGCTTTGTGAACACCACTTCATAGGCGTTTAAAAATTCATGCGATGTAGTTCCTGCATCTAAAGGAATATTTAGGATATTATTATATTTACCTTTTTCAGATGAGGCACCAGTCCCAGGATAAAAAGGATATTGATGAGAAGAGATATATAAAACTTGCTGATGATTATAAAAAATTTCTTGAGTTCCATTTCCATGATGAACATCAAAATCAATAATTGCAACTTTCTTCGCTTTGTATTTGTGAATTAAATAATGAGCTCCAATTGCAACATTATTATAAATACAAAAACCCATAGCTTTATCACTTTCGGCGTGATGTCCTGGTGGCCTAATAGAACAGAAAGCATTGGAATAATTTTTATTCATAACTTCATCAATAGCTAACAAAACAGAACCTACAGCGTCTAAAGCAGCTTGCTTGGATCCTGGACAAACCAAGGTATCCCCATCTAAAAAAACACTCCCTTCTTTTGGGAAGGTTTCTTCAAGTTTTTGTAAATAGTTTGAAGTATGAGCTAGCGATAAATATGTAAGATCAAAAGGTTTTGGTTTAAGCCAAGTCAGGTTGTTTGAGTTAATTTTCTTTAATCCTTCATTAACAACTTTAACTCTATCTATTCTTTCAGGATGGCCAATACCGGTGTCATGATTTTGGTAAGTATCTGTTGTAATGATACAAGTTTTCAATGGAAGTAAGACTCTAATATTTTGTAATAAATTTTTTTCAATTTCTTTAAATCACTGACAGCTACACATTCATTTACTTTGTGCATGGTATTTCCAACAAGACCAAACTCTACACAAGGCGCTATATCCTTAATAAATCTAGCATCCGATGTGCCCCCGGTAGTGGATAATACAGGTGTTTTATTAGTAATTTGTTTAATCACCTTGCTCATTAATTGAATTGTTTTTCCAGGCTTTGTAATGAAAGCGACACCTGTTTCAGAGTATTCAATATTAGCTTTGCATTTATATTTATTAGCTATGCTTTGAATAACGCTAGAAATTTTTTTCTTTAAAGAGGCGTAGCTATGTTTGTTATTAAATCTGATATTAAACGTTGCAGATGCAGTAGAAGGAATAACATTATCTGCATTACTATCCGTAGCCATTTTTGTAATTTCAAGATTGGAGGGCTGAAAATTTGCATTTCCCTTGTCCAAAACCATTGATTTAAGTTTATCTAAAATTTTTATTAATGGGGTAGAAGGGTTACAAGCTTCATGAGGGTAAGCCACATGTCCCTGGGTTCCTGATAAAGTAACATAGGTAGTAATGCTACCTCGTCTTCCAATTTTCATCATTTGTCCCATGACTTTTCTATTCGAAGGTTCACCAACTAAACAAAAGTCAATTTTTTCTTTTTTTTTCTTTAAGTAGTCGACAACTTTTTTAGTTCCATTAATTGCAACACTTTCCTCATCACCAGTAATAATAAAACTAATGGATCCTTTAAATTTTTTTTTATCGTTAAGAAATTCACTAACTGCAGCGATAAAGCAAGCAATGCCACCTTTCATATCGCTAGTTCCTCTTCCATAAATTTTTCCATTTTTAACTACTCCAGAAAATGGTCCAACATCCCATGCTTTAATATTTCCAGCAGGAACTACATCGGTATGACCAGCAAAACAAAAATTAGGTGAAGTTTTGCCAATGCGTGCATATAGGTTTTTGATCGTAGGTGTATTTTTATCTTTAAATTCTAGCATCGTGCACTTAAATCCTAATGATTTCAGATGTCGTGCGACTAAAGCAATAGCTCCTCCATCTATAGGAGTAACACTTGGAATTTTAATGAGTTCTTTGGTTAGTGAAAGTTCATTAATCACTTTTGCCATTTAATCTCTTAACAGCTCATTGACAGAAGTTTTGCTTCTTGTTTTTTCATCTACTGTTTTAACAATGACAGCACAATATAAGTTTGGTCCATCTTTGTCTGTTTCGCTTGGCATACTTCCGGCAACTACAACAGAGTAGGGAGGTACTTTTCCATACGAAATTGTTTTTGTTTTTCGGTCATAAATTTTTGTAGAAGCTCCAAGATAAACACCCATCGAAAGTACGGAACCTTCTCCCACAATCACACCTTCAGCAACTTCTGATCTAGCTCCAATAAAACAATTGTCTTCAATGATGACAGGGTTAGCTTGCAATGGTTCTAGCACGCCGCCAATTCCTACGCCTCCACTTAAGTGGCAATTTTTTCCAATTTGTGCACACGAACCTACGGTCGTCCAGGTATCAACCATAGTTCCCTCATCTACATAAGCTCCTAGGTTGACAAAAGATGGCATTAATACAACATTTTTTCCTATGTAAGCACCGTGTCTAACAACACCGTTAGGAACCATTCTAAAACCAGCTTGCAAATGTTCTTCTCTTCCCCAACCAGCTGTTTTCCCTCTTACTTTGTCCCACCAAGTTGCGTAAGGACCTGCAAGAGTTTGCATTTCGTTAGTTCTAAAACTTAACAGAATTGCTTTTTTGATCCATTGATTGACAACCCATTCACTGCCTTTTTTTTCAGCAACTCTAATAATGCCTTGGTCTACTTGATCAATCGTAGATTTAATTGCTTTGACTACGTCTGGGTGTGAGGTTTTGGTGATTGTTTCTTTTTGTTCCCAGGCTTCATTAATAATTTTTTCAAAATTCATATTGTTAATTTATACTTTCATTAATTTGATTTAAAAAACTTCTTAGGTTTTTTACCCTATAATGAATATGTTTTCCATCATATCCTTGTTTGCAGTAATCATCATCATTTTCGATCCAAGCAGTTTTCATTCCTAGTTCATGCGCAGTAAGTAAATTTTTAGCAATATCTTCAAAAAAAATACTATTTTTAGTGTCAATATCATAGGTAGAAATTAAATCATGGTAAGGATCAATTTGAGGCTTTGGAATAAATTTAGAGTCAACAATATCAAAAATTTTATCAAAATTATTTTCTATCCCAAGTTGTTGAATTACTTTTTGAGCATGTTTTCTTGATCCATTCGTAAAAATAATTTTTTCACCAGGAAGTTTTGCTATTTCTTCACTTAATTTCGAGTCTTTTTGTAAGATACTATAATCAATATCATGAACAAATTCTAAAAACTTTTCAGCGTCTACTTTATGATTTTTCATTAAGCCATTTAATGTTGTACCGTGCTGATGAAAATAGGTGTCTTTTATTTTGAGAGCTTCTTGTGAGGTAACATTTAAATTTTCTTCAATAAATCTACACATTAATCGATCAATTTTATCAAATAAATTAGTGGTAGGAGGATAGAGTGTATTATCTAAATCAAAAATCCAATAACGAATATTTTTTAATTCTTTCATTGTACGATTAGAGTTCCAGCACCCTGATTTGAAAATAATTCATAAAGTACTGCATGAGGCTTTCTACCATCAATGATAACAACACCTTTTACCCCACCTCGGATTGCTGAAATACATGTTCGAATTTTTGGAATCATGCCTCCCGTAATAGTTTCGTTTGCTATTAAAGCTTCCGCCTCTTCAATGGTTAATTTAGATATTAAATTTCCTTGTTTGTCATTTACTCCAGGCACATCCGTCATTAACAAAAGTCTTTCTGCCTCCATTTTATTTGCAACTATTCCAGCAGCGGTATCTGCATTGATATTATATACTTGGCCTGTTGCATCTAAACCCATAGGAGCAATGACGGGAACAATATTGTCATTGATAACTGAATTTAAAAGTTCAACATTAATTTGATCTGGATCACCTACAAATCCAAGCTCAGGATTAATGGCTTTGGCAATGTGTATGATATTTTTGTTTCGAACAGTAATGGGTTCAGACAAAACTCCGTATTTTTTAATTGTATTAACTAAATCAGGATTAATTTCATTTAACAAAACTTCCTCTACAACTTTAATAACTTTTTCATCGGTCACTCTTAGCCCTAGAATAAATTTTGACTCAAGATTTTGTTGTTTCAATTTTTCTTTAATTTGTGGTCCGCCACCATGAATAACAATAGGTATAGCTCCAACACGTTTACAAACAGCGGCATCTTGGGCAAAAGCTTTTGATAATTGATCTGTAGCCATAACTTGGCCACCGTATTTTAAAATGATTTTTTTATTCTGATATTTCTCAATGTAATTTTTTGCTTCTGAAAGAGAGGGTGCATCCGAAGGCCAAAACTCTGCAAAATCCATCAAACTGTTTTAACTTTAGTTTTTCTAATAATGATGTACTGCTGTGCCATTGTTAATACGTTGTTGACAGTCCAATACACCACCAATCCAGATGGAAAAGATGCAAGCATCACGGTTAAGAACAATGGGAAGAAAGCAAATATTTTTGCTTGAATTGGATCTGTCGGAGCAGGATTTAATTTTTGCTGCATCCACATAGTTAATCCCATTAATATTGGCCATATACCAATGACTAAAAATGAAGGTGGATCCCAAGGTATTAATCCAAACAAGTTAAATAAAGAAGTTGGATCTGGTGCTGACAAATCTTGTATCCAACCAAAAAACGGAGCTTGTCTCATCTCCAAAGTAACAAATAACATTTTATAAATTGCAAAGAAGAAAGGAATTTGAATTAACATAGGTAAGCATCCTGAAACCGGATTAATTTTTTCTTTTCTATAAAGAGCCATCATCTCTGCTTGAATCTTTTGCTTATCATCTTTGTATAAATCTTTTAGTCTTGTCATCTCAGGCTGCAGAGCTTTCATTTTAGCCATAGATGCAAACGAGTAGTTAGCAAGTGGAAAGAATAATATTCTTATGGCAGCTGTAAGAAGAATAATTGCAACTCCAAAATTACCAGTCAATTTGAAGAAAAATTCAATGATAAAAAATAATGGTTTTGTAAAGAAGTAAAACCATCCCCAATCAATCGCTAAATCAAATTTATTAATTCCAGCTGTTTCTGCGTATCCATCAATAGCAGCAACTTCTTTTGCACCCACAAAAAATTGTGTTGAACTTGATGCATTGGCACCAGGATTGATAGTAGTAGGATTTGTTAAGATGAAATTTGCCTTATAAGAATCTTCATAAATAAATTCAGCATTAAAAGATTTATTTTTTTCAGGAACAATTGCAGTCAGCCAGTATTTATCCGTGATACCAACCCAGCCTTTGTTTCCTTGGTATTTTTGATTTTTTTCTTTGATATCATCGTATTTTTGTTCTTGTAAATTTTCATCAATAACACCAACCAATCCCTCGTGTAGAATGTAGAAGTTTTGTACTTCAGGTTTTTCTTTTCTTGTGATCTGAGAGTAATGAAACAAATTTAATGGTGTATTAGTATTGTTCTTAACGCTCTCGGTGATTTTAAAGAGATATTGATCATCTAACTCAATTTTTTTAAGAAAGATTAATCCATTTTGGTTATCCCATTCAAGTTCAATAGGAGTTTTGCTGGTAAGAACCTTATTCTGTTTGATTTTCCATAGACTATTATTATCAGGAACTTTTAGATTATCAGCGCTAGCCCATCCGCTTTCAAGAAAGTAGCCTTCCTTAATTTGTTTTGGATTCAATAAGGTTACAAGCTTGCTATTTTTGTCCAAAGTTTCTTTGTAAACTTTGAATGTTATGTCATCAATAAGGGCGCCTTTTAAAGAAATAGAACCTTTTAATTTTTGATTTTCTAAAACAATTCTCGTTTCTTCAGCAATAGCATCTGCTCGAGTAGTAACTTTTACTGGTGCTTTTGTTTTTACTGACAAAGAGGGTGCGGTAGGTTTTCCAGTCGAAGTATTATTTTCTGTTGAAGTACTTTTTTGAATACTAGTAGTTTCTCTTTCTTTTTTTAATTCTGGGTCCACAACAAATATTTGCCATCCAACAATAATAATTGTGGAAAGGATAACAGCCATTAAAACATTTTTAGTATCCATTAAATTTTTCTTTCTTTTTGTACTGGGTCATATCCAGCGCTTCCACCCAACCAGGTCAATGGATGACATTTTAAAATTCTTAACATTCCTTTTAGAGATCCTTTAAACCAACCATGTGCTTTAACCGATTCAATAAAATAATTAGAACAAGTTGGCTCAAATCTACAGGAGTGCTGCAAGACTGGTGAAAGAAGATATTGGTAGGTTTTTACTACAGCAATGATTAATTTTTCTAATAATGTGTTCATGTTAATGATATTTTACTTCCTTGAATTTTTTTTTAAGTTCATCAACCATAATTTGAAAATCTACGTCATATACTTTTGCTTTAGCAAAGATTGCATACTTCATTTTTTTGTTAAAAGATGTTTTCATTTCTTCAATCGCTTTTCGCGTTGCCATTTTTAGTCTTCTTCTAATTCTATTTCTTTTAACTGCGTTACCTAATTTTTTTGCTGAAACACAACTTAAAATAACTTTTTTATTATTTTGTAATTCTTGATCTAGTTTTCGGTAGTAAATGGTAAACAGATTAGACATTACTTTGTTACTTTTTAATATTTGTTTGAACTCTATATTTCCGGAAAGACTTTCAAATTGGATGGAAGCTACCATGCTGAAGTTAAGCAGATACTGTTTTTCTACCTTTTGCTCTTCTTCTAGCTATAACTTTTCTTCCGCCTTTGGTCGCCATTCGCGAACGAAATCCGTGTCTACGTGCTCTAACTTTTTTACTTGGTTGATATGTTCTTTTCATTGCTGTATTTAAATTTTGGCTATTTATAGGTAATTCAATTTAGGATGTACAGTATAAATTAAGCGATAAATACTAACATATGCAAAACTTTTCCAAGTTAAAAATAGGAATTGGCCTGATCTATGTATCCATAGTCAGCCTAGTCGTGTTTTTATTTTTTTACTACGGAGCTAATTCTTTTTTGGATTTAGACTTTTTAAAAAATCATAAAGATCAAATTTACTTATTTCGTGATCAAAACTACGTTTTACTATCCGTCATCTATTTCTTTTTCTCTATTCTTTGGGTTTTTCTTTTAGGTTTTGGAACTCCTTTAGTAATTGTTGCTGGTTTTGCCTTTGGTACAGTTTGGGGCTCTATTCTATCTATTGTATCTTTTTCGATTGGAGCATCACTTCTTTATTTATTCGCCAATCATTATTTTAAGGATGTGGTGTATCAGTATTTAAGTAGTAGGTTTTTATCCCTTAAAAATCATTTTAATGAAAATGAATTTAGTTATTTTTTTTTCCTAAGAGTAATTCCAGGCATTCCATTTCCTATAAAAAATGTCATGCCAGTTTTATTTAATATGAGACTTAAAAACTTTTTTTTAGCAACTTTGTTTGGCGAAGCTTTGCCTATAATTATTTCAGTTAGTGTATTTAGTGGTTTTAGTAACGTTATTGAAAAGGGGAATTCTATCAATTTAAATATTTTATATGATCCTGAAATTTTTTTTCCTCTATTAGCCTTAGGAGTTATGGTGATTGTTACAAATTTCTTAAAAAAAAAATATTATAAAAAATAAAAACTTTAGTTTTTCTCTTTTCAGTGCTAATTTAAATTATTACGTGTTAAATATTATTTTTTAGAAAGGAATAAAATGACTTTTGAATTACCTAAATTAAATTATAGCAAAGATGCTTTGTCACCCGCTATGTCGGAAGAAACGTTAGATTTGCATCATGGTAAGCATCACCAAACTTATATTACAAACTTAAATAATTTAGTGAAGGATACTGATTTTGCCAATTTATCACTTGAAGAAATTGTTAAAAAGTCAGCGGGCGATTCTTCTAAAGCAGGAATTTTTAATAATGCAGGCCAACATTGGAATCATATTTTATTTTGGAACTGCATGAAACCAAAAGGCGGCGGAGCAATGCCACCTGAATTGGAAAAAAGAATAGTAGCTGATTTTGGTAGCGTAGAAAAATTTAAAGAAGATTTTATTCAAGCAGGTACTACCCAGTTTGGTTCGGGCTGGGCTTGGTTAGCCATTCATAATGGAAAATTAGTCGTGACCAAAACTGCTAATGCATCTAATCCACTTGTCGATAATATGAAGCCTATATTTGGATGTGATGTGTGGGAACATTCTTACTATGTAGATTATCGTAACCGTAGACCTGATTATTTAAAAGCTTTTGTAAATGAGCTTGCAAATTGGGAATTTGTTGCGTCTCAATTAGATTAATTTTTAACCTCTGTAGGTTTGAAGGAAAAAATAGTAAGCATTTTATATGCTTAAAAGTATTTTTATTATTTTTTTATTTCAGCTGATTGGTGAATCTATTCAAAAATATTTTGAAATCACTATTCCAGGTCCGGTCATAGGATTAATATTATTATTATTTACTTTTATCCTATTAAAAAGAAGCACAAGTATTTTTATTAAAAAAACAAAAGAAGAAATCTCTAGCACCTCAACTTATATTACAAGTTACTTATCTTTGTTGTTTGTTCCTATTGGGGTTGGGGTGGTGATGCACTTAAGCTACTTAGAAAAAAATTATATTGAAGTATTGGGTGTAATTTTTTTTAGTACTATTTTTACGATTGGTTTCACTGCTGTTCTGATGGAAAAAATTAATATTTACCTAAAAAAAAATGCTCGAAAAAAATAAATTATATAATATTTGGGTTTATTTACAGGCGGAACCTTTATTTTGGCTGACGCTTACTATTGGCGCTTACTTAGTTGGAGATTATCTTTATAAAAAATCTAAACTAAATCCTTTAGTCAATCCGGTAGCTATTTCTATTTTGCTGGTAGCAACTATTTTAATTTTAACTGGTGTTTCCTATGAACGATATTTTAATGGAGCAAAGTTTATTCATTTTATGTTAGGACCAGCTACAGTTGCCTTAGCCATTCCTATTTATAAACAAATTGAATTAATTAAAAAAGAATCTGGGAGCATTTTTATCTCCCTCATACTTGGATCGTTATTTGCAATTTTTACTACCTATTTTTTTGCCAAACTAATGAACTTAGATATAGAAATTATTTACAGCATGATGCCACGATCGGTAACAGCTCCCATTGCCATGGGTATTTCTGATTTAATTGGAGGAGTTCCATCCTTAACAGCTATTATTACTATTTTAACAGGAATAGTTGGTGCATCTTTTGGAACTTTTGCTTTAGACGTTTTGCGAGTTAAGGATATGACGGCTAGAGGATTTGCCTTTGGATTAGCAAGTCATGGTATTGGTACAGCAAGGGCTATGAGTAGAGATGAGACAGCAGGAATTTTTGCAGCGCTTGCTTTAGGTTTGAGTGGAATTGCAACATCTATTTTAATTCCACTTTTGTTTAAATTAATTAATTTTTAATGTTTGTTTTGCAGCAATAAATACTTTTGTCATTTTGATTAAGTTAATTCTTCCAGTATTTACATTTCTTGGACTCGGGTGATAGCAGCCGAGTAATATTTTACCATCGGGGAGAATATATTGTTTACCATGAACAAATTTAAATTTTTGTTGAGAAAGATCGTATTTATTTTTATAAAATTTAATACAAGCATCGAAGGCAATTTTTCCGAGTGCAATAATCATTTTCAAATTAGTTAGATAAGAAATTTCTTTTTGAAAATAACTAGAGCAGTTATTTAATTCAGTGATTGTAGGTTTATCTTGAGGGGGTACGCATTTTAAAGCTGTAGTAATATAAGAGTGGTATAGCTTTAATCCATCTGTTCTGGCTACAGAAGTAGGCTGATTGCATAATTTTGCTTTATATAAGCATTGAAATAAAAAAGTAGAGGATGCATCTCCAGTAAAAACCCTACCAGTTCTTGTTCCACCATGTGCAGCTGGTGCAAGACCTACAAATAGTATTTGAGCTTTAGGATCTCCATGTCCTGTGATTGGTTTTGCCCAATAGGTTTCATTTAAATATTGCTTTCTTTTTTCAGTAGCAATTTTTTTTATAAATTGAACTAATCTTGGACACTGTTTACATTTGATAATTGATTGATTGAGTTTTGTTAAATTTGTCTTCATTTTTTTTGGCGATCCCGGAGGGAATCGAACCCCCAACCCTCAGTTTAGGAAACCGATATTCTATCCAGTTGAACTACGGGATCTATTTAGTTAATAATTTTTTATGTTCAATTAATGTACATCGATTCATAATCATAGTTATTCCGTTTGCTTCGGCAATTTTTTTTGCTTCTTCATTTTCAATACCTAGTTGCAACCATATGTAGGTCACTTTTTTTTCAATTGCTTGTTTCGTAATTTCAACAGCTTCAGGTGAAGGACGAAACACATCCACCATATCAATACTTTCAGGTATGCTTATGATATCTGGATAAACCAATTGGCCAAGAATAAGTTGTCCCTTATACTTTGGATTAATAGGATATACTTTGTAATTATTTTTCATCAGATAATCCATGATTTCATTAGAAGCCAATTCTGGTTTTGGACTTGCTCCTACTAAAGCGACAGATTGAGATTCTCTAAGACATTTTTCAATAATAGAATTTTCGCTATTACTCATTAGATTAAGGAAGTTAATTTTTTTATTTCACCAATTTTAAATATAACCGCTTCTTTTTTACTATAACCAAATTTTTTAGCAGCATTTGTAAAGCGTACTGGCGGTTCAAATGGATCTTCCAGCGATAACATAATTGTTCCCCAATGCATTCCTATGACTTTTTTTGCTTTCAAATCTTTGCCAATTTGTAGCGCTTCTTCTGGAGTTGCGTGAAAAATAGATTTATCAAACATAGGTCTAAAGTCATAAGCTCCAATATTTATAAACAACAAATCAACAGGACCAATTTGGTTTCCTAATGTTTTATATATATTTCCATATCCTGTATCACAGGAAAAAAATAATTTTTTACCTTTGTATTCAATTAAGTAGCTTCCCCATAAAGTTTTATTTCTATCAGTTAAACTGCGCTTGGACCAATGCACGGCTGGCAAGAAAGTTAAGGTAATGTCATTAATTGTTACTTTTTGATACCAGTCTAATTCTTGTACTTTGGTAAATTTACGTTTGGTAAAATAAGAACCTACTTTTAAGGGTGTTAGTGCTACTGCTGTTTTGTGAGGAAATTTTTTAATAGTGGTTAAATCTAAATGATCGTAGTGATTATGGGTTTGTAATAATAAATCTATTTTGGGTAACTTTTTAAGAGCAATAGCAGGATCCACATATCTTTTCGGACCAAAATTTAACGGTCCTGCATTTTTAGAGAACAAAGGATCAGTAAGAATTGTTGTTGAACCAAGTTTGATTAAGAAAGTAGCATGACCAATCCAGCCAATATAATCAGTATTTTCTAATTGTTTAATTTTTTGCAATACTTCTTGTTCTGCAATGATGTGATCTTTTGGAATATTAATTATAATTTTTTTCTTCTCTTTATTAAATGTAATATAGGAAAACTTTCTTTTAGAATTTCGATCAGGACTACCTTCGACATTGCGAAAAGTTCCATCGGCTAAATGGTGATAAGGTCTAGCCGCATATAAATCAAATGCTGGTAGTATAGAAGTTGCCAATGCAAGCCCTGCGGTATTTTGGATAAAGCTCCTTCTTGATTTGCTTTTAATTTTTTTCATATTTAGAATTATGATATCAATTTTCTAATTCAATGAACAAATTTATTTATTCTTTTGTTGTTTTTTTTATTTTTGTCACTAGTGGTGCCAATGCGCACATTCAACACTACGCAAAATTAAATGAAATCAAATTTGATATTTTTAGAAACGACCAAAAAGTGGGCTATCACTATATTATTTTCAAAAGAAATAATGATATATTGACCGTAGAAAATGAAATTAAGTTTGATATCAAAAAACTAGGAATTAATTTCTATCAATACTTCTCTAAAGGTACCGAGGTGTATAACAAAGATGGTGTTCTAACTGAATTTACTTCCGAGACATCAGATAATAAAAATATGAAATATTGCAATATTAAGAAGCAAGATAATCATACATATTTAATTGATGGAACTGGTTTTAAAGGAGAGTTTGAAAAAAACTTTCTTATTTCTTCTTATTGGAATCATGAAATATTAAAGCAAACAACACAAATATCCGGAATTTCCTGCAAAATAAAAGATCAAAAAGTTAGTTTTTTACGAAAAGAAATTATTGAAGTGAATAAAGTCAAAACAGCAACACAAGTATTTGACATTCAGGGAACAGATTTAAATACGCAAGTTTGGTTTAGGGAAAAAGATTTCACAATAGTTAGGCAGGTTTTGCATCAAAAGGGCACTTGGCGATATGAAGTGCAAAGTATTAACTAGGATTGTGTTTTAGATACTCAATATACTGGACTACTTCTGTAAATAGTTCATCTTCAATATCTTTATAACTATTATCAAATTTATTTTTTACGCAGAGAGCAACATGTGCATAAGGGTTTCTACCTTTAGGATGATTGGGGTGATCTGGTAATTGGCCTTGTAAATAATCGCCAGCCTCTTGTATCATTTTCCAAAGTTTACTTGCGTTTTCTTTGTTCATTTTTTTTTCAAAATATTATAATAGTCATGCATTATGACTACAAAAGTTTTTTACAATCACTCTTGCAATATTTGTAGAGCTGAAATTAATCATTATAAAAAAATAACCAAAGATGAGTTTGATTTTGTAGATATTACAGACAATTATATGGCAAAAGTTCAGACCAAGTCTAATGATAGACAATTATTGCGAAGGATGCATGTTATAGAAGATGGCAAGCTATTTGCTGGAGCAAAAGCTTTCTTAATTGTTTGGTCTAAAATTCCAAGATACAAAATCTTATCTAAAATATTAGGATTGCCAATTCTTTTCTCTATCTTTAGTGGATTGTATGAAATCGTTGCATACTTCCTATTTTTGAAAAATAAAAAACAACTGCCTTCCACTAAATAATCAATCTCAGATACTATTGAGGTTTGGCAACGTTTATTTCGTCACCTAATAGCTTTGTTTGACATTGGTTGCATTTTTCTATCTAAGACGCAGTGTATTTGTATTTTCAAATACATAATAATAATAATAACAAGAAAGTAAAAAATGAGTCTAAAAGGAAAAGTAAAATGGTTTAATGAAAAAAAAGGTTTTGGTTTCATTGAACGCGAAGACGGAAAAAAAGATGTTTTCGTACATATCTCAGCAGTCCAAGCGGCTGGCTTAGATTACCTAGATGAAGGAAGTTCTATTAATTTTGATGTCGAAGACGGTCCAAAGGGCCCATCTGCGGTAAATCTAAAGCAAGAATAATCCCAATCAATTAATAAGTTAGGAGGCCCGTTTTGGGCATACACTACAACTACAAAGCAAAACGTGGTGAACGTGCTATGCAAAAAGAGCAAAAACGAAAAGATCGTTTAGCAAATAAAAAATCAAAACGGGCCCCTCTTATCAGCGAAACAATCTCTACCACCCCCACACCCAAAGTACGAGAAATGCACGACATTAATAAGGTTGTGACTTTGGATGATTTAACCAATCCAGAAAATTAAATTTTATTATCTTCTTCAGTATTTGCAGCTGGATTAAGCTCCATACCTGTCGGTGTAATACTTTTGGGAACAGGAAAGAATTGGTTATCTTTATTTTCAATAACAGGCCGAATACTCATTCGGTATAACGCAAATAATCCTACCAACATATTTCCCACAACTAAAAAGACGAAAAAACCTTTCGGACCAATGGCGCTCATAAATAAGGAGCATACAAAAGGACCTGCCATAGCACCAAAAGCAAAAGCAAACTGCAAACCCGCACCCGCAGCTACAAATTTATCTTTGGAGATAAAATCATTCGTATGAGAAAGATTGAGTGAAAACAAAGGTAAACTACAAAAGGCATACAAAATAATACATAGGTAAAATAAAAATTTAAATGTGTCGGAAGTGCTAACAAAAGCAGAAATAAAAATTAATATAAAAGCAATAAAAGCTGCAAGCATAGAAAAAATAGAAATCATTTTTCTTCTATCAAACATGTCGGATAAATATCCAATTGGAAATTGAGCTAGCGCACCTGAAATAGTAAGTAAAAAAGTAATAAAACCAATTTCAATCAAAGTAAAATTCAGAGCAGCCGCATACACAGCAAGCAAAGTAAACACTGCTGAATGAATGAATCCAGTTAATACTGAACTTACAACTCCTAAAGGAGAAATTTTGTATAATTCAGTAATTTTTAAATTTTGTATTTTTTTAAAAGCCGGAGGTTTTCTTTTTGTTAATAAGATTGGAACTAGAGATAAAGACATGAGGATGGAAATAAGAATAAAGGGTTCATAATTTTCTGGTTTTTGAAAATTAATTAAGAGCATTCCTAATCCCATACCAAAATAACTTATCATCATATAAATAGATAAGACTTTACCCCTGGTTTGATTGGTGGACCGGTCGTTTAACCAACTTTCTACAATAGTATAAATTCCAACCATACATATGCCGGAAAAGATTCTTGCAATAAACCAAGTGAATGGATGAACATAAATAGAGTGGACTAAAATGACCAAGGATGCAGAAGAGGCCATAGCTGCAAATACTCGAATATGGCCAACTCGGTGGACTAACGTTAAGATATTTTTCGCACCTATGAAATATCCAATATAAAAACCTGACATAATTAACCCGGTAGATACAAGGCTAAAATTTTCATAGACCGATCTCACTCCTAGCAAGTTTCCTTGCAAACCATGCGCAGTCATAATGAAACCTAATCCAATAAATAGCGCCCAGGAGTTTTTTAGTATTTTAAACATAATCTGTATCTATGTTCTGATTTGTTACTTTCAATATAAAAATAGTATATGGGAGTTAACTTTGAAGGGAAATGCAAAATACATTTAATTGGAAGTGGATTAGTTTATTGTTTGCAGGACGGTTTTTAACATCCTCTGCATTTTTCATGTACGTCGGCACTTTGCCTTTTTTACTTCAAGAATGGAATTTATCAGGTACGCAAGCAGGAGCTATTCAAACGGCAGCTATTGTAGGTTTTGCATTATCGTTATTTATTGCATCGTATGCTTGTGATTTTTTTAATCCAAGTAGAATTTTAATTATTGGATCGATTGGCAATTGTATTGCCGCTTCATTTTTTTATTTATTTGCTCATGATTTTATAACAGGTTTAATGTTTAATTTATTCTTAGGGCTTTTTCAGGGAGGTATTTACGGCCCATCCATGGTTTTAGTTTCCGAGAAATATGAAAAAAAACATAGAGGGCTTGCTATGGGGTTTATGCTTGGAGGACAATCGCTAGGATATGCAATTTCCTTAACGTCAAGCTTTATCATTGCAAGTTACTTAGGCACTAAATCGGCATTTTTATTTTGTACCGTAGTTTCTTTTTCAGGTATCTTTGTATTTATTGCAGCAAGTTTTAAGGATTGGAAAAAGCAATATCATTTTGATCATAGTATAAAATATTTTTCGGTAAAAAAATCTGAACAAAGTAAATATTTAGTCAAAGGGTATGTTGCTCACTCCATGGAATTATTTGGCGTGTGGTCTTGGTTACCTGTATTTTTATCTTTCGTTTTAATCAAACATAGTACTTTATCCCCTTTATTATTGGGAGTGATTATAGGTTTGTCACTTCATTTATCAGGTGCTGTAGCAAATATTATGTCAGGGTATGCCGCTGATAGGTATGGAAGAAAAAAAATTTTAGTATTTTTTGCTTTAGCAAGTGCAATGTTTTCTTTTTTAATGGGATGGTTGACGGGTCTACACTGGGTGATCATTTCTATACTAGCTTTGATGTATAGCTTTTTAAGTATTGCTGACTCTGGAGTGTTAACTTCTGCTCTAACGGAAAACACGGAAAGAAATGTATTGGGAAGAGCTTTGGCATATCGATCTATTGTCGGCATTGGTCTTGGCTCCATAACTCCAGCTGTGTTTGGATATATTTTAGATGTTACCAATAATCATCAGGCTGTATCTGAAAATACCAATTGGATTTATGCTTTTTCTTTTCTAGGAATGTTGGGTTTAGTTGCAACGTACAATGCGCTCAAGACTGACAAGGCAGTGTTGGGATAAAATGGAATATCAACGGTTGCTGAAAAAAAGTTTACTGGGCTAAAATAAAGGCTGAGAGAGAAGCTAAAAAAGAAGCAAAAAAGACAGAAAAAAAATAACTAACTACAACGCATTACTTCAGCAGTGGTCCATAATCACTGCTGAAGAATTCATACAATTCACTAGCTTTTAAAAATACAACATGTATTAAGGGGCGCATTATGGAATTAAAGTTAAGAAACATTGCAATTATTGCTCACGTCGACCACGGCAAAACTACTTTGCTGGATAACATTATGAAGCAAAGTGGAATGTTTAGAGACAACGAAGCTGTTGCAGAACGATTAATGGACTCTGGAGATTTAGAAAAAGAAAGAGGCATTACGATTCTTGCAAAACCAACTTCGGTAACTTGGAAAAATGTTCGTTTAAATATTATCGATACACCGGGCCACGCTGACTTTGGTGGAGAAGTAGAACGTGTTTTAGGAATGACGGACGGAGTTATTTTATTAGTCGATGCAGCTGAAGGACCAATGCCTCAGACAAAATTTGTTTTAGGAAAAGCTTTGAAGCAAGGTTTAAGACCCATTGTAGTCATTAATAAAATTGACAGACCAGACGGAAGACCAAAAGAAGTTATTGATGAAGTATTTGATTTATTTGTTTCTTTAGATGCTACAGATGCACAGTTAGATTTTCCTATTTTATATGCATCGGGGAGAGCAGGATGGTGTACGAAAGAATTAGAAGATCCAAGAGAAAACTTACATCCTTTATTAGATTTAATTTTAGCCCATGTTCCAGAACCAAAAGTGGAACAGAATAGACCTTTTGCAATGCTAGTTACTTTGCTTAGTTCTGATTCTTATTTAGGAAGATGTTTAGTTGGTCGAGTGATTCATGGATCAGCAAAAATGAACGACACGGTCAAAGCAATTAATTTACAAGGTGAAGAGGTAGACACGGGAAGATTAACAAAACTTTTTACTTTTGCCGGAACAGATCGGATTCCTGCTGAATCAGTTTCAGCTGGTGATATTGTTTGTATTGCAGGTTTAGCAGATGCTTCGGTAGCGGATACGATTTGCGATATCAGTGTAACTGAACCTTTAAAATCAACCCCAATTGATCCACCTACGATGTCGGTCACCATTACCGTCAACGATTCTCCATTTGCAGGAAAAGATGGAAAGAAAGTTACCTCAACAGTAATTCGCGAAAGATTAATGAAAGAAGCAGAAAGTAATGTTGCGATTACGTTTAAAGAAAATGATGGAAGAGATGCATTTGAAATAGGGGGTAGAGGAGAATTGCAAATTGGCGTGTTGATTGAAACGATGAGAAGAGAAGGATTTGAACTTACGGTATCTAGACCAAAAGTTTTATTTCAAACAGAGGGTGGACAAAAATTAGAACCAATGGAAGAGGTTACCATTGATGTCGATGAAGAATACGCAAGTAACGTTATTGATAATATGAATCAGCGAAAAGCGGAAATGACCGACATGAAAGATACAGGTGCAGGAAAAAAACGAATTATTTTTAAAGCACCATCGAGAGGATTAATTGGTTATCAAAGTAGATTTTTAACAGACACAAAAGGAACAGGTGTATTAAATAGAATTTTTCATTCGTACGGTCCTTTCAAAGGAGAAATTGTTGGCAGAAGAAACGGAGCTTTAATTTCTATTGATACTGGAAAAGCGGTAGCCTTTGCTATTTTTAACCTTCAAGATCGTGGTCGAATGTTTATCGAACATAATACGGAAGTTTACACAGGCATGATTGTGGGAGAGCATTCAAGAGATAATGATTTAGAAATCAATGTCATGAAAGGTAAGAAATTAACTAATATGAGAGCTTCTGGTTCAGATGAAGCGGTCACTTTAGTTCCTCCCGTTAGAATGAACTTAGAAGAATTAATGGCTTATATTAATGAAGATGAGTTATTAGAAGTTACACCTAAATTTTTACGATTAAGAAAAAAATATCTAATCTCTCACGAGCGCAAACGTTTTTCTAAAGCCTCCGCTTAATAATTCACAAGTAGTGTTAGTAAGTACAATAAATTCAAGAGAATGTTCTTGTTTTGATTCTGTTTAAGACTCTTTTTGAAACTGTTACGTGCTCAACTTATTCACTTTGTGAATAGTTTTTTCTTTAAGCTGCTCTGGATAACTTTAGTTCATTCCAAATTTGATCTAAAGAATCGACCAGATACTTCATCTTCTCATCGTTATGATATGGAGTGGGAGTAAATCGTAATCGTTCAGTGCCTTTAGGAACAGTTGGATAATTAATTGGCTGAACATAAATAGAAAAATCATTTAATAAAATATCCGAAATTTCTTTGCATCGAGCAGAATCTTTTACCAATACAGGAACAATATGACTTTCGTTTTTAATAATAGGTAGATTTTTTTCCAACATGAGTTTTTTTAAAGTTTTAGCTCTTTCGTATAATTCTAATCTTAAGGAATGATTGTTTTTTACAAATCGAATACTTGCAACTGCAGCAGCAGCGATAGAAGGAGGCATCGAAGTGGTAAAAATAAATCCTGGTGCAAAAGATCTTATAACATCCGTAATATTTTTACTTGCAGCAATGTAACCGCCCATCAAACCAAATCCTTTTGCTAACGTTCCTTCAATAATATCTAAGCCTTCGGTTGCATTGCATTGTTCCGATAGACCTCCACCATGTTCACCATACAAACCAACTCCATGCACTTCATCTAAGTAAGTGAGTGCATTATATTTTTTTGAAACTCTTATAATGTCTTCTAAAGGACAAAAATCTCCATCCATGGAGTAAACGGATTCAAAGGCAACAATTTTGGGCTGCTCTTTAGGAGATTGTTTTAATAAATATTCTAAATGATCGACATCATTGTGTTTCCAAATTTGTTTATCTGATTTTCCATTTTTAATTCCTTCAATCATCGAAGCATGATTATTTGCATCCGAATACACCATGCAATTTGGTAAAAATCTTGCCATGGTACTCAAAGCACATTCATTGGCAATGTAACCAGATGTAAATATTAAAGCAGAATCTTTTTTATGAAATTTGCAAAGTTCTTTTTCTAATTCAACGTGATAGTTTGATGTTCCAGATATATTTCTTGTTCCACCAGCACCAGCACCGACTGCTTTTGCAGCGTTGACAAATGCATCAATTACTTCTGGGTTTTGTCCCATGCCAAGATAATCGTTGCTACACCAAATCGTAACATCGGATTTAATGCCCATCTCATTGCTAAAAACTGCTTTAGGAAATTCTCCAAGCTTTCTAGTGATATTATTAAATACTCTATACCTTCCTTCACTTCTTAATTGGCGAAGAGCATTTTCAAAAATATGGTTATAGTCAAATTTCATTTTGCAGGAATTTATACAAGACTAAAATTAAATAATCTAATTAAGTTTTGGAGATATAACTTTTCCATTTTCTAATTTTGGCGGAGTATATTGCAAACCAGCGGGTGCGTCATAAGCGAACCGATAAGAAACTAAAACAATTAAGAGCAAAAGAAGACTTGCAGAAGCAAGTTTTACAATAGGCCATTGCTTAGGAGTTTTTTTTACCAGCACATTGGAAATATAGTAGAGTAAAAAAGGGGTAACAATGGATGCAATGATAAGAATTTTTTTTAACATTTAATTTTAGTGTAAGAAATTATTTGGTGTCTCAGCATAACTCCGTAAAGGATTAAGATGGCCAAATAAGGAACGAATGCTGAGACGGGTTGTTGTATAGCAAATTTTTTGGAAAAAATTATGACAAAAATTATTTTTTTTAAATTGCAACAAAATCACAGTTTTATTGACCTTTTGACTGAAGAAAGCCAACAAAACCTGAAAAACCTGCAATGATCATTTGTCCTTCTAAGGAAAAAATAAATTGAGGATAGATACCCATGAGCCACCAGCCGCCTAAAATTAAAATGTACCAAATAAGGCTAATTTGGATACTTTTTCTGATCGTTTTCCAGTCAATTTCTTTGATTTTTTCTTCATCCATAACAAAAGGTTAAGGCAATTTAATAACGAAGTCATCTATTTTTAGGATGGGAGATATATCAAATTAACATATAAAAAATCTGCCGAATAAGGGTAAAAAATTCTTATGACAAATACATTAAAAATAAATTTATTTAGCCTTTCTTGCATAGCGATTTTAGGATTTGCTATGTATTTTGTGGCTTAAAATAAAGCTTAATTGCCAATTGACACTTTTGTAAAAAAGCGTAAATTGACCTATGCATATTATGTATAGGTGATATGCGCCATCCACATGGATACAAAAAGTGGCTCATCTACATGAGTTAAAAGTAGGTAAACTTTTAACAAGAGGTACTTAAGATGGATATAAAATCACACTTACTAAAAAGCTATAGTGCTACGCATGATGCTGAGCAAAAAAGAAAAGTTTTGCAAAAAAGTGTTAAAGCGGTTGCCGTAAATGCTAATGGTACGCCAGGCTATATGGTGAAAGAGGGTTCTAACAAAGGAAAAATTTTAGGACACCTAGCTACTAAATCTAATAATAATTTTTAAATTTTTTTTTAACCAAGGGTAATTTTATTACCCTTGGTTATATATTGCTTAAGCAAGATATTTTTTAAAGAATAATATTGTTCTCTCCCAAGCAAGATTAGCCGAAGCTTCATCGTAGCGTGGTGTGCTATCATTATGAAATCCATGATTCACTCCTGGATACATATGAGCGGTATAATTTTTTTTATGTTGTTTTAAGGCAGCTTCATACACAGGCCAACCTTCATTAATTCTTCTATCGAGTTCTGCAAAATGTAGTAATAACGGTGCCTGAATTTTTGGCACATCTTGTTCAGCTGCTTGTCTTCCATAAAAAGGAACCGAAGCATGTAATTCAGGGTAAGCAACTGCCAAAGCGTTACAAACTCCTCCTCCATAACAAAAACCTACACAACCAACTTTACCAGTTCCAATTTTTTTACTACGTAAAAATTCATAACCTGCGAAAAAGTCATTCATCAATTTAACTGGATCTACTTGTTTTTGTAGTTCTTTTCCTTTTTCATCATTTCCAGGATAACCTCCTTGAGAAGTTAAGCCATCTGGTGCTAGTGCTACAAAACCAGCTTTAGCAACTCTTCGTGCTACATCTTTTATATAAGGGTTGAGTCCCCTGTTTTCATGAATGACTAATACAGCAGCAGTTGTGCTAGTCATCGTTGTGGGTTCAACTAAATAGCTTTTTACTTTGTTATTTCCTAGCGGAGAGTCATACGTAACATAGCTTGGTTTAATTGCTGGATCATTAAAATTCACCTGTTCCGCATAAGCATAGTTCGGGCTTAATAGTTTTAAAATACCAAGTGCTGTAATTCCACTGACGGTAAAGCGGTTGGCTTCTTTTAAAAATTCTCTTTTGCTTATTTTTCCATGAGCATAAAAGTCATATAGATCCAATAATTTTTGATCAAAGTCTTTAGCGGTGAGTCTGTTCATAGATTAGATATTAAATTAGAAGTTTTTCTTGTAAAGATTATTTATAGTAGTACAAAAAAGACGTTAAAGTTATTAACTTAAACAGGTAACAACTATGGGCAAAAGTAAAGACGTAAAAAAAGAAAAGAAAAAGCCTAAAAGTACTGCGCCTAAACAAAGCAAGTCTAAGAAGCAGTATTAGTTAGGTAAATCACAAAAGGACATTAACGAAAATTAGTGTCCTTTGTAAAAATAAGAAAAATACAATGATTAAAGATAATCTATATTGGATATTATTAGGACTTGCTCTTGGTTTTGCTGTTTATTTAGTTGATAAATATATTTTCTAATTTTTCTCATCCCTATTCATGCAGCTAGCTATACTTGCAAAACTTATAGAAGTTATTTTTCCAGTTTTTTTTATTATTGGAGTTGGATATTGGATTGGAAAAAAAAATCCAAACTTCGATACCAATTTCATCACTAGTTTTTCAGGATCGATTGGTGTTCCGAGTATGTTGTTTTATTCGTTAACTTCTACCAGTTTAGATTTTTCTGTTTTTTTTAAGTTTGCCATGATCACAGCTTTGTTTGTTGCTTTGTTTGCAGTAACGGGAATTATTATTTTACTTATCTTAAAAAGAAATATTTTAATGGAGCTACCGCCATTAATTTTACCGAATACAGGAAATATTGGTCTACCTTTGTGTTTGTTTGCCTATGGCGCAAGTGGTTTTTCCATTGCAAGTTCGATTGCTGCAATGATTATGTTGTTTCACTTTACTATTGGAATTTTCTTAGCAAGTGGCAAACTTTCCTTGAAGCCACTGGTAACCTCCGTTCCAATGTATGCTATTTTTCTAACGGGAGGTATTTTATATTTTCAAATACCAGTTCCGCAATTCATCATTAATACGACGATGCTAATTGCTTATGCTACTATTTTTTTAATTCTGACATCTTTGGGAATTGCTTTAACCAAATTACAAGCAGTTAACTTTAAAGGTAATTTAGCTATATCATTAGTGCGATTAATTTCTGGACCGATCATTGCTTTTATTATTATTCGTTGGCTGAATTTAGAAAGTTATCAAGCAGGCGCTTTATTAATTCAGTGTTCAATGCCTTCTGCTGTACTTACGTATCTAGTGGCAAAAATGTATTCACCCAAGGAGCATGTAGATAATATTGCAAGTGTTATTGTTACCTCCACGACTATTAGTTTGGTTACAACACCCATCATTGTCTTTATTGCTTTGAATTATTTTTCTTAAAGCTGTTTCGCTTGTAGTATTTGTAAAATTCCTTTTACATTTTTTCGTTGTCTCGATTTTTTTATTTTTTGTTGGTAGGTTTTTCTTTTTCGCTTCGTTTTCATGAACCTTGGTTTTTGCTATTTCTTTCAGCCTTTTTCGATACTAGCAAAGGAAGAATAATGAGGGCGAAGACAATTATCCCAGCTAGCAGGGATAAAAGAAACCAATTCATTTTGATTTTTCGAAGGTTTTTGCGTTTTGTAGAATAGCTTCTACCTTTTTATAATTTTCTGCTGATAGTGTTTTTTTAGGATCAAAGTAAGCTTTTTCAATTTTACTCATGTCGAAGTTAATTTCTTCTAATAATTTCATGCCCTGATCATAATTGCGTTGCATAGAAAAAGCCAAACCCCTTAATTTGATATCATTTTTTTCCCTAGCAATAAGTTTTGAAATAGCACTAACTTCTTTTAAGTGTTGAAAAGCTTTTTCTTCAATTTGTTTATTTTTTGATTTGAAGATATTTGAAATAAAATTAAACACCATGTAGCTCCTTAAGGGTTAAATTATCAAAAGTTAGATCAAATGTCTAAATTTAAAATAATGAGACGATATAACGATGCAACACAAATCCAACAACTAGCAAGATAACACCAATCGCATAAATCAACCAAAAATTCATACCAAGACTTTTAGCAAAAAAGAAAGGTAGAAAAAAAAGGTATGAGATAGGAACCCCTATTAAAATACTTTTGGCAAACGTGATACTGGTTTCTGGATTTTTATGTTCTAGATAAGAAAAAACTAATGCGATTAAACTTGCAAGCGGTAAGGCAATAATAAATCCTGACAGCTCTGGTTTTTTTCCCGACAACCAACTAGCAAAAG
>ERZ887849.413-NODE-413-length-46408-cov-10.717386_pt1 | contig 46408 bp, 33 predicted proteins | sample MGYA00521267_ERZ887849 | MGnify/ENA primary metagenome ERZ887849 (study PRJEB32303, sample SAMEA104408601) | aquatic metagenome | biome: Brackish water; feature: Pelagic; material: water | place: Baltic Sea | collected 2014-06-06T16:11:00 | depth 2,863 m ... | reverse complement strand
TATAATATGTAATAAAAAGATTCTCTATTACTTATTTAGGAGGATATTGTTCTAAAATTTTTGAAACAAATTCTTTAATTCTTGCATCTTTTTTTTCAGTGTTTTTTGTGAGATAACCACTACCTTCTCCTTGCCAAACCAATTCTTTTGTTTTAGCATCTATAATATCAATAAACAAAGTGCCTTCAGAGGTAGTTGTTACATTTGAATATCCCATTCCCCAGTATGGATTCCAGCCCCAGCCAAAACCATAGTTTTGATACACATCTAAGCGCTCTCTTTCTTTTGTGAAAATGCTAATTAATACATCTGGATTCTCAGATTTACTAAATCCTTTAGATTGCATTACTTCATCAATTGAATTTAAAATTCGTTTTTTATCTAAATCTGAAATTTCAGCTTTATCTATGCCACTTTTCAAATAAGCGTATGACTTATAATTGGTGAAACTAACTTTTTTATCATAATCTGCATTTACCATCACCGAACTGCATGATGATAAAGTAATTAAAATAATTAACGAAAGAAATTTTAATGTTTTCATATAAATTAATTTTAGGGTTATTGATATTATTAATTACAATTTATTTATATTTAATTGAACAATGAATCATCGACTAAATTGGGTAAAGTTACTTTTAGCAAAGGTTGTGTTTCCATTGCTCTTTGTATAGCAAAAATAGCGCCTTCATTTCTGGCCCAATTTCTTCTCGATATTCCATTGTTTACATCCCAAAATAACATCATTTCCAAACGTTTAGATGCTTCTTTAGTACCATCAAGAAGCATGCCAAAACCCCCATTAATTACTTCGCCCCAGCCAACGCCTCCTCCATTGTGAATAGAAACCCAAGTGGCACCTCGGAAACTATCTCCAATTACATTTTGAATAGCCATATCGGCTGTAAATCGGGAACCATCATAAATATTTGATGTTTCTCTGTATGGCGAATCGGTACCAGAAACATCATGATGGTCTCTGCCTAAAATTACCATTCCAATTTCGCCTCGAGCTATCGCTTGATTAAATGCTTCTGCAATTTTAATTCGTCCTTCGGCATCGGCATATAAAATACGAGCTTGCGATCCTACAACTAATTTATTTTCTTGTGCGCCTTTTATCCACTGAATATTATCGGCCATTTGTTGCTGAATTTCTTCTGGAGAAGTTTTCATCATTTCTTCTAAAATAGCACAAGCAATTGCATCAGTTTTGGCTAAATCTTCTGAATTTCCTGAAGCACAAACCCAACGAAATGGTCCAAATCCATAATCAAAACACATCGGACCCATAATGTCTTGCACATAACTGTTGTATTTAAAATCGATATGATTTTCTGCAAAAACATCTGCACCTGCTCTTGAAGCTTCCAATAAAAACGCATTTCCATAGTCGAAGAAATAGGTGCCTTTATCCGTATGTTTATTAATTGCAAGCGCATGTCGACGCAACGTTTTTTGTACTTCTTCCTTAAATTTTTCTGGATGATTTGCCATCATTTCATTGGATGCTTCAAATGAGCAGCCAATAGGGTAGTAGCCACCAGCCCAAGGATTATGAAGTGATGTTTGATCAGAACCTAAATCAATGTGTACATTTTCTTCATCAAATCGTTCCCAAACATCTACTACATTTCCTAAATAAGCAATAGAAACTACTTCATTGGTTTCCATCGCTTTTCTAACTCTCGCTACTAAAAGTGTAATATCTTCAATTACTTCATTTATCCATCCTTGCGAATGACGAATGTGTGTAATTTTAGGATTCACTTCTGCACAAACTGTTACACATCCTGCAATATTTCCTGCTTTTGGTTGTGCGCCAGACATTCCACCTAGTCCAGAAGTTACAAATAAACCGCCTTTTGGTAATTTTTTTATTTTTCGAAAACCGTTTAAAACGGTAATTGTGGTTCCATGAACAATACCTTGAGGTCCAATATACATATAACTTCCTGCGGTCATTTGTCCGTATTGCGACACGCCTAACGCATTCATTTTTTCCCAATCGTCTGGTTTAGAGTAATTTGGAATTACCATTCCGTTGGTAACTACAACTCTTGGTGCCTCTTTATGAGAAGGGAATAATCCCATCGGATGACCAGAATACATAGATAACGTTTGTTCATCTGTCATTTCAGACAAATATTTCATAGTAAGTAAATATTGTGCCCAATTTTGAAAAACCGCACCATTTCCTCCATAAGTAATTAATTCATGCGGATGTTGTGCTACTGCATAATCTAAATTATTTTGTATCATCAACATAATGGCTTTTGCCTGCTCAGAACTTCCTGGATATTCAGAAATTGGTCTGGCTTTCATTTCATAATCTGGACGAAATCTATACATATAAATTCGACCATATTGTTCTAATTCGCCTTTAAATTCAGGGAGTAACGTTGCATGATGTTTGGCATCAAAATAGCGCAAAGCATTTTTTAAAGCTAACTTTTTTTCTTCTGTTGAAAGAATTTCTTTTCGCTTAGGCGCATGATTTATGGTTGTATCATAAGCTTTTGGTTGCGGCAAAACTGCTGGAATACCTTCTGCTATTTGTTCTTGAAATGTCATTGTAATTGATTTTTATTTCCAGATTTTTTATTTCCAGATGGTAAGGTCTGAACATCTTTAATCTATTTGTCTTGTTTCTTGTTTGTTCCTGTTTTTTTATCGAAACCATATGGACAATGTCGGCATCCGCTTTTACAGCAATAGCCTCTTTTTAAATGGTATTTTTCGGTAAAACATTTATATCCTTCGGGAGTATAATAAAAATCTTCTCCTTCTTTTAAATTATTTGGATCTATTTTATTGTTCATAGCTACAAATTTAGGAACTTTGCAGCAAATGATTGTATTAGTTTCTAAATATTTACATGACTAAACAATTATTTTTATGTATGAATTCAAGTAACCAAAAAATACCGATTTATTTTCCCAATGGAATTGAGCTTTTTATCAAAAGAGAAGATATGTTGCATCCCATAATTTCTGGGAATAAATTCCGAAAATTAAAATATAATTTAGCCGAAGCAAAACGATTAGGATATAAAAAATTGCTCACTTTTGGCGGGGCTTTTTCAAATCATATTGTTGCTGTTGCCGGTGCTGGAAAAGAATTTGGTTTTGAAACCATTGGAATTATTCGGGGTGAAGAATTAATAGATAAAATTGAAGAAAATCCTTCATTACAATTTGCTCATGAACACGGAATGCAATTTCATTTTATAGATCGAACAAGCTATCGTGATAAAACATCACCCGAATTTTTATCGAAATTAGAACAGATGTTTGGTTCGTTTTACCTTATTCCTGAAGGAGGAACCAATGATTTAGCGATAAAAGGTTGCGAAGAAATATTAACTTATGAAGACAAAAGTGAATTTTCACACATTTGTTGTGCCATGGGAACTGGAGGTACTATTTCTGGAATTATTAACTCGTCAAGCGAAAACCAACAAATTATTGGATTTTCTTCGTTAAAAGGTGATTTTTTGTCTAAGGTAATTTGTAATTTTGTGCAGAAAAAAAATTGGAACATTAATTGTACCTATCATTTTGGAGGTTATGGGAAAGTTTCAGAGGAACTAATAAATTTTTTGAACCAATTTTATCAAGAAACCAAAATTCCTTTAGATCCTGTTTATTCAGGAAAAATGATGTTTGGGATAATTGATTTAATTCAGAACAATTTTTTTCCGCCTCATTCAAAAATTCTCGCAATTCATACAGGTGGATTACAAGGGATTTTAGGAATGAATCAAGTTTTACAAGCAAAAAATAAAAAAATAATACAGTATAATGATTAAAAAAATTAGCCTAGTTTTTCTTGTTTTCTTAATATTAAGTTGTACAAGTTCAAGATCTGTTGTAAGAACTACTTCGAAAACAACAACAACATCTGCCAAGAAAAAAGTTGTTTCAACAACAGATACAAAGCAATTTAAAGCTCAAATCGATTCGAACCAAAAAAGCAAAAACGGTGATGAGATTGAATTGCAGGCCACTTCAAATGTAAAAACCTATGAAGAGGAAATTAAGCTATATGTTGCCAGTTTTCATGAGATTGCAAAAAATAGCATGAAAACGCACGGTATTCCGGCGAGTATAATTTTAGCGCAAGGAATATTAGAATCGGGAGCTGGAAAAGGGAAATTAGCACAATCTGCTAACAATCATTTCGGAATCAAATGCCATACTGGTTGGACAGGTGATAGTGTAAAACACGATGACGATGCCGAACAAGAGTGTTTCAGAAAATATACGCAACCATCAGAATCGTATAAAGATCATTCTTTGTTTTTAACTTCGCGAAGCAGATATGCAACTTTGTTTAAATTGGACAAAGGCGATTATCAATCATGGGCTAGAGGATTAAAAACTGCAGGTTATGCAACCGATGTTAAATATCCAGATAAGTTAATTGGATTAATTGAACGATTCGAGTTGTATAAATACGATAATGAGGTGTTGAACCGAAATTATGTTCCAGTAAAAAAAGATCCTGAATTGGAAATTTCTGAAGGATATTATACCATTCAACAAGGCGATACGCTGTATTCGTTGTCAAAAAAGTTCAATCAAACGGTGGAAGATTTAAAAAAGTTGAATAATCTAATTGATAATACCATTTCGATAGGTCAAAAAATAAAAATAAAGTAATGTTATACAAAAGAAGTAGCGAGTTATTTGTTGAAGCCAATAAAGTAATTCCGGGTGGCGTAAATTCTCCCGTGAGAGCATTTAAAGGAGTTGGGGGAACGCCTATTTTTGTAAAAGAAGCAAAAGGTGCCTACTTATTTGATGAAGATGGAAATAGGTTGATTGATTATATTAATTCTTGGGGTCCAATGATTTTAGGCCATGCCTATGAACCTGTTGTTAATGCAGTTATTGAAAAGGCAAAAAAAGGAACTTCATTTGGAATGCCAACCGAATTGGAAACTGAAATAGCCAAATTAGCCATTTCAATGGTGCCTAATATTGATAAAATTCGTTTTGTAAATTCGGGTACGGAAGCTTGTATGAGTGCCATTCGTTTGGCAAGAGGATTTACAAAGCGCGATAAAATAATAAAGTTTTCAGGTTGCTATCACGGTCATTCTGATTCGTTTTTAATCGCTGCAGGAAGCGGGTTGAGTACGTTTGGTGTGCCCAATAGCCCCGGAGTTACAGCAGGAACCGCAAAAGATACGTTGTTAGCAAATTACAATGATATCGAAAATGTTAAAGCTTTATTTGAATCAAACAAGAATGAAATTGCTGCAATTATTGTAGAACCTGTTGCCGGAAATATGGGATGTATTCCTCCAAAAAGTGGTTTTTTAGAAGATTTAAGAACTATTTGTTCTGAAAACGGAACCTTGCTTATTTTTGATGAAGTAATGTCTGGATTTCGCCTAGCAAAAGGTGGTGTTCAAGAATTATACGGAATTAAAGCCGATATCGTTTGTTTTGGGAAGGTGATTGGTGGAGGTTTGCCAGTAGGAGCTTTTGCTGCTCGCGAAGCAATTATGAATTATTTAGCACCACTTGGTCCAGTATATCAAGCAGGAACTTTATCTGGAAATCCCTTAGCTATGGCAGCCGGATTAGAAATGCTCAAAGCATTAAATGCAGATGCAGAAATTTTTAATCGATTAGCTGAAAAAACAGCCTATTTAGAAAACGGAATTAATAAAGTATTATCGGAAGCAAATGTTATCCATACAATAAATAGGGTAGGGTCAATGATTTCAGTTCATTTTGACGCTAATCCTGTCTATGATTTTGCAACGGCTAAAAATGGCGATAACGATACATTTAAGAAGTTTTTTCACGGCTTGCTTAAGCGCGGTGTGTATATTGCCCCTTCGGCCTATGAAACATGGTTTATCACGGATGCTTTAACGTATGAAGATTTAGATTTTACAATTAAAGCAATTGCAGAAACAGCAAAAGAGTTATAAAAAAATGTCCCAATTTGGGACATTTTTTTAATATAATAAATCGTTAAATAAAACTTTATCTTTTTTAACTTTTGAAAATTGTTCAGAAGTTAAAACACCTTTCAATTTATCTTCAATAGTGGCAGCGACATCTTCTTTTCTTTCAGGATATTTTAATACAGTTTCATGTTTGTAAATTAATAATCCATTGATGATAATTACAACTTCATTATCAAGTTCAATAAAATTTCCTAGCGCATTTAATTCTTTTTTAGCTAAAACAAGAGGATCTTTTTTATCAGATTCTTGAGCAGCAACGTTGCAGGTAAAGGCAAAAAACAAAACAAATATTGCAAATATATTTTTCATCATTTTTTTAATTTAGTTTCTCAAATTTAATATTTTTTTTGGGATAACCAAAAAAGAAGTAAAACTATTCTTCAGTTTTTTGAGTGACTTTTCTTTTTTCTTTATTGTTTTTTCTTTTTTGGTTCATTTTTTTAGTTCTATTTTCTTGATGATGTTCCCATTTTTGAAATTGTTCTGGTTTTAGAATTTTTTTCATTCGGGCTTTATGTTCAATTTTTTCATCTAGCATTTTACTTTTCATTTCAAATTTTTCATTTGCTGAAAGTTTTACACCTTGTTTCTTTTTATCTTTTAATTCAGCTATTTTAGTCGCTCTTTTTTTGTTTTGTTCCAGTAAAATGGTTTTGAGTTCATTTTGTTGTTTAGTATCTAAATCTAAAGCCAAAGTCATTTTTTTGACTTGCAATTCTGTTTGTTGTTCAGGACTTAATTTGCTTTTTTCTTGTGCAAATGATAGCGATGAAATTACTAAAACGATGGTTACAATTAATTTTTTCATAGGTTCTTTTTATTTAAGGGTTTGATAATAAGACCCACCTTTTTTAAAAAGGTTTAATCAACAGCAGAACATAAATTTAAATCCATAATAAAAGGGACTCATATGAGTCCCTTTTATTTATTTTCCTAAATATTCTGCAATTTTATTTTCGCCATCGACTGTAATTTTCATCAAGCCGTGTTTGCTAATTCCTTTGCTGGCAGCGTCCCATTTTTTTCCGCTTAAATCAGCTTTTATTTTTAAGTCGCCAATTGAAATTCCTTCGTTAGCTTTTAAAATTTCAATGATGTGTTTTTCATCTTCGGTTAATTCAGGCCCTTTCTTCTCTGGTCGCATTTGAGGGAAAAACAATACTTCTTGAATCGACGGATTATTAGTTAAAAACATGATTAATCGGTCCATTCCAATTCCTAAACCAGATGTTGGAGGCATTCCATATTCTAAAGCGCGTAAGAAATCTTCGTCAATTATTCCATTTGCTTCATCATCACCTTTTTCGGCTAATGCCATTTGGGCTTCAAAACGTTCGCGTTGGTCAATTGGGTCGTTTAATTCTGAATATGCATTTGCAATTTCTTTTCCACAAACCATTAACTCAAAACGCTCTGTTAATTCAGGATTGTCTCGGTGTGATTTACATAAAGGCGACATTTCTTTCGGATAATCGGTAATAAAAGTGGGTTGAATGAAGTTGCCTTCGCATTTTTCACCAAAAATTTCATCAATTAATTTGCCTTTACCCATGGTTTCGTTTACTTCGATTCCCATCGATTTTGCAGCTTCGCGCAATTCGTCTTCCGATTTTCCGGTAATATCAAAACCAGTAAATTGTTTGATAGCATCGGTCATGGTAACTCTTGCATACGGTGCCTTGAAGTTTACTTTATGTTCGCTAAAAGTAGCTTCGGTTGTTCCATTTACTTGATTAGCGCAATATTCTAGTAAATTTTCGGTCATATTCATCATCCAGTTGTAGTCTTTGTAAGCTACATAAATTTCCATGGCGGTAAATTCTGGATTGTGGGTTCGGTCCATTCCTTCGTTACGGAAGTTTTTCGAAAATTCGTAAACGCCATCAAATCCTCCAACAATTAATCTTTTTAAATATAATTCGTTAGCAATTCGCATATATAAAGGAATATCTAAACTATTATGATGCGTTATAAAAGGACGAGCAGCAGCACCACCTGGAATTGATTGCAAAACTGGAGTTTCAACTTCCATGTATCCCGCTTCATTGAAAAACGCTCGCATGGCTGTAAATAATTTTGTTCTTTTTACAAAAACTTCTTTAACTTGCGGATTCACCACTAAATCAACATAGCGCATTCGGTAACGTAATTCAGGATCGGTAAAGGCATCAAACACATTTCCTTCTTCATCGGTTTTTGGTAACGGAAGTGGTTTCAATGTTTTGCTCAACATTTTAAAATCATCCACACGAACACACATCGCTCCTACTTTCGTCATAAATAATTCGCCTTCAATACCTATAAAATCACCTAAATCAGTTAATTTTTTAAAAACCTGATTGTAAAGTGTTTTGTCTTCTCCTTGACAAATAAAATCTCTGTTAAAATATACTTGCATTCTGCCTTCGCTATCTTGAATTTCAGCAAAAGCGGCTTTACCTTGATCACGAACGCTCATTAAACGTCCAGCCAAAATAACCTTCTTACCTTCTTCAAAATTTTCCTTCACTTGTTTTGAAGTTTGATTTACAGGAAATAAATCTGCAGGATAAGGATTAATGCCTAATTCGCGTAAAGCGTTTAGTTTGTCTCTTCTAATGATTTCTTGTTCCGAAAGTTGCATAGTATTGTATTTTAACGTGCAAAGATAATTTATTTTGTTTCAAGTTCAAAGTTTCAAGTTTAGCTTCGCTCCATTCGGCTTCGACTCGGGTCAATTTTCGCTTTTAATTCTTCTATCACCCATCTTTCAACACCCAACTTTCACCATCAAAAAACTATTTGTATCTTTGTAAAACTTTTTCAAAATACAATTTCGGTTAAAATGAACAAAAAAGTCCAACTGCAAGATTTAGGCAATAAAAATTATAAAGAGACTTGGGATTATCAAGAATCATTGTTCAAAGAAATAGTTGATATCAAAATTCAAAATAGAAAAGATAACTCCCAACTTCCAACTCCCAACTTCCTGCTCTATGTAGAGCATCCGCATGTATATACGTTAGGGAAGAGTGGTGATGTGTCTAATTTATTATTGTCTGAAAAACAATTAGCAGCAAAAGGAGCCACCTTTTATAAAATAAATAGGGGAGGCGATATTACGTATCATGGACCAGGGCAAATTGTAGGTTATCCTATTTTAGATTTGGAAAATTTTTTTACCGATATTCATAAATATTTACGTTTTTTAGAAGAAGCTATTATTTTAACTTTAGCAGAATATGGTTTACACGGAACCCGAAGCGATGGAGAAACCGGAGTTTGGTTTGATGTAGGTACACCATTTGCCAGAAAAATATGTGCCATGGGAGTTCGTGCATCACGTTGGGTAACTATGCATGGCTTTGCTTTAAATGTGAATGCTAATTTAGGTTATTTTGATAATATTATTCCCTGTGGTATAAAAGGGAAAGCAGTTACTTCTATGCATGTTGAATTAGGAAAAGAAATAAACGAACAAGAAGTCAAAGAAAAAATTCTGAAACATTTAGAGTTTTTGTTTGAAGCCGAGATTTTTACTTCTAAAATCTAAAATAGTTAATCTTCAATTATAAATCCAAAGCCAGCTGTTCCGGCAATAATCGAAAACTCATTCGATGATATTTACATGGGCCAAATTTTTTAATGGCTTCCCGATGATCCTTTGTTGGATAACCTTTGTTTTTATTCCAATTGTACATAGGAAATTCTTCATGAATGATATTCATATATTCATCACGATAAGTTTTTGCTAAAATCGACGCAGCAGCAATACTCAAAAATTTACTATCCCCTTTTATTATGCTTGTGCTTGGAATTGATTTTAATAGTTCAATTTCATTAGGTGTAAAAATTTTTCCTGTTTTTTGTTTCATGCCTAATTTTCTATTCAGTGGACGGTTACCATCTACTATTATATAGTTTGGTAACGGATTAAGTCGTAAAACGGATTCCTGCATGGCTTTCATTGATGCATTCAAAATATTGATTTCGTCTATTTCTGCATTATGTAAGTGAGTTACTGCAAATGAAATAGCATTTGCTTCGATTATTGGTTTTAATAAAGCGCGTGTTCTTTCAGTAAGTTGTTTTGAGTCGTTAAGTAGTTCATGTTCAAAGTTATCGGGTAAAAGGATAGCAGCAGCAGTAACAGGACCTGCAAGACAACCTCTTCCTGCCTCATCGGTTCCACATTCCCATTTTAATTTGCCATAACGTTTAGTTAACATTCTTTTTTTTGACAAAAATATAACTTTTAGGGTTACTTTTATGAGATATATTTATGTTTATAATCAGATTATTCAATAATATGTTTTTTTTGTCCAAAACTTTAACATAAATAAAATTGTAATATTTTGTATTAAAATTTGTTTATTTAAGAAATAATTAAGAAGTTTGCGGAATAACTAACTCAAATAAATTTAATATGAGATCGAAGTTCAAATGGATTTTTACGCTTTTATTAGCGTTTACAATGCAGTTTTCGTTCGCGCAAGACAAAACTGTAACAGGCGTAGTTTCTGACGAACTAGGACCTGTTCCCGGTGCAAACGTTGTTGTTAAAGGTACAAAACGTGGTACAGCAACGGATTTTGATGGTAATTTTTCCATCAGTGTAAAACAAGGTGAAGTATTAGTAGTCTCATACGCAGGTATGAAATCAGCTAATATTACAATTGGTACTGCAAATTCTTACAAGGTTACTTTGGTAGCAGATGTAGAAGAATTAAGACCTGTTGAAGTAATTGGTGCTATTGGTATCAAGAAAAAACAAGATGCAATTACTTCATCAAATCAAGTGGTTAACGCTAGGGAGTTAACACAAGCTGCCAATCCAAACGTTGTTCAGTCGTTGGCTGGAAAAGTATCAGGATTGCAAATTAACACTACGAATAATGGTGTAAATGCAACAACAAGTATTGTATTACGTGGTACCAGATCGATTTCTGGTAGTAACGAGGCTTTAGTAGTTATTGATAATGTTATCTCTACTGCTGGAGTTTTACGATCTATGGCTCCTGAATTAATTGAATCTACTAACGTTATTAAAGGGATGCAAGGTGCGGCTCTTTATGGTGAACAAGGTAGAAACGGTGTAATTGTTGTTTCAACTAAAAAAGGTGCTAAAAGTGGTAAATTAAGAATTGCTTTAAATTCATCAATGGATTTTGAAGAAGTAGCTTATTTACCTGTTAGACAACAACGTTACGGTCAAGGATGGAACGGTCAACACATCTCTTATGAGAATGGTGGTTGGGGTGCTGAAATGGACGGTGTAGTTAGACCAGTTGGTTTAGCTCAAGCTGATGGAACTTACTTTATGGCTCCATATTCTCCAATTAAAGACAATATCAAAGAATTCTTTCAAACAGGAACATTATTTCAAAATGGTATCTCTTTAAGTGGTGGTACTCTAAAGGATGGTTATGTGTTATTGTCTGCTAACAAACAAAATACTGCATTCGTAGTAAAAGGTGATGAGTTAGATAGAAGTTCTTTCTTATTCAGAGCTGGTAAAGAGTTTGGAAAATGGACTATTGAAGGAAATGCTAATTACATTTCTTCTAGAACTGAAACTACCTCTTCTAGTTTGTTTACAGATTTATTACAAACAGCTACAAATATTCCTGTAGGTCGTTTTGAAAATTCTGGACAAGCAGGTCACTGGACTTCATATTATAACAACCCATTCTGGTTGAGAGATAATGTTAGAAATTTGAATAGATCTGATTTTGTTAATTTAATTGGTACTTTAAACTACAAATTAAATAGTCATATCAATTTTAACTATACTGCTAACGTTCAAATTACTCAGTCTAATGGTTTATCTTATACTAATGCATATGTAGATTTATTACAAGTAGGTGGTGGTGATCATACTGTAGTTTCTACATTTGATGCTTCAAATTCTAATGCAAGAAATTTCTATGGTGATTTATTAGTGAATTTTGACTATATGTTGACTGATAAAATTTCATTTAAAGCAAACATTGGTAATAATATTCAAGACAGAATGTCTCAATTTACTTCTGTAGGTGGAGATAACTTAACAGTTCCTGGATTATATAATATTTCTAATATTACTGGAGATCCAAGAAGAAGTAATGGTTTCTCAAGAGCAAGACGTTATTCTTTCTTTGCTAACGTGGATTTAGGATATGAAGATTATTTATATTTAAACTTAACAGGTCGTAACGACTGGAATTCAACATTCACAGGTGGTGAAAAAGATAATTATTTCTATCCATCAGCAGGTATTTCGTTTATCCCAACTAAAGCTATTGATGCTTTAATAGATAACAAAATATTAAATTATGCTAAAGTAATGGCGAGTTATGTAAAAGTAGGTAATGCTTCTAGTTTAGGTGCTTACGGATTAAATAGCTTATATTCAACGGCAAGTGGTTATCCATTCGGTTCGTTAAGTTCATTTGCACCAGATCAAAGCCCAACTAGTCCAGCTTTGTCGCCTGAGTTCTTAACTACTACAGAGTTAGGTGTTAATTTAGGATTCTTAAATGATAGAATTACGTTAGATGCATCTATGTATACTACAGAAACAACAGATTTGATTACTAATCAATCTACTTCTGCTGCTTCTGGAGTTTCTACATTGTTAACTAACTTAGGATCGGCTACAACTACAGGTTTTGAAATTGACTTAGGATTTACTCCAATCAAAGCATCAGATTTTGGTGATTTAGGATTGAAATGGGAAAATCGTATAGCATATTCTTCAAACAAAACTATCGTTAATGAAGTTTCTGATACAGCTAAAGAAATTGCACTAGTTAACTTTACTGGTACTGGTGTAGGTATTTTTGCTACAGAAGGTGAAGAGTTTCCTTTAATTAAAGGTATCGGATACCAAAGAGATGACCAAGGTAGAGTGTTGATTGATCCAGTTTCTGGAAATCCACTTAGAACTAATGAGTACATTAAATTAGGTCAAGCTACTCCAGACTATATCATTAACTATAACACAGCTGTTGAATTCAAAGGATTCCGTTTAGCTGCAGTTATGGATTATAGAACAGGTCACCAATTTTGGTCAGGTACTAAAGACTGGTTATCATGGTCAGGTCACTTATATGAGTCAGCTGAAAACGGAAGAAGTGGATTTATTTTCCCTAACTCTGCAATTCAAACTGCTCCAGGTGTTTACACAGAAAATACAAGTGTTGTTACTGGTGGTTCAACGTATACAAGTTACTTAAACTACTTCTCTAACGAGTATAGAGCAGTTGTTGAGAACTTCGTTTTAGATGCTACTGCTTTTAAAGTAAGAGAGTTATCTTTAAGTTATACTATTCCAGCTAAAACTATTGAGAAAACTGGTTTAACTTCTTTACGTGTAGGTATTAATGCAAGAAATCCTTTCATTGTATTACCTGAAGAAAATAGAAGTTACTCTGATCCTGAGCAATCTAGATCTTCTGGAAATGATAAAGGTTTAGCAGTTACGGGTCAATATCCAGCTACTAGAACTTTTGGTTTCTCACTTAATGCTTCATTTTAATTAAATTAGATATGAAAAAAATAAAATTTCTATTGCCTTTAATAGCACTTACGCTATTTTCGTGCGACAATTACTTAGATGTAAATGTATCTCCAAATGATCCAAATGCATCTTTAATTACACCAAATTTATCAATCTCTGCTGCTCAAACTGGATCTTATTCAGTTTTAGTAAGAAGAATGAATGAATTAGGAAACGTATTCATGAACAACTGGGGTGCAAACGTAAACTCGTTTACAGGTGGTTATGCTGAAGAATTCGGTATTACTATGAGTAATAATTTTTACGAAGATGTATGGAACAGTTTGTATAGAAATACGTATGAATTCACTAAAATTATCAATTATCCATCAAGTAACTATGATAATCATAAAGCAATTGCTAAAATTATGAAATCATTTTATTTTCAATATTTAGTTGATTTATATGGTGATGTACCTTATTTTCAAGCACACCAAGGGGCTAATAATGTAAACCCAACTTATGACGATGATCAAGCTATTTATAGAGATTTGATTGTTCAATTAGACAGTGCTATTGACATGATTGATGATGCACCTGCAACAACTGTTGCTGTTGGTTCAGAAGACGTTATGTTAGCTGGTGATATGGAAGCATGGAAAAAATTCGCAAATACTTTAAAATTGAGAATTTTATTACGTCAATCTACAAAAGGGTCAACTAACGGTGCAACAACTACTGATGCGGCTACTGTTACTTATTTAACTGCACAATTTGCAACGTTAGATAATAATTTTGTGGATAGAAACATTACTATTAATCCTGGGTATTCTAACGCAAAAGATGCGCAACAAAACCCATGGATGAACTTAATGGTTAATTTAAGTGAAACTACCGTAACTTATAGATCATCATACAACTTTAGAAGAGCTTCTTCTTTCATTGCAGGTCAATTGAATAACAATCCAGTTGATCCAAGACGCGGAAGATTATTTGGTTTAGTAGGTACCTCTGTTGTTGGAGTTACTCAAGGAGATGCATCTCAACCATCTGGTACTGCACCTTTGAACTTATCTCCACTAGGACCTGGATTAGTGATAAATTCAGCGCAAGATGGTTATGTAATGTTGTTAGCTGAAAGTTTATTATTACAAGCAGAAGCTGTTGAAAGAGGTTTTATTTCTGGTGATGCACAATCATTGTTTGATGCAGCTATTACTGCTTCTATGTCTCATTTAGGTGCTACTGTTGGTACCTATGTTGCTGATGTAAATGCGGTTGATGGTAAAGGATATACAGTTAGTACAAATAAATTACAAGCAATTATGTATCAAAAATCTATTGCTTTGAGCGGTACAAATGGTGTTGAAGCATGGATTGAATATACTAGAACTGGTTTTATCAATAATATTCCAATGCCAATGGGAGCAACTTCTCCAACAGGGAAAAAACCATTACGTTTAATGTATCCTACATCAGAGTTAGCTAGTAATTCAGCTAATGTTCCTGCACAATCAATTGCTGATGCATTTAATGTTGGACCATTTTGGAAATAATTAGTAACAAAAAAAATATATAATATGAAAAAGTTAATGACATTGATGATCGTTGCGGCTACTTTCTTATCATGTTCAGATGATGGGATTAAAACAGAGCAAGATTTGACAAAAGGACCTAAGGTGGTTGGTTTTGCCTCTAGCATTGCTACTGTTCCTTATTTTTCTGACCAAGGTGTAGTGTTGAGAAAATTTCCAATGAACTTAATTGGAAATGGAAATGGACAAGTTTCAGCTAATGATATTGAAGTATCATATACTGTTGATCCAGAAACTACAGCTACTGCAGGTACAGAGTACAGCATGGTAGATACTACAGGAAAAATTACTATTCCTGCTGGTACTACATTTGGAGAGTTTCCAATCAATGTAAATACGGGAAGTTTAAACCCAACACAAAAAACTGAATTAATTATTAATTTGACTACTTCTTCACCAGGTTCTGTTGTAGGAGCTCAATACGATCAATTAAGAATTATTTTCGTTGGATGTTTGTCTCAATTAGCAGGAAACTATAATGTAGTAATTTCTACAGTTGCTGGTACTTCTACAAGAACAAATGAAGTAGTTACTTTAACTGAAATTAATACATTTAAAACTTTATATGTTGGACGTTATGGATTAGGTACTTTTACTCCACCAGGTTATACATTTATTGATATTTGTGGTGAAATTTCTGTTCCAGATCAAACATTAGGTCAATATTCAAATACTGTATATGGAATTGATGATTACGGTACTGGTATTGATGGAATTATAACTTCTGCAACTAGTTTTGAAGTGAAACATAATATTTCATTTGGATCTGGAGATCAAACTCAAAATTACGTTTACACACGTCGATAATTAAATTATTTAAACAATGAGAAAAATAAATTTTAAATACATCGTTGCTTTTGCTGCATTAGGCTTTTTTGCTTCTTGTGAGCCAGATAACGATACGACTAATGCAAGAGTTGTAAAGCCTGTAGTTACAGCTGCAGTTACTTCATTCACTATTGCTGAAGGTCAAACGGCTACTGTTAATTTAACAGTCGATACACCTTACTTTAGAACCATGGATTTTAAATTGGAATTAGTAGGTGGTACAGGATCTTTTAGAGATTATGAAACTTCTGGAACTGAAACAGTAACTGATGATGGTTATGGAGTAATTGGTCACAAAATTTCTGTTCCAGCTTATGCTGCAACAGCATCTTTTGACATCACTCCATTAGTAGATTATTTACCTGAAGGAGCTGAAACTTTAATCTTTAGATTATACCCAATGGGTAACTCTAATGGTTTAGTTGCTGCAACATCTGAAACTATTACAGTAAATGTTTCTAATACTGTTTCAGATGATCTTAAAACGGAATTAAAATGGGCTACAACATATAATGCTCATGGTAATTTAGAAGACATCATGTATGCAGGTGTTGATGGTTCTGATCATTCTTTAGATGCATATGATTTTGATATTTTAATTTTTGGACCTTCTAATATTTTCTCAGGAGCTACTGGTGCAGAGCCAGAATATGCTACTATTGCTAGTACGCGTCCTAATGGAGATTACGAAATATGGATCGATTTATGGGACAAACCAAGAAGATTAGCTGGCGGTGCTGCTGCTGGTAATGGTTATGTACCAACTTCTTTACTATTACTTAAGCCAATTCTTACAGTTAGTAAACCTGGAGTTTGGGTTAATGAAATTGATTTAAGCAATATCTGGAATTCTAATTCAGCTTATTCTGCTTTTAATGATGTGTCTATTCCTGTTGCTTATGTAACAAAAGCAGGAACAACTTACACCTTATTTGATGTAGATTTAGTACAATTAGCTACAGGTAGATCAGGTTCTAAAGTAAAACCAACTGTTATTAGAAATAAATAATATTTCTTAAATAAATATTAAAAGAGCTACATTTATGTAGCTCTTTTTTTTATTCTCTATTTTCTCATTACATTTGCCTATATTTATAAGTAATGAAAAAAGTGTTCTTGTTTTTTATACTGTTGATCTCTTCTTCATTAGTAGCTCAGGTTGCTGATGATGAATTGACTAAAGGCTTAATTAAAGAGAAAGAGGTAAAACCCTCTATCGAACTTTACAAAATTTATACTTTACAACAAGATACCACTTATGTAGATACTTCATTGACCATACAAAGCGAGTATAAATACAATTTACTTCGTAAAGACAACTTTGGTTTGCTCTCTTTTTCAAATGAAGGTCAAACCTATAATACATTAGATTTTGGTTTACGAAAAAAAAGTATTATGCCAAGCTTTGGTTATGCAGCTAAACACTTTAATTACCTAGAAGCAAACGAAATCAACTATTACTCCGTTCCAACTCCTTTGACCGATTTATATTATAAAACGGTTATGGAACAAGGACAAGCATTAGATGCTTTTTTAACAGTAAACACTAAGCCAAATCTTAATTTTTCAGTTGCATATAAAGGCTTACGATCGTTAGGCAAATATGTAAACTTTTTATCGAGTTCTGGCAATTTTAGAGTTACTACCAGCTACTTTACAAAAGACAAGCGTTATATTTTAAACTCTCATTTTACAGGTCAAGATTTATCCAATCAAGAAAATGGCGGAATCATGGATGTTTCTCAGTTTGAATCGGGTGATCCTAATTATAGAAAACGTGACGGTTTAGTGGTATATTTTAAAGATGCAACTTCACTCTTAAAAGGAAATCGTTTTTTTATAGACCACTCCTTTAAGTTGAGCAAAACAAATCCTAATAGTTTGGTTTTTACACACCATTTTAATCAAGAATATAAGTTTTTCGTATATACGCAACCCACAGTCAGTACAAGATTTGGAACTGCTTTTTCAAATAGTATTAGCACTAAAACAAGATACAATCATTTGTATAATAAGCTAGGGGTGGCCTACAAAACGAAATCATACGGTGATGTAGCTTTTTTTATTGAAGATAATAACTACAATTATTATTATGATAGCGTAGTTTATGACAGTTCGGGTAACCTTACTGTTCCTAATTCAATTTCCGATAGAATTAATACAATAGGCGGAAATTACACTTATTTCGCAAAAAACATTACTGCTAAATTACTTGTTTCTCAAGCTATTTCTAATCAATCTATTTCTACTATTGAAGCTAATGCATCCTATAAATTTAATGATGCATTACAATTTGAATTCAATTATCTAAAGCAAAATAGTTTGCCTAATTTAAATTATACGCTGTATCAAAGTGATTATACTCATTATAATTGGTACAATAATTTTAAATCCGAAAAAGTAAATCAGTTTACAGTAACCGCTCTTTCAAAATGGATCAATCTAACTGCGCAATATAAAGTACTTAACGATTATTTGTATTTCGACAACACTACTAATGACATAACTTCATTACTTGTTTCGCCGGTTCAATATGATAAAACTATCAATTATCTTTCGGTAAAAGCCAGTAAAGAAATAAAATTTTGGAAATTAGCTTTAGACAATACTCTTTTGTATCAAAATGTAGATCAAACTAGTGCAATTGTTAATGTTCCCCAATTGACAACTCGAAATACCCTTTATTATACCGGACATGTTTTTAAAAAGGCTATGTTGTTGCAAACAGGTGTTACGCTTAATTATTTTACAAAATATTACGCAAACGACTATAATCCTTTGTTAGGTGAATTTTACGTGCAAAACGAAACTAAAATAGGCAATTTCCCTATGCTCGATTTTTTTGTAAATGCCCGAATTCGTCAAACACGTTTATTTTTAAAAGCAGAACATTTTAATTCGGCAATGACTGGTTTCAATTTTTATTCGGCACCAAATTACCCGTATCGCGATTTCATGATTCGTTTCGGTTTAGTGTGGAATTTCTTTAAATAGAAACGAATGGCTTTGGCACTTTTGGTATCCATGTTCCTGCTGTCCACTTTAGTTTTTTGTTTTTTTAAAACAAAAAAGCTGTCGTTTCCATCAGGGTTAATCAGGAATTTATAATCATTTTTGTATTCGTATTTTTCATCCTATCTTTGCAACAAATATCAAAAAACTAAACATCAGAATATCTGAAAATCAAGTAAAATGAATTACGCTAAAAATATATTAGAAACCATTGGCAATACACCTTTGGTACAACTAAACAAGGTTACAGCAGAAGTCAATGCATTAGTATTGGCAAAAGTTGAAACCTTTAATCCAGGAAATTCCGTTAAGGATAGAATGGCCGTAAAAATGATTGAAGATGCCGAAGCCGATGGTCGTTTACAGCCAGGTGGAACAATCATTGAAGGAACGTCTGGTAATACCGGTATGGGTTTAGCCTTAGCCGCTATTGTTAAAGGGTACAAATGTATTTTTGTAATCACAGACAAACAGTCAAAAGAAAAAATGGACATTCTGCGCGCAGTAGGAGCAAAGGTAATTGTGTGTCCTACCGATGTTGAACCTACCGATCCACGTTCTTATTATTCAGTTTCAAAACGATTAGGTACAGAAATTCCAAATTCTTGGTATGTCAATCAATACGACAATCCTAGTAACGCAATTGCGCATTATGAACAAACTGGTCCGGAAATTTGGGAGCAAACCGAAGGTAAAGTTACGCACTTTGTTGTCGGAGTTGGAACAGGTGGAACGATCTCGGGTGTAGCAAAATATTTAAAAGAAAAAAATCCAAACATCAAAATTTGGGGAATTGATACCTATGGCTCTGTATTTAAAAAATATCATGAAACAGGTATTTTTGATGAGAACGAAATCTATTCTTACATCACCGAAGGAATTGGGGAAGATATTTTACCACTGAATGTGGACTTCTCTTTAATTGACGGCTTTACAAAGGTAACCGATAAAGATGCAGCAGTATATACCCGAAAAATAGCCTTAGAAGAAGGAATATTTGTTGGAAATTCTGCAGGAGCAGCTGTAAAAGGATTGTTACAATTAAAAGAGCATTTTAAACCAGAAGATGTAGTCGTTGTTTTATTTCACGATTCAGGAAGTCGTTATGTAGGAAAAATATTTAACGATGATTGGATGCGTGAACGCGGTTTCTTAGAAGAAGAAATTACAAAAGCTGAAGATTTAATCAAAGAGCATATAGATAAGCCTCTTTTGATAGTTAGAACGGAAGAATTAGTTTCTCATGCCATCGAACGTATGCGAAAATATAAAATCTCTCAAATTCCAGTAATTGACGTGAACGGATTTGTTGGTTCTGTTGATGAGTCCGATTTGTTTCAGAGTTTTATTACCGATAAAAATACTGCCGAGCGCCCTATAAAAGAAGTAATGGGTAAACCATTCCCAATTGTAAAAGCAGGCACTCCAGTAGAAGAGGTTTCAAAACTAATCACAAAAGATAATCAAGCTGTTTTGGTAGACTTAGGAAATGGGAAACATCATATTATTACAAAATATGATATCATAGGTTCTATAAAATAGTATAAAGTTTTAAGCCCTTTTACAGGTGCAAAAAGTTTTTTTCTTAGGAGTAGCATTGTTCAATAGATTTTTTTAAATTTGTTTTTCAATTATATACGCCATACAGAATGAAAGAAGACTTTTTGCACCACGTGTGGCAGCATAAGAAATTTGCTGTTACAGAACTACAAACCACTACTGGCGAATCGATTCAGATTCTCAATTCAGGACAATATTTACAGTTGTCGGGCCCCGACTTTTTTAATGCCCAACTCATTATCGGCAATCAAAAATGGGCCGGAAATATCGAAATTCACCTTAAATCCTCAGATTGGTATTTGCATCAGCATGAAAAAGACACTGCTTATGATTCGGTTATTTTACATGTAGTTTGGGAACATGATACGCCTGTTTATAGAGAAAATAATACTGAAATTCCCACAGTTGAATTAAAAAAATACGTTTCGGTAGCAACCGTGCATAAATATCAATCGCTGATTGCTCAAAAATCATGGATTTATTGTGAAAATCAAATAGCTACAACACCTGCTTTTGTTTTTGATCATTGGCTTACTCGCTTGTTTTTTGAACGGTTAGAACGTAAATCTACCGAAATAGAACAGTTGTTAGCTGATTCAAACAACGACTGGGAAGCAGTTTTGTTTTGTATGCTAGCAAAAAACTTTGGATTAAATACAAATGGATTAGCCTTTTTAGATATGGCAAAAGGAATTCCTTTTTCAGTAATTCGAAAAGAAGCTTTTTCACTTGAAAAATTAGAAGCCTTGTTTTTTGGTCAAGTTAATATGCTTTCTTATGATTTTCAAGATCAACACGCTAAAAATTTAACGAAAGAATATGATTACTTAGTTCTTAAGTATGGTTTAGTAAAAAGCGTTTTTACCGAAGTTTCATTTTTTAAACATCGCCCAGATAATTTCCCAACGATTCGATTAGCGCAATTAGTCGCTTTATATCATAAAGAGCATAATTTATTTTCAAAATTGATGCAAACAAATCACACTTCAGAAATTTACGACTTATTTAATGTGGTTGTTAGCGATTATTGGGAAACTCATTATAATTTTGATAAAATCAGTCCGAAAAAGCGAAAAAAAATCACAACTTCTTTTATAGACTTATTGTTGCTAAACACCATAATACCGCTTAAATTTGCCTACGGAAAGAGTAGGAATCAAGCAAATGAAGAAGCGCTTTTGTCAATTGTTGAAGCTATTCCTTCCGAAAAAAATGCAATAATTGATAAGTTTAAAGATATTAGTCTGGTTTCAAAATCTGCTTTTGAATCGCAAGCTTTATTGCAATTAAAAAAAGAGTATTGCGATGCTAAAAAATGCTTGCAATGTGCCGTAGGACTTCAATTAATGAAAAATTAATTGTAATTTTGGTTAAAATAAGAAGGAATGATTCAAAACATTTTACATTTTTTTGAGAAACACGGTTTTTTTGTAGCTTCTAGGCTTGCTGATAAACTAGGAATGAGAGCTACAAATGTTCGTTTGTTTTTCATCTACATATCATTTATTACAGTTGGATTAGGATTTGGTTTTTATTTAACACTGGCTTTTCTTTTAAAACTTAAGGACATGATAAGAGCAAAACGAAGTTCTGTTTTTGATTTATAACTATGCACAAACTTAAGTCTTATTTTATCTTTTCTAAATCCCATCGAAGTGGAATTGTCATTTTGTTAATACTAATGGTATTAGTTCAATTGTTTTATTATTTTATTTCAAATCAAAAACCTCTAAGATCAGAAGATACTTCTTGGCTTCTTGCTCAGAATGAAATTGATAGTTTAAAACAAAATAGGTCTTTTAAAAAAGATACAATTTATCCTTTTAATCCAAATTTTATAACCGATTATAAAGGATATAAATTAGGTATGTCAGTTCAAGAAATTGATCGATTGCATCAATTTAGAGCTCAAAATAAATATGTTAATTCTGCAGTAGAGTTTCAAAAAGTTACAAAAGTGTCCTCAGATTTATTACAGAAAATTTCGCCCTATTTTAAATTTCCAGATTGGGTAACCAATAAATCAGCAACTTCATACAAGAAGTTTCAAATGTATCCTTCAAAAGAAAAAGTTGCGATTATTCAAAAAGACATTAATGCCGCCACTAAAGAAGATTTAATTGCTGTATATGGAATAGGAGAAAAGTTGGCCGATAAAATTCTAATTGAAAAAGATAAGTTTGGAGGATTTGTTAGCTTGGAACAATTTCAATTCATTTGGGGAATTAGTCCTGAAGCAATTGAAGATTTGCAAAAACGGTTTTTTGTAAAAAATACTTCTTCTATTCTTAAAGTTGCCATTAATGAATTATCGATCAAAGAATTGGCAAAATTTCCCTATTTTAATTACGCTTTAGCTAAAGAAATTGTAATTTACCGCTCCATGAATAATGGAATAAAGGAAATTTCAGATTTAACAAAAATTAAAGGAATGCCTAACGAAAAAATAAAAATAATAGCCTTATATTTGGAATTCTAAAAATAAAAATTAACGTATTATTTTACCTATGCATTCAATATATTTCACCGAAGAACATCAGTTATTTAGAGCCAGTTTCCGTGATTTCTTAAATAAAGAAGTAGTTCCTCATATTGAAAAATGGGAGAAAACGGGTACTATTGAACGCTTTATCTGGAAAAAATTTGGAGAGATGGGTTTCTTTGGAATTAATTATCCAGAGGTGTATGGAGGAATGCAATTGGATTTGTTTTACACCGTTATTTTTTTAGAAGAACTTCAGAAAATTAAATCTTCTGGATTTGCTGCTGCAATGTGGGCGCATGCTTACTTAGCCATGACACATTTAAATGCAGAAGGAGATGAACGAATAAAACAAGAGTATTTAGTACCTAGTATTACAGGAGATAAAATAGGAGCGTTGTGTGTTACGGAACCTTTTGGAGGAAGCGATGTAGCGGGTATGCGAACAACTGCAACAAAAGCGGGTGATAAATATATCATTAATGGATCTAAAACGTTCATTACAAATGGTGTTTACGCCGATTATTATGTAGTTGCCGCTAAAACAAAACCAGAACTAGGTAATAAAGGAATTAGTATTTTTTTAGTAGATACAAACTTAAAAGGTATTTCTGCAACAAAATTAGACAAATTAGGATGGAGGGCTTCTGATACTGCTGAAATAGCTTTTGATAATGTAGAAATACCTGCCGAGAATTTAATGGGAGAAGCTGATAATGGATTTCCTTACATCATGCAACATTTTGCTTTTGAACGATTAATTATGGCTATTAATGCCCATGCAAGAGCGGAATATGCTATCGATTACACAATAGAATATATGTCGCAACGCGAGGCATTTGGCACAACTATTAATAAATTTCAAGCGCTACGTCATACAATGGTGGAGCACGCAACAGAAGTTGAGCACTGTAAAATATTTAATTATGCTGCAATAGCCCGATTAGATAAAGGAGAATACGTTGTAAAGGAGGCAACCATGGCTAAATTAAAATCAACCAAAGTGGCAGATGACGCCATTTATAGTTGTATGCAAATGCTTGGTGGTTACGGTTATATGGAAGAGTACCCACTAGCTCGTTTATTGAGAGATAGTCGTTTAGGGCCTATTGGCGGAGGAACATCTGAAATTTTGAGAGAAATTTTGTCCAAAATGATCATCGATAAACATAATTATAAACCAGCAGTAAAATAATTTTTTTAATTTTTAATTTCTAATTCATAATTATTTTCTACATTTGCACCCTTAACGAGAGGAGGTGTCCATATTATGTTAATTATACCAATTAAAGACGGAGAAAATATCGATAGAGCATTAAAGCGCTATAAAAGAAAATTTGATAAAACAGGAACTGTTCGTCAGTTACGTGCACGTCAAGCTTTCATTAAGCCTTCTGTTTCAAACAGAGCTAAGATACAAAAAGCAGCATATATTCAAGGATTGAGGGACTCATTAGAGAGTTAGTATTTTTTTGAATGAAATAGTAAACCGCTAAATAATAAAGTGTAACTTTGTTTTTAGCGGTTTTTTTTATGATATCTACTATACAAGCATATCAAGAATACTTAGTTAAAGAGAAAAATTATTCTCTATTGACGGTGCAAGCCTACGTTTCAGATATTTTGTCTTTTCAAGGATATTTGAATACTAATCATGAAGCTACTGAGGTTGAAAATGTAATTTATCCTCAAATAAGGAGTTGGATTGTTGTATTGATAGAAAATAACATTTCAAATACCTCTGTTAATAGAAAAATATCTTCTTTAAAATCATACTATAAGTTTCTTTTAAAAATTAAACAAATATCGGTTAACCCATTATTAAAGCACAAGTCATTAAAAACGGCTAAGAAAATTCAAATCCCTTTTTCGGAAAAAGAATTGCAAGATGTGTTTGAATTTAATACTTATTCAAATAATTTTGAAGGAATTCGCAATCAGTTAATTATTGAATTATTTTACACTACAGGAATTCGTCGTGCAGAAATGATTAACCTTTCTTCTGAAAATGTTGATTTATATCAGAAAACAATCAAAGTTATTGGTAAAAGAAATAAAGAACGCATTATTCCGCTTTTAGACTGTACTGTTAAATTAATTGAATCGTATAAACTACAACGAAATCATTTAGAGGTGATTAAGAATAATGAGATGTTAATTTTGTCAAAAAACGGAAATAAAGTAAGTGAATCATTTGTGTATCGATTAATAAATGAGTACTTTAGTAGTGTGTCACAAAAGACAAAAAAAAGCCCTCACGTTCTTAGGCATTCCTTTGCAACTCATTTGTTGAATAATGGAGCCGATTTAAATTCAGTTAAAGAGTTATTAGGTCATGCTAGTTTGTCTTCTACTCAAATATATACTCACAGCAGTTTGGCTGCCTTAAAAAAAGTATATCAAGAAGCGCATCCTAGAAACAAGTAATAGCTCAAAATGTATAATCTATATAATCTAAAAGTTATGAAAGTTAATTTGCATGCAGTAAATTTTAATGTGGACAAAAAATTAGTTGATTTTGTTCAAGAGAAGGTAGATAAATTAGAAAAGTATTATGATAAAATTGTTTCCGCTGATGTTTTTTTGAAAGTTGAAAATACAAGTGATAAAGAAAATAAAATTGTAGAGATAAAAATTAATGTTCCAGGAGATGATTTTGTAGTAAAAAAAATGACAAAATCTTTTGAAGAAGGAATAGATTTGGCGATAGATTCATTAGAGCGAGTTTTGGTAAAAAGAAAAGAAAAATTGCGTACAATTTGATATTCTAAAAAAAAAGATAAAAAATGTTTTGATTCAAAAATAAATTCTATACATTTGCAGTCCGTTAGAAATAGCGGACTTTTTATATTCAAGTTGCCGATGTAGCTCAGCTGGCTAGAGCAGCTGATTTGTAATCAGCAGGTCGTGGGTTCGAGTCCCTCTATCGGCTCAATTGTAAGTAACTAAATGTAAAAGGTTTGGGGAGATACTCAAGCGGCCAACGAGGGCGGACTGTAAATCCGCTGACTACGTCTTCGCAGGTTCGAATCCTGCTCTCCCCACGAGATTTTGAAATTAGAAGTGAGGATTTAGAATTCTGAATACTGATTGCTAGCTTCTGAATACACAAAAGCCGGTGTAGCTCAGGGGTAGAGTGCTTCCTTGGTAAGGAAGAGGTCACGGGTTCAATTCCCGTCATTGGCTCTTAAATAAGTTTATTTTTTGAACACTAATATATAACTAAGATTAAATTATTAAATCATGGCAAAAGAAACCTTTGATCGTTCGAAGCCCCATTTGAATATTGGTACTATCGGACACGTTGACCACGGTAAAACTACCTTGACAGCTGCAATTACTAAAGTATTAGCAGATGCTGGTCTTTCAGAAGCAAAATCATTTGATCAAATTGATAATGCTCCAGAAGAAAAAGAAAGAGGTATTACTATTAATACGTCTCACGTAGAGTATTCTACACAAAATCGTCACTACGCACACGTTGACTGTCCAGGTCACGCGGATTACGTAAAAAACATGGTTACAGGTGCTGCTCAAATGGACGGTGCTATCTTAGTAGTTGCTGCTACAGATGGTCCTATGCCACAAACGAGAGAGCACATCCTTTTAGGTCGCCAAGTAGGTGTGCCTAGAATGGTTGTATTCATGAATAAAGTGGATATGGTTGATGATGCTGAATTATTAGAATTAGTAGAAATGGAAATTAGAGATTTATTATCTTTCTATCAATATGATGGTGATAATGGTCCAGTTATCCAAGGTTCTGCTCTAGGTGGATTAAACGGAGATCCAAAATGGGTTGCTACTATTATGGAATTAATGGAAGCAGTTGATAGTTGGATTGAATTACCAGTTCGTGACGTTGAGAAACCATTCTTAATGCCAGTTGAAGACGTATTTACAATTACTGGTCGTGGAACTGTAGCTACAGGTCGTATCGAAACAGGAGTTGCTAATACAGGTGATCCAGTTGAAATCATCGGAATGGGAGCTGATAAATTGAATTCTACTATTACAGGAGTTGAAATGTTCCGTAAAATCCTTGATAGAGGTGAAGCTGGTGATAACGTAGGTATCTTATTAAGAGGTATCGCAAAAGAAGATATTAAAAGAGGAATGGTAATTGTTAAGCCAGGATCTGTTAAACCACACGCTCATTTCAAAGCTGAGGTGTATATCTTGAAAAAAGAAGAAGGTGGACGTCACACTCCATTCCACAATAACTACCGTCCTCAGTTTTATGTACGTACAACTGACGTTACAGGAACTATTTCTTTACCAGCAGGTGTAGAGATGGTTATGCCTGGTGATAACTTAACAATTGATGTTCAATTATTAAGCCCTATCGCTTTATCAGTAGGTTTACGTTTTGCTATCCGTGAAGGTGGTAGAACAGTAGGTGCTGGTCAGGTTACTGAAATTTTAGACTAATTATACTAGTCAAATAATTAAATAAAACCAGCAGCTCGCTGCTGGTTTTTTTAACAAACGGGCGTAGTACAAGGGCTAGTATAGTGGTCTCCAAAACCATTGATGGGGGTTCGAATCCCTCCGCCCGTGCAAAACAATTTATAATTATTATTTGGATTAATGACAAATGGAAGATAAAATCACAGCTTACCGAAAAAATATTCGAAATAGTGCTTTAATATTTGGTCTATTAGCTAACGTTATAAGTATTTTTATATTGAGTCAAGGATACGAAACAGTTTTAGTGTTTGGTGTGCCTTATTTTGCTTTAGTATTTATTCTACATCGCTATTGGGATTATTTTAGCGAGACGTTTAATGAACTTACGAACCAAGTAACTTGGCCAGTATGGGCTGATGTACAACGTTTGACAATTATTGTAGCCGTATTTTCAATCATTTTTGCTCTATTAACTTGGGGTGTAGATGAAATTTTTGCAAAAGCAATTGCAGGTTTTTTTAATATCATAAAATAACACGCAACTATGGCTGATAATAATGTGAACAAATGGTATGTGGTAAGATCGGTGAGTGGTCAGGAAAATAAAGTTAAGGCTTATATTGAAACTGAAACCACACGATTAGGTATGGCTGATTATATCACTCAAGTATTAGTTCCTACAGAAAAAGTAGTTACTGTGCGTGAAGGAAAAAAAATAATTAAGGATAAAGTTTATTTTCCAGGCTATATAATGATTGAAGCAAATTTAACAGGAGAAATTCCTCATATTATTAAATCAATTCCGGGTGTAATAGGTTTCCTTGGTGAAACAAAAGGAGGCGATGCGGTACCGTTGAGACAGTCTGAGGTTAACAGAATGCTTGGAAAAGTAGATGAACTATCTGTGCAAATAGATACTGCTTCTATTCCATTCAATATTGGAGAAACAATCAAAGTTGTTGATGGTCCTTTTAATGGTTTTAATGGAACTATTGAAAAAATAAATGAAGAAAAGCGTAAACTTGAAGTAATGGTTAAAATATTCGGAAGAAAAACACCATTAGAATTAAGTTTCATGCAAGTTGAAAAAGTATAATATTCGTTACATATATAAATCACATCAATCGCTTCCAATTGATAGATGTGCTAAATTTTTTTAAAAATGGAAAAAGAAGTTAGTAAAGTAGTTAAACTACAAGTTAAGGGAGGTGCAGCGAATCCATCGCCACCGGTTGGACCTGCTTTGGGGGCTGCTGGGGTTAACATCATGGAGTTCTGTAAGCAATTTAATGCTAGAACTCAGGATAAACCTGGCAAAGTTTTACCAGTACAAATTACTGTGTATAAAGACAAGTCTTTTGACTTTGTTGTTAAAACGCCACCTGCTGCAATTCAATTATTAGATGCAGCAAAATTAAAGTCTGGTTCAGGTGAACCTAACCGTAAAAAAGTTGCAAGTGTTACTTGGGACCAAATTAAAGCTATCGCTGAAGACAAAATGGCCGATCTAAATGCATTTACATTAGAGAAAGCTATGAGTATGATTGCGGGAACAGCTAGATCTATGGGTATAACAGTAACAGGAAATGCTCCTTTTTAATCGCTAAAAAGAATTAGACAATGGCAAAATTGACAAAAAAGCAAAAAGAGGCTGCAGCAAAAATTGAGAAGAATAAACTTTATAGTTTAAAAGATGCATCTGCATTAATTAAACAAGTTGCTTCTGCAAAATTTGATGAGTCTGTTGATATCGCAGTAAAATTAGGGGTAGATCCTAGAAAAGCGAATCAAATGGTAAGAGGGGTTGTAACATTACCTCATGGAACTGGTAAAGATGTAAGAGTTTTAGCTCTTGTTACTCCAGATAAAGAAGCAGAAGCTAGAGCTGCTGGTGCAGACCACGTAGGTTTAGATGACTATCTTCAAAAAATCAAAGACGGTTGGACAGATGTTGATGTAATCATCACCATGCCAGCTGTAATGGGTAAATTAGGTCCATTAGGACGTGTTTTAGGACCAAGAGGTTTAATGCCAAATCCAAAAACAGGTACCGTAACAATGGATGTAGCTAAGGCTGTGCAAGAAGTGAAAGCTGGTAAAATTGACTTTAAAGTTGATAAAACTGGTATCGTTCATGCTGGAATAGGTAGAGTTTCGTTTGATGCGGACAAAATTTATGACAATGCACACGAAATTGTTCAAACATTAATCAAATTAAAACCAACTGCAGCTAAAGGTACATATATTAAGTCTATTCACTTATCATGTACAATGAGTCCTGCAATTGCTTTAGATCCTAAAGCAGTTTAATTGGTAGTTAAAAATTATTAGTATGACTAGAGAAGAAAAATCAATCGCTATTCAAGATTTAACTGCACAGTTAGCGGATGTGAATGTTGTTTATTTAGCAGACATTTCAGGACTAGATGCAGATACTACTTCAAATTTAAGAAGAGCTTGTTTTAAAGCGGGTATTAAATTAGAAGTTGTGAAGAACACTTTGCTTGAAAAAGCAATGCAAGCTTCTGATAACGAATATGGTGATTTATCATCAGTTCTTAAAGGAAATACTTCTATGTTTATTGCTGATTCGGCAAATGGCCCAGCGAAAATCATTAAAGAATTCCGTAAGAAAGGTGAAAAACCAATCTTTAAAGGAGCTTATATCAACCAAGAAATTTACATCGGTGACAACTTATTAGACAGCTTAGTAGCTATTAAAACTAAAGAGGAAGTTATCGGAGAAATTATTGGATTATTACAATCTCCTGCAAAAAGAGTTCTTGCAGCTCTTCAGAATCAACCCAATAAGGAAGGTTCAGCAGAATAATAAGTACGCACTTAATAAATTATATTTTACAAATCATTTTAAAAGATAGAAAAAATGGCAGATTTGAAACAATTCGCAGAACAATTAGTTAGCTTAACAGTTAAAGAAGTTAACGAATTAGCAACAATATTAAAAGATGAGTATGGTATCGAACCAGCTGCTGCAGCAGTAGTAGTTGCTGCTGGTGGTGGTGGAGATGCTGCTGGAGCAGCTGAGCAATCAGAATTCACTGTAGTATTAAAAGAAGCTGGTGCTTCTAAATTAGGAGTTGTTAAAGCGGTTAAAGAATTAACTGGTTTAGGACTTAAAGAAGCTAAAGATTTAGTAGATGCTGCACCTTCAAACATTAAAGAAGGAGTTTCTAAAGATGAGGCTGAAGGTCTTAAGAAAGCTTTAGAAGAAGCAGGAGCTGTAGTTGAGCTTAAATAAGCAAAAACTTAGGTTTAAAAACTAGGTTTAGGCCTTGAGATTAACTCTCAAAGGCCTAAACCATTTTGCGTATAGTAAATTTTATATTTTTATTTTTTACATTAGGCATTATAGTAATCAATAACGAAGAAAGAAAATAAACTAAACTTTCCTGGTTTATTTTTAAAGATGTACTGATTATTAAAACAAAGGAAGTTAAATTAGACAGTGTTTTTTAACACAAAAATTACTTTTTTTAAATCAAAATTTTGTCCATTGATGATAACAAATCAGACTGAAAGATTAAATTTTGCTTCAACGAAAAACATTCCACAATATCCAGATTTTCTAGATATTCAAGTGAAATCGTTTAAAGATTTCTTCCAATTGGAAACGAAATCGGATGAAAGAGGCAACGAAGGACTGTATAATACCTTCATGGAAAACTTTCCAATTACGGATACGAGAAATCAATTCGTATTAGAGTTTCTAGACTATTTTATTGATCCACCACGATACACTATTGAAGAGTGTATTGATAGAGGTTTAACGTATAGCGTTCCTCTTAAAGCTAGATTGAAATTATATTGTACTGACCCTGAACACGAAGATTTTGAAACAATCGTTCAAGATGTGTATTTAGGAACAATACCTTATATGACTCCTAGCGGTACCTTTGTAATCAATGGTGCTGAACGCGTAGTTGTATCGCAATTACATCGTTCTCCTGGTGTTTTCTTTGGACAATCATTCCATGCAAATGGGACTAAATTGTATTCTGCAAGAATTATTCCTTTTAAAGGATCTTGGATAGAATTCGCTACCGATATCAATAACGTAATGTATGCGTATATCGATAGAAAGAAAAAATTACCTGTAACTACTTTATTTAGAGCAATCGGATTTGAAAGAGATAAAGATATCTTAGAAATTTTTGACCTTGCTGAAGAAATTAAAGTTTCTAAAACCGGAATTAAAAAATTCGCTGGAAGAAGACTTGCTGCACGTGTATTAAACACCTGGCATGAAGACTTCGTAGACGAAGATACTGGTGAAGTGGTTTCCATTGAACGTAACGAAATTATCTTAGATCGTGATACCATTCTTGATAAAGATAACATCGAAGAAATAATTGAAGCTGACGTAAAAACAATTCTTTTACACAAAGAGGATAACAATGCGGTAGATTATACAATTATTCATAATACGTTACAAAAAGACCCAACAAACTCTGAAAAAGAGGCTGTTGAACATATATATAGACAATTACGTAACGCGGAACCGCCTGATGAGGAAACGGCTCGTGGTATTATAGATAAATTATTCTTCTCTGACCAACGCTATAACTTAGGTGAAGTAGGTCGTTATAGAATGAACAAAAAATTAGGGTTAGATATCCCTATGGAAAAGCAAGTCTTAACCAAAGAAGATATCATCACTATTGTTAAATATTTGATCGAATTAATCAACTCAAAAGCAGAGATTGATGATATTGATCACTTATCAAACCGTCGTGTAAGAACTGTTGGAGAGCAATTATCAGCTCAGTTCGGAGTAGGTTTAGCTCGTATGGCTAGAACCATCCGCGAGAGAATGAACGTTCGTGATAACGAGGTGTTTACACCTATCGATTTGATCAATGCGAAAACATTATCATCGGTAATCAATTCATTCTTTGGAACCAACCAGTTGTCTCAGTTTATGGATCAAACCAATCCATTAGCAGAGATTACGCACAAACGTCGTTTATCTGCCCTTGGACCTGGAGGTTTATCTAGAGAAAGAGCTGGTTTCGAGGTGCGTGACGTTCACTACACACACTACGGAAGACTTTGTCCTATTGAAACACCTGAAGGACCAAACATTGGTTTGATTTCTTCATTAGGAGTATATGCAAAAGTAAACGGAATGGGATTCATTGAAACACCTTATCGTAAAGTTACGAATGGGGTAGTGGATTTACAATCAACTCCTGTTTATTTGAGTGCAGAAGAGGAAGAAGGGAAAATGATTGCGCAAGCAAACATTGAAATGGATGCAAAAGGTAAAATTACGGCTACTAATGTAATTGCTCGTGAAGAAGGAGATTTCCCTGTGGTTGCTCCATCAGCTGTGCATTACACAGACGTTGCGCCAAACCAAATTGCTTCGATTTCAGCTTCGTTGATTCCGTTCTTAGAGCATGATGATGCGAACCGTGCCTTGATGGGATCAAACATGATGCGTCAAGCCGTTCCTTTATTACGCCCAGAAGCACCAATTGTAGGTACTGGTTTAGAAAGACAAGTTGCTTCAGATTCTAGAGTATTGATTAATGCAGAAGGAAACGGAACTATAGAATATGTTGATGCTAATAAAATTACCATCAAATATGACAGAACTGAAGAAGAACGCTTGGTTAGTTTTGAATCAGATGAAAAATCATATCAATTAATCAAATATAGAAAAACCAATCAAAGTACCTGTATCAACTTAAAACCTATCGTAAGAAAAGGGGATCGAGTTACTCAAGGTCAAGTATTATGTGAAGGTTATGCTACTCAAAACGGAGAATTAGCAATCGGTAGAAACTTAAAAGTAGCGTTCATGCCTTGGAAAGGGTATAACTTTGAGGATGCGATTGTAATTTCTGAAAAAGTAGTTCGCGATGATGTATTTACTTCATTACATATTGATGATTATACGTTAGAAGTTCGTGATACTAAATTAGGTAACGAAGAATTAACGAATGATATTCCAAACGTTTCTGAAGAAGCTACTAAAGATCTTGATGAAAACGGAATGATTAGAATTGGTGCCGAAGTTAAACCTGGCGACATTCTAATCGGAAAAATTACACCAAAAGGAGAATCAGATCCTACACCTGAAGAGAAACTTTTAAGAGCTATCTTCGGTGATAAAGCAGGTGATGTTAAAGACGCTTCATTAAAAGCATCTCCATCATTACACGGTGTGGTTTTAGACAAAAAATTATTTGCGAAAGCAGTAAAAGATAAGAGAAAACGTACGAAAGATAAAGAAGACGTTGATAAATTAGAAGTTGAATTTGATGTGAAATTCAATGAGTTAAGAGATAAATTAATTGAAAAATTATTTACCATCATTGACGGAAAAACTTCACAAGGTGTAATGAATGATTTAGGGGAAGAAGTATTGCCAAAAGGTAAGAAATTCACTAAAAAAATGTTACAAGCTGTTGAAGATTTTGCTCACTTAACAAAAGGACAGTGGTCAACAGATGATCATACCAATACTTTAGTAAACGACTTAATTCATAACTACAAAATCAAATTAAATGATTTACAAGGTTGGTTAAGAAGAGAGAAATTTACCATTACTGTTGGAGATGAATTACCTGCAGGTATTTTAAAACTTGCAAAAGTTTACATCGCTAAGAAACGTAAACTGAAAGTAGGGGATAAAATGGCAGGACGTCACGGTAACAAAGGTATTGTTGCTAAAATCGTTCGTCATGAAGACATGCCATTCCTAGAAGATGGAACACCAGTAGATATCGTATTGAATCCACTTGGAGTACCTTCTCGTATGAACATCGGTCAAATTTATGAAACTGTATTAGGATGGGCAGGTCAAAAATTAGGTAGAAAATTTGCTACTCCTATTTTTGATGGTGCAACTTTAGATCAAATTAACGCATTAACTGATGAAGCAGGAATTCCTCAATTCGGTCACACCTATCTTTATGATGGTGGTACTGGAGAGCGTTTCCACCAAGCAGCAACAGTTGGAGTAATCTATATGTTGAAATTAGGGCATATGGTTGATGATAAAATGCACGCACGTTCTATCGGTCCATACTCGTTAATTACGCAACAACCATTAGGAGGTAAAGCGCAATTTGGAGGTCAACGTTTTGGAGAGATGGAGGTTTGGGCTCTTGAAGCTTATGGCGCATCAAGTACATTAAGAGAAATCTTAACGGTTAAATCAGATGACGTTATTGGTAGAGCAAAAACATACGAAGCTATCGTTAAAGGAGAAACTATGCCAGAACCAGGATTACCTGAATCATTCAATGTATTAATGCATGAATTGAAAGGTCTTGGACTAGACATTAGATTAGAAGAATAGTTTTTTGTTTTAGGTTTCAGGTTTCAATGTAAACCTGAAACTTAAAACTTGAAACAAAATAATAAAGAGTTTTTAGGATTTATACCCGTAAACCGTTCCGATTTTTTATAGAAATATAACTAGCACTTCAAACGTTAATGTTGAAGTTTAGAGAAGTAATCCGAGGTAGTTTTTAAGTCCAAAGTTTTTAAGTCTAAATTCCAAAGTCATGCATGACTTTATAAACTTTATGACATTTGACTTTCGACTTAAATAAGAATCAATTTTAAATTGCAAATAAATCAATAGTAAAAACTATGATGAATAATAGAAATAGTAAAGATAAAAACCCAATAAAAAGATTTAACAAAATCACAATTGGATTAGCTTCTCCAGAATCAATTTTAGGAGAATCTAGAGGTGAAGTTTTAAAACCAGAAACTATTAATTATCGAACCCACAAACCAGAAAGAGATGGTCTTTTCTGTGAACGTATTTTCGGACCTGTAAAAGATTACGAATGTGCTTGTGGAAAATATAAAAGAATTCGCTACAAAGGAATCGTTTGTGACCGATGTGGTGTGGAAGTAACTGAGAAAAAAGTACGAAGAGATAGAGTAGGTCACATCAACTTGGTAGTGCCTATTGCTCATATTTGGTATTTTAGATCGTTACCAAACAAAATTGGCTATATTTTAGGATTACCTTCTAAGAAATTAGACATGATTATTTACTACGAAAGATACGTAGTAATTCAAGCAGGTATCGCTACAAATGCCGAAGGCGAAACATTAAATCGTTTAGATTTCCTTACAGAAGAAGAGTATTTAAATATTTTAGATACACTTCCAATGGAAAATCAATATTTAGACGATAAAGATCCGAATAAATTCATCGCTAAAATGGGTGCTGAATGTATTATGGATTTATTAGCACGTACTAATTTAGATGAATTATCATATGAATTACGTCACGCGGCTAATAACGAAACGTCTAAACAACGTAAAACTGAAGCTTTAAAACGTTTAAATGTTGTAGAATCATTCCGTGAATCTAACCATAACAGAGAAAACCGTCCTGAATGGATGATTTTAAAAGTTATCCCGGTTATTCCACCAGAATTACGTCCGTTAGTGCCACTAGATGGAGGTCGTTTTGCAACGTCAGATTTAAATGATTTATATCGTAGAGTAATCATCCGTAACAACCGTTTAAAAAGATTAATGGAGATCAAAGCTCCTGAAGTAATCTTACGTAACGAAAAACGTATGTTACAAGAATCGGTAGATTCATTATTTGATAACACACGTAAAGCTTCTGCTGTTAAAACAGAATCAAACAGACCATTAAAATCACTTTCAGATTCATTGAAAGGAAAACAAGGTCGTTTCCGTCAAAACTTATTAGGAAAACGTGTTGATTATTCAGCTCGTTCAGTAATTGTCGTTGGACCAGAAATGAAATTGTTTGAATGTGGTTTGCCAAAAGATATGGCTGCTGAACTATACAAACCATTCGTTATTCGTAAATTAATCGAAAGAGGAATCGTTAAAACAGTAAAGTCGGCTAAGAAAATTATCGACAAAAAAGAGCCAGTTGTATGGGATATTCTTGAAAATGTAATCAAAGGACATCCAGTATTACTAAACCGTGCTCCTACGTTACACCGTTTAGGTATTCAAGCATTCCAACCAAAACTTATTGAAGGAAAAGCAATCCAGTTACACCCATTAGTATGTACGGCATTCAACGCCGATTTCGATGGTGACCAGATGGCGGTTCACTTACCATTAGGACCAGAAGCTATTTTAGAAGCACAATTATTAATGTTGGCTTCTCACAATATCTTAAATCCTGCAAATGGTGCACCTATTACGGTTCCTTCTCAAGACATGGTTTTAGGTCTGTATTACATGACCAAAGAGCGTTTGTCAACTCCAGAACATAAAATTTTAGGCGAAGGCTTAACATTCTATTCTGCAGAAGAAGTAAATATTGCTTTGAACGAAGGAAAATTAGAATTGAATGCGCGTGTGAAAGTTCGTGCTAAAGATTTTAATGAAAACGGAGAATTAGTATATAAAATTATTCAAACTACTGCGGGTAGAGTATTATTTAATGAAGTAGTACCTCAAGCAGCTGGATACATCAATGAAGTTTTAACTAAAAAATCATTACGTGATATTATTGGTAAAATTTTATCGGTTACAGATGTGCCAACGACTGCAGCTTTCTTGGATAATATGAAAGATATGGGTTACAAATTTGCCTTTAAAGGTGGATTGTCATTCAGTTTAGGTGATATTCGTATTCCAGAACAAAAAACACAATTAATTGCAGATGCTCGTGTTCAAGTAGAAGGTATTTCTATGAACTATAACATGGGTCTTATTACCAATAACGAACGTTACAACCAAGTTATTGATATCTGGACTTCTGCCAATGCACAATTAACTGAATTAGCAATGAAAAATATCCGTGAAGACCAACAAGGGTTCAACTCGGTATACATGATGCTTGATTCGGGTGCAAGGGGTTCAAAAGAACAAATTCGTCAGTTAACCGGTATGCGTGGTTTGATGGCTAAGCCTAAAAAATCAACTGCGGGTGGTGGTGAAATTATTGAAAATCCAATTCTTTCTAACTTTAAAGAAGGACTTTCAATTCTTGAGTACTTCATTTCTACTCACGGTGCGCGTAAAGGTCTTGCCGATACCGCTCTTAAAACTGCCGATGCGGGATACTTAACACGTCGTTTACATGATGTATCGCAAGATGTAATTGTAAATTCGGTAGATTGTGGAACCCTTAGAGGTATTGAAGTTTCAGCGTTAAAGAAAAACGAAGAAATTGTAGAAACTTTAGGCGAAAGAATCTTAGGTCGTGTGGCGTTACAAAATGTAGTTAATCCTTTAGATAATGAAGTATTAATTGAAGCTGGAATGCAAATAACAGAAGCTACCGTTAAGAAAATTGAAGCGTCTCCTATCGAAAAAGTAGAAGTACGTTCGCCATTAACTTGTGAAGCTACTAAAGGAATTTGTGCAAAATGTTACGGAAGAAACTTAGCGACAGGAAAAATGACGCAAAAAGGTGAAGCCGTTGGTGTTATTGCAGCACAATCAATTGGTGAACCAGGTACTCAGTTAACACTTAGAACGTTCCACGTGGGTGGGGTTGCAGGTGGTATCTCTGAAGAATCTAGCGTTGTGGCTCGTTTTGGTGGTAAATTAGAACTTGAAGATTTAAAAACAGTTAAAGGAGAAGATGCAGACGGTAATGCGGTTGACATCGTTATTTCTCGTTCAACGGAATTAAAATTAGTAGAGCCTAAAACAGGTATTGTATTAAACACTCACTATATTCCTTATGGTTCAAGCATTTTTGTAAAAGACGGAGACGTTGTAGAAAAAGGTGCAACCATTTGTAAATGGGATCCATATAATGGAGTTATTATTTCTGAATTTACAGGTAAAGTAGCTTATGAAGATTTAGAACAAGGACAATCGTTCTTAGTTGAAATCGATGAGCAAACTGGTTTCCAAGAAAAAGTAATTTCAGAAGGTAGAAATAAAAAATTAGTTCCAACCTTATTGATTTATGGTAAAGATGGCGAATTAATTCGTTCATACAACTTACCAGTAGGAGCGCACCTTATGGTGAATGATGGCGAGAAAATTAAAGCGGGTAAAATTTTAGTAAAAATTCCACGTCGTTCTTCTAAAACAGGCGATATCACCGGAGGTTTACCTAGAATTACCGAGTTATTAGAAGCGCGTAATCCATCTAACCCAGCAGTGGTTTCTGAAATCGACGGGGTAGTAACGTTTGGAAAAATCAAAAGAGGTAACAGAGAAATCGCTATCGAGTCTAAATTTGGTGAAGTGAAGAAATACTTAGTAAAACTTTCGAACCAAATCTTAGTTCAAGAAAACGACTACGTGAAAGCAGGTACGCCTCTTTCAGATGGTGCGATTACTCCAGAAGACATCTTAAGAATTCAAGGTCCATCAGCTGTTCAAGAGTATTTGGTAAACGAAATTCAAGAGGTATACCGTTTACAAGGGGTAAAAATCAACGACAAACACTTTGAAGTGGTGATCCGTCAAATGATGCGTAAAGTAAGAATCGTAGATCCAGGAGATACATTATTCTTAGAAGATCAATTGGCACACACAAGTGATTTCCTTGTAGAAAATGATAAATTATACGGAATGAAAGTAGTGGAAGAAGCAGGTGACTCTGAGAATTTAAAACCAGGTCAAATTATTTCTCCACGTCAGTTAAGAGATGAAAATTCGTTATTAAAACGTAATGATAAAAATATTGTGGTGGCACGTGATGTTATTACTGCTACTGCAACTCCAGTACTTCAAGGTATTACGAGAGCATCGTTACAAACGAAATCATTCATTTCTGCGGCATCGTTCCAGGAAACTACTAAAGTATTAAACGAAGCAGCAGTTGCTGGTAAAATTGATACCTTAGAAGGATTAAAAGAAAATGTAATCGTAGGACATAGAATCCCAGCCGGAACAGGTATGAGAGATTATGACAACATGATTGTAGGTTCTAAAGAAGAATACAACGAGTTAGTAGCTGCTAAAGAAGAATTCAATTATTAAGATCAGCACTATTTCAATACTTAAAAGCCTAACAATTTATTTTGTTAGGCTTTTTTTTAATGAAAAGGTTTTGTATTATTGCATTAGTTGAAAGTGATAAGGGATAAGTGAATAGTGATAAGGGATTAGTAACTAGTAACTAGTAACTTTTTAAAGTTACACCACTTAAATGAACTTAAATTTCAAGACAATAGATAATAGACAGTAGATTCTTATACTAACTTATATGCCTTATATGTTTAATAAATAAAACCCTTAGTGCCTTAAATAAAATAAATATACTTAGTGTAACATTGTGAAACCTTGGTGAAACTTTGTGATACAATTTTAAATAGACAATAGACAACAGACAATAGACAACAGACAATAGATTATAGATTTCTTATACGAACTTATATGCCTTATATGTTTAATAAATAAAATACCTAGTGCTCTTAGTGAATAATCTTAGTGCTCTTAGTGGTTAAAAAAACTTAAAAATAAAAATAACAAACATGGAAAACAACAACCCACAAGGACAAATAAACATTGAACTAGATGAGCAAGTAGCCGAAGGTATCTACTCAAACCTAGCCATTATCAACCACTCCAACTCAGAGTTTGTAGTTGATTTTGTAACGCTTATGCCGGGCGTGCCTAAAGCAAAAGTAAAATCAAGAATTATTTTAACACCACAACACGCTAAACGATTCTTAAAAGCCTTAAACGAAAACGTTCATCGCTTTGAAGCCGCACACGGTAAAATAGAGGAGGGAGAGCAGCCAGCCATTCCTTTAAACTTTGGTCCTGCTGGACAAGCTTAATAGATTATCAAATTAAAAACTCTTCAAAATATTGAAGAGTTTTTTGTTTAATTTTACTATTTTCAAGGGGTTTATAAAAAATTATATTTTTTTTAAGAAAATTTCATGCAGATATGTGAATATTAAAAAAATTTGAATATATTTGTTTATTACATATTTATCAAACTAATTTTAATTTTATGAAAAAAATTACGTATTTATTAATGCTTTTGTTTTTCAGTACTTTGGGTTTTGCGCAAATTGCAACAATTGGTTCTGGAACAACATCTACTACTTCTACTGGAAGTGACCCAATAGATGGCTATTATTCGTCATTTAGGTATCAAGTAGTTTATACTGCTGCAGAACTTACTGCTGCAGGTATTACCGCTGGTAATAACATTAATGCTCTTGGGTTTTCTATCAATGAAGACTATGGCGGTGGCAATTTAAATGGTTATACTATTAAAATGGGGTATACAACTGCAACTAATTCAGCTGCTCATATCAGTGCTAGTTCAATTACAGTAAAAGCTCCATTTTCGTACAACCCAACAGCAACAAGTGTTGGTGATTTTGATATGATAACTTTTGATACGCCTTTTTTTTGGGATGGTTCAGGTAATTTATTTATTGACATCTGTTCTTCAGGTCCAAATTCATACACTAGTCCTTATGGTAAAGTTAGAACAATTGCTTCTTTTACATCGAATGGATCAAGACATGTTCGTTCAGATTTTGGAAATCGATGCGGTGTTAGTACAGGAACTACAAATACTACTAAGCCACAAATAAGGTTTTTTTATGCTCCAGTACCTCCTTGTTCAGGTACTCCTGCTCCTGGTAATACTATTACAAGTACTACTACACCTTGCCTTGGAAATACAATTAATTTGTCGTTGCAAAATACTATTACAGCACCTGGGATTACCTATCAATGGTATAATACTGCTGGCGCAATTACCGGTGCTACAGCTGCAACATACATAGCTACAGTGACTTCGGCAACGTCTTATTATTGTGCGGTTACTTGTAGTGGTAATACTGGGAATTCTGTTCCGGCGGCAATTACTCCTACAATAATTAATACTTTTCCTTTTACAGAAACCTTTGATACATCGAGTTCGTCACTTAGTTGTTGGACTACTTCTTCTGGGGGCTCTATGCAATGGGCATATAGCACGGGTGCTGCTGCACATGGTCCTGCGGGTCCAGCGGCATCTGCACGATTTGCCTTTTTAAATGTGTACAATGCTTCTATTTCTGGTAATACCTATAAAATCTTTTCGCCAACTTTTGCTTTAGATGCTAATCCTATGAAGTTTTCCTATAAATACTTTTTAGGGACTAGTGGATATCAAACTACACCAGTTCCATTATCAGTACTTATTAGTGTAAATGGTGGCGCTTATACTACAATTTATGAACATACTGCTGCCAATTCAACTTTTGCTACTGCATCAAGTTCTCCTTGGCAAACCAATGTAATAGATTTGTCAGCTTATGTGGGTCAAAATGTTAAATTTGCTTTTTATGCCAATTCAAATTATGGTTCTGGAATATGTGACCAAGGAATTGATGAAGTAAGGGTTTTTGTCCCAGTAGCGCCAAGTCCTCCGATAAATTATTCAGCAACAGCCATCACCTCTGCGGGGATGACAGTAAATTGGGAGGATAATTCAACAAATGAAATAGCTTTTAGAGTATATCGATCAGAAGATAATATTACGTTTACTCAAGTAGGAACAGATATTCCTTCTACTACTTCAGCTGGAACAGGTGCTTCTTATAATATTGTAAATACTGGATTGTCAGAATTAACAACATATTACTATAGAATCGTAGCAGTGGTAGATTTAGAGTCTACCTATTTAACGGGTTCAACTATGACTTCAGTAGGAACTGTATTGAGTAATTTAGCTATTACGCCTGAAGGAAACCGTTGTCCTGATAGTGTTTCACGTACAGTTTCATTAACAGTTACTCCGGGTGCTTCAGCAATTTCGAGCGTTGTTCTTGAATATACAATTAATGGTGTGGATCAAACACCAATCACTATGTTTAATTTATCAGGAAATAACTGGACAGGTATTATTCCATCTGTAACGCCTGCTACTGCAACCGTAACGTGGTCTGTAAAAGCAACAGATGCTGTAGGTGTGGTAAAAACAGTAACAGGTACTCCGTATGCTGATGCTGGTGTAGGAAGTGCTGTAATTACTATTACGCCTTCTGTACCTAGTTTTTGTGGAGTGGGTGGACCTGTAACTTTAACAGCAAGTTCTACAATTCCGAGTGTGGTTTACACATGGGAATCATTAACTACTGGTGTTACATTAGGAAACACTACTGGTGCTTCAACATCTGCAACTATTTCTCAAACTTCAGATTTTAAAGTAACAGGTATGGTAACTCCAGACGATGGAAGTTGTCCTTCTGTGGCCTATATTTCTATAGGGGTTTATGATTTACCTTCTGCAACGGTTACTACTACGGCTTCTGGTGTTTGTCCGGGTACTAGCGCAACTATTGGTTCTGGATTGAGTGCAGGTAACTTTTTGAGTGTGCCTATCGCAGCTAATTTTAAAACTGCTCCAGCAACTGCAACTACATTGGTAGATGCAGGTGTAGCTACACCTGCAACTAATCTTGGTTTTGGTTTAGATGATGGTGGTTGGTCAAATGTTCCTGTAGGATTTAATTTTAATTTCTTTGGAACAAATTACAATACGATCAGTGTTGGAACTAATGGTACTGTTTTCTTTGGAACTACTCCAAACGTTGGTGATTTTACCTTTACTACTTTACCAAGTACAACAGAACCTTTTAATATGATTGCTGTTTTAGCAATGGATAATAATTTAAATGGTGCTACTGGAGGAACAATTAAGTACTGGACAGAGGGATATGCTCCGAATAGAAAATTCTATGTGAGTTATATTGATGTTAAAGAATATGGTGATGTTAAATTTAGTACTGCACAAGCTGTTTTCTATGAGACTACTGGAGTTATTGAGGTTCATGTCGTATCTTCTACAAATGTGGATCGTAATAAATTAGTGGGGGTTAATAATGGTGATGGTACTGTTGGTGTATTAGCTTATACTTCTGGTACATCGGCATCGGCAACTAATCCTATTGCGTCTCCTTTTGCTTATCAATTTACGCCACCAGCTAACTATACAACGATATGGACAGCAACTGATGCTAATGGTACTTCTACTATAGCCACTGGTACTAACATTTTTTCACAAGATGTTTCTCCAATTATTACCACTACATATTCTATTTCCTATACGAATCAAACTACAGGATGTACTAATGCAGCAGGATCTGCAGAAGTAGTTATGAATATTTTAAGTGATGTTGCACCTACTGGTACTAATACAATTGCTACTTCTAACTCAATTTGTTTAGGCGAATCAGTAGGTTTAAGTATTAGTTATACAGGTAGTTTAGATGGATTAGTTTTTCAATGGCAATCTAGTGTTGATAATGGTACTACTTGGCTAGATATTGCTTCTGCAACAGCTACAAGTTTAACTGTAACACCAACAGTACCTACTAATTATCGTTGTAAAATGATTGCGTGTGGCGGTACCCCAAGTTATTCAACAGAAGCACCAGTAACATTCTCAAATGCAATTACTGCTACGGCTCCTGCAACACGATGTGGTATTGGTACGGCAGAAATTTCTGCTTTAGCTACTGCAGGTGCAGTTGTTAATTGGTATGCAGCTGCAACAGGTGGACCTTCTTTAGGATCAGGAACATCATTTACAACACCAGTTATCTCAACAAATACAACATATTATGCTTCGGCTGTTTCTACAGCTTCAGGTAGTTTAGTATTAGGAGCTGGAGCTACAAATTCTAGTTCTACTGGAGCAAGTTTCTTCCCTGGTTTCTGGGGTGGTGCTAAAACTCAATACATAATAAAAGCATCAGAATTAATTCAGGCAGGTTTAAGTGCTGGTCCTATTACTTCATTAGGATTTGAACCAACAAATTCAGGTCAAACCTATCAAGGATTCTACGTTAGTTTGGGTCTTACCGCTTTGGAAACTGCGCCTACAACAACTTTTATCCCTAATTCTGGATTAAGTTTAGTATACACTGGTACAGAAACTGATGAAGGTTATACTCCAGTGGCTAATACAGTAAATAATTTATCATTTGGAACAGGAACCGGTACAGCTTCAAGCTTTACTTGGGATGGAACTTCAAATGTGGTAGTGTCTATTTCTTGGTCAAGAGTGCCAGGTGCATTTACTGCTACATCTACAACAATGAAAGTGGATAATGTTGGTTTTGTTGCTTCGGCATACCGTCAAAGAGATAATCGTACACCAAGTGCTATGGCAGATGAAACGTCTGTTTCATCAACAGCATCAAACAGACCAAGATTTACAATTAACGGTCAAGTATTGTGTGGTTCTGTTAGAGTACCCGTTTTAGTAACGGTTACTCCACCTCCTGCTTTTACTTTGAGTGATTCAAGTGTTGCAATTTGTAATGGTGGTACTTCAACTACTCCAGTTACAATAACGACAGGTGCTTCTAATTATAATACATATACTTGGTCTCCTTCAACAGGTGTAACAGGTAATAGTACAACAGGATGGATATTTAATCCAACTGTTACTACAACTTATACATTAACTGCTTCCCAAACTTCGGGTAGTTTATGTTCTAATACAGTTACATTAACAGTTAATGTTAATCCATTGCCATCAGATATTACTTTCTCACCAGCAAATCCATCAGTTTGTGTTGGTCAGGTTCAAAGTTTGACAGTACAAGGTGGAACTATTAATACTGTACTATTAACTGAAGATTTCAATGCTGCAACAAACGCATGGACAACTGTTAATAATTCAACCGGTGGGACAGTTGCACTTGCTGCATGGACGCTTCAAAATAGTGGATATGTCTATAGTTTTTATGGAACATTTAGTTCAAACGATGCATCACAGTTTTACTTAACAAATAGTGATGAGCAAGGTTCAGGTGGTTCTACCGATACAGAATTAATTTCGCCTTCATTTTCAACTATTAATTTTAGTAATGCAACGTTATCATTTTGGCATTATTTTAGAGCTTCTGGAGATGGAGTGGTTCAATATTCAACTAATGGTGGTACTGTTTGGACAGATATTCAATCTTACACTAGTACAGTAGGAACTGTTAATGGATTTGTTCAAGCTAATATTGTATTACCAGCTGGTGCTTTAAATCAAGCTGATGTTAAAATAAGATTCATATATTTTGCTAATTGGGGTTATTTCTGGGCAATTGATAATGTTTCTATATCTGGTGATATGTTACAAACTATTACTTGGTCTCCAATAACTAATTTATTTACTAATGCTGCAGCAACCGTTCCTTACACAGCTGGAACAAATGCTTCTACAGTTTATGTGTTACCTACTACAGTTGACCCATTAACCTATGTTGCAACTGCTTCAAACGGATCAACAGGTTGTATTAAAACAGCTTCAATTACATTAAGTGATACAGTGGTTCCAGTAGTAGTAACTCAGCCAGTAACTATTCAATTAAATGCCGCTGGTACAGCAACACTTACTGCTGCTCAAGTAGATAATGGTTCTTCTGATAACTGTAGTATAGCTACAATGACAGTTAGCCCTAATACATTTACATGTGCTAATGTAGGTCCTAATACAGTAACCTTAACCGTTACTGATGCAAGTGGAAATTCAACACAAGGTACAGCTGTTGTTACAGTTCAAGATCAAGTTGGTCCTACAGTAGTTACACAACCTGTAACTGTTCAATTAAATGCTGCTGGTACAGGTAGTATTACTGCTGCTCAAGTTAATAATGGTTCTACTGACGCTTGTGGTATTGCTTCAATTTCAGTGAGTCCAGATACATTTACTTGTGCTAACCTTGGAGCAAATACTGTTACTTTAACTGTTACAGATGTAAATGGTAATAGCTCTCAAGCTACAGCTGTTGTAACCGTAGCAATTGATTTTTCTACTACAGGAGATAATGATTTAGATGGTGCACCAGATAATTGTGATATTGATGATGACAATGATGGTGTTTTAGATACGGATGATAACTGTCCGTTACAAGCTAATGCAGATCAAGCTGATAATGATGGTGATGGTTTAGGAGATGCTTGTGATGATGATGATGATAATGATGGTGTATTAGATGGATATGATAACTGTCAATTTACTTATAATCCAGGTCAAGAGGATATTGATAACGATGGAATAGGTGATATTTGCGATACGGTTGAAATTAATGTATCTGAAGCTATCACTCCTGATGGAGATGGTGTAAATGATACTTGGTTTATCAATAACATTCAAAACTATCCAA
>ERZ887849.411-NODE-411-length-46542-cov-7.572784_pt1 | contig 46542 bp, 41 predicted proteins | sample MGYA00521267_ERZ887849 | MGnify/ENA primary metagenome ERZ887849 (study PRJEB32303, sample SAMEA104408601) | aquatic metagenome | biome: Brackish water; feature: Pelagic; material: water | place: Baltic Sea | collected 2014-06-06T16:11:00 | depth 2,863 m ... | reverse complement strand
CTGAGGCTGAGGCTGAGGCTGAGCGCGAAAAGGCCCAGCGCGAAGCCGAAGCCGCCGCCAAAGCAGAACAAGACCGCGCCGCCCGTCAAGCACAGGCCCAGCGAGAGGCTGAAGCCAAAGCGGCCGCCGAGGCGGAAGCCGAAGCCAAAGCAGAGGCTGAGTGCCAAGCAAAAGCTGAAGCTGAAGCTGAAGCGGAAGCGGAAGCAGAGGCCGAGCGCCAAGCAACAGCTGAAGCGGAAGCAGAGGCCGAGCGCAATGCGCAGCTTGCGGCCAAAGCCGAGGCAAAAGCCCAAGCAGAGCAAGCCCGCGCCGAAGAGGCCGCTCGCAAAGCACAAGTCAGCGCACAAGACGACACAAACGTCGAAGACGACATGCTTGCCAGGCTGAGCACCGTCGAGGAGACCGCACTCAGCTCCGATGAGGATGACGACGAAATCGACGCCGACGCAGCCCCTCAGGCTGACGATACTCTGGCACAGCTTATGGCAGATGCGTTCGGTGACGACGCCGAGACCGCAAGTGGGGACAATGCCGACACGGCAGAGGACCGTCCCATCGCCGCACGCATGATCAAAGTGAAACGCGCCGATCTCGACGCGGCCCTTGGCGGGGCGGACGCCGCAGCGGAAGGGGCTTCGCTCTCGCCCGAGGAAGAGGCCGACCTGCAACGCGAATTGGCCGAGGTCGAAGCCGAACTCAACGCCACCCGCGCCGCAAGGTCAGAGCCCGAGGTCACGGAAACGCCCACGGAGGAAATGCCCCAGGACGCATCTGAGGCAATGTCCGAGGATGTCGCCGAGAATGCAGCCGAGGCCAGCGAGGCCTTTGAGGATGACATCGACGAGACGCAAGACGCCCCCCAAGAGATCGCCGATGCCGAGCCGAGCCCGGATGCGAAAAAAGCAGCCCTCGGCACGATCGGTTCCGATGTGCAGACCTCGCGTATTTTCGACGAGACCGACTCACAGCTGAAAGAGCCCGCATCGAATGAACGGCGCAACGCCATCCAACACCTGCGCGCCGCCGTCGCCGCCACAAAGGCCGAGCGCAGCGCAGGCGGCGCAATGGCAAAGGACGTTGATGATCAGCCCTATCGGCTCGACCTTGAAAACGCCGTGCGTCCCCGTCGTCCCCGCGTAACAGGTGCCGCAACTCCGCGCCCCGAGCGGCCAGGCGCACAGCGCCCGGCGCCCCTGAAGCTGGTGGCGGAGCAACGTATCGACACGGACGCAGCCCCGATCCGGCCCCGCCGAATTGTCCGCTCGAGCGCCACTGAAAGTCCCATGGCCGACTCGCCCGAGACGCAAAACGGCGCGCCTGACATCACCCCGCAGCGCCCGCAGGCAACGCCGCAAAGCGAGCCACAGGTCGCACGCATGAGCACCACAGACACAGGCGACAGCTTTGCTGAATTCGCAGACGCTCAGGGGGCGAAATCCCTGCCCGAGCTTCTGGAAGCGGCCGCCGCCTATATGGCTGATGTGGAAGGCATGCCGCAATTCTCGCGCCCGATGCTGATGCAAAAGTTGCGCGAAATGGAAGCGGGCGAATTTTCTCGCGAAGAGGGGCTGCGCTCTTTCGGGCAGCTTCTGCGCGAGGGCAAGCTGCAAAAGGTCAAAGGCGGGCGGTTCGCCGTGACCGATGAGACGGATTTCCGCCGCGCGGGTTAAGCCACCCAAGCCAAACGCACCAAACCCCCGCCCATACCGGCGGGGGTTTTTGCGTGCCCCCCTTTGCAAACGCTCTGGCACCGCCTATGTTAGCTGTGTCCCTTCGGGGACTATGGACATAAACGCGCTCGTAATACGCGGATCGGACCCGGGGGCGGTACCCGGCGACTCCACCAACACCCGTTCATTTGACGGCGGAGGGGGTCGAAATAGGATCGACGAACGTCTAAAGGGGTTATGCTTTGTTTCGGCTGGGTGCCACCGTATCGGCCCAAAAAGTACAATTGCAAATGACAATCGTGCTCCAGTTGCGATGGCCGCGTAAGCGGTTTCAGCGACTGAAACTTAAGCCCTTGCGCCTAGCAGCGTAAGGCGGGGTTCGCAGGCACCTGGCAACAGAAGCCTGCACTTCACACCCACCCTGACAGACGCAACCTCGCGGACGCCCCGCGCGCGCAATTGTTCTGTGGATGTCCCCAAACTCTGCCATCCGGCCAATTGACAAGGTTCCAAGGTCGCGCCACCACTGACGGTGTTGAAGTGCGAGGGCATCAGGCCCGCCCTCCGCCGCCTGACCCGAGGATGCCTTGCCCACCATGCGCACCACATTGGCCATCACCCGCCGGAACCCTGCCTCTGGACCGTCATGGACCTAAACCCGGCCCCCTTGTCTGATTTCCTGCGCAGTTTCGCACGCATCGGGCTGTTGTCCTTTGGCGGGCCGGCGGCGCAGATATCGCTCATGCATAACGAACTTGTCGAGCACCGCCGCTGGATGAGCGAGCCGCAATTTCTTGGCGCATTGTCCTTTTGCATGCTCCTGCCCGGTCCCGAAGCGATGCAGCTGGCCACCTATGCCGGGTGGAAACTGCGTGGCACGACAGGAGGCCTGATCGCGGGACTTTTCTTTGTGCTGCCGGGCGCGTTGGTGATTCTCGCACTGGCGCTTGCCTATGTTGCGCTGGGGCAAGTCCCGCTGGTGCAGGCCCTCTTTCTGGGCATCAAGGCGGCCGTGGTGATCATCGTGATCAAGGCCCTCTGGAGCCTCAGCCAGAAGGCGCTCAAAGGGGCCGCGCATTGGGTATTGGCCGGGCTGGGCTTTGCTGCGATCTTCTTCGCGGGGCTGCCCTTTCCGCTCATCATCGCGCTTGCGGCTCTCTACGGCGCGCTGAGCGCGAGAGCAGCTGAGGGCGATGCCGTGCCCCCGCCCAAGGGGCAGATCGCCCGCTCCGCCAAAGGCGCGTTGATCTTTGCAGTTCTCTGGGCCCTGCCCGTGCTGGTCGTCTGGGCAGCGGGCGCTGACTTTCTGACCAAGATCGCGCTCTTCTTTTCCAAACTGGCCGTGGTGACCTTTGGTGGCGCCTATGCTGTGCTCGCCTACATGACGCAAGCGGTGGTTGAGACGCGCGGCTGGCTCAGCACCGCCCAGATGATCGACGCGCTGGGGCTCGCGGAAACCACACCGGGGCCGTTGATCCTCGTCACGCAATTCGTGGCGCTTCTCGCCGGCTATTACGAGGGCGGTCTCGGGCTTGCCCTTGGTGCCGGGGCGCTCACGCTTTGGGTTACGTTCGTGCCCTGCTTTTTGTGGATCTTCGCGGGCGCGCCATATCTTGAGTGGCTTTTGGCACAGCCCCGGCTCAAGGGCGCACTGGCGGCGATCTCCGCCTCCGTGGTGGGTGTGATCCTGAACCTGTCGCTGTGGTTTGCGCTGCATGTCCTCTTCGACGAGGTGGACGAGACCGCCTTCGGCCCCCTGCCCGTCTGGTCCACCTTCTCGGCCCCAGCGGCGAGTTTGACCCTTCTGGCGGGTGTGCTCATGCTCGGCTTGCGGGTACCGATGCTGCCCACATTGGGACTTATGGCGGGCGCAGGCGGATTGCTGGGCATCGCGCTCTGACAGAGCTTTGCTTTTGCCCCGAATCCCTTATGCTGGCCCAAACCAAGCCCGGGGGCGCGCATGTCTGATAGAATTGACTATGGCAACCTGATGCACCGCGCGATGCGGAGCCTCATCCAAGAGGTTCTGGAGGGTGTGCAGAAAAACGGCCTGCCCGGGGCGCATCATTTCTTCATCACATTCGACGCGACACATCCCGATGCAAAGCTCGCCGATTGGTTGCGCGAGCGGTATCCCAGCGAGATGACCGTGGTGATGCAGCATTGGTATGACAATCTTGAGGTCACGGATAAAGGATTCTCCGTGTCGCTCAATTTCGGCGATGCGCCCGAGGCACTTGTCGTGCCCTATGATGCCATCCTGACCTTCGTCGACCCTTCGGTGGAATTCGGCCTGCGGTTTGAGACCCCCGAGGACGAGGATGAAGAGGATGATGACGACGACGACGCGCCCACCGAGGCCAGCGCGCCCCGAAATGCCGACGTGGTCAGCCTCGACACCTTCCGCAAGTAAGCCGCGATTGAACTTTCCGCACCATAGGATAAGGAAGGGGCAAACCGCATAGGAGAGCCCGAACATGACCGCCACACGCACCGAAACCGACAGTTTTGGCCCTCTTGAGGTCCCTGCGGACAAATACTGGGGCGCACAGACGCAGCGGTCGATTCTAAACTTCCCCATTGGCTGGGAAAAACAGCCCGTGGCGATCGTCCGCGCACTTGGTGTGATCAAACAAGCCTGCGCCGAGGCGAATGTGACGCTGGGCAAGCTGGATGCCGCGCGCGGCCGCGCGATCATCGAGGCCGCATCCGAGGTCGTGTCTGGCAAGCTCGACGACAACTTCCCGCTGGTGGTGTGGCAGACGGGTTCCGGCACGCAATCCAACATGAACGCCAATGAGGTGATCGCCAACCGCGCGATCGAGATCATGGGGGGCGTGATCGGCTCCAAGGACCCGGTGCACCCCAATGACCACTGTAACATGGGCCAAAGCTCGAACGACACCTTCCCCACCGCGATGCATATATCGACAGCGATGATGGCGCGCGATGTGCTCTTGCCGGGTTTGCGCAAGCTTCATGCGTCACTTGAAGAAAAGATCGTAAGCTTCGAGGGTATAATAAAAATTGGTCGCACCCACACACAGGATGCCACACCCCTGACGCTGAGCCAGGAATTCTCGGGCTATGCGCATCAGGTCGCTATGGGGATCAAACGGATCGAGACCTCGCTTGAGGGGATTTACGAGCTGGCCCAAGGCGGCACGGCCGTGGGCACAGGCCTCAACACCAGCCCCGGTTGGGACGTGATGGTCGCCCAGAACATGGCGAAAATCACCGGCCTGCCTTTTGTGACCGCCCCCAACAAGTTCGAAGCACTCGCCGCCCATGACGCGATGGTGGAAATCTCCGGATCGCTCAAGACCGTGGCCGGATCGCTCTTCAAGATCGCCAATGACATCCGCCTTTTGGGCTCTGGCCCGCGCTGTGGTCTGGGCGAGCTGATCCTGCCCGAGAATGAGCCGGGCAGCTCGATCATGCCGGGCAAGGTGAACCCCACCCAATGCGAGGCGCTGACGCAGGTCTGCGCGCATGTCATGGGCAATGACGCCGCGGTCGGTTTTGCCGGGTCTCAGGGACATTTTGAACTGAACGTCTACAAGCCCATGATGGCCTATAACGTGCTGCAATCCATGCAACTTCTGGGCGATGCAGCGAGCACGTTTACCGACAATCTCATGGCTGGCCTCGATGCCGACCGCACCCGGATCGACAAGCTGATGCGCGAATCGCTGATGCTGGTCACGGCGCTGGCGCCCGAAATCGGCTATGACAACGCCACCAAAGTGGCGAAGACCGCCCACAAAAACGGAACCACATTGCGCGAAGAGGCGATTGCGCTTGGCTTTGTGGATGGTGACACATTCGACCGCGTTGTGCGGCCAGAGAACATGGTAGGACCCAAATGACCGCCCCAATCAACATGAACAAGGCCAAGAAGGAGCGCAACCGCGCCTCCCGCCGCGCCCGTGCCGATGAAAATGCGGTTTCGTTTGGCCAGACCAAGAGCCAGAAAGAGCTGCTCAAGGCCAAGGCCGCACAGATCGCCAAAAATCTGGAAGCCAAAAAACGCGAGACATGAGCGGGCGGCCTGTCAAACATTCGCTCACCCTCAAAGGGCACCGCACCTCGGTGTCTCTGGAGGCGGAGTTCTGGCAGGCCTTTCGCGAGATTGCGGAGATAAAAGGCAAGGCAATCAACGTTTTGGCCGCTGAAATTGATGCCGAGCGTGGCACGGAGATGGGGCTGGCGTCGGCCATCAGACTTTATGTGCTGCGCCACTATCGGCAGCTTTCCGACCTCTGAGGCGCGCCCGATGGACAAGGGCGTCCCTGCGCGCCATGCTCCGCCGGGGTGATCGCGCTCCAGCGCGCCCTGAGACCTACCAAGCCAAGGATTGGGACATTTATGACCGCGATGACACTTGGAAAGCCTGAGGATATCGACCGGCTTTTGCCGCTGATCGCCGCGTTCCACGCGGAGGAGGGCGTCGATCTGAGCGATGCGGCACGGCGCGCGGCGGTGCAGCCCTTGCTGGAGGGCTCGCCCCATGGCGCAATCTATATGGTCGGCCCAGCGCGTGCGCCCATCGGCTATGCCTGCGTGAGCTTTGGCTGGTCGCTGGCATTTGGCGGGCTCGATGGGTTTCTCGATGAAATCTACATCAGGCCGGGCGTGCGTGGGCGGGGCATCGGCACCGAAGTGCTGCGCGGCCTGCCCAAGGCCCTTGCGGCAGCGGGGATGAAGGCCATTCATCTCGAAGTGCATCAAAGTAACGACAAGGCGCGCAAGTTCTATGAGGCGCTGCATTTCGAGCCGCGCGCGGAGTATTCTTTGATGTCGCGGATGTTGTGAGGGACGTGCCCTTTTATTTGGGCACGAGGGGGTTAGGTAGGGATCATGAACATTCCATTCGATAACAGCTATGCCCGCCTGCCCGAGGGATTCTACACCCGGATCGCCCCGCGCGCTGTGGCCTCGCCCGCGCTGTTGGCGTTCAACACGGGCCTCGCAGACGAGATTGGCCTGAACCTTGATTATACGGCGATGGCGGAGGTTTTTGCGGGCAATGAGATCCCCGAGGGAGCCGACCCGATTGCGCAGGTCTATGCAGGCCACCAGTTCGGCGGCTTCTCTCCGCAATTGGGCGATGGGCGCGCGGTCTTGCTGGGCGAAATCGTAGCCCCAGATGGGCAGCGGCGCGACATTCAGCTCAAGGGCTCCGGCCCCACCCCCTATAGCCGCAATGGCGACGGGCGCGCGTGGCTGGGCCCTGTGCTGCGTGAATATGTGGTGAGCGAGGCAATGCATGCGCTTGGCGTCCCTACGACACGGGCCCTGGCCGCCGCCCTCACGGGTGAGCCTATTTACCGTCAGGAAGGGGCCGTACCCGGCGCGGTTCTGACCCGCGTGGCGTCGAGCCATATCCGCGTCGGCACGTTTCAGTATTTCGCCGCGCGTCGCGATGTGGAGGCGCTCCGGGCGCTCTATGACTACACGGCGGCGCGGCATTACCCAGAGGCGGCGGGCCCTGCGGATTTCCTGCGCGCGGTCTGCGCGGCACAGGCCGAATTGGTCGCCCATTGGATGTCGCTTGGCTTCATCCACGGGGTGATGAACACCGACAATACCGCCCTTTCCGGTGAGACGATCGATTATGGCCCCTGTGCTTTCATGGATGTCTATCACCCGGTCACGGTCTTCAGCTCGATCGATGCGCAGGGGCGCTATGCTTACGACAATCAGGCCCATGTGATCGTGTGGAACATGGCGCAACTGGCCACGTCCCTCGTGCCGCTGATGCCCGACGCGGAGGCAGCGATTGAGGAATTTACCGCGATCATCCACGCCATGCCCGCGCTGGTGGATGCGGCGTGGATGCGCCGGTTGGGTGCGAAGATCGGGATTGCAGAGGCGACTGAGGCGGACAGGCCCCTGATCGAAGGGCTGTTGGAGCGGATGCAGGCGGGACGTGCGGATTTCACCAACACGTTCCGCGCCCTCGCAGATGGCGGCGCGCGGGATCAGTTTCTGGACCCCGCAGCGTTTGATCAATGGCAGCCAGAGTGGTGCGCGCGTATCGCGGGCGAGGCGGAGCCAGAGGCGCGGATGCGGGCCTCCAACCCATGGGTCATCCCGCGCAATCACCGCGTCGAAGAGATGATCGTGGCCGCGCGGGAGGGAAATTTTGCACCCTTCGAGCGGCTTCTGACGGTGCTGGCCAAGCCTTTTGATGCACACCCCGGTGCCGAGGATCTGCGGCGTGCGCCCGAGGCCTCAGAGGTGGTGCAGCAAACCTTCTGCGGGACATGAAAAAGGCGGGGAAATCCCCCGCCTGATCCGTCAATTCAAGCGTCGCAGCTTATGCGGCCTTGGCACCAGAGCGCCCACCGCCCCCGCCGCGCCGACGCCGGTTGCCACCGCCACCACCGGGTCCTGCGCCTTGAGATTGGCCACCGCCGCCTCCTTGGCCACCGCCACCGGGGCCTTTGCCGCCACGACCGCGGCGATTGCCGCCACCGCCACCCGGGCCACGGCCCTTGGGCTTGGCCGTGGGATCGGGCAGATCGGCCCAGGGCCGCCCCGAGATCACGGGGATCGTGGTGCCCAGAACTTTCTGGATATCCTTCAGCTCGCCCATCTCATCGGGGCTGCAAAACGCGATCGCCGCGCCATCCTTGCCCGCGCGGGCCGTGCGGCCGATGCGGTGGATGTAATTCTCGGGCACATTGGGCAGATCAAAGTTGTAGACATGCTTCACGTCCGGGATATCGAGGCCACGTGCCGCCACATCGGTGGCCACAAGCACCTTCACCTGACCATCGCGGAACGACTTGAGCGCGCGGTCGCGCTGCCCCTGACTTTTGTTGCCATGGATCGCAGCCACGGAAAACCCGGCGCTTTCCAGCTTGCGGGCAAGCTTGTCCGAGCCATGCTTCGTGCGGCCGAAGACCAGCGCAAGCTCGTCCTTATGCTTGGCCAGAAGCTCGATCAACAGGCTGGGCTTTTCCGCCTTGGCGATGAAATGCACCGCCTGCGTGACCTTGTCGGCGGCCTTGCCCGGAGGGGCGACCTGCACGCGCTTGGGGTGGGTGAGATAGCTGCCCGCAATCTCCTCCATCTGCTTGGGCATAGTGGCGGAAAAGAGCATCGTCTGACGCTCCTTCGGCAACAGTCCTGCAATTTTGCGCAGCGCATGGATGAAGCCCAGATCGAGCATCTGATCGGCCTCGTCCAGCACCAGAAATTTCGCCTCATCAAGGCGCAGCGCCCGGCGGTCCAGCAGGTCCAGCAAGCGGCCCGGCGTGGCCACGAGGATATGCGTGCCCTTCTCAAGGCGCTTGATCTGCACGTTGATCGACTGACCGCCGACCACGACACCGATCTTCATCGGCGTGTCGCGCACCAAAGGCAACAGCGTGTCGCGGATCTGCCCCGCCAATTCGCGCGTGGGTGCGAGGATCAGGCTGCCGACCATCTTGGGGCCGGGGCGTGTGTCTTCTTTCATCATGCGCGCGATCAGTGGCAGGCCGAACGCCGCCGTCTTGCCCGTGCCCGTCTGGGCGAGGCCCATAACGTCATGCCCGTTGAGCGCATGCGGGATCGCGTGGCTCTGGATCGGGGTGGGCTCACTGATGCCTTGCGCGGCCAGCTTGCGAACCAAACCGCTGGGCAGGCCCATTTCTTCAAATAAATTCAAATCGTTTCCTTTATCGGCGCCGGGCGAAATGCACGCAGCACCAGTCTCAAAGGGCTCGGGGCCTTGCGCCTCATGCGCAGGGCCGCCCTCGTCGTGGTTCCGCCAACGGCCCTGACGCGCCGGGCGATTGCCTGCGCGCCGTCCCGGCGGCATGCCCCACGCGTGATTTTGGGAACAAACGCTTCCTGTCCGGGGGGTGCGGCGGCCCAAGGGGCGGCCAGCATGCTCACGCGGCGGGACAGGTGCGCGTGTGGTGGATATGCGGGTGCTGCGCGGATAAGTCAAGCACGGCGCACTCAAAAGCGGTGGAATCTACGCCACTCAGGCGGTATCACCTAAGCGAGGTTCCGCAAGCGAGACACGCCATGACCGACAGCATCATCCGCCGCGCAGCCGCCAAAGGCCTGCGCCTGACCGAGCAGCGGCGCATCATCGCGACTGTGCTTGAGGATGCCGAAGATCACCCGGATGTCGATGAGCTTTACGCCCGCGCCGTGGCGCATGATCCAAGGATATCACTGGCGACTGTTTACCGGACGGTGAAGCTCTTTGAGGAATCAGGAATTCTGGAGAAGGTCGATTTTGGCGATGGCCGCGCGCGCTATGAAGATGCGGAGCGTGCCCATCACGACCACCTGATTGATCTGGAAACGGGGGCCGTGATCGAGTTTTGCGATCCCGAGATCGAGGCGCTTCAGGAGAAGATCGCGGCCAAGCTGGGATACAGGCTCAAGGGCCACAAGATGGAGCTTTACGGCGAGCCGATCAGGAAAGACGCGCCCCCCCGGTGACATCTTCACCGTAGAGCCAGTCGAACTGCCGCATCATCCGCATCGGCACCAGCGCGCCCCCCAGCCTGAGCGCCGTGTGCGCGACAAAGCGCAGAGGCGGGAAACTGAGGTGGTATTTCCACGCATTGCCGCTGGCCACCTCAATGACCCGCGTGGCGCGGGGACGGCGACGGGCGGTATAAGCCGCGAGCGCCTCTGGCAGATCATGCTCTGCCAGCGCCTCGGCCAGAACCCACGCATCCTCCAGCGCCATGGACGCTCCCTGCGCCAAAAAGGGCAGCGTGGGATGGGCCGCATCGCCCAGCAGGGCAAACCGCCCCTGCCCCCAGATTTTGGCAACAGGATGGCGGAAGAGGCCCCATTGGCTGACAGGACCCACGGCGCTGAGCATCTCCTGAGCGTCCGCTCCGAAATCCGAGAACCGAGCGCGCAGGTCATCCGCATCGCCCGCGTGGCTCCAGCTTTCGGCGGTCCACTCGGCCTGCTCCTCCACCGCCACGAGGTTCATCAGCGTGCCGCCACGCAGCGGATAGCTCACCAGATGGCGGCGCGGGGCCATGTGCACACGCGCCTCACCGCCCCGGCGACCTTCATGCGGGATGAGCGCGCGCCACGCCACCTGACCCGTGAAAAACGGTGCCTCGGGGCCGTTGAGGCCGGGGCGCAGCACCGAATGAAGCCCGTCCGCACCAATGACCAGATCGTCACCACAATCGCCCGGATCGCTGACATGCGCCCCGGTGCGGATATCAACGCCCGCGGCCTCAGCACCCGCGCGCAATATCTCGATCAGGTCAGCGCGGTGGATGAACCAATAGTCCCGGCTCTCCAGCCGCGTAAGGTCAAGCCGAACCACTGGCCCGCGCCGGTAGTCATGGAGCGCCACAGCCGCGCCCTGCACAGCGCCGGCACGCAGCGCATCATCCAGCCCAAGACCGCGCAGAACGGCAAACCCGTTGGGGCTGATCTGTAGCCCCGCGCCGACCTCACCGATGGCCTCCGCCTGCTCCAACACCGTCACGGACGCGCCGCGCAGCGCACAGGCCCGCGCCACGGCCAGACCGCCAATGCCGCCGCCAATCACAGTGATGCTTGATGCCGCTTTCATCCCCATACCTTCAAACGAAAAACGCCGGAGCGAAAGCCCCGGCGTTTGAATACCTAAACCGTCAACGGATCAATCGTCGCGGTGGACCTTCTCGCGACGCTCGTGACGTTCCTGCGCCTCAAGGCTCATGGTCGCGATGGGCCGCGCGTCCAGACGCTTGAGGCTGATCGGCTCGCCCGTCACGTCGCAATAGCCGAACTCGCCCTCTTCAATCCGGCGCAGGGCCTGATCAATCTTGGCCACCAACTTGCGCTGACGGTCGCGGGTGCGCAGCTCAAGCGCGCGGTCGGTCTCTTCGCTGGCCCGGTCGGCCACATCAGGGATCGCCCGCGTGCCATCTTGCAGGCCCTCAATCGTATCACGGCTGCCCGCCAACAGGTCATCGCGCCAATCAACGAGCTTGCGCCGGAAATACTCCAGCTGACGCTCGTTCATAAATGGCTCATCTTCCACTGGGCGGTAGTCATCTGGCAGGAAAACTTCGGCTTTCACGCGTTTATCCTCTACGGCTTCACGGTTGGTCTGGATATCTGGATGAGACATCATTCTCCCCTTCATTCGGGCCGAAATACTGCACCGCGCAGGATTTGTCACTAACCAAATCGCGCCGGGTTTTGTCTTTTGACCACGGCCCCGCACTGGGATATCACCCCACCTGACAAGGCGTGAAAACAAAGAGGCTTGAGCCATGAAATTTGAAGGCACGGACGCATATGTGGCCACGGACGACCTGACCATCGCGGTCAATGCCGCCGTCACGCTGGAGCGGCCCCTTCTGGTCAAGGGCGAGCCGGGCACGGGCAAGACCGAACTGGCCCGGCAGATCGCGGGCGCGCTGGGGATGCGGATGATCGAGTGGAACATCAAATCCACCACCCGCGCGCAACAAGGCCTTTATGAATACGATGCCGTGAGCCGCCTGCGCGACAGCCAGCTTGGGGATGCGCGGGTCGAAGATGTGTCGAACTATATCCGCCCCGGCAAGCTCTGGCAGGCCTTTGCGTCGGAAGAGAAATGCGTGCTACTGATCGACGAGATCGACAAGGCCGATATCGAGTTTCCCAACGATCTGCTGCAAGAACTCGATAAGATGGAATTCCACGTCTACGAGACGGGCGAGACGATCCGCGCCACCAAGCGCCCCATCGTGATCATCACCTCCAACAACGAAAAAGAGCTGCCCGACGCCTTCCTGCGCCGCTGTTTTTTCCACTATATCCGATTCCCGGACATGGACACGATGCGCAAGATCGTCGAGGTGCATCACCCGGGCATCAAGGACGCGCTTCTGACCACCGCCCTGACACAATTCTACGAGATCCGCGACCAGCAAGGGCTCAAGAAGAAACCCTCCACCTCCGAAGTGCTCGATTGGCTCAAGCTGCTTCTGGCCGAAGATCTCAGCGCGGAGGACCTTAAATCCAAAGGCGCAGACGCCCTGCCCAAGCTGCACGGCGCGCTTTTGAAGAACGAGCAGGACGTGCATCTTTTTGAGCGCCTGGCCTTCATGGCGCGGCGCGGACGCTAGATATCCACGCAAGCTATGCGCTGCAAAACCTTGCATTTGCGGGTTTTTTTGCCGTGACAACGCGCATTTCCGACACTCCGTAAACTTTGCCCCATTTTTGCCTTAAATGCTCCTTACTGACGTCTGGATGAGGCGTAATTCTACTCCTGAACCTGCCGGGTTTGAGGATGTGTGCGATTTTATCTGCCAGAAGTGGCAGGCATCAACGCTCAATTCTCCACTGGCAGAGCGCACCCCCACGGCCACTCGGGCATGGGGGTTTTTGACGAGTGCTCAAGGATTGGGAAACAGATGCGTCGATTGATTTTGCCAATTTGCCTCATGCTGGGGGCGTGTATGCCCGGCACCTCTGGAGAGATCGCATCGCGCGCCGCCACCGGCGATGTCAGCGTGATGCCCCCGATGAAATCCTTCTCCATGCCGCGCCCTGCCGCACCGCAACGCCCCAACGTCGATCTCGCACGCGACTTTCTGGACCTGAGCATGAAACTCGAGTCCGGGCGACAGCTTTCGGTTCTGTCGCGCTTTGAGACGCCAATCACGGTGCGGGTCACTGGCGCGCCAGCCGCAACACTCCTCCCCGACCTCAACCGCCTTTTACACCGGGTGCGCAACGAGGCCGGCATCAATATCCGCCAAGTCGAGGGCCAAGCCGCAAACATCACCATTGAGGCCGTCAGCCGCGCCGATATCCGCCGACACCTGCCGCAGGCTGCGTGTTTCGTGGTGCCCAACATCTCGACCCTGGCAGAGTATCGCCAAGCCCGCCGCGCCCGCCTGACAAGCTGGAGCGCGCTGGAAACCCGCAAGCGCATTGCCATTTTCGTGCCCAACGACACCAGCCCCCAAGAGGTGCGCGATTGCCTGCATGAGGAACTGGCCCAGGCCATCGGTCCGCTCAACGATCTCTATCGTCTCTCGGACAGCGTCTTCAACGACGACAATGTCCACACCGTCCTGACTGGCTTTGACATGCTGATGCTGCGCGCATTCTACGCGCCTGAGTTGCGCTCGGGCATGTCGCGCAGGCAGGTGGCCGACCGTATCCCCGGCATCTTGCGCCGCCTGAATCCTGCTGGCGAAAACATAGCCGCGCGCCACCCCACCACCACACCCCGAGCATGGATTCGGGCGATCCAGACAGCGCTCGGCCCGGGCGCAGGTCCAGTGCAGCGGCGCAAAGCGGCTGAAACCGCGCTTGATATCGCCGAAACCGTTGGCTGGACCGATCACCGCCGCGCGTTCTCGCATTACGCCATCGGACGGCTCAGCCAGAACACCGATCCCGAATACGCGCAAAACCAATTTGCCGCCGCAGACGCCTATTACCGCCGCACCCCCGGCACCGAAATGCACCGCGCGCACACCGCCGCACAACTGGCTTCCTATGCCATTTCCCGCGGGCGGGGCGATGAAGCGCTGAGGCTGCTCGCGCCACAGATTTCCGTCGCTGAAAGCCATGAGAACGCCGCCCTTCTGGCCCAACTCATGATGTTGCGCGCCGAGGCGTTGGAGCTTACGGGCCGCGTCGCCGAAGCGCGCTCCGTTCGGCTGGACAGCCTTGGCTGGGCGCGATACGGATACGGCGCGGATTGGGCCGTGCGTGCAAAGCTGCGCGAGGTCTCGGCCCTGAACCCGCTCAAAGGTCCAAACGGGTGATACATGATTATTCTGATAGCGGCGCTAACCGGCGCAGCACTTGGGGCATTGCAGGCCCGCCGCCGTAAGGGGCGTGCCGCAGATATTGCTCAATATGCTGTGGTTTACGCGATGATTTTCGCAGTGGGTGCGCTCTTTGTTACATTGCTGATCGACCGCCAGATGCGCTTTGGATAGGCGATGTTCCTGCCGTTCTTTGAGAGCCTCCGCGCCGCCCGTGTCCCGGTGTCCGTGCGCGAATATCTGACCTTTCTCGAGGCGGTCGGCGCGGGCCTTGTGACTTATGACATTGACGGCTTCTACTATCTCGCACGCAGCGCGATGGTGAAGGACGAGCGCCATATCGACCGTTTCGACCGCGCCTTCGCCGCCGCCTTTTCGGGGTTGGAGGCGATCAGCGCCGATGAGGTTCTGGACGCCGTGGACCTGCCCGCCGAGTGGCTGGAGAAGCTCGCCGAGAAACACCTGAGCCCCGAAGAAAAAGCCGAGATCGAAGCGCTGGGTGGGTTCGACAAGCTGATGGAGACCCTCAAGGAGCGCCTGAAGGAACAGCAGGGCCGCCATCAGGGGGGCAGTAAATGGATCGGCACGGCGGGCACCTCGCCTTTTGGGGCTTACGGCTATAACCCCGAAGGCGTGCGCATCGGTCAGGACGAGAGCCGCCACCAGCGCGCGGTCAAGGTCTGGGACAAGCGCGAGTTTCGCAACCTCGATGACGGGGTGGAGATCGGCACGCGCAACATCAAAGTGGCCCTCAAACGCCTGCGCCAATGGGTGCGCGACAGCGCCCATGAGGAGCTTGATCTCGATGGCACGATCCGCGCCACGGCCGAGCAGGGCTATCTCGACGTGCAAACCCGGCCCGAGCGGCGCAATGCGGCGCGGGTCCTTCTTTTCCTCGACGTGGGCGGCTCGATGGACCCGCATATCAAGCTGGTGGAGGAACTTTTTTCCGCCGCGCGCAGCGAGTTCAAGCATCTGGAATATTACTACTTCCACAACTGCCTCTATGAAGGCGTCTGGCGCGACAATAACCGCCGCTGGGATGCGCAAATCCCGACCCATGAGGTCCTGCGCACTTACGGGCCCGAATATAAATGCATCTTCGTCGGCGACGCAGCCATGTCTCCTTATGAGGTCGCCTTTGCGGGCGGCGCGAACGAGCATTGGAACCCCGAAGCCGGCCAGGTCTGGCTGGAACGCGCCCGCGCGCAATGGCCCGCGAACCTCTGGATCAACCCGGTGCCCGAGCGCCAATGGGAATATACCCAGTCCACCCACATGATCCGCGAGATTTTCGAGAACCAGATGGTGCCGATGACGCTCGAAGGGTTGGACAAGGGCATGAAAACCCTCGTCCGTTAGGCAACCGTGGGCGCACCCTCAGATGTCAAAGAGACGCCCCGGACCCCAGCCGCGCGCATCAGCCCCCGACACCTGCAACAGATGCCACAGCAGCGCCTGATTGGACGTCACAACCGGCAGGCCCGTTTCGGCCTCGACCCCGTCGATGATCGAAAACGTCTGCAAATTCGTGCAACTGGCAAAGATCGCCTCGGCCCCCGCAGCCTCGGCCGCCGCAAGCATCGCCGCGCGGGTGGAGGCCGGATCAATCCGCGCCACGCGCCAGTCATTGCCCTCGCCAAAGCTGATCTCAGAGACGACATCGATGCCGCTCTTGCCCAAAAGGGCGCGCATCGGCGCCGTCACGCTGGGCACATAGGGTGTGACCATCGCGATCTTCGAGGCCTTCAGCGCATTGAGCGCCGCCACCACAGCGCGGATCGGGTCCGTCACCGCCGCCTTTGGATGCGCCCGCGCCACCAATCCCGCCACCGCGTCCGAGCCGATCACCGTCGCCCCCGAGGTGCAGCCATAGCCCACCGCGTCCAAACCTTCCGGTAAAAGTGCCGCCGTCTTTGGCATCTCATCGGCCATTGCGGCCAGCGTCTCGGGCGTCACGTCATGCGCGTTGGGAATACGCGCATGAAAGAGCGCCGCATCCCGCCCGGCCAGAACCTGCCGCGCCTCGAATTCCAGCGTCTCGTCCGTTTGCAGCACGATGAGGCCAAGCCGTACCCCGGACGCCGCCCCTCGGTTGAGTGTGTATTCCATCACGCCTCCCTCACGCCCAGATCAGGCACGCTGAGTGTGCCACCAGACACCGCCGCCCGCACGCCCGTGGTGCCCGGGCAAGACGTGGGCAACCCCCGCGCCACCCGCACCGCGAGGAACGCAAAGGCCTGCGCCTCCAGCATATCGCCATCAAGGCCCACCGCCTCCACAGGCTCTACCGGGCAATCGAGTGCTGCGCGCAGCATATCCATCAGAACCGGATTATGCCGCCCACCCCCGGTCACGAGCATCCGCGTGGGCGCAGTGGGGCAATGCTCCATCGCCTGCAAGACGCCTGCCGCACTCATCGCCGTGAGGGTGGCGGCGGCGTCTGCATCGCTCAACTCGCGGACGAGGTCGATCATGTCGGCAAACGCATCCCGGTCCAGCGATTTAGGCGGCATCTTGCGGAAATAGGGCTCATCCAGGAAAAGCTCCAACGCGCCTTCAGCCACCACGCCCTTACGGGCCAGCGCGCCGTCGCGGTCAAAAGGCACGCCGCGCCGCGCCATCATCAGATCATTGATCGGCGCATTCGCAGGCCCGGTGTCAAAGGCCAAAAGCGCGCCCTCCGCCTCGGGACGATGTTTGGAGGGATCAACCCAAGTGATGTTGCCCACACCGCCCAGATTAAGAAACGCCAAGGGGGCTTCGGCCCCGATATGGCGCGCGCAGGCGAAATGATAAAACGGCGCCAATGGAGCGCCCTGCCCACCCAGCTCCACATCCGCACTGCGAAAATCCCAAACCACGGGCAAGCCCAGAGCCTCGGCCAGCGCCGCCCCATCGCCGATCTGATGCGTCCCGCGCCCATGCGGGTCATGCGCGAGGGTTTGGCCGTGAAATCCGGCCAGCGCCGCGCCCTCCAACCGCTCCATCGCATCCAGATGCGCGCGCAGCACGATATCTTCCGCAACGCTGAGATCCGCACCCTGCCATTTGCCCAAAGCTGCACTCAGAACCGCTTGTTCATCGGCGCTATAAGCACGGTACTGCGACGCGCCAAAAGCGAAGATATCATGGCCGTCCGTCTCGATCATCGCCGCGTCCACCCCATCGAGCGAGGTTCCCGACATGGCCCCCATGGCCCAAAGGCGCGCAGCCTTGCTGCTCGTCTGTGCCGCACTTTGCTTTATGGCCGTCAACATGGCCTTTTCCTTCGCCCGTTACCCACCTATACATTGCCGCGCAAAACCATGCGGGACAAGCGCCATGACCTATCATCCGAAATCAGAGTTCATGAGTGTCATGATGACGCGCGGCTTTCTCGCGGATTGCACCGATTATCAAGGGCTGGACGAGGCTTTGGCCAAGGGCGCGATGCCCGCCTATATCGGTTTTGATGCCACAGCGAAATCGCTGCATGTGGGCTCGCTCATTCAGATCATGATGCTGCGCTGGCTGCAAAAGACGGGCGGCAAGCCGATCACCCTGATGGGCGGCGGCACAACGAAAGTGGGCGATCCGAGTTTTCGCGCAGACGAGCGGCCCCTGCTCACCGAAGAACAGATCGACGACAATATCGCGGGCATCAAGCAGGTGTTCGCGGCCTATATCGACTATTCCGCCGCCCCTACAGGCGCGATTATGGTCAACAATGCCGAATGGCTGGACGGGCTCAACTATCTTGAGTTTCTGCGCGACATCGGGCGGCATTTTTCCGTCAACCGGATGCTGTCCTTTGAGTCCGTGAAATCCCGGCTCGATCGGGAGCAATCGCTGAGCTTTCTTGAGTTCAACTACATGATTTTGCAGGCCTATGACTTCATGGAGCTGAACCGGCGCTATGGCTGCATGCTGCAAATGGGTGGCTCGGATCAGTGGGGAAACATCGTCAACGGTATCGACCTGACCCGGCGGGTGATCGATGGCGAAGTCTTCGGCCTGACCTCGCCGCTGCTGACCACATCGGACGGCAAGAAGATGGGCAAGAGCCAGGACGGCGCGGTGTGGCTCGATGCCGAAATGTGCAGCCCCTACACGTTCTGGCAATTCTGGCGCAACACGACCGATGCCGATACGGGCCGGTTCCTGAAGCTCTACACGGAACTGCCCGTGGCGGAATGCGACCGACTTGGCAAACTCGACGGGGCCGAGATCAACGCGGCAAAGGTGATTTTGGCGAATGAGGTGACAACCCTCTTGCACGGGCGCGCAGCGGCGGAGGCGGCAGAGGCCACGGCACGCGAGGTTTTTGAGAAAGGCGGCTTGGGCGATGATTTGCCGACGCTCGAGTTGTCCGATGCGGAACTGTCGGGGGGGGTGTCGATCGTGCAGGTTCTGGTGCGCGCGGGCCTCGCCAAATCGGGCAAGGAGGCCAAGCGGCTGATTGCAGAGCACGGCGCGCGGATGGATGACGTCGCCTTGAGCGATGCCGGGCTGATGCTGGATGCGGCGGCTTTGTCCGAGCCCGTCAGGCTGAGCGCAGGCAAGAAGCGGCACGCGTTGGTGAAACGCGCAGGCTGACGCGGCCACCTAGGGAATTTTCGAGTATTTTCGCTAAGAAGAAGCCGGGATTGACTCTATCCTATTATATCGATAACTCCCGATATATGGATAGGAATGAAAGTCTCATGGCCCTCTCGGCCCTTGCACAACAAACCCGCATGGATGCGTTTCGCCTTTTGGTGAAAACGGGACCGGAGGGGATGCTGGCCGGAGAGATATCAGAGCAGCTTTCGGTGCGGCAAAACACCATGTCGGCGGCCCTGAGCGTTTTGAGCCGCGCCGGGTTGATCCGCAGCCAGCGTGAGGGGCGCGGCATTCGGTATTTTGCTGATTTCAAAGGGATACGCGGACTTGTAGGGTATTTGGTCGAGGATTGTTGCGGCGGACAACCTGCACAATGTACGCCGCTTCTGGATGAGATTTGCGCGCAATGTTGACACAGAGCGCACATGGAATTTGACCTCTCCCGGAGGCTGGTGGCCGAGGCGTTGGGCACGGCGCTTTTGGTGTGCTGCGTCGTGGGCTCAGGCGTCATGGCGGATGCGCTGACCGAGGATGTGGCGCTGGCGCTTTTGGGCAATACGCTGCCCACGGGGGCGATATTGGTCGTGCTCATCACCATCCTGGGGCCCATCTCCGGCGCGCATTTCAATCCTGTGGTGACGCTGGCCTTTGCCCTGCGCCGCGAGATCGGCCAGTTGGAGGGCGCGCTCTACGTGGTGGTGCAGATGATAGGGGCCGTGGCGGGCTGTATTCTGGCCCATGCGATGTTCGATCTGGATCTGGTGCAGATATCGCAGACTGCGCGCACCGGCTTGCCGCAATGGACCGCTGAAGTGGTGGCGACATTCGGGTTGGTGGGCACGATCCTCGCCGGATTGCGGTTTCAGCCGGGAGCAATCCCGTGGCTGGTGGGGCTCTACATCACCGCCGCCTATTGGTTCACGGCCTCTACATCCTTCGCCAACCCGGCGGTCGCCGTGGGCCGCGCGTTTTCCGACACGTTTGCCGGGATTTCCCCTGCTGATCTGCCAGGATTCATTGCCGCCGAGATACTGGGCGCGGTGCTGGCCACGATGTTTTTCAGCTGGCTGTTGCGCGGGCGGGCGGTGCCGGCATGAGGGTCGTCATCTACCACAACCCCGAGTGCGGGACCTCGCGCAATGTCGTACAGATTGTGCGGGATGCCGGGTATGCTCCCGATATCATTCACTATCTAAGCGCGGGCTGGACACGGGCGCACCTGCTGGGTCTCTTCGCCGCCGCCGGACTGAGCCCACGCGCCGCGCTGCGGGTAACGAAATCTCCAGCGGAAGCGATGGGCCTTTTGGAGCCTGAGGTGAATGACGCCAGCCTTCTGAAGGCGATGCTGGAACACCCGGTGCTGGTCAATCGGCCCATCGTTTGCACGGCGCGGGGTGTGCGGCTCTGCCGGCCCAGCGAGACGGTTCTGGACCTGCTCGATCAGTGGCCTCCGGGCCCTTACCACAAGGATGATGGCACGCTTTTGATCAATGCGGACGGGCAGCGCGCCTAACGCAGGCTGAGCGCGTCGTGCAGCACGCTGAGCACCGCGTCGCGTGGCACATCGGCGCTCACGAAGGCCTCACCGATATCGCGGGCGAGGATGAAGCGCAACTCTCCGTCCACGACCTTTTTATCCTGTGCCATCAGGGCCAAAAGCCCTTTCGCATCCGGCAGATCCCCGGCGATATCGGCCAGATCCACCTTCATTCCCATTTCGCGCAGATGGGCGCGCACCCGGCTTGGGGCCTCTTGGCTGCACAGGCCCAGCCGCGACGACAGCTCAAACGCCATGGCACAGCCGATGGCCACGCCCTCACCGTGCAAAAGCCGGTTGGAATAGCCCGTTGCGGCCTCCAAAGCGTGACAAAACGTATGGCCAAGGTTGAGCAATGCGCGGTCGCCCTGTTCTGTCTCGTCGTGCACGACGATCTCGGATTTCATCTCGACCGAGCGGCGCACGGCGGCGATGCGCGCCGCCATATCCCCAGCGGCGGCGCGCGGCCCCTCCACCTCAAGCCAGTCGAAAAACGCCGCATCCCCCAGCAGCCCGTATTTCACCACCTCGCCGTAACCCGCCAGATAATCGCGCGGGCGCAGCGTGGCGAGGACGTCCGTATCAGCCAGAACGAGGCTCGGTTGATGAAACGCACCGATAAGGTTCTTGCCCTGCCGTGCGTTGATACCCGTCTTGCCACCCACGGAACTGTCGACCTGCGCCAAAAGCGAGGTGGGCACCTGAACAAAGCGCACGCCACGCCGCAGGATCGCCGCCGCGAACCCTACCAGATCACCGATCACACCACCACCAAAGGCTACGACAACATCGCCGCGCTCAACCTTTTGATCAAGGAGCCACGAGACCGTCCGTTCCAATTGCGGCCAGCTTTTCGTGCTTTCACCGGGCGGCAAGGCCAACGCCTCCATAGTGATTCCGGCGGTCGCCAGCCCCGCGCGCAATGTCTGAAGATGCAGCGCGGCGACGGTCTCATCCGTCACCACGGCCACACGCGGGCGGCGCAACAGCGGCGCGATCATCTCGCCCGAACGGGCCAGCAATCCGGGACCCACAAGCACGTCATAGGCGCGATCCCCGAGCGGGACATGGACGATCTCGCTCACGTGGCGGCCTCCAGAACATCCGGCCGGGTGCGCAACGCCTCCAGCACTTTTTGCGTCATCATATCAATGGAATACTCTGCCCGGCTCACCACTTCGATATCAGCCTCGGCATAGATCGGCACACGTGCCTCATAAAGCGCCTTGAGCGTTCCACGAGGGTCGGGTGTGCGCAGGAGCGGGCGGGTGTCTTTGTGTTTTACCCTGCTCCACAGCAGCGGCAAATCGGCGTTCAGCCAGACCGAAACGCCTTTCTCCAAAATCAGCGCGCGATTGCGCGCGGCCAGAAACGCGCCGCCACCAGTGGACAACACGCCACAACCCGCCTCCAGCAAACGGTCGATCACCTCGGTCTCGCGCTCGCGAAAAAACGCCTCACCGTCACGGGCGAAGATCTCGGCGATGCTCATGGCGGCGGCGGCCTCGATTTCAGCATCCGAATCGAGAAATGGCACCCCGAGAGAGCATGCCAGAGCCCGCCCCACGGCGGTCTTCCCAGCGCCCATCATGCCGATCATCACAACGGTTTTCTTCAATTTTCCGGCCGCTCCTGCGCTCACGCTTCGGCACTCCCCCGCCCAAAATTCTCCGCGTGCAAATGAATGACGTGATCTTGCCCAAAAGGCCAGTTACATTGGTCGAAAATCAGCAGGAATTGAGGCAGGTCAAACGTGTTCAAACTTCTCAAGCGGTTGTTCTATTTGGGTGTTCTGGCCTTTTTAGCGCTGGTTAGCTATGCCTATGTCGGGCCGTTCTTTGGCGCTGACTTCTCCCCACCCGCCACCGAGACACGGCAGGATATCATCCTTGAGAAGAATTGATGCCGCACTTGTGATCGCGCTTGGCGCGGCTTTTTGCACGCCCGTTGCCGCCCAGACACCGCTCTCGGCCATCGATTGGCTCGATGAAGCGCCAACCGTGGCCGCCCCACGTGTAATCACGGGCCCCGAGGCGCCGAGCGCCACAGGCGTAGCCATGCCCGAAGTGACTGTGATGGCGTTGGACGATGCCAATCATGAGGCGGTGGGGCTTTTACCACCCTCCGTGACCGGACTGCCCGCGACCCTCTGGGCCACGAGCGATGCAGGCGCGATCCTGTCGCTTTGGGCGCGCGCCGCTGATGACCCGCTCCCTGCGGTTCAGGCACTCTACTACACGCTATTGTTGGCCGAGGCGGCACCACCGGGCGGCGCGGAAGGGGCGTTTCTCAAAGCGCGGGTGGAAGCCCTGCTGCGGCTGGGCGCTGTGGAGCCTGCGCAGGCGCTTTTAGCGCGCGCAGGCCCCAACACGCGCGCGCTGTTTACTCAGTGGTTTGATCTATCGCTCCTGCGCGGGGACGAGGCCGAGGCCTGCACCCGCCTGATGGCGAGCCGCGCGCTTCACCCCGATCAGGCCGCCCAAATCTATTGCGCCACCTTGACCGGCGATTGGCCGACAGCCGCCCTTTTGTATGACACCGGCGTGGCGCTTGGCATCTTCACAAGCACCGAATCCTACCTGCTGGAGCGGTTTCTCGACCCCGAACTGGCCGAGGAAAGCGTCCAACTTCCTCCCGTTCAAAACCCCTCACCGCTGTTTTTTCAGCTCTACGAGGCCATCGGCACGCCCCTGCCCACGCGGGGTCTGCCGCTCTCTTATGCGGTGGCCGATCTGCGCGGCAATGCCGGTTGGAAGGCCGAGCTTGAGGCCGCAGAGCGGCTGGTGCGCACGGGCGCGCTGTCCGAAAACCGGCTGCTTGGGCTTTATACTGATCGCGATCCGACAGCATCAGGCGGGATCTGGGACCGGGTCGAGGCGGTGCAGGAGTTTGACCGCGCCCTCACGCGTCAAGACGCAGAGGCCATCGCCAGCACCCTGCCCACCGTCTGGCGGATGATGTCTGACGCACATCTTGAAATCGCCTTCGCCCGCCTTTTCGCCGAAGGGCTGACCCGCGCAGCACCACGCCTTGATCCGGTGGCACAGGCGCTCGCCTTCCGCATCTCCCTGCTGGGCGAGGATTACGAGGCCGCAGCCAAATCCCCCGCCCCACGCCGTGCCGCACGGTTTCTGGCCAGCGTCGCAATGGGGGCGCCCGATCCTGTCCTGGCCACCTCTCCCAAGGAACAGATGATCGCCCGCGTTTTCACAGCGCCACCCTCTCCCAGCTTCGACCACGCGCGGCTGTTATCCGATGGCAAGCTGGGCGAAGCAATTCTCGCGGCGGCCATTCAACTGAACGATGCGAACGGCGACTTGATCCAAACCGCCGAGGCGCTGGCCACTTTGCGTGCCGTAGGGTTGGAGGATACAGCCCGGCGCGCCGCCTTACAGCTTCTCATTCTGGACCGCCGCGGATGAGCGCGGGCTGGATCCCCCTGTTTCTGGAGGCGCAAGCAGCCGAGCAAGGCGCGGCCGAAAACACGCTGGCCGCCTATGCCCGCGATCTGTCCGACTTCAACGCATGGCTTGGCGCACAGGCCCTTGATCCGGCAAGCGCGCAGCAGGCTGATATCGAACACTACCTCGTGGGGTTGGAGGCGCAGGGCCTTGCCAAATCAACCCGCGCCCGGCGGCTCTCGGCGATCAAGCAGCTCTATCGCTTTGCCTTTGAGGACCGTCTGCGCGAAGACAACCCTTCAATGCGCATCAAGGGACCGGGTCGTGACAAACGTCTGCCCAAGACGCTGAGCGAGGAGGAGGTGGACCACCTTCTCGACGCCGCGCGCCATGTGGGCCGCAGCCCGGCAGATCGCGCGCGCAACACCTGCCTGATGGAGCTTCTCTACGCCACCGGCATGCGCGTGACCGAGCTTGTCTCGCTGCCAGCCTCTGCCGCACGGGGCGATCCCAATATGCTGATGATCAAGGGCAAGGGCGGCAAGGAACGGATGGTCCCCCTCTCGCCCCCCGCGCGCACCGCGCTGGCGGAATGGCTCAATCTGCGCGATGCAGCGCAGGACGTGGCCCGCATGAAGGGCAAGCCGCCCTCGCCCTTCCTCTTCCCCTCCGGCGGACAGTTGGGCCACCTCACCCGCCACAGGTTCTATGCGCTCATCAAAGAGCTGAGCGTCGCGGGCGGTGTCTCCCCATCAAAAGTCACGCCGCATACCCTGCGCCACGCCTTCGCCACGCATCTTCTGGCCAATGGTGCGGACCTCATGGCGATCCAGAGCCTTCTGGGCCACGCCGATGTTGCCACCACCGAGATCTACACCCATGTGCTGGAGGCGCGGCTGCAACAGCTGGTGCTGGACCACCACCCATTGTCTGAAACCGCGTCTGACAAAAATTCGGGTTAAAGACGGTATATAACGCCACCTGCGCCCAAATCCCGCAGGCCACGGCCCCCTCGTCACTTGAATGCGCGCCCGCAAGACCCCATAACCTGCCCTTAACACGAAGGATATCAGGACACATGGACCTCAGCACGCTCAACTTCGACGCAGCCTTCTGGATCACCTCCGCGGCGATCATGGGGCTGTTGGTCATGTCGGGGCTTTTCTCGGGCAGCGAAACCGCGCTCACGGCCGCCTCACGCGGCAAGCTGCGCTCGCGCGCCGACAAGGGCGACAAGGGTGCTGCCCGCGCGCTGGCCATCACGGAAGATAACGAGCGGCTCATCGGCTCGGTCCTTTTGGGCAATAACCTCGTCAATATTCTTGCCACGTCGCTTGCCACGGCCATGTTCACGCGGCTCCTGGGCGAGGGCGGCGTCGCCATGGCCACGCTGGTCATGACAATTCTGGTGCTGGTCTTTGCCGAGGTGCTGCCCAAGACCTACGCCATCAGCAATGCCGAGGCCGCCGCCAGCAAGGCCGCTCCCTTGATTACGATCATCATCCGCGTCTTCTCGCCCATCGTTTCGGCGGTCCGCTATTTCGTGCGCGGTGTGCTCAGTCTTGTGGGCGTCAAGATCGACCCGGACAGTCATATTCTCGCCGTGCGTGAGGAGATTGCGGGCGCACTTTATCTCGGCCATTCCGAGGGCATCGTCGAGAAGGAAGACCGCGACCGTATCCTCGGCGCGCTCGATCTGGGCGACCGCGCGATCGAGGAAATCATGCGCCACCGCAGCCAGATCGAGATGATCGACGCGGATAACAACCCCGAAGCAATCCTTGAGCAATGTCTGCAATCAAGCCACACCCGCCTGCCCGTGTTCAAGGATGACCAGGACAACATCATCGGCATCGTCCACGCCAAGGACCTTCTGCGCGCCATGCACAAGCTGGTCGTGGGCCCCGGTGCGGCGGCCCGCAAGCTCAAGGATTTCGATATCACATCGGTGGTGATGAAGCCCTATTTCGTGCCCGAGACTACATCTCTGGACGAACAAATGCGCCAGTTCCTGCGCAGGCGGACGCATTTCGCGCTGGTGGTGGATGAATATGGCTCGCTTCAGGGGCTTCTCACGCTGGAGGATATCCTTGAGGAGATCGTGGGCGAGATCACCGATGAGTTCGACGCAGACGCAGAGCACCCGATCCGCCGCGCCGATGACGGGCAATTCCTCGTCGATGGCGCCATGACGCTGCGCGATCTCAACCGCGCCACCGATTGGGCCCTGCCCGATGACGAGGCGAATACCGTGGCTGGCCTCGTCATCTACGAGGCGCAGATGATCCCCCGCGTGAGCCAGGTGTTCAACTTCCACGGCTTCCGCTTCGAGGTGGTCGCCCGCAGCGGCAACCGCATCACGCGGCTGAAAATCCGCAAGCTGTAGGGTGGGGGAGGTCCGCTTTGAGGTGCGGGGTTTGGTGTGGCTTCGGTGAGGTGAAAACCACACGGCCTCGTCCGGCCATTTGTCCATCAAACGGCTGGCCTCTTGGGGCATGTTGGGTCAATATTAATCTCAAACGAACTATCGTAAGGAAATACCTATGCTGAAACGGATACTGGCTTTTGGTTTTGTGATTGTTGGAACCGGTGCGCAAGCATTTGACGCAGATGCTGAATACGATAAATCCTATCTTCAGGTTGAAGCGTGTTTTGAAAGCGATCCAGCCGATACGGAGGCTTGTGTCATAGCAGGTATCCAAGAGTGCGCGAATGACTTGGAAGCCGTTCTCGAAAGCAAAGGTATCATCAGTCCCGGAGGAGCTGCTGTGGATACCAGAGAATATTGTAATTCCATCGGCTTGGAGCGCGCGGACGAGCATCTGAATGCTGTTTATCAACGCATAATTGAGAATGAACCAATTCATTATGGTGGTGGAGGGGCGGTTGAAAATTTGCGCGTAGCTCAGCGGCTCTGGATTCAGTTCAGGAATGAGATGTGTTCCGAAAACACAATTACTAGTTGGCACTCTGGCGGTTCTGGCTGGGGGGCAGTAATTGATGAATGGTCGACGCGTCTTTCAATCCAGCAAGCTCAGAACTTAGAAGGCTACTTTACCATTTATGACTACTAAAACTGGCGGCCCCTTAATGGGTTGCGATTAAGTCTTTACCACAGTGGCTTGTGCCTTATCCTTATAGCGGAGAGAGGGTGGCTGCCGAATGTGCTCGCAGCATCCGTCGCTCTGGTCTCACACCGACCGTCACCGTTTATCCCTGCCATTCAAAACAAAAGGCCCAGGATCACCTCCGGGGCCTTTTGCAATGCCTGTAGCCGCGCCGCTTAGCCCCGCAGGACCACCCCCGGCGCGTCAAACGGCGGCTCGTGCAGGATCACAGCTTTGTGCGGGCGGCCAAGCACCATCACCTCGACGCGGTCGCCCGGCACAGCCCCTTTGACATAGCCCAGCGCGAGGCTCATCCCCACGCTGTAGCCATAGGCCCCCGAGGTCACGCGCCCGATACCTTTCCCATCCTTGAAGATCGGCTCGCCGCCCGTGGCATCCGCATTGGACGTGGTGGTGTCGGCGGCGTCCAGATGCAAGAGCACCAGCGCCTCGCGCGGGGTCTGGTCCATCACGGCCACGGCCGCAGATTTGTGCAGGAAGTCCTTGTCCATCTTGCAGAGCCCCGCCAAGCCAACCTCCTGCGGCCAGTATTCGGGGCTGTATTCCCGGCTCCACGAGCCATAGCCCTTCTCAATGCGCAGGCTCATCAACGCCCGGCTGCCCACAGGGCCCGCGCCGTAAGGCTTACCCGCCTCGATAAGCGCCTCCCAGAGCCGCAGTTGATCCGCCTCGGCGCAATGAAGCTCCCATCCCAGATCGCCAGTGAAGCTCACCCTAAGAGCAAGACATTCGACGCCCCCAAGCTCGATCCGGGCCGAGCGCATGAAGGGCCAATCAGCGGTTTCCAGCGAGGCGTTGGTCATGCGGCTGAGCATTTCGCGCGATTTTGGCCCCGCGACGTTAAAGCCGCACATCGCGTTGGTATGGCTCGCGAAAGTAACACCCTCGGGACGCGGCACCATGTCGAAGAACCGTTTGTGATAGCGCTCCGCCATACCCGACCCGATGATCCAGAACTCATCCGCCCCGGTGCGCGTCACGGTGAAGTCCCCTGCGATCCCGCCCCGGACGGAGATGAGCGGCGTGAGGCAGGACCGCCCCACCGCCTTCGGCATCCGGTTGGCGAAAACGGCGTTAAGCCAGTCTTCCGCACCGGCCCCCGCGCAGCGATATTTGGCGAAGTTGGAGATGTCGATGATGCCCGCACTTTCGCGCAGCATCCGGGCCTCGTCGCCCACCGGGGCCCACCAGTTTTGCCGCGTGAATCCATTGGTATCCACGGTTCCGGGCGCATCGGAATACCACAGCGGATGCTCCCAGCCGTAATTGAGGCCGAAGACAGCCCCCATCGCTTTTTGCGCCTCGTAGGCCGGGCGCACCCGGCACGGGCGGCCTGCGCTCCGCTCTTCATTGGGGAAATGGATGGCGAAGCGGTGCGCGTATTGATCACCCACCTTGGCCTTCGTGAACGCCTTATCCGCCCAATCGCCGAACCGCGCCATGTCCCATGCGAACATGTCATAGCGCATCTCACCCTCGACGATCCAATCGGCCACCATGAGACCCATACCCGCCGATTGGCTGAAGCCCGGAATGATGCCGTTACAGCAGAAATAGCCCTTAAGCTCGGGCACAGGCCCCATGATCACATTGCTGTCGGGCGACCAGATCATCGGGCCGTTGATGACCCGCTTGATTCCCGCCGCACCCACCGCCGGCACGCGGTTAATGGCGCGCATCATGTTCTCTTCGATACGGTCCAGATCATCGGCGAAAAGGTCATGCGCGAAATCGAGCGGCGTGCCCTCCTCGGCCCAGAACCGCATGTCACGCTCATAGGCCCCAATCAGCAGCCCCTTACCCTCTTGGCGCAGATAATACTCACCATCACGGTCGGCGACGGAGGGCAGACGGCGGTCCATCCCGGCGATCTCGGCGATTGTTTCCGTCACGAAATACTGGTGCTCCGTAGGTTGCAACGGCAGGTCGATCCCGGCTAGCCTGGCGACCTCACGACCCCAAAGGCCCGCCGCATTGATCACCCATGGCGTAGCAATGCTGCCTTTGGGCGTCTCGACGACCCATGTGCCGTCAGGCTGGGGCGTGGTGGCCGTCACGGGCGTGAAGCGGTAGATCTCCGCCCCGTTCTGGCGCGCGCCTGCGGCATAGGCATTCGTCACGCCCGACGGGTCCACATTGCCGCCATCAGGCTCCCACATGATGCAGCGGATGCCATCGAAATTGACCAGTGGGTGCAGCTCCTCGGCCCGCGCGCGGCCGATCTCGTGAAAGTTCATGCCGTAAAGCGTGGCCTTGGCCGCTTGCAGGCGCAATTGATGCTCGCGCGCCTCAGTCTGCGCCAGATAGAGCGAGCCGGGCTGAAACACGCCGCAGCTCTGCCCCGTCTCCGCCTCAAGGCTGTTATAGAGGTTCATCGTGTAATGCTGAATGCGGCTGATATTGGCGCTGTCATGCAGCCCGTGAATATTGGCCGCCGCGTGCCATGTGGAGCCGGAGGTCAGCTCATCGCGCTCCAACAGGACCACATCAGTCCAGCCCATTTTGGTCAAGTGATAGAGGATCGAGCATCCGATAACGCCGCCGCCGATCACGACAGCTTGTGCATGGGTCTTCATGGGGATTCCCTTGGGTTAAATCCTCCCCAACCTGCCGCCCGACCCGCTGCTGCGATTGCCGAAAGGCGACAATCTTCGTCGCTCAGATAACATGGGTGGCCCCTCGCTTGTCCACTGCCGCCCGCACATCCGGGTGCGCAGCCTCAAGGAGGCGGGTGCGATCATCGGGGAAATCAATTGCCGCAAGCGCACGGCGCAACGCCTGCTTTGCTGCGGCGCATGCCGCATGGCTCAGGCCCTGGTCAGGGTGCTGCATCAGGCCCGCCAATGTGTGCTGAAGCTGGTGCTGCACTTCCAGAGTGCCAGCGCCATCGCGCATCGCTGTGCCAAAGCCATCGTCCAAAAGCTCACCTGCATCCAAAGGCGGCACCCAGAGGCGATTGAACTTGGTCTCACCGTCGCCCTTGGTCTCGTCGCGGTAGCTCGACAGGATGCGCCCCACGCGGGTGATCACATCAATCGCCGTGCCGGGATCATTCACCCCGGGCGAGAGCGCCTTCGCGGCGATCTCCCCCATCACGGTCAGGCCAAAGCGCGGATCCTGCTCATAGCTGCGCAAATCACCTTGGGTTATATGATCGCGCAGAAGGCTTTCGAAATCATCTTCGCCCGCAGCATCCTTGTCTGCATCGCCCACAACCCAAAGCATAGGCTCATTGAGAAACACGAAATGCCCGACCGGCTCGGTCAGATAAAGCTCTACGCCAAAGCGTTTTGCCGTGGCCTGAAGCCCCTCGGGATAGAGATCGCGGATATACCCGCTTTCGGCGGCGCGGATGCAGACCGCACCCTCGGGCACATCCCCCACCAGCGGATTGGCCCCAAGGCACGGCGTCTCCAGCCGTTCCTCGAATTGCCGCTTGGTGATCCCCTCGACCTGCCGTGTGGTGTCCAGAAGGCTGCCGAAGGTCTGCAGATGCAGCGCCCACCGCACCAAGGACCAAACCACAAACGCCAGCACCAAAACAGTCACCCAAAAGAGCACCAGCGCATGGGCATCCAAAAACACGGCCAACTCGCGCAGGATGATGGCGACCAACGCATAGAGATAGGTGCCGATAAAGGCCGCAAGCGTCTTTTGCGTGATCCCGTCGTGCATGATGAGTTGGTGCACGCGCGGCGTCCATTGCGAGGACGAGCTTTGATAGACCGACACCATCACCGTCATGGAAAAGATCGTCACCGCAAGCATCGCATTGGCGATCAGATCCAGCAGCCTGTCCGCCGAGGAGCCGGGCATCCGCCCGGTCATCTCATCCGGCACGACAATCTGGATAAGCTGCGTCACCCCCAAAGAGATCAGCGATAAAAGCCCCATGAACACGACACGCACCCAGAGTTCCTGGCTCAGCGCACGGGCCTTGCGCCACAAGGTGGCCGGATGAAAACGTATGACTTGCACCCGGGTTAACGCCGCCGCTGCCCCAAAGGTTCCCCAAGGCGCGGGATTACGACAGATCGCGTCGCACTTTCACTTGCGCGCCCGCGCGGCTCTGCCACCCTAAGGGCAAGGTAGTCAGGAGGTCCGTCCATGCAAACCACAACCCGCGCGCTTGTTATCGGTGGGGGCGTCGTGGGCGCCTCCGTGCTTTATCACCTGACCAAGCTGGGCTGGTCGGATGTAATGCTGGTGGATCGCTCCGAGCTGACCTCCGGCTCCACTTGGCACGCCGCGGGCGGGTTTCACACGCTCAACGGTGACACGAACATGGCCGCCCTTCAGGGGTATACGATCAAGCTATACAAGGAGCTTGAGGAACTCACTGGCATGTCCTGCGGGCTGCACCATGTGGGTGGCGTCACGCTGGCGGACAATCGCGATCGTTTCGACATGCTTTTGGCCGAGCGGGCCAAGCACCGCTACATGGGGCTTGAGACGGAGATCGTGACCCCTGACGAGATCAAGAAGATCGCGCCCGTGACCAATGTGGAGGGCATCCTTGGCGGGCTCTACGATCCGCTCGACGGGCATCTTGATCCCTCCGGCACCACACATGCCTACGCGAAGGCCGCCCGCATGGGGGGTGCTACCATCGAGACCCATTGCAAGGTCACCGCCACCAATCAACGCGCCGATGGCACATGGGACGTGGTGACAGACAAGGGCACAATCCACGCCGAGCATGTGATCAACGCCGCAGGCCTCTGGGCGCGCGAAGTGGGGGCGATGGCGGGCGTCTACATGCCGCTGCACCCGATGGAGCATCAATATATCGTCACCGTTGACGTGCCCGAAATCGTCGAGCGTGTGGCCGAGCATCCGCATGTGATGGACCCCGCCGGCGAATCCTATCTGCGACAGGAGGGTCGCGGGCTTTGCATCGGGTTTTACGAGCAGCCCTGCAAGCCATGGGCGGTGGACGGCACGCCGTGGGATTTCGGCCACGAGCTTTTGCCCGATAATCTCGACAAGATCGAGGCGAGCATCGAGTTTGCTTACAAACGCTTCCCTCCGTTGGAGCGCGCGGGCGTCAAATCCGTGATCCACGGGCCGTTCACCTTTGCACCTGACGGAAACCCGCTGGTCGGCCCCGTGCCGGGGATTCGCAACTACTGGTCCGCCTGCGGCGTCATGGCGGGGTTCTCTCAGGGTGGCGGCGTGGGTCTCATGCTCGCGCAATGGATGGTTGAGGGCGAGTGCGAACGCGACGTGACCGCGATGGATGTCGCGCGCTATGGCGATTGGATCACGCCGGGCTATACCCGCCCCAAGGTGATCGAGAATTACCAAAAACGCTTCTCCGTCTCCTATCCCAACGAGGAACTGCCCGCCGCGCGCCCCTTCCGGCAAACGCCGATGTATGACGTGTTCAGCGACATGGGCGCGGTCTGGGGGCATCAATTCGGGCTGGAGGTGGTGAATTATTTCGCGAAGGGTGATGATCCCACATATGAGACCCCCTCCTTCCGCCGCTCAGACGCCTTTGACGCCACAGCGCGCGAGGTCCGCGCCGTGCGCGAGGCCGCTGGCATCAACGAGCTGCATAACTTCGGCAAATACCTCGTCACAGGCCCCGGCGCGCGTGATTGGCTCGACCATGTGATGGCAGGCCGCATCCCCGCGCCGGGGCGGCTCAGCCTGACGCCCATGCTCAGCCCCAAGGGCCGCCTTTTGGGGGATTTCACCGTCTCGTGCCTCGGGCCGGAGGCGTTTCAGCTCACCGCGTCCTACGGCGCGCAGGCGGTGCATATGCGCTGGTTCGAGCGCAACGAGGCCGAGGGAGTGACGGTCGAGAATATCTCGGACCGCCTGAACGGCTTCCAGGTTGCGGGGCCAAAGGCGCGCGACATCCTCATGGCCTGCACCCGCGATCCGCTGGACAAGATGCGCTTCATGGACGTGCGGCGCGCAACTGTGGGCATGACCGACTGCCTTGTGCAGCGCGTGAGCTACACCGGCGATCTGGGCTATGAGATTTACTGCGATCCGATGGCACAACGCGCGCTCTGGAACACGCTCTGGTCCGCAGGCGCGCCGCTTGGCCTGCGCCCTTTCGGGATGCGCGCGATGATGAGCCTGCGTCTGGATAAGTTCTTCGGCGCATGGCTGAGCGAGTTTTCCCCCGACTACACGCCGGGCGAGACGGGTATGGACCGCTTCATTCAGTGGTCAAAGGGCACCGATTTCATCGGCCGCAACGCCGCCGAGGCCGAGCGCGCCGCAGGGCCTGCACGCACGCTGGTGGCGTTTGAGGTCGATGCACTCGACGCCAATGTGGCGGGGTATGAGCCGGTCTGGGTGGACGGCACGGTCCGGGGCTTCTGCACTTCGGGCGGTTATTCGCACCATGCGGGCAAGTCCATCGCATTGGCCCTGATCCCCCGTGAAATGGCCAAAGACGGGCTGGCGGCGGACATCGAGATCTTGGGCGAGATGCGCGCGGCCACGCTCACCACAACGCCGCTTTTCGATGCGGACGGCGCGCGGATGCGGGGCTAAGCGCCCTCGCGCGGGGTCACCTTGAGCCATATCCCATCCTTGCCGTGCACCGTCAGGTGCGCGACGGGCATGGCGGGCCGCTCAGGCACGACCTCGAACCGGTAGGCACGCACGAGCATCGCCAAGAGGAGCACCCCCTCAATCATCGCAAAGCCCGCCCCGGTGCACACCCGCTGCCCCGCCGAGAACGGCATATAGGCAGAGCGCAGCCCAGCGCGGCCATTCTCAGTGGCAAAGCGGCCCGGGTCGAACGCATCGGGCGCGTCCCAGATACGTTCGTGCCGTTGCAGGTGCCACGGGCTGAGCACGATCTGCGCGCCTTTGGGCACATCACGGTCGCGGAATCGCTCGGGCTGTGCCGCCTCACGCACCATCATCGGCACGGGCGGGTAAAGCCGCAATGTCTCGCGGAACACATCGCGCACGCATGCGAGCTTGGACATATCCTTGAATTCGGGGCCCTCGGGGCCAAAAGCCAGCGCCTCCGCCGCCACGCGGTCCTGCCACTCAGGATAAAGTGCCAGCAGATAAAGCGCCCAAGCCAGCGCCGAGGCGCTCGTCTCATGGCCCGCCAAAAAGAAGATCGCGACCTGATCAACCATCTCCTCCGTCTCGAACACCTTGCCGTCCACCGGGTCCGGCGTGGTCATGATCTTGGTCGCCAAGTCGTCTGGCGCGGTCCCCACCTTGATCTCGGCCATCCTTTGGGACGTCAACTGCGTGATCAGCCCGCGGATCACCGCCGCCGTATGTTTTGTGCGTGTGCGGTGCGGGCGCGGCAGCCAGCGCGGGAAGGGAATGAGGGCCGCGATGTTGACCACGGGCTGGGTGCGCTGATGCTCGCGGAATTCCTCGAACACCCGCCCCGCAATCTCATTCTCGATGGGGATGGAGAAGAGCGTGCGGAAGATCACATCCGCCGCCACATGGCTCGTCTCCGCCTCGATCTCGCGCGGTGTACCATCGGCCAGGCGCGCCATCCGCGCCACCGCGCCCACGCCAGCCGCCCGCATCGCCGGGAACACATCACGCAGCCGCCCGCCCTCGAACGCCGGGTCAATGATCCGCCGCTGGCGCTTCCATTCCTCGCCGTTGGTCACGAAAACCGAATTGCCCAAAAGCGGCGTCAGTCCCTCACGCACTCGGTCGGATTTGGGAAAATCATCCGGGCGTTCCTTGAGGACCAGATCGACCAATTCAGGCTGATTACACAAATACGAGCGAAAAAACGGCGTGCGAAACTCGGCCATCCACGCGCGGTAAAGCCGCGCAGGCTGGGCTGAGAGGATATCTGCCTTGAAGAGCTTGAGATAGCGCCGCAGCGAGACGCGACCCTCACGGCTTGGTGGCTTGGGGGGGAGCCGCGTCACGGGGTCATACTCCGAAACCGGTTCACGGGTTTTTCCAGACGGCTTTTGGAGGGTGCACGGCCCTCAAACCGCTCGGAAAGCGTTTGCGAGCCCGCCGTGATACGGAAGTAATCGTAATCACCGGGGCGGTCAAAGGCGCAGAGATACTGGAAATGCAGCCGGAAGAACCGCCAGCGCACCGCGCGCCACCGCTCGGGGCTGAGCGTTTGGGTAAAGGCTGCGGAGATCACGAGGGGCCAGCGCTTGTCCTCGGGCGCCACACCTGTCACCACCACGGGATCGCACAGCGCAAAGGCGCAGCCATCACCGGGGGCTGTGACGTACACCCATGTGATTTCGTCACGCGCACTGAGGTAGGCCAAATCGGCCCGGAGGCGTGCGGCCTGAGGCAGGAACGAGACCATCGGCACCACCTGCCCCAAGGACAGGAACGACAGGCGCGGCGCGCCCTTGGGCAGGCCCGCGCGGATCAGATCGGCAAGGATCGACACGGCCAGATGCGCGCCAGAGGAATGGCCGACGACCAGAACCTCGTCCACATCCCCGGCCAAGGCTGCGGCGATCTGCGCACGCATCTCGTCCATCCGCGCCTCAAGCTCGGGCGGATTCGCCCCGCCATAGCGCGCGGAATAGGCAAAATCATGCATGAGGTAATAGGCGAAGAACTTGCTATCCTTGGCCTTGAACCAGCGCAAGATGCCGACGCAAACCACCAGCCCCAAAGCCGCACCAATCCCCAGCGCCGCCCCCTCGCCGATCACACCCGAGGCCAGCGCGCTGAGCCGCAAAGCGGCGATGCCCGCAAACACGGCAAACGTCAGTTGCAAGAGCAAAAACCCGACCGGGTAGAGCGCCGCAATGACAGGCCCTTTGCGCAGCCGCATCAACCGGAAGAGCGCGCCAGTGGAGATATAGGCCCACGCAGTGCGCACCAGTTGCAGATAGGTGGCGGGGATTGAGTTCGACATGGAGCCACGCACGATGTCCGACCAGATCAGCACATCAACCTCGGCACGCACGGATGCGCCCTCAATATCGGCCTCTACACGCCAGCCATAAGTGGTCCCACCCTGCCGCGCGGAAAGGCTGATCTCATAGCCTGAGACCTCCGCCTGCGCGGCGCTTTCCTTACGGTAAAGCTCGCGGTAGCGGCGCGGGTGGATCGGGTCATAGCCCGGGATGTAGAATACGCGGCGCGCGTCGACGGGTGTGTGGGGGCTGCTCATCTCTCACCTCATTGAGGCAGAATGCTAGGCGAAATTTGGGGCAAGAGTAAGGCTTAACCGAGCAAAGCAAGGGCCGGAAAAACTTCCAAAAGCCAGAAGGCGAAAGCGGAAAATCCGCCCATAAGCATCAAGAGACCAATGGTCCAAAGGAGCAGCCCCATCACGCGCTCGATCTGCACCATGTGCCGCTTCATCCACCCCATCACACCCGTAAGACGCGGCAGGAAGGCCGCGACCAGAAGGAAAGGCACGCCGAGCCCAATGGCATAGACACCCAGAAGCGTAGTGCCACGCGCAACCGAGCCTTCAGACGCCGCAAGCGACAGGATCGCGCCCAGCTGGGGCCCGATGCAGGGCGTCCAGCCAAATGCAAAAGCAAGCCCGAGGATATAGGCACCAAACGCGCTGCCGCCCCGGTCGCCCGCATCCATGCGCGCCTCGCGATTGAGAAACCCCAGCCGGATGATGCCCAGAAAATGCAGGCCAAAGCCCATGACCAAGAGGCCCGCCACCGTGTTGAACACGGTTTGGTATTGCAAAAACACCGTGCCAATGGCCGAGGCTGCAAAGCCCAAGAGGAGGAAGATGGTCGAGAGGCCCATCACAAAGAAAAGTGCCGGGATGATCGCCTTGTTACGCCCCGATTGCTTCTCTGAGAGCTCGCCCACGGTGACGCCGCTCATATACGCGAGATAAGGCGGCACGATAGGCAGAACGCAGGGGCTGAGGAACGAAATCACCCCCGCCAGAAGCGCCACGATCATGGCCGGCAAAAGGCCTGCGTCGATGATTTCGATTCCAAACATGTTGCCTGCTTACGGGATTAATCGGGCGGCGTCATGGGGCGCAATGTCACAAGTTTGTGGACAGTGTGACAGCCGCGGATTAACTGGCGGCTATGGATATAGACGTCACGATCGAGGCGGAGGGGCTGCTCTGCCCCTTGCCGGTGCTGAAATTGCGCAAACGGATGGCCGGGCTGGCCTCGGGGGCGGTGGTGGCGCTGCGCGCGGATGACCCGGCAGCGGTGATCGATGTGCCGCATTTTTGCGCCGAAGCGGGGCATGAGCTCTTGGAGACACAGAGCGATGGGGCGTGTGCCATCTATCTGGTGCGCAAAGGGTAGCGGCGTTCCGGTTACGGCCTCACAAGTTCAGGCCAGATACAAATCAGGCAGCACCTTTAAAGGGTGCCGCCTGATTTTTTGAGTATTTCAGCTAAGAAGAAGGATCAGCGGCCCAAAGACCACCAGCCTTTGCGTTTGGGTTTGTCATCTGCCGGCGCAGCTTCGGCCTCGGCCTGTTCTGGTATCGGCATGGGTGCAGGCGCAGGCGCCGGCTCGGGCGTTGCCACAGCGGCCGCGACGAGTTCTGGCGCGGGCTCCGCCTTGGGTTTGCGTGTACGGGTCCGCTTTGGTTTCGCCTCTGCCTCAGGTGCGGCGGCTTCGGCCTCCGGGGTTGCATCCGCTGGGGCCTCGTCCACTTTCTTGGCGCGGGATTTGCGCACACGTTTGGGCTTGGACGCGTCTTCGGGCTGCGCCTCTGCTGGAGCATCCACTTGGGCAACACCCTCTGCCGGTGCGTCCGCATCTGCGGCGGCTTCGGCCGATTTGCGCGGGCGGCGTGTGCGTTTTGGTTTCGGCTTTTCGTCCGTATCAGCCTCTACGGAGGTGTCCACAGCGGGAGCGGTCGGAGCCGCAACGGTTTCTTCAGTGGCCTCGCCATCCTCGGTCCCGTTCTCGGAGCTATCGTCGCCCCCATTGCGTCCACGACCACCGCGTGAGCGGCTCCTGCGCCGACGGCGGCGTTTCTTGGGACGATCTTCGCCATCCCCATCTTCCGCGCCATCGTTGCTGCGCCCACGTGCGGGGGCGGCTTTCGCCTCGGCATCCTCATTGGGCAATTCATCGGGATCGGCCTCGGCGGCCTCGTCGATATCATCCATGATGGAACTATCGACCGAGACCACGGGGGCCACGGCCTCGGGCACGGCACGGGTGGCGGTCTTGAACTTCTCCAGCGCGAAATCGGGGCTGATGAGCGAGGGATCGCCCTCGATGCGCACCGACAGGCCGTAGCGCAGCTCGATCTGGGCCACATGCTCGCGTTTTTGGTTCATCAGGAAGTTAGAGATGCCAACCGGGCAACGCACGAGAACCTCGCGCGAGCGGCGGCACACGCCCTCTTCCTCGATCTGGCGCAGAATATTGAGCGCAAGATTGTCATCCGAACGGATCAGCCCGGTGCCGTGGCAGGAAGGGCAAGGCTGTGTCGTCGCCTCGATCATACCGGGGCGCAAGCGCTGGCGGCTCATCTCCATCAGGCCAAAGCCCGAGATGCGGCTCACCTGGATGCGCGCGCGGTCGGTCTTGAGCTTGTCTTTCATCCGCTTCTCGACGGCGGCGTTGTTCTTGCGCTCGTCCATGTCAATGAAGTCGATCACGATGAGGCCCGCAAGGTCACGCAGACGCAATTGGCGCGCCACCTCTTCGGCGGCCTCGAGATTGGTCTTGGTCGCCGTCTCCTCGATGGAACCTTCCTTAGTGGCACGGCCAGAGTTCACGTCGATCGCCACCAGCGCTTCGGTCACGCCGATCACGATATAGCCGCCGGATTTGAGCTGCACCGTCGGGTTGAACATGGCCGACAGATACGATTCCACCTGATGGCGTGCAAAGAGCGGCATCGTCTCGGCGTAATGCTTCACGTTTTTGGCATGCGACGGCATGATCATCTTCATGAAGTCCTTGGCGATGCGATAGCCGCGCTCGCCCTCGACCAGCACCTCGTCGATCTCGCGGTTATAGAGGTCGCGGATCGAGCGTTTGATCAGGTCGCCCTCTTCATAGATTTTCGCAGGCGCCGTCGATTCCAGCGTCAGCTTGCGGATTTGCTCCCAAAGGCGGAAGAGATACTCATAGTCGCGCTTGATTTCGGTCTTGGTGCGTTGCGCGCCCGCCGTCCGCACGATGAGGCCCGCGCCCTTCGGCACGTCTATCTCATTGGCAATCTCTTTGAGCTTCTTGCGGTCGGGTGCGTTGGTGATCTTGCGGCTGATGCCACCGCCGCGCGCGGTGTTGGGCATGAGAACGCAATAGCGGCCCGCGAGGCTCAGGTATGTGGTGAGTGCCGCACCCTTGTTGCCGCGCTCTTCCTTGACGACCTGCACCAGAAGGATCTGGCGCGCCTTGATAACCTCTTGAATCTTGTAGCGCCGCGCGCGGGGTTTGCGCGGCGGGCGGATGTCTTCTTGATCATCTTCGTCGGCCACGACCTCGATGGAGGTGTCCTTCTCGGCGGCGCTGGAATTGCCCTCGCTCTCGCTGGCATCGTCCTCGTCGCCATCTGCATCCGGCTCTTCGACAGGCGTCTCGGCCACGCGCTCCATCGGAGACAGGCCTTCTTCGTCATCGGTATCGATTGTCTCCATGCCAGCGATCTGATCGCCATCGACCTCAGCGGTCTCGACCGCATCCTCAGTGGTGGTTTCTGCCGCCTTGGCACGACCACGGCCCCCGCGCGACCGGCGCTTGGGCTTTGGCTCTTCATCCGCTTCGGCCTTCTGGGCCTCGGCATAGGCCTGCTCTTCGGCCATCAGGGCTTCGCGATCCGCAATGGGGATCTGATAGTAATCGGGGTGAATTTCCGAGAACGCCAAGAAGCCGTGGCGGTTTCCGCCATAGTCGATAAACGCCGCCTGAAGCGACGGTTCGACCCGTGTTACCTTGGCGAGATAGATGTTGCCGGCAAGCTGCCGGCGGCTCTCGGATTCAAAGTCAAATTCCTCGACCTTGTTTCCATCAACCACAACGACCCGAGTTTCCTCGGCGTGGGTGGCATCGATAAGCATTTTCTTAGGCATGGTTTCCGTTTGCACCCGGGCACACGCGCCCGCCCCGGAGGGGCGGGGTGACGCTGCAAGGGGTGTCTTGTGATGGCGAGCGGGCGCGGGCAGACCGGGGCACCCACAGGGGCCCTGAGCGAAGTCCTGTCTTGCCTTGCGCGCGTCATCGCGTTTCTTCTCCGGCGCTCGGGTTTTTCGCCCGGCACCCGTTCAATGCCCGAGCGGTCCGCAAATGCGTGTCCGGGCGCGTATGTGGCTCCACGTCGTCTGCGGGGCCCAATCGGTCTGCCGCAGGTTGCTCGACACTTTGGTCAAACATGCTCTGCGTGCAGCGAAACTCATGGACGCTTCGCAAATATGTAAAGCGCCCTTGCCTCACCCTAAAGCGACAGAGCCGCCAATGACAATGGAGAAAATGCCTAAGCGCCCTGCCCGCTCAGAGATAATCGGAGCGTTGCAGAGTATACTTGGCCATCTTTTCGTTCAGCGTCCGGCGCGGCAAGCAAAGCTCGTCCATCACCGCGGCGATGGAGCCTTTGTGGCGGCGCATCGTGTTGTCGATCAGCATCCGCTCGAACGCTTCCACATATTCCTTGAGCGGCTTGCCCTCCGTCGTCATCACGGGCTGCATGTCCTGATGATCGTTCATCAAAAGCGACACGATGGTGCCCGAGCCACGCCGCGATTGCAGCACCGCCCGCTCGGCCACATTGAAAAGCTGGCGCACATTGCCAGGCCACGGCGCTTGCAAAAGCTGTGCCGCCTCCTGCGCGCTGACCTGGGGGGCGTCACAGCCGTAATCATCGGCGAACTGATCGGCAAAACGCGTGAAGAGCGTCAAGATATCCTCGCCGCGCTGGCGCAGGGGCGGCACGGTGATCCGCAAGCTGGCGAGGCGGTAAAAGAGATCCGGGCGCAGCACATCCTCGGATGTCTTGCCCTCATCCTGAAGGTTGGAGATGGCGACCAGCCGCGTCTCAGGCGGTGTGCCCTCCTCATTGAGGAAGGTCAAAAGCCGCGCCTGAAGCGAATCGCTGAGCGCTTCTATGTCCTCCAGCACGAGCGTCCCGCCACGTGCTTCCTCCACCGCGGGAAGGCGGCTTTCCTCGGGCAGCATAGGACCAAAGAGGCGGCGTCCAAGCGCCTCCTCCTCATGGGCCGCACAGCTGACCAGCACGAATTTCTTGCCCGCCCGCGCGCCGACCGCATGGAGGGCATGGGCCACAAGCGTCTTGCCCGTGCCCGTCTCGCCATCGATCAGGACATGGCCATCGGCCTGCCCCAGATCGAGGATATCTTCCTTCAGCCGCTCCATCACCGGGCTGGACCCGATGAGCTTTTTCATCAATTGCCCACCATCCGACAATTCGCGGCGCAAGGCGCGGTTATCCAGCGTCAGGCGGCGCGCATTGGTGGCCTTCTTGGCAAGCTCCGTCATGCGGTCCGGGTTGAACGGCTTTTCCAGAAAATCAAAAGCGCCTACCCGCATCGCCTCGACCGCCATCGGCACATCGCCATGCCCGGTGATCATAATGACCGGAAGCGTGCTGTCCGACCCCATCAGCTTTTTGAGAAACTGCATCCCGTCCATGCCGGGCATCTTGATGTCGCTGACCACGATACCGGGATAATCAGGGCCGAGCTTTTTGAGCGCATCCTCCGCGCTGACAAATGTCTCGGTGTCATAGCCCGACAGCGCCAGCCATTGGCTGATCGATTGGCGCATGTCCTTTTCGTCATCCACGATGGCGATCTTCATGGCGTTCGGCATTTGCTCACTCCGCTGCTTGGCTCTCAGCTTCCAATATGGGCAGGCGCATCTCGAATACAGCCCCTACGCTCGCGGCGTTGCGCGCCGTGAGCCGTCCCCCAAGGTCGTTTACGATCCCCGAGGAAATGGCAAGGCCCAGCCCCACCCCATCACCGGGCTGTTTGGTGGTGTAGAAAGGCTCAAAGAGGTTCTCGGTATCCTTGATGCCGTCGCCATTGTCGCGCACCGTGAGGATCGCGTCATCCCCCGCCGCAAGCACCAGATCAATCCGCGCATCGGGCACGCCTTGAGTGGCGTCCATCGCATTGCGCAAAAGGTTGATCATCACCTGCTCGATCCGCACCCGGTCGCCCATCACCATGACCGCATCTTCGGGCAGCGCACGCTCGATCGTCACGCGCCGCTCGCGCAGCTGCGGCTCCATCATGGCAAGGGCGGAAGCAAGAGAATCCCCCATATTCACAGGCTCGAACGTATCGCCCGAATGACGCGCATAGGATTTGAGCTGCCTCGTGATGGCCCCCATCCGCTCGATCAGGTCGTCGATCCGCTGGAAGCTGCTCACCGCCTCGTCAGGCCGGTTCCGGCTGAGCAAAAGCCGCGCGCCAGCAAGATAAGTTTTCATCGCCGCCAAGGGCTGGTTCAACTCGTGGGAGACCGCCGCAGACATCTCGCCCAGAGCGGCCAGTTTGGAGCTTTGCGCCAACGTCTGCTCGGCCACGGCAAGCGTCTCCTGCACCCGCTCACGCTCGGCGATTTCCCGCTGTAGCCTCAGGTTCAATGCGCGAAGCTCTGCCGACTCGCGTTGGAAAATCGCCATGCGCACGGCGGTCTTGCGATTGAGGAAGTAAAACGCGAGCGCCAGAAGGATCGCGAATCCCATGATCTCAAGCGCCAAAAATCCGTTCACCTTCTCGCGCACCGACGCATAGGTGGTGAAACTCGCGATGCGCCAGCCACGAAACGCCACACGCCCTTCAACCCGCATCACCGCCTCGCCCGCCACATAGGCATCGGGCGGCAGGCTGGTCCAATCGGCAGTGACCTGAATCGCGCGCTGCACCGCGCTGGAAACCGGCTGTCTCGCCAATGCCTCGGCCTCAGACAGGCCCCGCCAGCGCGGCTCGGTCGACAAGATGATCGCGCCCTCACTATCAGTCACCACAACTGCGTCAGAAATCCCCGCCCATGCGCGCTCATACTTGGCAAGATCCACCTCCACGAGGATCACCCCAGCCAGCTCGCCATGGCTCTCAATGCGGCGGGAATAGAAGAAATCATAGCGCCCCGTATCTTGTTGGCGCAGCGTGAAAATCGTATCGCGCGAGCGGATGGCATCGATGAAATAGGGCTGGCTACGATGGCTCTCTCCCAGAGAGTTTCGATCCGTGGTCGCGACCGAGCGCCCGTCCTCGTCCAAAAGCGTGAGCGACGCGGCCCCGATCTCGTCGATGAAGCTGATCAAGCGCTGCGTGGATTGGGTATAATCATCCGAATTGAGGGCCGAAATCAGCGCCGGATCGCGCGCCAGAAGCTGCGGAACAATCGCGTTTTGCCGCAACTCGGACAACAGGTTGCCCGAGTAGAGCACAAGGCGCAGCTCGGCCCGGTTGCGCGTGGTCTCGGTAAAGCGGTCGGTGAGCAGGCGATTGGTGAAAAACACCGTCGCCACAGCAAGCCCGGTCAGCAGCAAAAGTGCCAGCCGCACTTTCCAGCTTGTCGTGCGGGCGGTTCTGGGAGGGGTTTTGGCGTTGGCGCGGCTCATCCGTTCAGGCTAAGGCCCTGCGCCCACACGCTCAAGCCCCCAGATCGTGACATCCGCTTTCAGGCGCTGACCAATTGCGCCGCGAGACCGGCAAAGAGGGCGGCCCCGTCGGTGCCACCATGGGCAGCCTCGGACATACGCTCAGGGTGCGGCATCATCCCCAGAACCCGGCGGTTTTCCGACAGGATGCCAGCAATATCGCGAGCCGAGCCATTGGGATTGTCCGCATAGGTGAACGCCACCCGGTCCTCGGCCTCAAGCCGGTCCAGCGTCGCCGTGTCGGCGTGGTAATTGCCGTCGTGATGTGCAATCGGCACGGTGATTTCCGCGCCTTTGGCGTATCCGCTCGTATAGGCGCTCTGATCCGTCGCCACGCGCAGCCCTACGGCCCGGCAGACATATTTGAGACCTGCATTGCGCAAGAGAACCCCCGGCAGCATCCCCGTCTCGGTCAGGATCTGGAACCCGTTGCAAATGCCCAGCACATAGCCGCCGGCCTCCGCGTGGGCCTTTACCGCTTGGCAAATGGGGGAGTTCGCCGCAATCGCACCACAGCGCAGGTAATCACCAAAGGAAAACCCACCAGGCACCCCAATAAGGTCAACGCCCGCAGGCATCGACGTGTCCTTGTGCCAGACCATGGAGACCTTCGCTCCCGCCCGCTCAAGGGCCACGGCCATGTCGCGGTCACAGTTTGATCCGGGAAAAACGACGACAGCGGCGTGCATCAGGACATCTCCACCGTGTAGCTTTCAATCACCGTATTCGCGAGCAGCTTCTCGCACATAGCGGTCACGTCCGCCTCGGTCGCACCCTCAGCCAGATCAAGCTCGATCACCTTGCCTTGGCGCACGCCGTGGACCCCCTCGAACCCCAGAGAGCCGAGCGCATGGCGCACCGCCTCGCCCTGCGGGTCCAGAACACCGTTTTTCAGCATGATATGCACACGCGCTTTCATAGTCAGATGCTCCTCGCAGGCTCAGTTGATGAGTGTGGGCCGCGCCATCGGGGTGGCCCCTTTGGGCAGCACGCCAAGGCGTTTGGCCACTTCCGTATAGGCATCGGTGAGCGACCCTAGATCGCGGCGGAACACGTCCTTGTCCAGCTTCTGACCCGTCTCGATATCCCACAAACGACAGCTATCGGGGCTGATCTCGTCGGCCACGATCAGGCGCTGGAAATCACCGTCATACACACGGCCCACCTCGATCTTGAAATCCACCAGCTTGATCCCGACGCCGTACATCACACCGGCCATGAAATCATTCACCCTGAGCGCAAGGCTCAGGATATCGTCCATGTCCTGCTGGCTGGCCCAGCCAAAGGCCGCAATATGCTCTTCGGTGACCAAAGGATCACCGAGCGAGTCGTCCTTCAGGCAATATTCCACGATGGGGCGCGGCAATTGCGTTCCCTCATCCATGCCCAGCCGCTTGGCCATGGTCCCGGCGGCATAGTTGCGCACAATCACTTCCAGTGGCACGATCTCGCAGGCGCGGATCAGCTGCTCGCGCATGTTGATGCGCTTGATGAAATGCGTCGGCACACCGACCAGGTTGAGGCCATTCATGAAATATTCGCTCAGGATGTTGTTGAGAACGCCCTTGCCCTCAATCACGTCCTTCTTCTGCGCGTTGAAGGCGGTGGCGTCATCCTTGAAATATTGCACCAATGTGCCGGGCTCAGGGCCCTCATAAAGGGTCTTCGCCTTGCCTTCGTAAATTTTCTTGCGCCGTGCCATGGTCACTCCGCCAAACTGCTGGGGACATCGCCCCCCGGGATGCTGTGCCCACCTCTTAGAGGAAGCCCCCCCCTGCCGCAAGCGCGTCGCGGGGGTTGCGAATGCAGCGAGGCGCGCGCATATTTGCCATTACAACAACCAGCCTCCGGGGAGAGCACGCCGATGAGCACTTTCGATGATCGCGAAAACGCGTTTGAGAACAAATTCGCCCATGATGAGGAAATGCAGTTCAAGGCCGAAGCGCGCACCAACAAATTGCTGGGTCTCTGGGCGGCGGATTTGATGGGCAAATCAGGCGATGAGGCCGCAGAATAACCCAAAGAAGTCATTCGCGCCGATTTTGAGGAAGCGGGCTTTGAGGATGTGGTGCGCAAAGTCGCAGGCGATCTTGGCGACAAGGCGGACCCGGACACGATCCGCGCCAAACGCGCCGAGCTGATGATCATGGCCAAGGCGCAGTTGATGACCGAAATCTGATTGATCGCAAGGGGAACACCCCCATCCTGCTCCAAAGGCGCCCGCATCTTGCAGGGCGCCTTTTTCGGGCGGATAAGTGCTGCGCATAATCATCATGAGCACATTCACATTGCCCGCGCCCACGCACCATGAGACAAACGCGTGAAACCCCAAAGGACATATCCAATGACCAACGCCCTCACCCGTATGATGCAGACGCGCGACTGGATCCTCGCAGATGGCGCGACGGGCACCAACCTCTTCAACATGGGGCTGGAATCCGGCGATCCGCCGGAGTTTTGGAACGATCAGCACCCCGAGCGGATCACCAAGCTCTACCAAATGGCGGTGGATGCAGGCAGCGATTTGTTCCTCACAAACTCCTTCGGTGGCAACGCCGCCCGGCTCAAGTTGCACGGCGCGCAGAAACGCGCGCGAGAGCTGTCTCGCATCTCGGCCGAGATTGGCCGGGAAGTGGCCGAGCGCACGGACCGCGATGTGATCGTCGCAGGCTCGGTCGGTCCTACCGGCGAGATCATGGCGCCGATGGGCGAGTTGACCCACGCGCTGGCAGTGGAGATTTTTCACGAACAGGCCGAGGGTCTCAAGGAAGGTGGGGCCGATGTGCTCTGGCTGGAGACGATCTCGGCCCAGGAAGAATACCACGCCGCTGCCGAAGCCTTTGCGCTGGCGGATATGCCATGGGTTGGCACGATGAGCTTTGACACTGCAGGGCGCACGATGATGGGCCTCACCTCCGCCGCGATGGCCGACATGGTGGAGAC
>ERZ887849.408-NODE-408-length-46595-cov-8.294865_pt1 | contig 46595 bp, 46 predicted proteins | sample MGYA00521267_ERZ887849 | MGnify/ENA primary metagenome ERZ887849 (study PRJEB32303, sample SAMEA104408601) | aquatic metagenome | biome: Brackish water; feature: Pelagic; material: water | place: Baltic Sea | collected 2014-06-06T16:11:00 | depth 2,863 m ... | reverse complement strand
CAAGGTTGCGCTCTACCAACTGAGCTATTCCCGCGACACCACGCTGCCGTAACCGCGTGAGGGCGCCTATTCTAGGGCCTGTGCTGGCTCTGTCAAGAAGAATGCGGGAGTCATTGCCCCTTCATTACCTCTGCTGCTGCACGCAGGTAAATCACCATCGACCACAGCGTCAAAACGGCTGCGGCATAGAGCATCAGGTAGCACAGCGCCAGTAGCCAACCCTCGTCCAGAACGGGGTCAATCGCCAGCAGGCCAATAATCGCAATCATCTGGAATGCTGTTTTGACCTTGCCAATGTAGGACACGGCAACGGAGGTGCGCTGCCCCAGCGTGGCCATCCACTCACGCAGGGCTGAAACAACAATTTCACGTCCGATAATGACGCTTGCCGCCAGAGTGAGCAGAATGTGGTTGTGGCGTTCAACCAGCAGCACAAGCGCCACTGCGACCATCAACTTGTCGGCCACCGGGTCCAGAAAAGCACCAAATTTGGTCATCTGGCCAAGGCGTCTCGCGAGGTAACCATCCAGCCAGTCGGTGACGGCGGCCACTGTAAACACGCCCGCCGCAATCAACAGGTGGTGCTGAAATGGCAGATAAAAAACCAATACCAGCACGGGGATAAGGCATATACGCATCATGGTGAGCGCGTTGGGTATATTGATACTCAAAAGGGAATTTGCTCCATTACTGGCCACTGCCGTGTAGATGATCGTATATCTGTTGCGCCAGGGTCGCACTAATTCCATTAATTTTTTTCAGTTCGTCCACATTGGCATTGGTGACCGCGCTGGCACTGCCAAAATGGCGCAGTAACTCACGGCGCCGCTTGGCTCCCACGCCGGGAATATTTTCCAGTGACGAGCGCGAGCGGGCTTTATCGCGGCGGGCGCGGTGGCCGGTTATCGCAAAGCGGTGAGCTTCATCGCGAATCGACTGGATCAAATGCAGCGCAGGGTTATCTCCACGCAACTGGGTCTCTGCCCCGGTATCCCCCCGGATCAAAGTCTCGAAGCCGGCCTTGCGAGTGACGCCTTTGGCCACCCCCACAACTTCAATGGAGTCCAGCTGCAGCGACTCGAGCACCTGCATCGCCTGCGATACCTGCCCTTTACCGCCATCAATGAAGAGAATATCGGGCAGGCTGCCCTCTCCTGCTTGCAGGCGTGTATAGCGCCGTTCAAGCGCCTGCTGCATAGCGGCATAATCATCGCCCCCCGTAATCCCTTCGATATTGAAGCGCCGGTAATCGGATTTGCGCGGGCCATTTTGATCAAAGACAACACAAGATGCGACGGTCGCTTCGCCCGAGCTGTGGCTGATGTCAAAGCATTCCATACGCTCAGGCAGCGCGGGCAGCCCGAGCAGTTCTTGTACTGCCTGTAGCCGGTCCAATGTGGATTGGCGCCCGGCGAGATGAGACTGCAAATTAGTATCCGCGGTTTGGCGTGCCAGCTGTAGCCACCTTGCGCGGGCATCACGAACTTTGGAGCGAATACGCACGCGGCGCCCGGCTTGCGAGGTGAGTGCATCCTCCAAGGATTCGCTGTCTTCGGGCAGTTCCGTAACGAGAATCTCACCGGGTATCGGCCGGCCTCCTGCCAAATAGAACTGAGGCAAAAACGCGGCCAGTACTTCGGCGCAGGTTTCATCCAGTTTCAGCGGTGGATACCAGGTTTTGCTGCCCAGAACCTGTGCGTTGCGTACGAACAACACCTGCACACAGGCCCGCCCGCCCTCCACAGCTGCGGCCAGTATGTCGAGCTCCCCGGTAGAACCCTCGATGCCTTGACTCGCTTGAACATGCTGCAATTGGCCGATTTGGTCGCGGTATACCGCAGCCTTTTCATATTCGAGAGCCGCAGCCGCACGCTCCATGTCGTCGGCAAGGCGCACCAACAATTCCTGCGATTTTCCGCCGAGAAACAGCGAGGTGTTTTGCACCTGCTCTGCATAGTCCTCGGCTGACACCAGGTTGACACAGGGAGCGGTACAGCGGTCAATCTGGTGCTGCAGGCACGGCCGGGACCGATTGCGAAAAAAGCTGTCTTCGCACTGGCGCACGCGAAACACTTTCTGCAAAAAGTGCAGTGACTCGCGAACGGCAGAGGCTGAGGGGTAAGGGCCGAAATAACTGCCTTTGCGGCGTTTTCGGCCGCGGTGAAGGCTCAATCGCGGAAATTCATCGTCACTGGAAAGAAAGATGTAGGGGTAGGATTTGTCGTCTCGCAGCAGAATATTGTAAGGCGGACGATGGCTTTTGATCAGGTTGTGTTCTAACAGCAGAGCGTCTACCTCAGTGGAGGTGACGGTAACCTGAATATCCTGAATGCGCGCCACCAAGGCCATGGTTTTGGTGGTCAAGCCTGCGGCCCTAAAGTAGCTGCTGACCCGCGCGCGGAGGTTGCGGGCCTTACCCACATAAAGCAGCTGGGCATCGGCGTCATACATCTGATAGACGCCGGGGCGAGTTGTGAGCTGTTGTAAAAAGCTCTCTGCGTCGAAGTCGCTCACGCAAGCGCTCCGTATATGCGTGGCTCAATCTCGAGCTGTACTGCGAACTTTTGCGCCACGGAGGCCTGAATTTTCGCCGCCAAAGCGAGTATCGCGGGCCCTGAATTGGCCCCATAATTCACCAGCACCAGCGCGTGCCCTGAGTGAATGCCCACACCGCCCAGGCGCTGACCTTTCCAGCCTGCCTGTTCGATCAGCCATGCGGCGGCCAGCTTTCGTTGCTGTTGGTTTACCGGGAACACCGGTATGCCTGGATACTGCTGCTGCAACGCTACTGCGAGGTCCTGTGGCACCACCGGATTTTTAAAAAAACTACCGGCGTTTGGCTCTATTGCCGGGTCGGGCAAACGTGCGCGACGTAATGCCACAACCGCGTCGTACACGTTTTGCGGTGTTGCATTATTGGCTTGTCCTGCGGCCTCGATGGCGCTTTGCAAGGCGGGATATTGGGTATTTACGGCTGGCTGCTTGGCCAGTTGCAGGTCGACGTGGGTGATCACCAGCTGGTCCGCTAAACGCTGCTTGAAAACACTGTCGCGGTAACCAAAACCGCACTCTTCGCGGCTCAGCGACAGCGCACTGCCATCACGACAGTAACGGGAGTGTACGGCCGTCACGAACGGTGCCAACTCGCAGCCATACGCACCAATATTTTGAATGGGAGCCGCACCCACAGTGCCGGGAATCAATGCCAGATTTTCCAGGCCGTAATAGCCCTGCTCCAGCGACCAGGTAACCAATGCGTGCCAGTTTTCACCGGCACCGATACGCAGCGTGACGTGGCCATCGGTTTCATTGAGCTTTTCGCGCCCCAACAACTTAATAACCAACACCAGCGCATTCAGCTGGGGTTGCAACACCACATTACTGCCCTCGCCTAAAGGCAGAACAGCCAGCGCGTGATTCTGCGCCCAGGTGAGGGCATCCTTCAACTCAGTCAGCGTGTGCACTGTTCGCAGCGCTTTGGCCTGCGTTTGCAGACGCAGGCTGTTGCGGGGCTGACGAGAGTTGGGCGCATCAAGCACGCTGCAAGAGCTCTTCGATTAACCCTTCACTGGCGGCTTCAACCAACTCAAGCACCCTCACGAATCCGTCGCCGCTGCCATAGTAAGGGTCAGGCACTTCCAGTACGGGGCTGTCTGCTGCAAATTCGAGAAACAGCCCGATGTGCCCCGCGTAATCCACAGGGGCTTCGCGGCGCAGCACGTCCAGGTTCGATTCGTCCATAGCCAGCAAGTAATCAAAGCTGTAGTAGTCCTCCCATTGCAGCTGGCGCGCCCGCAAAGTACTGATGTCGTAGCCTCGTACGCGCGCAGCGTCAGTGCTGCGGGGGTCGGGCGATTTGCCGACATGCCACCCCGCTGTGCCACAGGAGTCAACCCCGATACGGTCCTGCAATCCGCGGGCAGCGAGGCGCTGCCGAAACACACCCTCGGCGGTGGGCGAACGACAAATATTGCCCAAACACACGAACAGTACCTGTGGGGGTGCGGCCGGCTCAGGTGCGGCCGGCTCAGGTGCGGCCGGCTCAGGTGCCCCTGGCTTGCTCACAGGCGTTCCTCAAAGCGCTGACGAACGGCTGCCAGATCGTCCGCGGTATCGACTCCACCGGGGACCTCGGCAACGGTCTCCTCAACATGAATGCCGATACCGTGATACAGGGCGCGCAACTGCTCGAGCTGCTCGAGCTGCTCCAGCGGTGCCGGTGGCCAGGCAACGTAACGATGCAGAAACGCGACGCGATAGGCATAAATTCCCACGTGCCGAAACCAGCGGCCCTCTGCGGGCAGCGCATCGGGCGCAGCGGAAAAGGCGTCACGCGGCCACGGCACGGGGGCACGGCTGAAGTAGAGTGCCCTGCCCCGCCCATCGGCCACGACCTTCACGGCGTTAGGGTTGAGTAACTCCTCAACGCTGGTAATCGGCACACAGAGCGTGGCGATACCGCATTCGGGCTGGGCAGCCAAATTGTGCGCAACCTGGTCGATGACGGCGGGGGGTATCATCGGTTCGTCGCCCTGCACATTCACCACAATCGCGTCATCGGCCAGTTGCAACTGCCGGGCAACCTCGGCCAGCCGATCGGTTCCAGAAGGGTGGCTCAAGGCGGTCATGCAGCTTTCTGCGCCAAACGCGTTCGCTAGGCGGGCGACTCGTTCGTCATCCGTGGCAATCACCACGCGCTGCGCACCGCTCTGCCGGGCTTGCTCCCACACTCGCTGCAGCATAGGGCGCCCGGCGATGTCGAGCAGCGGCTTACCCGGTAACCGGGTTGACGCATAGCGTGCAGGAATGATGACAGTGAAGCTCATAGGATCTAAGAACTCAGCAACGGTTAAATGACCAACGCCGCAATGCGATCGACAAGGGCATCGGGTAGACGAGCGCTAATTTTGAGATACCAATCGTTTTTGCGGGCGAAGCTTGCGCATTTTACCGCGTCTTTCTCAGTCATGATAAGCGGCCCATCGCTTAGCGCATCGAAATCCGCCTGTGTATAGCGGTAATGGTCAGGGAAACTGTGTGGCGTAACGCGGTAGCCCAGGCCTGCAAGCGTGGTAAAAAACTGCTCAGGTTGACCTATTCCTGCAACAGCCTGCACCTCTGTTTCGGTTGCAGGAGCTTCGCATAGAGCGTCTGGCCGCAGTGGCACCAGCCCATCCACGACGTAAGCCACGCTATTGTGCGAGGAGTCACCGCCCCGCCACAGCACGGCATTGACACCAGCAAGACGTGCGACCGGTTCACGTAAAGGCCCTGCAGGCAAGCAGAAACCGTTGCCAACGCCGCGCTGCGCGTCCAGCACCACAATCTCGAAATCCCGCGCCAGCGCGTAATGCTGCAAACCGTCATCGCAGAGCACAATATCAACCTTTTCATCTGCCAGCAAAGCACGCACGGCCGCTGGCCGGTTAGGATCGACCATACAGGGGGCTCCGGTACGATGAAAAATCAGCAGCGGTTCGTCGCCGCAGTCGATCGCCTGGCTATGCGCAGTGACACGGTGCGGGAAAGTGCCGCCCGTTGCGCCGTACCCGCGGCTAACAACGCCAGGGCGCAAACCACGCGCCTGCAGTGCCTCGACCAAGGCAATCACGATGGGGGTTTTACCGGTGCCGCCTACGGTGATATTGCCGACTATGACTACCGGCGCGGGCGCGCGGTACACTGGGTACAAGCCTGCTCGATAGCCCCAGCGGCGCAGCGCTGTAGTACAGCGGTAAACGAACTCCAGTGGCCGTAGCAGCCAAACCCAACGCTCACCGCTGTACCAGCCACGCAGCAGAGCCGCTTCTGCTCGGGAATTAGTCACTGAACTCCTGGTGATAGAGTTGCGCATACAGGCCACCCTGTGCCAACAGCTCGTCATGCGTGCCCGAGGCAACAATACTGCCCGCGTCCATCACTACGATGCGATCAGCGCGTTCCACGGTCGACAGACGATGCGCAATAACGATGCTGGTGCGATTAGCCATAATGGCCTCCAGCGCGCGCTGAATGCGATGCTCCGATTCGTTATCGAGCGCGGAGGTGGCTTCATCCAGAATCAACACCGGCGCATCTTTGAGAATCGCCCGCGCGATAGCCAGCCGTTGGCGCTGGCCACCGCTGAGGCCACCCCCGTCGTCGCCCAGCAAGGTATCCAGCCCATCGGGCAACCGTTGGATAAACTCCATGGCATGCGCAGACTGACAGGCGGCAATAACCGCTTCCCGGCTGGCTCGGGCGAGGTCACCGTAAGCGACATTGTTAAACACAGTGTCCTGGAACAGTGTGACATGCTGCGCCACCATGGCCAGCTGGCGGCGCAGGTTCGCAAGCTCATAGTCGGCAATGGACACGTCATCCAAAGTAATCTCGCCGCTTTGCAGGGGATAGAATCGGGCCAATAATTGAATCAAGGTGCTTTTACCACTGCCAGAGCGCCCTACCAGAGCCACAGCTTCTCCCGCACGTATGTTGAGGTTGACGCCCTTTAGCACCTCTTCCGTGGTTCCTGGGTAGGTAAAACTCACATTGTGCAGCGCTATATGGCCTTCAGCGCGCGCTACGCGATGGCTGCCATTGTCAATTTCAATGTCGAGGTCCAGCTGTGCAAAAATGTCTTCGGCAGCCGCAAGCCCGCGTTGAATGATGCTTTGAATACTGCTGACCTGCCGAATCGGCTTACCCAGTAAACCCGCAGCCGTCAAAAAGGCCACCAGTGACCCCGCGCTGAAACCGCTGAGGATTTCGGGGTTCAAGGCAAACCAGACCAGTGCGCCCAGCGCAATTGACAGCATGGTTTGGATGACGGGCGTGCTAAAGGCGTCGACAAAAGCCAGTTTCAGGCTCTGGTTGCGGTTGTACTCGCTGGCTGCCGCGAAGCGCGCGTTTTGCTGCGCCTGGCCGCCGAACAACCTAACCTCACGGTAGCCGCCGATACTTTCGTTAGAAACCTGAGTCACATTACCCATGGAATCCTGAATACGTCGGCTGTAGCGGCGAAAATGCTTACCAACCACATTCACAACCAGCGCGATGCACGGGGCTACCAGCATGAAAATCAGGCTTAAACGCCAGTTCAGATAAAACAGATAACCGAGTAACCCGATTACCGTGAGGCCCTCCCCCACCAAGACTTTCAATGCTTTGGTGGCGGCGCCAGTAATTTGCTCCACGTTATAGGTGATTTTGGAAATCAGCACACCCTGGCTGTGCGTGTCGTAGTAGCTGCTGGGGGCCAGCTGCATTTTTTCGAACAGCTCCATGCGCAACTGATGGATCAGGTTGCGAGCCACGTGATTCATGAAGTAGTTGCCGGCGAAATAGCCCATGGAGCGGCTGAATGCCAGTACGATCATTGCAACAGGTACGCCAATGCGGGCAAACTCAAGCCGGGTCATGTCGCCCTCATCCAGCAAGGCATAGGCGGCCCGTGCAACCAGGCCGGACTCGGCCTCTGCCGAGTCATTCAGCGAATCCAGCAGGAATTGCATGAGGTCGGCGAGCAGTACATTGCCCAGGGAATAGAGCACATAACCAGCAATGCTCAGCGCGAACAAATACCAATAGGGGAAAACATAAGTCACCAGCCGCCGGTACAGTTGCCAGTCGCTGGTTTTTTGCGGCTCAGTCACTAGCGGCTGCCTCGGCCGGGAGACGAGTACTGATATTCATGTGTACAAAGCCCATTTGGCCGGCAGCATCCATCGCTCGTACGACGTCCTGATGAGCCGCTTGTGCGTCTGCTGCTATAACCAGCGGCAGCGTGCTGTCTCCTGCCGAGACTTTGTAGATTGCCGCCTGCAGCGTGCGCAGGCGGTTGTCAACCAAGGGCTGCCCGTTTACGCGATAGCGCCCCTGCTCATCGACCAACACTTCCACTTGCTGCTCTGTTACTTCGCGTGGCTCGCCATTGGCCTCAGGCAAATCGAGGGTGAGTTGGGTTTCGCGGGTAAACGTGGTTGAAACCATAAAGAAAATCAGTAATAGAAAAACCACATCGATCAGGGGAGTCAGATTGACGCTCACCTCGGAGGCCTGCTGGCGGCGAAATTTCAAGCGCGTTCGTCCCGCCGATCGTCGTTGTGCAAGGCATCCATGAGCTTGATCGTCTCCTGCTCCAGCCCAACCACAATCACATCAATACGGCCGACAAAATAACGATGCATGACCAGCGCAGGAATTGCCACTGCAAGGCCCGCAGCGGTGGTGATCAACGCTTCTGAGATGCCACCGGCCAGTGCGCTGGCGTTGCCAGTACCTTGCGCCATGATTTGCGCAAACACCTTGATCATGCCGACCACGGTGCCCAGCAGCCCCAACAGTGGCGCCACCGCCGCAATGGTACCCAGCGTATTCAGGTAGCGCTCCAGTTCGTGCACCACATGGCTGGCCGCATCCTGAATGCTTTCTTTCATCACGTCACGGCCGTGGTTGGTGTTGGCCAGGCCGGCGGCGAGTATGCGCCCGAGCGGCGAAGATTGCCGCAGGCTGCGCAAGCGCACAGTGTCCAGTTCGCCGGCTTTCAGCTGTTTCCACACCGTCGCCGGGAGATGGGGCGGGGAAATCTTTTTGGCATTCAGCGTATAGAGCCGCTCAATGCAGATCGCCAACGCAAGGATAGAACAAAGCAGGATCAGCACCATGAGCCAGCCGCCCGCCGTAATTAATTCCAGCACAGTCAGATTCCATCGCCAATGTGGCCTGCATTATACGCACAGCGCCGAGGCCCGCGAAACTGGGTACTAGCGCTTCCAGTAGCGCCGCTTCAACTCGCGGTGCGCAACGAGCTGAGGCGGCGTGTGGGGCCGCAGCACCCACTCCAGGGCCCCGGACTCTGCACTGCTAAGCGTCGCCACACCCATGTCCGCGTGGCGCTGAATCACAGCGCTTGCAGGGTGACCAAAGCGATTGGCACGGCCATGGGTATACACCACGATCTCCGGTTTAACGCGAGCCAGCCAAGCCCAGGAGGAGGACGTCTGGCTGCCGTGGTGCGGTGCAAGCGCTACCTGGCTGGCAAGTTGCGGCCCCCAGTAGCGTATCAGCGCTCGCTCACGCGCTGCCCCGATATCGCCGGCGAGTAAAACGGTCAGCCCGGGCAGTTGTGCGCGCAGTACGCATGAGCCATCGTTTTTATTCAGCGACTCACCTGGTGCGGGTGCGAGCAGTTGAAACCGAACATCGCTACGCCAGCGCCAGGCGGCGCCCGCCTCGCACAGGCTGGCGCCGGGCAGCTGTGCTTGATCGAGCCCTACCAGCAAAGACCCAATGCTGAGATGCGTTTGCAAACTACCCAGGCCTGCACTGTGGTCCCGGTCGCCGTGGCTAACAAGCACGGTATCGAGATGCGAGATTCCCCGTTGTCGCAGAACGGGCAAAATAGCGCGCTCTGCCACCGAAACACCGCCGGGGGAGCCACCGCCAGTATCATAGAGCAACGCGTGGTCGCGATCATAAATCAGTACCGATGTGCCCTGGCCAACATCCAGTACCAGAATGTGCACGGCATCGGCGGCAGCCACACGGTGCGCGGCAAGGGGGAGCAACAGCGGCAGTATCAGGCTGCACAGAAGTGCTTTATGACGTAAACCCAAAGGAACGCAACAGAGGGCTAGCGCCACGCAGCACAACACAAGGGCCAAAGGCGTTGACGATATTTCCGTGTAGAGCCTGTGCGAGTGTTGTTCGGCCAGCGTCGTACCCACAGACAGGAGACGCTCCAGCGGCCAGGCCGCCATCGACCACAGCGGCGCCGCCATGGGGCTGTGAACGAGTGCGGCTAGTGTGCCTGCGAGTACCAGTGGCACAACAATAAAGCCGACCAGCGGAACCAACAGCGCATTGCTGAAAGCACTGACCAGGCTGGTGCCACCGAACCAGGCGCCTGACATAGGCAGCATGGCGAATGCCATGAACAGGTGCGTGCCCAGCCAGTTTCCCTTGCGCCAAGCCGCGAACCACAGTAGCGACGCGACCGAACCAAAGGATAACCAGAAACCTGCACCCAGCACGGCTAAGGGCTGTAGCGCCACCAACACTGCCGCCGCTAGCAGCAGGTTATGCCATGACAGTGCCGGGCGCCCTGCCAGCATGGCGCAGAGCAGCGCCACGATCATTAGCCACGCTCGCGACGTCGCCAAGGTAAAGCCCGCCAACGCCGTATAGCCGGTCGCCAGCAGGACCGCTGTTAACGGGGCAAGCAAAGCCGTAAAACGGTAGATGCCCCACAACCCAAGCAACCTTGAAAGGGAGCTGCCCAGCAACAAACCACAGGCAGCTACCATGCCAATATGCAAGCCAGAAATGACCAGCAGATGGCTGATGCCGTAGTGTCGAAACAGGCTCCATAGTGATTGATCCAAGCCACTGCGGTCCGCCACTGCCAGCGCACGTAGAATCGCCCCGGGCGCCTCAGGCCCCAAGGCCGCTAACATTTGCTGGTTCAGCCGTTGGCGCTGGCGATGGTGCTGTTCGCGGCCAGCGCGACCTGATATCCGCTGCGCCGTGGCGACCTTGCGCACGCTGCCAACGGCGTCAATTCCGGCTTCTGCATACCAACGCTGTTGATTGTCAGCCCCCGGGTTCTCCATGCCCCACGGCCTGCGCAGACTCACCTCAAAGCGCCAATGCTCCCCGGGCTGTACTGTGTCGCCGCCGGCTGCGCTTAGCAGCAGGCGACGTGGGCCATGACAGGGTGCAGCCAGTTCGTGGTTCAAAGCAAAGGCGAAGCGCTGCCATTGCACCCCGTCGGGGAGTGTGAAGGTCTCAGGTAACCCGGTCACACGGCCCTCCACCCACAGCGGCGTGCGCTCGCAGGCCTCAGGTAGGCGCTGAGCCAACAGCGACTGCGCATGCATAAGCCCCAGGGCTGCTCCGAGCAAACACGCTCCGCACAGGTGCCAGTGGCGCGTACGCCAACACAGCAGAGCAACGGCGACCACCAGCAGGCACGCAGGTAGCGGCGCTGGAAGCGCTGTGGGCATCATCGAGCAGAGCATGACACCCGCAAGAAACGCAGCGAGCGAAGCATGCATCAGTGGTTTAGCGGGGGCTTTGCCGCCATAATGATCACCTGAGAACACCGGTGGCTGGTTGGGCCTACTGAAACACGTCGCAACCGCCCTATACACATCAAAGCTGACCAAACTCCGATATGCCCAGAAAAACACTGAAGCAGTGGCTACCCACGCCGAGCAAAATACGTAGCATCGACAGTTTGCAGGTTCTGGGTAACTGGATTTATCAACCCAACCTGTGGCACATCAATCGCTACTCGGCTTCCATGGCGTTCTTTGTTGGCGTGTTTGCATGCTTTCTGCCGATTCCCGGCCAAATGCTGGTGGCTGCTATTCTGGCCGTATTATTACGCTGTAACTTACCGATGTCGGTGGCACTGGTGTGGATTACCAACCCGGTCACCATGCCCGCTATTTTCTACGTTTCCTATCGGATTGGCGCACTGCTCACTGACGCGCCTGTCCATGTGCTGGAATTCGAACTGAGCGCTTCGTGGATAGCTGACCAGATAGAGATGATCTGGAAGCCGTTGCTTATCGGCAGTTTATTGTGTGGCCTGCTGTTCGGTTCTCTGGGCTACACAGCCGTGAATCTGCTCTGGCGCTGGCGTGTGGGCCACCACTGGCGCAAACGGCGGGCGCGACGTGCGAGGCTGCAAGGATCTACGGTTAAGCCTACACGCGTTCCTGGTGAAGAATCAGCGCTGGTGCCAGGCGAGCAGCGCGCCGTGCCGGATAAAGAGCGGCCAACACGCACAGGCTGAACGCCACCAGCGACACCATGGCAACGTCAGCCGCCAGTATTTCCACCGGCAGGAAGGACACGGGGTAAACATCCGTACTCAGAAAGCGTATCCCCAACAGGCTCTCCAAGCTGGCCACTAATTGTGGAATGCCCAGGCTTAAGAGCACACCGAACGCGCTACCTAGCCCAGCCCCCAGAAACCCGATCATGGCACCCTGCATCAGGAAAATACCGGTTATATCAGCCCCCGAAGCGCCCATGGTGCGCAGAATGGCAATGTCACCCTGTTTGTCGAAGACCACTAATACCAGGGAGGACACAACATTGAATGCGGCCACCCCAATAATAGAGAACAGCAGGATACTCACCAGGTCGCGCGACAGCTGGATGGCCGAATAAAGGTTGCCGTGGGTCATCATCCAGTTGGTGGTGTAGTAACCGGGTGGCAGATCCGCCAATAATGACCACCCCAGGCTGTGCACATTGAACAAATCATCAACGCGGATTTGTAAGCCACTCACCGCCCCTGCCAGCCCGGCGAGCTCGGAGGCGAGTGCCAGGCCGACAACAGCGGCAGACTCATCCAGCTCAGTTCCTGTGGTGAGCACACCGACAAGGGTCACCGCTGCAAATTGGGTTTCGGCCGGGTGGCTGCCGCCACTGCGAGGCACGATAAGCGTGAGTGAGTCACCGACGTTGGCACCGAGCCGCTCGGCAAGGCTGCTGCCCAGTAACAAGCCGTCAGTGCGTGCTGCGAAGCGCTGTTTTACAGCGGGCTCCAGAGCACCCAGAAGCCCCTCGTCTTCAGTCGCCAGCAACCCGATACCAAGGCCCGTTTCAATATCACGGCCGCGCACAAACAGCGCGTCAAACTGAACAAAGGGTTGGATGGCCCGAATCTCCGGCTGTTTTCTCAAGGCTTCAGCAACAGGTTCCCAATCAAGTAACGGGTCTGTGGCGTACAGCGTGATATGCGGTACCAGCGCCAAGATGCGTTCGCGCATTTCTTTGTCAAAACCATTCATCACTGATAACACGGTGACCAGCAAGCCAATTGCCAGAATTAAGCCAAGAGTCGATAGAGACGCCAGAAAAGTAGACAGATACCCGCGGCCAAAAGCGAAGCTATAGCGCAGGGCAATGCGGCCCTGGTCACGCAGGCGCACGAGGCCGTTCCATCAACGCGCCCTGGCGCAGTTCCAGTGTGCGGTCCATACGTGCGGCTATTTGGGGGTCGTGGGTAACAACAACGAACCCTGTTCGGGCGGCACTGAGCGAATCGATCAGTGCCAGAACCTGTTGCGCCGATTCAGGGTCCAGGTTCCCCGTGGGTTCATCCATCAGCACGCAGTCTGGCTGAGTGACCAGAGCGCGGGCGATTGCGACTCGCTGTCGCTCACCCCCTGAGAGCTCGCCGGGCCGATGCTGCAGGCGATGTCCCATGCCCACCTGCTCCAAGAGGGCATCGGCCGCGTGCCAGGCACGGCGCCGCCCCGTGCCACCGATCAGCAATGGCATGGCCACGTTTTCACGCGCATCAAATTCAGGCAGCAGATGGTGAAACTGGTAAACAAAGCCCAGGTGCTTATTGCGCCAACGGCACAATGCACGCTCACCCAGCTTGGCTAAATCCTGGCCGCGAATAAGAACGCGGCCTTGTGTTGGGGTGTCGAGACCTCCCAGCAGGTTGAGCAGTGTTGATTTGCCGGACCCAGAGGCACCGACAATCGCGACCTTTTCGCCATCTCCAAGCGTCAGCTCAACCCCAGTGAGGACTTGCACCTCACGGCTGCCGTCGCGATACACACGGCCCAGATTCTCACAGCGCATCACCAGCGCTTTATTCATAACGCAACACCTCAGCCGGCGCGATACGCGCCGCACGCCACGCGGGGTAAATGCTGGCCAGCAAGCTCAGCAGCAAGGACGCAACAATGACTGCCACCACGTCCTGCCAAAACAGGCGGGCAGGTAGTTCGCTGATGAAATACACCGTGGGGTCGAACAATTTTACGCCCAGCCATTGTTCCAAGTGTGCAGTAATCGTCGCGATATTGCCGGCCAGTAACACGCCAAGCAACGCTCCTACCCCAATGCCCGTGCAGGCCAGCCCCAGGCCATGGGCGAGGAAAATGGACATGATGCCGCCCGCCCTCGCACCCATGGTGCGCAGTACGGCGATATCACCGCGCTTTTCCGCTACGGCCATCACCAATGTCGACACGATATTGAATGCAGCGACTGCGACAACGCTCAGCAGCAGCAGGCCTACCATAATCTTTTCCATTTTGACCGCGCGAAAAAGACTGCCCTGAGTCTGGCTCCAGTCACGAACAATCAGCCCTGCCGGCAAGGCCGGTGCCAGCTCCGCCAGCCGCTGAGGTGCCGACATCAAATCTGCGGTGTGTAATTGCAGCCCATCTACCGTGCTTCCCGCGCCAAACAGGCGTTGTCCAGTGCTCAGTGAAACGTAAGCCTGGTAGCCATCCGGCTGAGCGTTGATGGCAAAGGTGCCTATCACACGCAAGCGTTTGGTGCGGGGGAATGTGCCCAACGGGGTTACCGTGAGGCTGGGCAATGTCACCTCCACCGTGTCCCCCGGCGTGGCGCCCAAGCCACGTGCCAGCCCCGCTCCAAGGACGATACTGAACGGCTTATGCTGCAGGTCTTCCAGCGACCCGGAAACCATAGCGCCCCCTACCTGCGATACACCCGCCTGCAGCGCGGGGTCGATTGCGGTGAGACTGGCACCTCGCAAGGTGCCATGGCCGGCAATAATGACTTTTTCCGAAAGGTAGGGAGCAATGGCCAGAACACCCGGACGTGCCTGAAGACCTGCGGCCAACTCAGGCCAATCGACGATGCGCCCTTCGGTGGCAACCACAAAGCCATGCGGTACGAGTGCCAGAATACGTCCCCGCAACTCGGCCGAAAAACCGTTCATGATCGACAGCACAGTAATCAGGCTCGCCACGCCCAGCACCATGCCCAGCATGGATACCATAGCGATGACGCTGGCAAAACGGTTGCGCTTGCGGCTAAAACTATAGCGCAAGCCCACGAACAACGTGTAATGGAGACCCACAAAAATACCGTTGGCTACGCCTGTTTTCGCTAGCGATCGGCAGGGTAAAAGCGGTCGCTATCGTCTTTCCTATCCGCCCTTGTGTTTGGAGTTTCCTTTTCACACAGGCCCGGATCGCCACCGCAAATATCACAGGCGGTGTTGAAGCCCAACGCGCCCATACCGCCACAGGACCCCTTAATCGGCCCTCGTCCCATGATGACCCCTACCGCCATTATTGCCATGACAACAGCCATCAGTAGTGCGGCCAATACAAATTCAGTCATTGCTTCATCCTCGCGGCGATTGCCGCTATTGGGTGCTGCTGCCGGTATCCAGCCAGGGTTCGAATGCGGAGGAATACACCGGCACAATACGCTCCCCATCGCGGCGCATCAAATAGACGGCCAGGCCCTGTGCTTCGGCCAGGGCGAGCGCTGCGTCCGCGCCTAGCACGGTCAGCGCTGTGGCCCAGCCATCGGCGGTCATACAGCTTTCAGCCAAAACGGTGACCGACACCAGGTCGTGTGCCACAGGGTAGCCGGTGCGCGGGTCTATGCTGTGAGAGAAACGTTGCCCTTCCACCTCAAAGTAGTTGCGATAGTCACCGGAGGTTGCGACGGCCATATCGCTGAGCGCAACGCCCAACGCCACCGACTGTGTGCCCGGCTCAGGCCGCTCAATAGCCACGCGCCATGCATCTCCGCGCGGGCTACTGCCGGCGACGCGCATTTCACCGCCAATCTCCACCAGATAATTAGAGATCTCAAGTTCGCTCAGTGCATCTGCCAGAATATCCACCGCGTAGCCCTTCGCTATGGAAGAGAAGTCCAATTCGATATCTCGCAGCCGGCGCATTCGCTGCAGCTCCACATCAAACTCCAGAAACGCCTGACCGACCCGAGAGCCTGCGGCGTCAATAGCAGCTTGATCTGGCACGGCCATACGCGGTTGGACAGGACCGAACCCCCAGAGTTCGACTAACGGCCCCACCGTGACATCGTAGGCGCCGCCCGAAAGCTTGCCGATACGCAAGGCTTCTTCCGTGACTCGTGCAAAATGGGGTGATACCGCCACCCACGCACCCACCGCGCTGCGGTTGAAGCGGCTGATTTCAGAATCGCTTTGCCACGTGGACATACTGTCGTTAATGGCCAGCAACAAGGTTTCGAGAGTCTCTTGCACCTGCTCTGAAGGCACAGCGCGCTCACCGGGCAGGTAAGTCACATGCCAGGTGGTACCCATGGTGGCCCCAGACAGTGTAATCCCCGTCGAAGGCCGCGTGCAGCCGCCCAGCAACAGCAACACGACCAGAAAGCAAAAAAGCCACTCCGGAGAGTGGCTTCTGCCATGGGTTCGCCCCGTAATCACCCGCCGAAGTCATCCAGCAGGATATTCTCAGGCTCTACGCCCATATCCGTGAGCATACGCACAACAGCAGCGTTCATCATTGGCGGGCCACACATGTAATACTCGCAGTCTTCAGGCGCAGGGTGGTTCTTGAGATATTCTTCGAATAACACGTTGTGAATAAAGCCGGTCAGTCCATCCCAGTTGTCCTCAGGCTGCGGGTCCGACAAGGCTACATGCCACTCGAAGTTGTCGTTGTCTGCGGCCAACTGATCGTAGTCTTCGACATAGAACATTTCACGCAGTGAGCGAGCACCGTACCAGAAAGATATTTTGCGCTTGCTGTGGAGGCGCTTGAGCTGGTCAAACAGGTGGGAACGCATTGGTGCCATGCCAGCACCGCCACCGATGAAGATCATCTCGGCATCGGTATCCTTGGCGAAAAACTCGCCAAACGGGCCATACACTTTCACTTTGTCGCCCGGCTTTAAGCCGAAGGTCCACGAAGACATAACACCGGGCGAAATGCCTTCGCTGCCGGGGGGAGGTGTTGCAATACGAATGTTGAATTTAACGACACCCTGCTCTTCCGGGTAGTTCGCCATCGAGTAAGCACGAATGGTTGTTTCGTCGACTTTGGATTGCAGCTTGAAAAAGCCAAAACGCTCCCAGTCGCCGCGGTATTCCTCGCCGATCTCGAAATCTTGATATTTGACCAGGTGCGGCGGGCATTCAAGCTGCACATACCCGCCAGCGCGGAAGTTTACGCTCTCACCTTCGGGCAAACGCAGCGTCAGTTCCTTGATAAAGGTGGCTACGTTGGGATTACTCTCAACCGTGCACTCCCACTGCTTGACGCCGAAGACCTCCTCCGGCACCTCAATCTTCATATCCTGCTTGACGGCTGTTTGGCAGCTCAAGCGCCAGCCTTCTTTGGCATCGCGTTTGGTGAAATGGCTTTCCTCAGTAGGCAGCATCGACCCACCACCTTCGCTAATAATGCATTTGCACTGTGCGCAGGTACCGCCACCGCCACAGGCTGAGGGCAAAAACAGGCCGCTCTCAGACAGCGTTTGCAGGAGTTTGCCACCCGCAGGGACGTGGATGGTTTTTTCACCGTTGATCTCAATGGCGACTTCGCCACTGCTTACCAAACGGGAGCGCGCGCTCAAAATAACGGCTACCAGGGCGAGTACGATCGCCGTGAACATGGTAACGCCAAGAATGATCGTCAGGTTCATAACAACACTTCCGCCTAGAGATTCATACCACCGAAAGACATAAAGCCGAGTGACATCAGCCCCACCGTAATGAAGGTGATGCCAAGGCCCTGCAGCCCATCAGGCACATCGCTGTACTTGAGTTTTTCGCGAATACCCGCCAAGGCGACAATAGCCAGTGCCCAGCCAACGCCCGCCCCGGCACCAAACACCACGCTTTCACCGAACGAGTAGTCGCGTTCAACCATAAACAACGCTGCGCCCAGAATCGCACAGTTTACCGTAATCAACGGCAGGAAAACCCCCAGCGCGTTGTACAGAACAGGGACATACTTATCGAGGAACATCTCCATAATCTGGACGATTGCTGCAATCACCCCGATGTATGACAGCAACCCGAGAAAGCTCAGATCTACGTCGGGCAGGCCAGCCCACGCCAAGGCACCGTCGGCCAGCAGGTAGTTATAAATCAGGTTGTTCACCGGCACGGTTATGGTCAGTACCACGATAACGGCAATGCCGAGGCCTATGGCCGCCTGCACCTTCTTCGATATCGCCAGGAACGTACACATGCCGAGAAAGAACGCCAGCGCCATGTTTTCAATAAACACGGCCCGGATAAACAAGCTCAGATACTGTTCCATTACGCGCCCTCCTCGACGGCGGTATGCTTCGCCATGCGGAAGTCGGGCTGTTCAACCTGCTTTTTGTCGACGCTGCGTAATACCCAGATAAAACCGCCAATCAGGAAGAACGCGCTAGGGGGCAGCAACAGCAACCCGTTGGGGTTGTACCAGCCGCCATCTGTGACCAGGGGAAACACTTCCATGCCAAACAGCTTGCCCGAGCCAAAAAGCTCACGCACGAATGCCACTGCCAGCAGCACCACACTGTAACCCAGCCCGTTGCCAATGCCGTCGAAGAAGCTGGGTAGTGGTGGGTTTTTCATCGCAAAGGCTTCGGCACGCCCCATCACGATGCAATTGGTGATGATGAGGCCGACGAACACAGAGAGCTGCTTGCTGATGTCGTAGGCGACCGCTTTTAATATCTGGTCTACCACGATCACGAGCGACGCGATAACCGTCATTTGCACGATGATGCGAATGCTGCCCGGGATTTGTTTACGGATTGCCGAGATAAACAGGTTTGAAAATGCCGTCACCAGCGTCAGCGCAATACACATCACGATAGTGACCTGCAGCGAAGACGTCACCGCCAGTGCAGAGCAGATACCGAGAATTTGCAAGGCAATCGGGTTGTCCTTGAAAATGGGCGTTACGAGTGTGTCCCTGATGGATAGCATCTCAGGCCTCCCCTGCTTTCAGATGGGTAAGAAATGGCGCGTAGCCTTGTTCGCCGAGCCAGAAATGCACCATGTTCGTTACCCCGCGACCCGTGAGCGTGGCACCGGAAAGGCCATCAACCCGCCAAGGTGCGTCTGCGCTGCCAGGCTCAACGCTACCCTTGGCTAGCGACAGTTCCACTTCGCCATCACGATAAACCTGCTTGCCCGGCCACTGTGCCTTCCAGCGTGGGTTGTCAACTTCCCCGCCCAGGCCCGGAGTTTCACCGTGCTCATAGAACCCCAGCCCGGCGACGGTATTTCCGTCGGCTTCCAGGGCGATAAAACCGTAGAGCGTTGACCAGAGCCCGTAGCCGCGTACCGGCAAAATCAACTTGTCGATTTCGCCATCCGGGGCTTCAACGAGGTACACCAGCCCATAATGCTCGCGGCTGCCGATGCCAGCAATATCGCCCACCGCGGTCAAATCGGTGGAGCGCCCGGGATCCTTGGCGGCTTTGATTTGCTCGTAATTCGCCGGGTCGACTGCGTCGGTGAATTCGCCGGTGCGCAGGTCAATCACGCGAGTTTTCACCTGCGCGAATTGCTCCTCAATTGAGCGCTCCTCGTCCAGCATCCCAGCGGCTGCCAGAATGTTACGCTTGCGATCCAAGGTCTTGTTGGCTTCCTGCGCAGGCTTCAGCAGCACTGCAGCCGTGGAAACCACAACCGAACAGACGATGCACAGCGAGAAGGCGACCAGCAGGGTTTTACTGATGCCGTCGTTTTTAGACACGGGCAAGCCTCCGTTTAATATTTGACTGAATCACAAAGTGGTCCATCAGCGGTGCAAACAAGTTCGCAAACAAGATGGCCAGCATAATGCCCTCCGGAAATGCGGGGTTTACCACACGAATCAACACGCACATGAAGCCGATAAGTAAGCCGTAGGCGAACTTACCAGTGTTGGTATATGCAGCGGACACAGGATCTGTGGCCATAAACATCATGCCGAAGGCAAATCCACCTACCACCAGGTGCCAATAAAAGGGCATGTTGAACATGGGGTTGGTTTCGGAGCCAATCAGGTTAAACAGCCCGGACAGTGCGACCATACCTAAAAACACGCCGGCAACAATCCGCCAGGAGGCAATACGCATAACAAGAAGTACAGCGCCGCCAAGCAGAATCGCCAGTGTTGATGTTTCGCCAATCGACCCGTGCATGTTACCGATGAAGGCCTGCGCCCAGGTCATTTGTTCTTGTAGCGCCGACATGCCACTTGACGCCACGATGGACAGTGGAGTGGCCCCCGTGTAGCCATCCACGGCGGTCCACACCGCATCTCCAGACATCTGCGCTGGGTAGGCGAAGTACAGGAAGGCACGGCCGGTCAAGGCGGGATTCAGGAAGTTCTTACCAGTACCGCCAAAGACTTCTTTGCCGATAACCACACCGAAGCTAATACCCAATGCCACCTGCCAGAGGGGCACATCGGGAGGGCAGATAAGCGCAAATAAAATAGAGGTAACGAAGAATCCTTCGTTGACCTCGTGGCCGCGCTTCATGGCAAACAGAACTTCCCAGAACCCCCCGACAATGAAGGTAGTGGCGTAAATAGGCAGGAAGTACAGTGAGCCGTAGAACAGGCAGTGCCACAGGTTGGAGGCGTCGTAGCCACCAAACATTGCGATCAGGCTGCCCCGCCAGCCCTCAACTTGCCCGCCGGTTGTAGCGAGGATGTCATTGGCTTGAAAGCCCAGGTTGTACATGCCGTAAAAAATCGCCGGGAATGTCGCAAACCATACAGTGATCATGATTCGCTTCAGATCCACGCCGTCACGGACGTGTGCCGTGCTGCGGGTTACCGAAGATGGCGAATAGAAAATCGTGTCTACGGCTTCATAAAGCGGGTACCACTGCTTGAAGCGGCCCCCTTCTTCAAAGTGGTGTTCCACACCGTCAAGGATCTTACGCAGTCCCACGGCCTAACCCTCCTTCTCGATGCGTGTCAGGTTGTCCCGCAAAATGGGACCGTATTCGTACTTGCCGGGGCACACATAGGTGCACAGCGCCAGATCTTCCTCGTCCAGATCCAGGCAGCCCAAGGACTGTGCGGTTTCGGTATCGCCGACAATCAACGCACGCAGCAGGTGCGTGGGCAGATAATCTTGTGGCACCACCGTCTCATAGGCACCAATGGGAACCATAGCGCGCTGGCTGCCGTTGGTGGAGGTGGTCATGGCCAGGGGCTTCAAGCCAAACAGGCTGCTCAAATAAATACCCAAATTCGAGTGCCGCTCGGTGCCAGGTGAAAGCCAGCCCATAAAAGCGCGTTGGCGCCCTTCCAGCAATACCGATACTTGATTGTGGTAGCGGCCAAGATACGCGGTAGGAGCCTGCACGCGGCGCCCACCGAGGACTGAGCCCGATATGATGCGGTTCTCACCGTCTTTTAACTCACCTGCACACAGCGCCTGCAAATCGGCACCTATGCGAGTACGCAGCAGGCGTGGCCGGGTTACTTGAGGGCCCGCCAGAGCAATGACTCGCGAGGTATAGATGGAGCCATCGAGAAACAAACGGCCAAAAGCAATGACGTCTTGATAGCCAATCGTCCACACCACCTTACTGGCGGTAACGCCCCCTTCAAGAAAGTGGATATGTGTGCCGGCAAGGCCTGCTGGGTGGGGGCCACCAAACTCGGCCACCTGCAGGTTCTTCGCCTGACCCTGAGGCAAGCTGACGCCCGGTGCGGAGCACAGATAGACCGGGCCTGCGGTCAGCTTGCTCAGCAAGTCCTGCCCCAAGGCGAACGCTTCGGCCTCGGCGGCTATGATTAGGCTGGGGTCAGCTGCCAATGGGTGTGTGTCGATGGCCGCAATAAAGATCGCCGCCGCATTAGAATCCAGCGCGGGAACGCGGCTGAATGGGCGGGTACGCAGTGCACTCCACTGCCCTGCTTCGTTCAGCTGTTCGCGGATAGCTTGCGCGTCCAGCGCGCGAGCTTCGCTGGCGCTGTGGGCGGTGAAGCTCTGGGATGCGTCGCCCTCAACGTCGATAACCACGGATTGCAATACACGTCGTGCACCACGGTTTATTGCCGACACAATACCGCCCGCCGGTGCGGTGTAACGCACGCCAGCCGTCTTCTTGTCGGTGAATAAAAGCTGCCCCGCCTTCACTCGGTCACCTTCAGCGACCTCCATGGTGGGTTTCATGCCCACGTAGTCAGGGCCTACCAAGGCTACAGCGCGCGCTGGAGGAGCTTCTTCAATAGTTTGCTGGGGAGCGCCCTGGATGGGAAGATCCATGCCCCGCTTGATCTTGATCATACGATCTGCCTACAGGTTCGTCAGTATTTGTGGCGGCCAGAGCCGAGCCGCGGAGCGAAAACCCCACTGTTGGCAGAGGTCAGACATATACGCTGCGGCGCACACCGCAAGGGGCGGATAACTGCACGTAGCCACCCGAACCCGAGCCGCGCGCATTATAACGGAAGCTCTCGTCAAAACGCCACTGTGAAGAGGCCTGCGAACAGCATAATGGCTCATACTAGCGGCTCTGCGCCATGGGCCTCAAGAATCCTTGGGGTAGCGAGCGTAACGGATACCGGCGACCTGCTCGAGTATGCGATACACCTGGCAACTATAGCCAAACTCATTGTCATACCAGAGGTACAGCACTGCTTGAGTACCGTTAACGATGGTCGCCTGCGCATCAAAGATACACGCGTGCCGAGACCCTACGAAGTCACTGGACACCACTTCCGGAGAATTTGAATAATCAATCTGCTTACGCATACCCGAGTGCAGGGCCATATGCCGCATATAGTCGTTAACGTCATCCTTGGTCGTTGCACGGCTCAAGGTCAGGTTGAGAATCGCCATAGACACATTAGGGATGGGCACGCGGATGGCGTTGCCGGTTAATTTGCCCGCGAGCTGCGGCAAGACTTTAGACACCGCCTTGGCCGCCCCGGTTTCGGTGATGACCATGTTCAGAGGAGCGCTGCGCCCGCGGCGGTCGGCCTTGTGGTAGTTGTCGATCAGGTTTTGGTCATTGGTATATGCATGCACGGTTTCGACGTGCCCACTAATAATGCCGTAGCGGTCGTCCATAGCCTTCAACGGCGGCACGATCGCGTTGGTGGTACAGGAGGCGGCAGAAATAATGGTGTCTGCTGCATCAATAATGTCGTTATTGATACCCGCAACGACGTTTTTCATGTCGCCCTTGCCGGGTGCGGTTAAAATAACCTTCGCCACGCCTTTGGATTTCAGGTGCCGGGACAGGCCTTCCTGGTCGCGCCAAACACCGGTGTTGTCGACCACTATGGCGTTGTTGATGCCGTGCTCTGTGTAGTCAATGCTGTCTGGTGAGTCGGCGTAAATGACTTTGACTTCGTTGCCGTTGGCAACAAAAGATTGCCGCTCCTCATCGACCCGAATAGTCCCATCAAAGGCCCCATGGACAGAGTCGCGGCGCAGCAAGCTGGCGCGTTTCACCAAGTCGTCTGGCGCTGAGCCCTTGCGTACAACCACGGCACGTAAGCGCAGAGACTCGCCACCGTCAGTTTTATCAATCAAGATGCGCGCCATCAAGCGCCCGATGCGCCCAAACCCGTAGAGCACCACGTCGACGGGGCCACTGCCGGGGGCTGACTGCTTGCCTACCAGGTCAGCCACTTCAAGCTTGACGTAATCGTCAATACTGAGGCCTGCGCCTTCGCCTTTATCGTAGTACTGTACCGCTAAACGGCCAATATCAATATGTGCCGGCCCCAGATCCAAGGCGGAAAGTGACTTGATCACCGGGAAGGTTTCGAACTCAGAGAGTTCATTTTCCTCTACTTGGCGGACGTAGCGGTGATCTTTCATGATTTGCGTGACAGACCGATTGACGAGTGATTTGCCGTAGATATAGCACTTCACATTTTTCCGCCGGGAAAGCTCCCCTACCATGGGGATCATGCCTTCTGCGAGCGCTTCGCGCTCTTTCCAGTCTTTGAAGTAGTCGTCGGGACGCTCTCGCTTGCGTTCGTTCACTCGTCTGTCACCTGTGTGATTGGGGGGAAGCAGGGCTGCAACGGGCGCGTATTATCCCGCTGAGCCCGGGCAAGGGCAAGGCACAGTGGTACTTTTCACCCAGCGCTTTACAATAACCATCTCTTTCGCCGTGAAACACCGAGCCCTCATGTACGCATCCCTGCTTGCCAGCACCCCCTGGCCCGCTAAATCTGGAACTCGCACCTCCATTGGCCCCTTCCACGGCTGCGCGGAAGCGCGCTGTATTGCTGAGCTGGCAAGGCCTGACGTGTTGTTACTGGTAATCACTGCCGACACCAGCTCTGCGCTGGCTCTTGAGCGTGAGCTACCCTTTTTTCTTGCCAGCGATATCGATATTCTCGCGTTTCCGGACTGGGAAACACTGCCCTACGACACATTCTCACCCCATCAGGATATCGTTTCCGAGCGCCTGGAGACGCTTTACCGGCTGCCCAGCGTCAGCGCCGGTATTCTGGTTGTGCCCATCTCCACCCTGATGCATCGGCTCCCCCCTGTGCATTATGTTGCAGGTTCCAGCCTGATTTTGGAGCCCGGGCAAGTATTGGACCGTGAGTCTTTTCGGCGGAACCTGGAACGCAATGGCTACCGTAACGTAGAGACCGTCTATGAACACGGTGAGTTTGCCTTACGCGGTTCGCTGCTGGACATTTTCCCAATGGGCAGCGAACTGCCCTTTCGCGTCGACTTACTCGACGATGAAGTCGATAGTTTGCGTACTTTTAGCCCCGAGACCCAACGCACCCTGGAAAAAGTCGCCTCTATCAACCTGCTTCCTGCCCGGGAATACCCACTCAATTCAGCGGCTATAGAGCGCTTCCGCCTCAATTGGTACGAAGCCTTTGACATCGTTGACCACGACGCCTGCCCGACCTATCGCGATGTGAACGCTGGCCGCGCGCCGGGTGGCTGCGAATACTATTTGCCGCTGTTTTTCGAAAGCTGCGCCACTTTGTTTGATTATCTGCCGGCCGGCACGCCGGTCATTGCCATCGGCGACCACTACCGTGCCGCCCAGCGCTTCTGGGAGGATGCCCATCACCGCTTCACCGAATATGGTGTGGATCCGCGCCGACCGCTACTTCCTCCTGCACGCTGCTTCACCCCGGTTGAAGAACTTTATCAGTGCCTGGGGAAATGCCCGGTACTGGAACTGCGGCGCAACCCGGATGCTCCGGTGCACGTATCCAGCCCATCACAACCGGTGCCAGAATTAACCACGCAAGGCACGCGCCAGACACCCGCCGAGCGGCTTCAGCATTTCATGCAACAGCACCAGGCCCCATTGCTATTATGCGCGGAATCTGCAGGCCGCCGTGAGATGCTGCTGGAGAACCTCGCTGACCATGGCTTGGCACCACCCGAGGTGGTCAACTGGGCAGACTTTCTTGCCTCGGGGCTGCGCTTCGCTATCAGCACTGCGCCCATCGACCGCGGTATGTATTTTGGTGCTGACGCCCCCACCCTGATTTGTGAGGCGCAACTCTTCGGTAATCGCGTCGCCCAGCGGCGGCGGCGCAGCAAGGCTGAGGATGTCAGTGCGCAGAACGTCTTCCGCGACATCAATGAATTGCGTGAAGGCGTGGCAGTGGTCCATCTGGAACATGGTGTGGGGCGTTACCTCGGGCTGCAAACCCTTGAAGTTGATGGTGCCGATAACGAGTTTCTGATGTTGGAATATGCGCAGGGCAGCAAGCTCTACGTGCCCGTTGCATCATTGCACCTGGTAAGCCGCTATGCCGGCAGCGATCCGGACCTTGCGCCATTGCACAAGCTAGGTTCCGAGCAGTGGGAGAAGGCACGCCGTAAAGCCACGGAAAGAGCCAGTGACGTAGCGGCCCAACTGCTGGATGTGTATGCCCGGCGTGAAGCCCGGCAGGGTTTCAGCTTTGAGTTTCCCGCGCTGGAGTATGAGCAGTTCGCCGCCAGTTTTCCGTTTGAAGAAACCGCAGACCAGGCCACCGCAATTGAAGCTGTAATAGCCGATATGACTGCCACACGCGTTATGGACCGCTTGGTTTGCGGCGATGTTGGTTTTGGCAAAACCGAAGTGGCGATGCGTGCTGCCTTTATCGCTGCACGCAACGGCAAGCAAGTCGCGGTTTTGGTGCCCACCACCCTGCTCGCGCAGCAGCATCACAATTCATTTGCCGATCGTTTTGCCGGCTGGCCGGTCACGGTCGACGTCGTATCACGCTTCAAAAGCGGCAAGGACCTTGGCGGCGTTTTGCAGCGAGTCGCCGACGGCGACATTGATATTCTGGTGGGGACGCACAAACTGCTGTCCAGCGACTTCCGGTTCCACGATCTGGGGCTGCTGATTATCGATGAAGAACATCGCTTTGGCGTCAAGCAGAAAGAGGCAATCAAGGCGTTACGCGCGGAAGTGGACATTCTTACGCTCACCGCCACCCCGATTCCCCGTACGCTGAATATGGCACTCGGCGGCATGCGTGACCTCTCGGTAATTGCCACACCGCCCGCGCGGCGCCTGTCTATTAAAACCTTCGTGCGCGAACATAACGTTGCGCTAATTCGCGAGGCCGTATTGCGTGAAACCTTGCGCGGTGGACAGGTGTATTACCTGCACAACGAGGTAAAGAGCATCGAAGAAGCTGGGCGTAAACTGCGTGAGCTGTTGCCAGACCTGTCGATTGGTATTGCCCACGGACAAATGCGCGAGGCGCAGCTGGAACAGGTCATGTCAGCCTTTTATCACCAGCGGCACCACATTCTGCTGTGCACCACCATTATTGAAACGGGCATTGACGTGCCTACCGCCAATACCATCATTATCGAGCGGGCTGACAAATTTGGGCTCGCGCAGCTGCATCAACTGCGCGGACGCGTGGGCCGCTCGCACCATCAGGCCTACGCGTATCTGTTGTGCCCGCCGCGCTCCGTAATCACCCCCGATGCCGAGAAACGCCTCGAAGCCATCGAAGCAGCGGGCGACCTTGGCGCCGGCTATTTGCTAGCTACTCACGACCTCGAAATCCGCGGCGCCGGCGAGCTGCTGGGAGATGAACAGAGCGGCCAGATACACAGCGTAGGCTTTGCTCTGTATATGCGTATGCTCGAACGCGCTGTCGCCGCACTGCGCCGAGGAGAGATTCCCAATGCTGACGCGCCCCTGGATGCCGGCACAGAAATCAATTTGCACGTTCCTGCACTCATCCCTGCAGATTACCTGCCCGATATCAATACACGCTTGATTCTCTACAAGCGCATTGCGGCAGCTCAGAACGAAAAGAGTTTGCGTGACATACAGGTGGAGATGATTGACCGCTTCGGTTTGCTGCCGCAGCAAGTGAAAAACCTGGCTCAGGTTGCACGCCTGCGCATTCGTGCAGACCAGCTGGGTATTGCAGGCATTGAGGTTGGCCCCGGCGGTGGTAACATCGACTTCAGGGAGTCCACGCGGGTTAACCCCTTGAGTTTGGTGAAACTGGTGCAGTCGGACCCGAAGGGTTACCAGCTCGCCGGTGCTATGCGTTTGCGCTTCAAGCGCAGCTTGGAAACCCCGGAACAACGCCAGCAATTCGCTGATCAACTGCTGGACACTTTTGCCGCCGACGCTACGGAAAACGCCGCCTGATGACTCTGCCCCTGAATCGACCGCTCATCGCCCTGCTGGCACTTGCGCTCCCTGCTCTGCCGTTGCAAGCGCAAGAACAACGTTGGTATCAGGTCGAGGTACTGGTAGTTGCGCATACCAGCCCAGCCGCTGCGCGCGCCGAACGTTGGCCACCGCTGCCGACGCTCGCGTATCCCGATAAGGTTCGTTTCTTACTCGACCCCACAAGATTGCAGGCGAATTTCAGCGCACAGCCTGATGCGCTGTACAGCGACGTTGATGCGCACGGTAAGCAATTTATTCACTTGGGGGCTGCAGCAGCCCCCAATTCTATGGCAGCCGCGCCGCTGCCGAGCGAGCCTGCGAGCCAAAGCGCGGTGGACCTAGAGCCTGCCAGCCAGGTGCAGACCGAAGAGACGGAAGAACCTCAGCGGTTACCCACACCGTTTATGCTGCTCCCGGCGCAAAGCCGTGAATTTCAGGGCAAAGCGGCCTATATGGAGCGTAACGGGCCCTATCGAATACTGTTCCATGAGGTGTGGTGGCAGCCCGTCGAGGGCGCGCGAACCTCGCTACCAATCGTGCTCGACACATCCGGTGACGAACAGGCTTACCCGGTGCTACAGGGCACCATCAAGCTGCACCGCTCGCGCTTTCTGCATGTTGATACGCAGCTGTGGTTGAATACCGATGGCAGCTATTTACCGGGGAGTTGGCGCATGCCGGCGCCACCGTTGGCGCCGGTGTCCTTGGAGATTGTCGCCGCGCCCGCACCTGATCCCGGGCTGTTGCCGCCCCCCGCGCCGGCAGATGCGCTTTACAGCAGTGAGGATGAGTCGCTTCTCGGAGAAGCAGCGCTGGATTCAGGAATGGATATGCCGCCATCCTACCCCTATCGACATGCCGTGCTCCTGCAGCATACAAAGCGCATGCGTTCCAACGAAGTGCACTATATTGACCATCCGCTGCTGGGCATGGTTATCAAGGTGACGCCATTAGAGCCCGAAGCACTGCAGGCAGCCGACTACGACCAGGCCGTGCTGGACCTTATTTCGGGCCCCACGTCGACAAGCGCGGAAGCAGCTCGCCAAGAAGGTTTCTGACGGCACTGGCTTCACGCTGCAGGATGTCGTGCATCGCAGCGAGGGTGAGCGGCAGATCACCTAAACCCGCTGCAGCATTGACCACCATGCAAATACTTGCATAACGAATGCCGCACTCTCGGGCGAGGGCAGCTTCAGGCATACCGGTCATGCCTACGATATCGCAACCGTCTCTGGCTAGCCGCTGTACCTCTGCAGCCGCCTCCAGCCGCGGTCCCTGGGTGATGGCGTGAACGCCATAGGCTTGATGTGGAATGCCCGCGTTCGATGCCGCATCAATGATTGCCAGTCGCAAAGCGCGATCGTAAGGCTGCGTGAAATCGATATGCTGCAGGCTTCCGTTGTGCCCATCGTCAAACGTGTGCTCACGGCCCCAGGTGTAGTCGATCAATTGGTCCGGCACGACCAGGCGCCCGGGCTGCATGTCGGCGCCAATGCCGCCCACTGCATTGATTGCAATGAGGTGGGTGACACCGAGGTCACGCAGAGCTGCAATATTGGCCCGGTAATTGATCAAGTGTGGTGGAATGGCTTTAGGGCTGCCATGTCGGTGCAGGAAAAAAAGCCGCTGGCCGTTTAGCAGGCCCTCTTCAATAGGTCGTGACGGCGCGCCATAGACAGTTTCTCGGTCGTGCTCACCTACGCGCACCAGGCCACTGAGCTGACTAATACCGGTACCTCCAATAACTCCAACATTTGCGGCGCCACGTTCTGTGTTGGTGTTCATTGGCTCTCCTGGGGTGGGGCTACCATCGCATCGAGTTGCGCCTGCTCGAGATGCAGCGTGCGAGTAGGAAATGCGACATCGGCGCCGTGCCGATGAACGATACCCAGCACTTGCAGCAAAACATCCTGTTTTATCGCATGGTATTCAACCCAGACCGTGGTGCGAGTAAAAGCATAGATAAAGAAATCCAGTGAAGACGGTCCGAACGAAACAAAATTTACGATCAGAGTGCGCTTCAGGTCAATATCTGCATGTTGCTCGAGCATCTGCCGAACGTCACTCACAATCGCTGCCAAGCTGGCGGAGTCCTGGTAGCGCACACCGATGGTTTCATAAATGCGTCGATTAAACATCCTCGAAGGATTTTCAACGGCAATCTGCGTGAAAACTGCATTGGGTACGTACAGAGGTCGCTGATCAAACGTGCGAATCCGCGTTAAGCGCCAGCCAATATCTTCAACTGTCCCCTCTATTTCACGGTCTGGCGAACGAATCCAGTCTCCGGGGGTAAAAGGCCGGTCTAGATAAATACTCATGCCCCCAAAAAAATTCGCCATCAGATCCTTGGCGGCAAAACCTACGGCAATACCGCCGATCCCGCCAAACGCCAACAACCCAGAAATAGACACGCCCACGCTCTGCAATACCATCAGGCCTGCGAGTATCCACAGAATAACCCGCAGTAATTTGGCAGTTGAGTGCACTGCGGCCTTGTCGGTGGAGGCTTTGTGGCCTCGCGCGGGGCAAAGAAGTTCTTCTTCGGCACCGAAGATCAGCCTGTGCAAAAACCAGGCAAGCAGCAGTATCAATACCGTGTCGTGGGCACGTAACAGGAAGGCTTCCAGATTCGCAGTAACAGGCACAAGGTGCATGATCAGCATCAGTGCCACAACCCAGAGGACCACGCGAAGAGGTTTTTCCAACGCGTTAATCACCACGTCGTCCCAGCGGTTAGTGCTGTCTAACGTCACACGACGCAAGCGTCTGAGCATGATGCCTAGCAGCATGTTCGCGATGAGGGCCAACATCAGCCCACCCGCAACCCCTACCAGCTGCGTGTCGAGGCCATAGGTTGCCAAGAGTCTGGACAGTGATTCCTCGGTCGCTTCCATGCTATATCATCCTCCAAGCACCAGGGTTTTAGACAATTTTCTTATGCCACTAAACATGTTTCAGCCGTGGGCAGTATAACAGCGCGCGCACCATTGGAACCCAGTTCTTCGATGGTGAAGTTGCCTAGTACGACCTGGAGGTGTGGCGCACGCTGCCCCTGCAGAGGGCAGAAGCGCCAGAGGACTGGCTCGCACCCTTCGAAATGGACGGCAAAGAGGGGCAGGACTCTGACCAGCTTTATTATGCAGAGGCCCGGGGCGGCCCTCTAGCGACAATTGAACCCGATCCCATGCTGGGTGTAGAAGACGATTAGCAGCCGCTTGTAGCCAGCTTGCATTACTGTATATAATCCCAGTCACTGTATAAATACACAGATGGACGGGTTATGGACAAGCTCACGCAGCGGCAGCAAGAAGTGCTGAACATTATTCGTCAGCACATCGATGATACAGGCTACCCTCCTACACGGGCCGATATCGCTAAAGAACTGGGCTTCAAGTCAGCCAATGCGGCTGAAGAACACCTGAAAGCCCTGGCCCGCAAAGGCGCCATCGAAATTATTGCTGGGGCGTCACGGGGAATTCGGCTTCCCGACAATCTGGGCTTGCCGATTATTGGCCGGGTAGCCGCTGGCAACCCAATTCTGGCCCAGGAGCACATTGAAGATCACTGCGCCATTGCGCCAAACTTCTTTCACCCTGCAGCCGATTACTTACTGCGCGTGACTGGCGACAGCATGCAGGATGTCGGAATTCTCGATGGTGATTTGCTGGCGGTGCATCGAAGCAGTGAAGCGCGCAACGGCGATATTGTCGTTGCACGAATCGAAGATGAGGTGACCGTAAAGCGGTTTCAACGTGGCAGTAACCGGCACATCATTGAACTGCGGGCGGAAAATGCGGATTACGCGCCCATTATTGTGGATTTACGAACTCAGGCTTTTGCAATTGAAGGCTTGAGCGTGGGTATTCTGCGCCGCTAGTGCACTGTACGCAGCTGCCCACCACCATCACTTGAGCTATCTTTCTCGCTGATTGCAGCCGCGGCTTGCATCCCCGCCTGAATCATCACCTTGGCTACTTCGAGGCCGTTGTCCATCAGGTAGTCTCGCGCTTCATCGGAGAACTGTATGCGCAACAAAGGCTGCGAATCGTCTTCTGCGCGCTGCAGAACAATTTCACCGTCACCAAGGTCAACAATTTCCAGCAGGGCTGTTGCCACATTAGGCTCCTTTCTACGTGTGAGGTCTCAGTGTAACAGTCCATGGTGCAGCCGCCAACGCAGAGGCCGGCAGCTAACACTCATCCAAAGCGTCACCAACGCGGGAAAAGGCAGCTTCGAGATGGTTGGCAACTTGCTGCAAAGCCTCTGCGTCCGGCAAGCCGGAGGCAGAGGCGGCGAGGTTTCCCACGCTGCGGCGCACCGGCTCCAGGCCCGGTTCGCGTAACAGCACCGTCAACCAACCTTCCACTTCCAGTCGAGCAAACTCATCGATCTCTGCGGGCTGCGCCTTGCCTGGCGCCGTTGGCGGCAAGTCAGCAACACAGTGTGGAAGCTGCGGTGGTTGCTGGGCCGGTTGTTGCAGGTGGAGTAAACACCAGCCGTATGCATTTAACAGGTGTTCGCGCGCAGCGGGGCCGAATGCCTGTGCCAACAGGCTGGCGGGCAGGTTTTCCGCCTGCCGCTCACGTTCCCAAGCCTGCAGCAGCACGCGGGCAAGGTACAACGCATGGTTAGCATGCCCGCGTGGCGTACTCATGAGCGCTTTCGGGCCGCCTTGCGTTTCGGCGCGGCCTTCTTTTTAACCGCTGCAGGCTTAGCCGGCGCGGCGGATTTGCCCTCCTCGACTTCCCACGCCCCCTTGCGATAGACGGCGCGCCAGCCGGTTGGCTTGCCTTCCTGCTCCGTCATCACGTACTGCTCTGCCGCCTTGCGACTGTAGCGAACCTGCGCACGGTTGCCTTGGTCATCAACGGTGGGAGCCAAAAACAGAAAGGTGTACTTCAGGTCAATTTCTGCCTGATGCGGCAGCAACTCGTCCACGAACGGAGCCCGTGTCTCCCTGTTACGAGGGAACTGGCTGGCAGCGAGAAAGAGTCCGGCGGCGCCATCGCGTAAAATATAGTGGTCTTCCACCTTGTCACAGGCGAGTTCGGGCATCGGTACCGGATCCATCTTTGGCGGTGCTGCTTCACCGCTGCGCAATAATTTACGCGTGTTCTTGCAGTCTTGCGCGGTACAGCCGAAGTATTTACCAAAGCGGCCGGTTTTAAGCTGCATCTCTGCGCCGCATTTGTCGCAGGCCAGCGTGGGTCCGTCATAGCCTTTAATTTTAAACTTGCCAGTTTCAACCTCATAGCCCGGGCAGTCGGGCCCGTTACCGCACACATGCAGCTTGCGCTGCTCATCGATCAGGTAGCTATCCATTGCGGTGTTGCACAGGGTGCAGCGATGCTTGGTTCGCAGCAGGCGAGATTCAGCCTCATCGTCTGCGTCTTCACGAATAGCTTCGTCGCCGGGGGTCAGGTTGATGGTATTTTTACAGCGCTCTTTGGGCGGTAGTGCGTAGCCGGAGCAGCCGAGAAATACCCCGGTACTGGCGGTACGGATCTGCATCGGCCGGCCGCACTTGCTACAAGGAATATCGGTAGGCGTAGGCTCATTGGGCTGCATGCCGACGGGCTCAGCTTCTTCCGCGTTTTCCAGCAACTGGCGGAAGTCCGCGTAGAAGGTGTCGAGCAAATCCCGCCAGTCGAGTTCGCCCTGGGCTACCGTATCTAGGCGTTGCTCCATGCTCGCGGTAAAGCCGTAATCGAGTAATTCGGCGAAGCTGTTCTGCAGACGCTGCGTCACGATGTCGCCCATTTTTTCCGCGTAGAATCGCTTGTTTTCCAGGCGCACATAACCCCGGTCTTGAATCGTGGAAATAATGGACGCGTAGGTTGAAGGCCGGCCTATCCCTCGCTTTTCCAATTCGCGCACCAAGCTCGCTTCGCCGTAACGAGGTGCTGACTTGGTGAAGTGCTGCGCCGGGTCCAGCTCAACCAACTGCAACGTGTCGGCTTGCTGGATATCCGGCAGCACCTCGTCCTCGCCTTTGCGCCCGGATGATCCTTGCACCCGGGTATAACCATCGAAGCGAATAATACGGCCTTTTGCAGACAGCTCGTAATCACCCGCGGTTACCGTGATGGTGGTAGCGGTATATTCCGCAGGCATCATTTGCCCAGCGACAAACTGGCGCCAGATCATTTCATAAAGCCGCTCAGCATCGCGCTCCATACCTTGCAACGCTGATTGCAGCAGGTTCACATCCGACGGACGGATCGCCTCGTGAGCCTCTTGCGCGCCTTCCTTGCTGCTATAACGGTTTGGCGCTTCAGGTAAATATGCCGCTGGGAATTGCGCACCAATGTACTCTCGGCACGCCCTCACCGCTTCATCGCTGAGGTTGGTGGAGTCCGTACGCATGTAGGTGATGTAACCGGCCTCGTACAAACGCTGGGCCATCATCATGGTCTTCTTGACCGAGAACCCCAGCCTTGTGCTGGCCGCTTGCTGCAAAGTGGAGGTGATAAAGGGCGCAGGAGCCTTGGAGCGAGTTGGTTTGTCCTCACGCTCACTGACCACGTAGGCCAGGTCTTGCAGCGCAGCGGTTGCCGTTTGGGTGGCCGCCTCGGTGGTCGGCCGAAACGCCACGCCCTGATGCTTGCGTACCTGGAAACGTACCGCATCGGCGCCAGTAGGTAACAGCTCTGCGTGCACCTCCCAATATTCCTCTGGAACAAAAGCACGAATCTCACGCTCGCGCTCTACAATCAGGCGCACTGCTACCGATTGTACCCGGCCCGCAGAGAGCCCACGTGCCACCTTTGCCCACAGCAAGGGTGACACCATGTAACCCACAACACGATCCAGAAAGCGCCGAGCCTGCTGTGCGTTCACGCGATTTTGGTCAAGGTGCGCCGGGCGCTTGAACGCTTCACCGATGGCTTTTTTGGTGATTTCGTTGAACACCACACGCTGATAGCGCGACTCGTCGCCCCCAATGGCCTCACGCAGGTGCCAGGCTATTGCCTCTCCCTCACGGTCAAGGTCGGTCGCGAGATAGATGGCGTCGCTGGTGGCCGCGAGCTTGCGCAGCTCCGCCACCACCTTTTCCTTCCCCGGTAATATCTGGTAATCCGCTTGCCAGCCGTGCTCTGGATCAATGCCCATACGCCGCACCAACTGCTCGCGTGACTTGGTTTTGCGATGCTCGACCTTCTGATCCGGGGACATCTTGCGCGTTTTGGCGGCCTGAGCGGCACGCTCCTTGACATCTACAGGGCCTGCGCTGCCAGCGGTGGGCAGATCGCGAATGTGGCCGATACTGGATTTAACAATAAAATCCGGACCGAGATATTTGTTGATCGTTTTCGCCTTGGCCGGCGATTCGACAATAACCAGTGATTTACCCATAGACTCCCGCGTTATCTCGCTTGGTGTGGGTCAGCGGCCATGGCAGCGGTCTGCCAGTAGCCGTCAGAAAGGAGGCATATATAAAGACCCTGCTCGCTCGGGTCAAGGAATCTGTGCTGACCAGTCCTTAAGAACAGCCGCCATTTCCTCCACCGAAGCACTATCGCCGGTCTCTTGCCAGTATACCCCGCAGCTGTCCTCGTGCATGCTAGCCGCCAGAATAGCGATGGGGCATTGGCGCAGTATTGTTGGCAGCGGCTCCGCCTGTCCGGCCCCCACTGAACGCCATTCGCCGCCCTGCTGCAACCAGGCAGAGCGCCGGCGCGGCCGCCCTTTGGAAGCGCGCAGGCGCAAGCCGTAGTAAATCACCTCAGGCCGCAAAGGCGGCTGCTTGCGGCTGCTCCCGGGGAGGTCACGAAACTCTACAAACAAGCCGTTCACTGCGGCCACTTCGCGTAGCTTGACCTGTAACCGCTGCCGTTTACTGGGCAAAAAATGCGTTAACGGGGCCAGCGCCATGAGCAGCGCAAAAGCAATCAACAGGTAATTCAAAGCAGGTCCTGATTCAGGTCAACGAACATCGTAAATAGGGTTAACAACCACCAACACGCTGCTGGCGTGGCAAGCATTGTATGCTATAACACCCTAAGATTTCTCGTGCCGACTACAGAGGGAACGCTATGTCTAACTACAAAAAATTGATTATTGCTGTGGATCTCAGTGAGGATTCCTCCGCCATTGCAGAGCGCGCACGCGGCCTTGCGCAGGAATCCGGTGCCGAACTGCACCTGATTCACGTGGTAGAACCCCTGAGTTTTGCCTATGGCGGCGATATTCCTATGGATTTCTCCGGCATTCAGGACGAAATTCACCAGCAGGCTGCGCAGCAACTGACACGGTTTGGCGAGCAATATGGCATCGTACCGGATCGTCAATACATAGTGCTCGGGCGCCCGGAGGTTGAAATTCACAGTAAAGTCGACGAAATCGGTGCCGACCTCATTGTCGTAGGCAGCCATGGGAGGTTTGGCTTGGCGCTGCTCATGGGCTCAACGGCCAACGGTGTTCTGCACGGGGCAACGTGCGATGTCCTTGCCGTGCGCGTCGGCAAAAAAACCTGATATTCCGGAACCGGCTTGCGCATCGGTGGCCGCTTTATTCTTTGCTCTGTGCACCACTCTCAATGAAGTCGAGTAGTTGCGACGGCGAAAACGGCCAATCGAGTTCTTCACCATCTTTGCGCCGCAGCACAGGAATGCGAAACCCATAGCGGGTAAAGAGGTTCTCGTCTTCACTGATGTCGACTTCAACGTAAGCACTGAGTAGCGCTTCTTGCACCGCAAGATTGAGCAATGACGCAGCCTGCTCACACAGGTGGCAGGCCTGGGTGCCGTAAAGCGTCATTGAATCGTCGCATGTATCAGGCATTTTCGGGTCCTCTTTCCAGAAACGCTTGCTTTAACCCTGCATCACCCAAATGTGGGATTGCGGCCGCTAGCAATCGAGGGTTACTATTCGGCAGTACAGAATAATGAACTGCACTTATGCGAAGCTAGGGAGTACCTGACGTGGCACTGTTTTCCCAACCTACAGCCCGCGCGCTAGCCATACTTGATCTACTCATGGCCAACCCGCAACAGGCCTTCGGGTTGACGGAAATGACCCGCCGCCTGAACCTGAACAAAGCCACTTGCCATGCCATTCTCACCACAATGGCCAACTACGGTTTTCTGGTACAACACCCCAAAACCAAAGCCTACCGGCTTGGCCCTTCCATTATAGCGGCAGGTAACGCGGCCTTTGCACAATTTCCAGTACTGGAATATGCGAGGCCAGAACTGGAAGGCTTGAACAGCGACCTGGACCTCGGCTTTGCGGTCACGGCTCGTTCCAAGCTGCATCAGGTGCTGCTGGCCCTGTATGGCAACGCAACACCGCTCATGGACTCCTTCCAACTTGGCCTGCGCCTGCCGAATGCGGCGCCCGTAGCGGCGTGTTTCACCGCCTTCTCCCCTGCCAAGCAACTTGAAGCCTGGTTGACTCGCGCGCACGAATCCCGCGGAGGCTATAACGAACGCCTTGACCAAAAGCTGAGAGTATCGGTCATAGCCATTCGTGCACGCGGCTATGAAGTGACCTTGAAAACACGCGCGGAAGAAGAGTTGACCCGTGAATTAACCCGGATCCATCAGTCCTGGAGCCTGCAGGAACTTGAAGAAGCGACCAATAAGTACCAACAGGATATCTGCGTTGAGCACTATCACCTCGATCGCATAGATCCAAAAGCGCGCTATGAGGTGAGTACTATTGCGGTTCCGGTGTTTGTTTACCGTCAGGTTCCGGTGATGTGCTTTGTGGCTGGGTCCATGGATACCGCTGTAACCGGTGCTCAGATTGAAGATATCGCCTCAAGAATGAAGCAGTCTGCCGATCGCGTAACGCGCCTGGCCAGCGGCCACGAGCCAAGCACCAGCAGCTGACCCCATGAATGATCGGCCCGAATACACCGCTCGCAAAGCATTCTTTGACCGTATGCTAACGGTTTATGGGCGTAAGCCCGTATTGGAGGCCTTGCGTGCCCCCGGCCTTTCTCTTCATGCACTGCACATCGCAGACAGCAACCGAGAGCAAGGTGTGATGGCAGACATATTGCGCGAAGCAGAACGCCGCGGCCTTGTCGCACAGCATCATAGCCGAGCCGAACTGGCGCGTATCTCCCGTAACGGGCGCCAGGACCAGGGTATCGCACTCGACATTCTCTGTCCGGCTTTTGCGCGCGTGGAGGACTACCTTGCGCTACCCCACACCGGCCAACAGCGCCTTCTGGCACTTGATGGCATCACCAATCCCCAGAATCTAGGCATGATCATACGCTCCGCCGCTGCGGGCCACATTGATGGCATACTGTTGGCAAGGCGCGGTAACGCGGCACTAGGGCCGCTGGTGATCAAGGCCAGTGCAGGCACGGTTTATCGCGCCCCTGTGCTGTCCTGTGAGTCGCTACCGACGGCACTGAAAGCGTGTAAGGGTGCAGGCTTCAGTATTTGCACGCTGCGTGCTGACGCCCAGCAGAGCTTGTTTGACTATCGGCCTACCGGAGACTGTGTCTATGTCCTGGGAAACGAAACAGACGGTGTGTCTGCCCAAAGCGACAACCTGGCTGACGTAGCGTTGTCCATTCCCATGAGCAACAGCGTGGAATCGCTCAATGTTGCGGTCACCGCCAGTTTGATTGCGTTCTCTCGCGCTATTCACGGCTAGCTCGGCAAACCTCTATTTCGAGAGGTAACTCATCGCCTGTTCCAAACCTTGCAGAGTCAAAGGGTACATATGGCCTTCGAGCAGCTTATGCGTCATAGCCGTTGACTGCGTGTACTCCCACTCCTCTCGAGGCACCGGGTTAATCCACGCCACTTTTTCGTAGGTCTGCCTGAACCTGCGCATCCACACCTCACCGGACTCTTCATTCCAGTGCTCTACCGAGCCGCCAGGCTGCGCAATTTCGTAGGGTGACATAGCCGCATCGCCCACAAAAATCACCTTATAGTCGTGGCTGTATTTGTGCATCACGTCCAGCAGTGGCACGCGCTCGTTATGACGACGCACATTGTTACGCCACACGCTTTCATAAATAAAGTTGTGAAAGTAGTAGTTTTCCATGTGCTTGAATTCGCTGCGTGCTGCGGAGAACAGTTCTTCGCAGACACGAACGTGCGGGTCCATGGAACCGCCCACGTCAAAGAAAAGCAGCACTTTCACCGCATTGTGCCGCTCTGGAACCATTTTGATGTCGAGCAAGCCCGCATTGCGCGCTGTAGACCGGATGGTGTCATCGAGGTCGAGCTCATCGGCGGCACCGGTGCGGGCGAACTTGCGCAAGCGACGCATGGCCACTTTGATGTTGCGTGTGCCCAGCTCAACGCTGTCATCCAGGTTGCGAAACTCGCGTTTGTCCCACACTTTTACCGCTTTGCGATTGCCCCCGTTGGGGCCTACGCGAATCCCCTCAGGATGGTATCCCTGTTGGCCAAAAGGTGAGGTGCCGCCGGTGCCTATCCACTTGTTACCACCCTGATGGCGCTCTTTTTGCTCTTCGAGACGCTTCTTGAACTCCTCGATCAATTTTTCCAGGCCACCCAAAGATTCGATCTTCGCGCGGTCTTCGTCGGTAAGCTGCTTCATGAACTCTGAGCGCAACCAGTCATCGGGAATAATCGCCTCGATGACATCATCCAGCGCCTCCAGATCCTTGAAATGGAGGCCAAAAGCGCGGTCAAAGCGGTCGAAATACTTTTCGTCCTTCACCAGGCAGGTGCGACTGAAATAGTAAAAGTCGTCGATGGAGGCAAAGGCCACGTGCTGACGCAAGCCGCTCAGCAAGTCCAGCAGCTCACGCGTGGTGACTGGCACACCCGCGTCACGCAGGCCGTGGAAAAAGTTAACTAACATACGGTTAGCGCGTCTCTCTGCGGTGCATGAAGGCCAGACGCTCCAACAGGTGCACATCTTGCTCATTTTTCAGCAACGCGCCATATAACGGCGGTATTGCCTTGCTCGCATCGCGATTTTTCAGTACCGCGTCCGGGATATCGTCGGCAAGGATAAGCTTCAACCAGTCAATTAGCTCAGAGGTTGAAGGCTTCTTTTTCAGCCCTGGTATGGAGCGCAGGTCAAAAAATACTTCCATAGCCTCTTGTACCAACTCCTGCGCAATGCCTGGGTGGTGGACGTCGATAATCGCCCGCATGGTTTCACGGTCGGGGAAGTTGATGAAGTGAAAGAAGCAGCGCCGCAGGAAGGCATCAGGCAGCTCTTTTTCGTTATTACTGGTGATAATAATGATCGGCCGCTGTTTAGCTCGAATGGTCTCGCCCGTCTCGTAAACGAAAAACTCCATGCGATCGAGCTCAACCAGCAGGTCGTTCGGGAATTCGATGTCCGCCTTGTCAATTTCGTCAATTAGCAGTACCACTTGTTCTTCGGCGTCAAAGGCCTCCCACAGCTTGCCTTTCTTGATGTAGTTGGCAATGTCGTTGACTTTCTCGTTGCCCAGCTGTGAGTCGCGCAGGCGTGATACCGCGTCATACTCATACAAACCTTGTTGGGCTTTGGTGGTGGACTTGATGTGCCATTGGATCAGACGCTTGCCCAGCCCCAGGGCCACCTCCTCTGCCAGCATGGTCTTGCCGGTGCCCGGTTCCCCCTTGATCAAGAGCGGGCGAGCCAGCGTTACCGCGGCGTTGACCGCCATGCGCAGGTCGTCAGTGGCTACGTAGCGCTCAGTTCCCTCAAATTTCATCATCTAATCCATACTCGTGAAAAATAAAGCCGCAAAGGTTAGCGACCAAGCCGCGCCTAATCAAGGGGCGTTTTTGCACTCAGCCCGGCGGTGACTTTGTCATCCGGCTCGTCGCGGTTCGCTTCAAAACGACGCTGCCAAACGGCCAGCTTACGCTGACGACGCCGACGATAGACCCAAAACACGATGATCAGCGCCGCAATCAATAGTGCCGCCAGCGTGAAGGCCGGCCGCTGTAAATCCTCCTCAGCCACCAGGGGTGGACGAGTGCTGATTGCCGGTGCCGCTTCCTGCGCAATCACCTCAACATACAAAGGCAGCTCGCGCTGCAGGGTTTCGCCACGCACTTGAACCAGCACCTGGTAGCGCCCCCCGCGTTCAAACGCCGGCATACTGATGCGATATTCGCCCGTCGCAGGCACGGGATAGCCGGCGCTAACATCAATCAGGTCTTCGTAATTGTCCGGCCCGGTGATCTTCACCGACAGAGCAAATAACTGCAGCAGCTCGGGACGGGTGATGACACCGTCCCCATCGCGCAAGCGGATACCCAGTTCCGTAATACGGCCCGCCGGCAGGCTGTTGGGCAGTGGATCGACTTCGAGCTTCAGCTCAGAGATCACTGACACGCGGCTGCGCGCTCCTTCAGGGGCCGACAGGGTCCACGCGCCGCGCTCCGGCGCCGTAACGGTAACCAAAGCGAACTGGCTGCTCTTAAACCAATCAACGCCGTCTTGCGTCTGTGCGGGGCGATACACGGTACCGCCAGGGCTGGTGAGCTCAACGGCTGCCCCCGACTCTTGCAAGAACACCAGTGCCGTAAACTCGTCCACGCTTTCGTCAATCAGGAAGATATTGCCGACCACGGGGACACGTGCAGTGGGCGCCACCATTTCCAGCGACTGCACGAAAATTTCCGTAAGTTGCGCCGCGGTGCGGGCTTTCTCCGCTATGCCTGCTGTGCTGCTGGCCAAGGCGCGTAGAAAGGTCCAATCCGCTTCATCCGACAGTGCAATGGTATGCACAGGAATACCAGTTGCACCCAGCGCAGGTGCGGTTGTTGCCAATACATGCCGGGCAGCCGTAGCGTTCGCCATAGGCGACGCCGAGATGTCCACCTTGCCGTCAGTTAGCAGCACGATGCTGCTGCGGTAGGTTGGGTCCATGCTACTGAGGTCGTAGGTTGCGGCGGCAAGCGCTGCCGGAATATTGGTGCGCTGGCCGGAATTGTCGATACGCGCAACGGCGTCCAGCGCGCGCTCACGCCAGGCGCCATCAACCACCTGATGGGGCACGATCTGCTGCACCGTCTCTCCAAAAATCCACACGCCGGCTCGAGCGCCGTCGGGTAACAATCGAACAATCAATTCCAAAGCGGGCGCGCGCAAATTATCGGGGTCGGATTGCTTCATACTGCCCGAAATATCAATAAGCAGGCGCAGGTCCGGTTGTGGCCCCAGGGGCATTTGCGCCTGCAAGGTTAACGGTGTCGCCAGGGCTGCGATGAGCAGCAGCGTTACAAAGCGGAATTCTTTTATTGCGCGCACAATAGACATGACGGCTCCTCTGGATCAATGATCACTGGGTGTACGCCGTGCGCGACGCAGCACGGTAAGTTTAAGTAACAAGGCGAGCCCGAATGCTAACCCAAGGGCCGCCACCAATGGGCGTATCGCATGCGCTGCCGCTTCGGGGCCATTAGTGAGCATCTGAAATGCCACCACCACCAGAGCGGGCGCAAAAGTACTCACGCCTTCGTAGGGATAGGCAGGTGTCATCAGCAGCGCCATCCCGATCAGCAACAGTAGCCAGCGCCATGCCGGCGATATAAGACGACGGAACCACCAGAACATGGTTAACAATGACAGTAGTGAGGCACCCAGGTACAGCACCGTGGCAAAAATAATATCGGGTTGCCCAGTCATTCTGTTTCCTCCTGGACCCAGTGAACGATGTGCTCTTCATAGCTGTCAGGAGGTACATGGACTTCGGAGACAGCGCGCCCGCGGACGGAAATTCCCGCGTGATGAACCGACTCGGGGTCTCCCGACAACAACGGATGCCAAGGATACAAAGCTTCGCCACGAGCACGCAGCCGGTAAGCGCAGGTGGCGGGCAGCCAGCCCAATGCCGCATCGAGATTGCCCGAGTCCAAAGTGATGCAATCAGTTACCAGTGTACTGCGGTTAGCATAGTCCTTACAGCGACAGCTATCGTTGTCGAGATAGCGGCAGCTGACGCGGGTATAAAACACCTCGCCCGTGTCAGCATCTTCGAGCTTGTGCAGGCAGCAGCGCCCGCAGCCGTCGCACAAAGCTTCCCATTGTGCAGGGTTTAGCGCTTCCAAGGGCTGTTGCCACCAGTCACTCACGGGCGCTCTCCCGTCGACCGTAGACCGCATCCGCAGGCGGCATCTGCAGAAAAAACCCCTGGGTTTCGATGGCTGCCAACACCTCGGCGGCATTGACCCGCGCCAGTCGACGGCCTGCGGTCAGCGCCAGCACTAACACCGGTTCCGGCGCACCAAAACGGACCAGTAAGTGCTCTGGCACGCGGGCACAGCCCTCTGCCTTATCGACATAGAGATACATTTCGGCTTTGTGTGGGCTGCGGAATATCTGACAGATCAGCGTCATGCACGCTTCTCTTGCAGCGAGCGCCGCAGCGGTATCAACACGTGTTCATTGCGCCAACCCGCCCAGGTCAGCGGCGCGTCTATAGACTCCCCCTGATGCTCGCGTAACAGAAGCTCGTAGTCACGGGCTGCAAGAAGGATTTCTGGTGCGGTTTTCAGCTCATTCGCAAGCGCTCTCGCACGCTGCTTCAGGGCCTGCAGTTGCTTGCGTCCTGCAGGGTCGAAGGGCTGCGGCAGGCGAGCTGGCAAGTTCTCAACGGGCTTTGTGCGCTGAGTTGATAAAAGCTCCAGCAGGGCTGTTCCATCGCGCCGCAAGGTGCCCGGTGTCAACACGCCCAGCCGTTCAATCGCGGCCACGGAGTCAGGGTCTGCTGTGGCCAGCGCGAGGCAAGCGGCATCATCCACCACCCAGCCACGTGGCTTGTTGCGCGCACGTGCTGTGTTTTCTCGCCAGTCGCACAAGGCGAATAGTCGGCCGATGGCGCGCTGGTCCAGCTTCCACGCCGATTTGATCCGCAGTGCGCTATTCGCGTTGGGTGCCTGGAACGCGGCCAATGCATCCGCGCCATCAGCGAGCACCCAGGCAAGCTTACCCTGTGCGGCGCATTCCGAGCTCAGCCTGCGCCATATCGGCAACAGGTGGGCAACATCCTGTGCAGCGTATTCACATTGCGCAGCGGTAAGTGGCCGTTGCAGCCAGTCTGACTGAGTCTCGTCTTTGGGCACGTCCACGCCCTCACAGGCCAGCACCAATGCGCGGTAACCAATACCAAACCCTTGGTCGAGCAGGGCCGCGGCCCGTTGTGTATCAAACAGAGGCTCCGGCAACACACCCAGCCAGCGATCAAACACCTCGATATCCTCGCTCGGGGAATGCAGCACCTTTACTGTGTCCTGTGCCTGCATCAGGGCGCGCAGCGGTTCCAGATTCGTGAACGTCAAGGGATCCAACAGCCACGCTTCATCGCCAAAACATAACTGCAGCAGCGCAACTTCAGGAAAAAAGGTGTTGCGGCGCATAAACTCTGTGTCCACTGCTACCGCGAGTGCACCGCGGAAGCGTTCTATCAGTGCTTCGAGCGCCGCATCGGATTCAATCAGCTGCCACTGCATCAGTTTTCTCCGTTCAGCTGACGACGACCGGTAAACGCGTGGGCCAAGGTGTTGCCATCCACGTATTCCAACTCTCCACCTAACGGTACGCCATGCGCAATCCGCGATACACGCACCCCTTTGGGTAATAAGATGTCTGACAGATAGTACGCTGTCGCCTCCCCTTCCACGGTGGGATTGGTCGCGAGAATGACTTCGGTGATCCCCTCCTCCAGCACGCGTTGCTGAAATTTGTCCAAACCGATCTCGCTGGGACCAATGCCATCGATCGGTGACAAGTGCCCCATCAACACAAAGTACAAGCCTCGATAACTGCCGCTTTGCTCAACCGCCAATACATCGGCAGGTGTCTCCAGCACGCAGATAGTGTGCCGATCACGACGCGGGTCGGAGCAGATCTCGCACACATCCAACTCGCTGAAGTTGCGACAGCGCAGGCAGTGGTCAATACGATCCATGGCAACCTGCAGGGCTTCTGCCAGAGCCAAGGCGCCGGCGCGGTCGCGTTCCAACAAGTGCATCGACATGCGCTGAGCAGATTTGGGGCCAACACCGGGCAGACAGCGCAAGGCGTCAATCAGCTGGCCCAGGGCTGGGCTAAATTTCATAAGCTTCTCAAAAGGGCAGCTTGAAGCCGGGGGGTAAATTCAACCCGGAAGCCAAACCTGCCATTGATTCACGGTTGTGGGCCTCCACTCGGCGCACGGCATCGTTGACCGCTGCAGCCAGCAAGTCCTCTAGCACTTCACGAGGTTCGCTGAGCACGCTGTCATCAATGCGCACGCGCTTGACGTCATGACGTCCGGTCATGGTGACGCGGACCAGGCCTGCAGCCGCTTCGCCTGTCACTTCAGTCTTGGCGAGTTCTTCTTGCGCCTTTTGCATGTCGGCCTGCATTTTTTGCGCCTGTTGCATCAGGTCGTTAATCCCTTTCATGTAATATCCTCAAGGGTCGAGTGGTGTGATTGATGCGCGATCCAGTTCACCGTCAAAACGCTGAATCAGCTGCTGCAGACGCACATCACCCTCAATGGATGCCTCGGCTTCGCGCTGACGCTGCTGCCTGAGACGCTCATCACGCTGTGCCGGCGTTTCAGTGCCTGGGCGCCCGGGTTCAATCGATACCGATACGGGTGTGTCGAAGTAGTTTTGAAGCGCCAGACGAATGCGTTCGGCGTGCCCCGGGTTGAACAAACCGAGGTGCTTATCGTCCAGCACAAAGCTGAAATCGCCGCCCTGTTGACGCTCCAGGGCACAATGGGAAGCCACGCTCAACACCATGCCCGCCAAGCCGAGTTCGTCAAGGAGTTGGGGCCAGTCCTCACAAGCCAGCAACGGCGGCGCGCTGGCCTGATCCAATTGCACAGGGCGCTTAAGCTCGGGTTGGGAGGTGGGTATCGGAGCTGGCGCCACCTCGGAGGCTGCAGGTACAGAGGGAGGCACGGGACCCGGGGCCGCAGGTGCAAGGGGGATTACGGCAGCCGACTCCGCAGTTGCGGCGTGAGCCGCGCTCGGCGGCGGGCGCTGTGCAACATGTGTTGGCGCAGCAGGCTTTTTCTCCCCACCATCACCCGCGGGTGTACTGCCGTCGTCAGGCAGCACCGCTGGCCGAAATGCCAACATGCGCAACACTGTCATTTCAAACCCGCTACGTGGGTCTGCTGCATGCGGTAGATCGCGTTTGCCGTTCAAGGCCATCTGGTAGAACAGTTGGACGTCCTCGGCGCTTAAACTGGCGGCAATGCCGGCCACCCGCTCCGAGTCACCGCGGCTGCTATCGGTGTGGCCGGGCAGCATCTGCACCACTGCGATGCGGTGCAACAAGCCCAAAAGTTCATCAAGCCCGGAGTCAAAATTGGGGGCATGCTCGGCCATATGCGCCACTGCAGCCAACGCAGCTGTGGGGTCGCCTGCGGCAACGGCCTCCAGTACCGCGTAGACGAAACTCATTTCCACCGTACCCAGCATGCTGCGCACACCAGGTTCAGTAATACTGCCTGAGCCAAACGCAATCGCCTGATCGGTGAGGCTCAGTGCGTCGCGCATACTACCGTCTGCTGCGCGGCCCAGTAACCACAGCGCAGGCTCTTCATAGCGAATCATTTCGGCGTCCAGCACCGTCGCAAGGTGCCCCGCAACCTGCTCGGGCACCATGTTTTTCAAGTTGAACTGCAAACAGCGCGACAGCACTGTTGCCGGCAGTTTCTGAGGATCCGTGGTGGCCAACAGGAATTTCACGTGCGGAGGTGGCTCTTCCAGCGTCTTCAACAGCGCGTTGAAACTACTGTTGGACAGCATATGGACTTCGTCAATCAGGTAAACCTTGTAGCGTGAGCGGGTAGGCGCGTACTGAACGTTTTCCAGAAGATCCCGCGTGTCTTCCACTTTGGTACGCGATGCCGCATCGACTTCGAGCAGGTCGACGCTGCGGCCCTCCGCAATTTCCAGACAGGAACTGCAGATTCCGCAAGGCTCGGAGCTCACGCCCGCTTCACAATTGAGGCTCTTGGCCAGAATCCGTGCGATGGTAGTTTTGCCGACACCCCGGGTGCCGGTAAACAGGTAGGCGTGGTGCAGGCGGTCGTGGTCCAGGGCGTTGACCAGCGCCTGTAACACATGTTCCTGGCCCACCATTTCACTGAACCGGCGGGGCCGCCACTTGCGCGCGAGTACCTGATAAGACATCTGCAAAAGCCCTTGCCTAAAGGCGCAAAGGATACACCACTGCTGCTGGCGGGGCACAGGCAATTCGGATTAAGAGGTAACCCAGGCAGCCACACCCCGGCACACGCCTCAGTAACTACCGTTGCTCCCTTCCG